>Ga0180220_1000574_pt1 | contig 37868 bp, 31 predicted proteins | sample eDN5th37CBELigBY_FD_151335 | JGI IMG/M metagenome (GOLD analysis project Ga0180220, IMG submission 151335) | Enriched backyard soil microbial communities from Emeryville, California, USA - eDNA 5th pass 37_C BE-Lig BY (version 2) (version 2) | ecosystem: Environmental > Terrestrial > Soil >... | reverse complement strand
CGTCTTGCTGCCAGCCACGATGTGCTGCTGACGATCGAGGAAGGTTCAATCGGCGGCTTCGGCAGCCATGTTGCGACCTTTCTTGCCCGCAACGGCTTGCTCGACGGCAAGGTCAAGTTCCGCCCGCTGATGATCCCCGACCGGTTCGTTGAGCACTCGACGCAAACCGACATGTATGCCGCCGACGGACTCGACCGCACCGGCATCGTTGCGGCCGCTCTCGCGGCCCTTGGCTACGACGAGACTTCGGCACTCAAGGCTCTCGACGCCATCAAATAAAAACCGGCTGGCACGGAATGCCAGCCGGCTTCACCCAACGTGCGGTCAGCCTCAGACGCGCTCGAGCGCGATGGCGATACCCTGCCCCACTCCGATGCACATGGTCGCGAGCGCCAGGCGCTTGCCGGTCAGCGACAGCTCCAGCGCCGCGGTCCCCGAAATGCGCGCACCGCTCATCCCCAGCGGGTGACCGAGCGCAATTGCGCCGCCATTCGGGTTCACATGCTCAGCATCCGTCGGAATGCCGAGCTCACGCAGCACCGCAATGCCCTGGCTCGCAAACGCCTCATTGAGTTCGATCAGGTCGAAATCGGACAGCGAAATGCCGAGCCGCGCACAAAGCTTCTTGGTCGCCGGAGCCGGCCCCATACCCATCACCCGCGGCGGAACCCCTGCTGCCGCACCGCCGAGCACGCGTGCGATCGGTGTCAGCCCGTGGCGCTTGGCCGCGTCTTCGCTGGCAACGATCAACGCAGCCGCACCGTCGTTGACCCCCGAAGCATTGCCCGCCGTCACCGTACCGCCTTCCTTCTTGAAAGGCGTTGGGAGCTTGGCCAGGGCCTCGATCGAGGTCTCGCGCGGATGCTCATCCTTCTCGACGACGATCGGATCGCCCTTGCGCTGCGGAATGGTGACCGGGACGATCTCCTTGGCCAGCCGGCCATTGCCCTGCGCCACCGCAGCCTTCTTCTGGCTGGCGAGCGCAAACTGATCCTGGTCTTGGCGACTCACCTGATAATCGGCGGCAACGTTCTCACCGGTCTCGGGCATCGAGTCGACGCCATATTGCTGCTTCATCACCGGATTGACGAAACGCCAGCCGATCGTCGTGTCATAGATCTCGGCATTGCGCGAGAACGCCGTTTCGGCCTTGGGCATCACGAATGGTGCCCGGCTCATGCTCTCGACACCACCGGCGATCATCAGTTCCGCCTCGCCAGCCTTGATGGCCCGCGCCGCGGTGATGACCGCATCCATTCCCGACCCGCAAAGCCGGTTGATAGTAGTGCCGGTCACCGTCTCCGGCAGGCCTGCAAGCAACAGGCTCATGCGCGCCACATTGCGATTGTCCTCGCCCGCCTGGTTGGCGCAGCCATAGATGACATCGTCCACCGCTGCCCAATCAAGCCCGGCATGGCGCTCCATCAGCGCCTTCAACGGCACCGCGCCCAGATCATCGGCGCGCACGCGCGAGAGCGCGCCACCGAAGCGGCCGATGGGGGTACGCAGATAGGAACAGATGAATGCTTCAGCCATCTAAGCCGCCTTCCCGCCCGAATGGGCAATGCGCGTGCGCTCGTTGAGATCGCGCAGGGTCTTGAGTTCGAGTTCCGTCGGTTCGGGCGTTTCGGCCAGGTCATCGGCGAACTTCACCGTCCACCCGCAGGTCTCCTGCACCATCTCGCGGGTCACGCCCTTGTGCAACGAGACGACCGTGAATTCCTTGGTCACCGGATCGGGCTTCCAGATGGCGAGGTCGGTTATCATCAGCGTCGGCCCTTTAGTCTTGATGCCGAGCCGCTCACGATGGTCGCCGCCATCGCCATGGCCAAACGAGGTGAAGAAGTCGATCTTCTCGACCATCGAACGGGTAGCCTGCTTGAGCGTAATGAAGATTTCGCCGCAAGAGGTCGCGATTTCCGGCGCCCCGCCACCGCCCGGCAGGCGCACCTTGGGCTTGGCATAGTCGCCGATCACCGTGGTATTGATATTGCCGAACCGGTCAACCTGCGCTGCGCCGAGAAAGCCGATCGATATCCGCCCGCCCTGCAGCCAGTAGCGAAACATCTCAGGCACGGAGACGGTGGTCACCGCCGTCTCGCAAAGCTCACCATCGCCGATCGAGAGCGGCAGCACATCCGGCGCCGTGCCGATGGTGCCGCTTTCATAGATCAGCGTGATACCGGGCGCGTGCGTCAGCCGCGCCACATTGCAGGCCGCCGAAGGCGCGCCGATGCCGACAAAGCATACGTCCTTGCTCGAAAGCGCACGTGCCGCGGCGATTGTCATCATTTCGGTCGAAGTGAAATCGCTCATCTCACAGCCCCTTCACACGTTCGGCGAACACCTCGGGTGCGGCGTCCAGCACATTGGTCTTCATCCACTCCGAAAAGAGCTCGCGATCGGCCGAAACCTTGTCCCATTCGAGATATGCGGCATTGTCGCGCGCATAATAACCATGGGCATAGGAAGGGTGCGCCCCGCCCGGAACCACCGAGATCGCAGTCATCGTCCAGTGCGGCAGCACCGTCAGGTTCGGGTGCAGGCCCTTGAAGTCGGGCACCACTTCCTCGACCGTCACCACCACGCGCTTGGCGGCGAGCGCCGCTTCCTTCTGCACACCGATAATGCCCTCGATCAGCACGTCGCCGCGCTCATTGGCCTTTTGCGCATGGATGACCGCAACGTCAGGACGATGCGAGGGTATCGCCGCCAGTTCTTCGCCGGTGAACGGGCACGTCACCGACTTGATGTTCGGATTGACCTTGGGCAGGTCGGCGCCCTTGTAGCCGCGAAACACCGCCATCGGCAGCCCGGAGGCTCCGGCCTCATAGGCATTGGCCATCGCCGCATGCGAGTGCTCGACGGTCTCTATGGCGCGTGGATACTGGTTCTCGATCGCATCGCGCATGCGCCGCAGCAACCCGACCCCGGGATTACCCGCATAGGAGAACACCACTTTCTTGGCGAGCCCCATCCCGATGATCTGGTCGTAGATGATATCCGGCGTCATGCGGATCAGCGTCAGGTCCTTGATGCCCTGGCGGATCGCCTCATGCGCGGCCGCATGTGGAATGAGGTGGGTAAATCCCTCGAATGCGACCGTGTCCCCGTCATGGAGATTTTCACTGATCGCCTGGGAAAGCGGCACGAAGTTGGCCATTCCGATCTCCTGGTTTGGTGAGCCAGACAGAAGCGCGGCGCGCCCTCCCGGTCAATAAATTTGTGCGATATGCGAAATTTGTTCGCATACCGCACACAAATAGGTTAGTTTGGAGGAGAGGAGAGGGCTCATGATCACCATACGTGACGGCGACATCATCAACGGCCTCATCAAAGGCCTTACCGCGATCGAAGCGTTCGACGAGGAGCATTCGCGCCTCTCGATCACCGATGTCGCGCGCCTCACCGGGTTGGAACGCGCCACCGCGCGCCGCTGCCTGCTGACGCTCGCGAGCCTCGGCTATGCCGACTATGACGGGAAATTCTTCACCCTGACACCGCGCATATTGCGCCTCGGGCACTCTTACCTCGCCGCAACGCCGTTGCCGCGCATCATCCAGCCTTTCCTCGAAAAACTGACCGTCGAAACGGGCGAAAGCTCATCGGCGTCGGTCCTCGACGGCACCGAAATTCTCTATATCGCGCGCGCCTCGCTCAAACGCGTGATGTCGGTGACGCTCGGTCCCGGTTCGCGGCTGCCCGCCTATTGCTCGTCCATGGGGCGCGTCCTGCTCGCCGCCTTGCCCACTGCCACTGCTTCCGACATTCTGCAGCGCTCCGAGTTGAAGCCCCTCACCGCCCACACCAGGGCGACCGTCCCCGACCTGCTCGAAGAGATCGCCAATGTGACGAGGCAAGGCTACGCCATTATCGACGAGGAACTGGAGATCGGTCTGCGCTCTATCGCCATTCCGCTGGTCAATGGCCGCGGTGAAACCGTCGCCGCGCTCAATATCGGCGCGCAGGCCGGCCGCATCTCTGTCGAGGGCATGATCGAGCGCTACCTGCCCCTGATGCGCAGCGCCCGCGACGAGATCCAGCCGCTCCTGCAATAAACCGGCGCAATCACCGACCTAGACGCTCACCGCCTCACCATTGGTGCGGGTCAGTATGGCGCGAGCACCGGGTGCGGTCGCAAGTATTGCCGCTGCACGATCCTCGCCGGCGACAAACAGTGCCGTCGCGAGCGCATCGGCATCCATGGCGCGCGGTGCGGTGACGATTGCCTCTGCTAGCCGATTGGCGCTCTGCCCCGTAGCCGGGTCGAAGATGTGGTGGTGCTGGCCTGTCGGATCGAACATGGTGCCATAGCCGCCCGATGTGGCCGACGACTCGTTGACCAGTTCGAGCGTCCGTCCCGTCCCGCCTTGCCGATCCCTCAGCCCGACCCGCCAGGGACGTCCGTCGGGATGGGTGCCGAGCACGCGGGTTTCGCCCAGTTCGACGACCACATGGTCGAAACCCTCATTGCGCAGCAGGTCGGCAACGACATCGGTGATATAGCCTTGCGCAATGCCGTTGAGGGTTATCGCCATGCCCGACGAAGCAAGGCGCACCCTCTGGCCGGCGAGGTCGATACCCAGATAGTCGACAAGGCGGCGTGCCGCATCGACTGCCCTAGGTTCGGGGCCGGCCGGATCGGCCGCCGGGCGCCTGAAATGATCTTCATAAAGCGTCCAAAGCGCCTGCACGGTGGGATCGAAAGCACCGCCGCTCGCATCCGCGACGGCCCGCGCTGATTCGAGCACGTTCATCATATCGCCCGAGGCATTGGCGAGTACGCCATCGCGGTTGAGGCGCGAAAGTTCGCTTTCGGCCTGATAGAGGCTGAAGACGTTTTCGAGCCGCGCGACCTCGGAAGCCATGCGCGCAAGCGTACGCTGTGCGTGTCCGGCATTGGCATGCCAGAGCTGCATCGACGCCTCGCCCCCGAGCGCCTCGCCATGCCATTCGTGGAAGACAGGTTGCGGTCCGAACAAGCGGAATCCGGCAACCCCGACCGAAAGCGCCGCGGATGCGCCAAGAATCCTCAGAACCTGCCGCCGCGAAGGACCACGATTCGCGGATGGGGAAAGGTCGAGCGTCGTCATGGCTTCTCTCCTTTACGCGGTGGCCGGTGGGGTCATGCCGTTGCGTATCACTACCAGCGGCCGACGTGCGCCAGCATTGGCAGCCCGCTCGCGCTTCTTTCTCGCCTGCGCCAGCGGGGGACACCGGTGGTCGTCGTAATATTCGACCTGGCAATCGAGGCACTGAAAGCATTCAGCCATGACGATCTTGCCACTGCGCTCGATCGCCTTGACCGGGCAGGAGCGTTCGCAAAGGTGACACCCACCGGTACCGCATTGAGGCCGCCGCTTCAGGAAGGTGAAAAGATGCAGCCGGTCGCCCAGCGCCAGCACGCCGCCGAGCGGGCAAAGAAAGCGGCAGAAGAAGCGCTCGGTGAAAAGCCCCATCACCAGCAGCAGCACGGCATAGATCACATAGGGCAATGGCCGAGTGAACGTCGAGGTGATGGCCGTCTTGAACGGCTCGACCTCCTCAACGCCCGCTAATGCCTCGGGCACCGCGAAAGCAGTGAAAACGATCAGCGCGGCGAACCCGTACTTGGGCAACCACATCCAGCGCTGCACCTTTTCGGACGGGTTCCACACCGGCAATCGCAGGAGCCGCCCGATTCTCGAGGTTAGTTCCTGCAATGCCCCGAACGGGCAGAGCCAGCCGCAGAACACACCGCGCCCGATGAGGAAAAGCGAGAACAGCACATAGATCGAAATGACGACGATCAGCGGTTCGGCGAGGTAGAAGCCGAGATCGGCACCATCGAACGGACCTTTGACGTAGTTGATGATATGGACGATCGAAAGCTGCCCGCCGGCGATCCAGCCCAGCCACACCAGGGTGAAAACGAGAAAACCAGTGCGCACCCATTGGTGCAGCCTGCGGTTGCGGCTGAGTCGCGCCTGGAAAATGAATATCAGCGTCAGAACGGTGAGCGCCGCCGCCAGAAACCCCAGTTCAAGCCCTGAGTCCAGCCATGCCTCGGCCCAGGCCGGCAGGGGCTCGACATAGGGCATGAGAACCGCTTGCTGCGGCACCTGATAGCTGACCGGAAAATCGACGGTGTGTTCGACACCCGCCGCATCGGTTGCGTGCACCATGAGAATGAGTTCGAACGGCGCCAGTGGGTCGAAACCCGAACTCAGCGGAATGGTGAAAAGCCCGCCCTTGCTGAGGCGCGGTCCTCCGGCACTACGCACTGCCGCTCCGATCCGCTGGAAATCTTCCTCATGGAACTCGAGCTCGAGGTCGCCCTGCACCAGTCGGATACGATCGAACGTGTGGTCGAACTCGTCCGATTGGTACTTGTCTCCGATGAAATCATAGTAGCCACCCGATAGCAGGACGAGCTGCACGACGTCGTCGGGTGCGGTTGCAACGAAATCGTCGAAATTGTTGGACGGGATGACATTGCGGCCGACCAGTGCGGGCGTCGCCAGCGCCACGATCAGCTGCGTATAGCGATTGTCCGGGTCCGCCCGGTCGAGTGGGATACTCATGTCGACGGGGGTGACGTTCGCCTCTGCGAACGCGTCGCTTACATCGGCGAAGGTGATGAGGCGCTCGGAAATCGCCCCCGTCTCGAGAAGCTCGTCCCAGTTGAGCCATGAAAAGCCCACCCGATCGAGCATCGGCTCGGTGACCGGCGGGCGCGGATCGTTGGCGCGCATGATAACCCGCCCGGCCGACAAAATGCCCGCCCGCATGTTGCGGGCCGAGACGGTTGTGCCTTGCACGAAATCGGCCCGTAGCGGCGCCGGCTCGCTCTCATCGACCGGGTACCCCGCATGGGCGTCCAGGAATTCCCCGAGCCGCTCGAAGCGTTCGGGAAAGCCCATGAGGTAAGGATCGTGATGCCTTATGACTTTGGCTCCGGTCAGATTGCCGGCAAGATCCATCCCCACGATCGCATCGAACGGTGTCGACGAGTAACTGCGCGCGCGCACCACGTCGAGCGTCGAAAACACGTATCCGACCTGCTCCTCCCCGACATAGACGCGGAAATAAGGCGGCGCACCCTCCGACAGCTCTAGCCGATCGGCATCGGGGAACAACGCCTCGAGAATTTTGCTGGTAACGCGATCTTCGAGCGGCCGGGTGCTGGTCTGCGCCAAGGCACTGCCCGCTGTCAGTGCTACAATCAGCACTAGCGCCAAGACCGTGAAAATCCGTGACAGAAAACTGCCTGGGCGCCCGGTCATATCCACCGTCTCCCGGCCGACCGCCCAACTTGCGCATCAGCACCCGAAATCACTCCGCTCATGTCGGAGCAATTGCCGGCCGGAAGCGCCACTCCCGCCGTATAAGATTCCATTTGCCGTCCTCCGACTCGCACGGCCCCCTCCCCCGGTCCGTTCGAGTCTCATACTCTGGTGGCTAGCACGATGCGTTCGGACCGGCAAGCAAACGTCCGTCGCCTGGCGAAAAGCATTTCGCGTAACTTGTCGATAGCCGGGCCTGCGGATCGTCGTTCATGTGAAAAGACCCACCGATCACAATGGTCGCGTCAGCCGGAGGCCTGCAAATGACACCCACGATCACCGCCTTTGAACGCTCGCCCGATGACGGCAGGGGTCTCGCGCGTGACACGCGCGTGCGCTGGGCGCTCGAAGAAGTGAACCAGCCCTACGAGGTCCGCCTTGTTTCGTTCACTGCGATGAAGCAACCCGCGCATCGCGCACTTCATCCCTTCGGTCAGATACCGACCTATGAGGAAGGCGATCTCGTCCTCTTCGAAACCGGGGCGATCGTCTTCCACATCGCCGAGCGCCATACGGGACTTCTGCCCGATAATCCCAATGCTCGGGTACGCGCCATCGCCTGGATGTTCGCCGCACTCAACACCATCGAGCCACCGATTATCGAGCGCGAACAGGCCCCCTTTACCGAGCGTGATCAGCCCTGGTACGGCAAGGAGCGCCTCTCATTCCTCAACGATCGCATCCGTGTCCGGCTGACTGAACTCTCAGTGCGCCTGGGCTAGGACGAATGGCTCGACGGTGCGTTCAGTGCAGGGGACCTGCTGATGGTCATGGTACTGCGCAGATTGGAGGGCATGGATATTCTGCAGGACTATCCAAATCTTGCTGACTATGTCGCACGCGCCGAAGCCCGGTCCGCTTATCAACGCGCATATGCGGCCCAGTATGCGCTCAACACCCGATAGGTTACTATCGCTAGGCCATACCGATGGCCTGCATGTAGAGATCAAGGATGGCTTCCTGTTCAGCGCGTTCGTTCGCGTCCTGCTTTCGAATGCGCACGATCTGCCGCATCACCTTGGTGTCGTATCCACGGCCCTTTGCCTCGGCGAAGATTTCCTTGATGTCCGCAGCGATCGCGGCCTTTTCCTCTTCCATGCGCTCGATGCGCTCGATGAACTGGCGCAGTTCGTCTGCGGCGACGTTCTCGCCGGTCATAGCTTCGGCCATCAGGCACTCCATTCGTTCGGGAATTCGCAACCGCGTCGGGTCGCGCTATGTTCACGATTGTCTGGCAGTTTCAAACCGCAGCCGGGCGGCAGGTTCAAGCGCTTTCGAGCGCAATCCACACCCCTGTCCCCAGCTCCCGCATTTCGGTCAAATCCTGGCAATAGCGATTGACACTGGCCTGCGCGCTGCGCTCAAAACGAAGTCGACTCACTGCCATGATCATTTCCCGCATGTTCCAGCATTTTCTCCGCCTCGCGATGACGCTCACCGCACTTGCCGTGCCCGGCCTCATGCTGTCTTCCACGCCCGCACGTGCAGATCTGCGCGTGTGTAACGAAACGCCCAATCTCGTTTCGGTTGCACTAGGCTATCGTGCCGAGCGCGGCTGGCAGTCGGAAGGATGGTGGCAGGCTCCGTCCGGCGATTGCCGCGTGCTCTATCAGGGCGATCTGCAGCGGCGCTATTACTACATTTACGCAGCCGACGATATCGGCGGAGGCGACTGGGGCGGCTCGGTATTCATGTGCACCCGCGACGAAGCCTTTACCATATTCGGGGTTGAGGATTGCCTCGCGCGCGGCTATGAGCGCACGGGGTTCTTTGAAATCGATACACAAGGCCGTACCGACTGGACGCTGCAGCTCACCGAGCCCACCAGCGGCGCCGATGTCATTGAGCCCGAAAGTGAAGAAGGCCTCGAGGAGCCGCTGCTGCTCGTCGATCCGGAAGATGTCGACGTCGAGGACGATGTCGAGGCACAGGACACAGAGGGCACGGATACTCAATGAGACGCATGAGACGCGTGAAGATCGTCGCCACGCTTGGTCCTGCCAGTCAGGACGAAAAGACGATCGAGGAACTGGCGCGCTCGGGCGCGGACATCTTCCGCATCAATATGAGCCATGCCGGGCACGACGTGCTGCGCCAATTGGTGGAGCGGGTCCGCACCGTCGAGGCGCGCATCCAGCACCCGCTTGGCGTGCTTGTCGATCTGCAAGGTCCCAAGCTGCGCATCTCGAACTTCGGCGAAGGCTTCGTCCAGCTCGTTGCCGGGCAGACCTTCGTGCTCGATTCAAAGAACATCCCCGGCGACGACACGCGCGTCTTCCTGCCCCATCCGGAAATCATCGAGAGCATTTCGGTGGGCGACCGGCTGCTGCTCGATGATGGCAAGCTGCAGCTCAAGGCCACTAAGGTCGGCCAGGGTGCCATAGAGACGGAAGTGATCTATGGCGGCAAGCTTTCCGACCGCAAGGGCGTTTCCCTGCCCGACACGCTGCTGCCCGTCGGTGCCCTCACCGAGAAGGACAATGCCGACCTGCTCGAAGCCTTGAAGTGCGAAGCCGACTGGATCGCCCTCTCCTTCGTGCAGAGACCCGAAGATATCATCGATGTGAGAAAGATCGTCCAGGGCCGCGCCGGCGTCATGGCCAAGATCGAAAAGCCGCAGGCGATCGATCGGCTCGAGGAGATCATCAAGCTTTGCGACGCCTTCATGGTGGCGCGTGGTGATCTCGGCGTGGAACTGCCGCTCGAAACCGTTCCGGGCCTGCAAAAGAAGATGATCCGCATGGCCCGCCGCTTCGGCAAGCCGGTGGTGGTTGCAACCCAGATGCTGGAATCGATGATCACCTCGCCGGTGCCGACCCGCGCCGAGGTTTCCGACGTCTCCATCGCCGTTTTCGAAGGTGCCGACGCGGTCATGCTGTCGGCCGAGAGCGCGTCCGGCCAGTATCCGGTCGAGGCGGTGCAGACGATGAACCGCGTCGCCGTCGCCGTCGAGAACGACACCAATTACCGCGGCATCATCCGCGCCCAGGCAACCGAGCCCGAGGCCACCGCCGCCGACGCCATTTCCGCCGCGACAAGGCAGGTGGCCGAGACGCTCGATCTCGCCGCCATCGTCACCTACACCTCGTCGGGCTCGACCGGCATCCGTGCCGCGCGCGAGCGGCCCGCCAAGCCGATCATCGCCCTCTCGCCCAACCTTCGCACCATAAGGCGCCTCTCGGTCGTCTGGGGCATCCATTGCGTGCAGACCGAGGATGCAGCGAGCCTCGAAGACATGGTCGATCGCGCCTGCATCATTTCCTATCAGGAAGGTTTCGCGCGTCCGGGCGATCGCATCGCCATCACCGCCGGCGTTCCTCTCGGCACGCCCGGCGCCACCAACATGCTGCGCATAGCCTTCGTGCGCCAGGACGGCGCCGGCTCCAGCTGACGCCGCAAACGGCTCGTCAATTTTGCGTCAAAATACAAAAGGCTCGCAGCAATCTGCGAGCCTTTTGTCATGTGTCAGCAATCCAGTAAGGATTATCAGCCCTGGCGGGCCTTGTAGCGCTTGTCGGTCTTGTTGATGATATAGACACGCCCGCGACGACGGACGAGCTTGTTCGCGCGGTGGCGAGTCATCAACGCCTTCAGCGAATTGCGGATCTTCATCTGTTAAACCCCGGATAAACAAAAACCGGGCGCTGTGGGCGCCCGAAAACTGGCCGGAACATAGGGACATCACCCCGTGATGTCAACGGCCCGCGACCTGCTTTTCACCAAGCCGCAACGCTGGCTTCACCCCAGCGATGGCAGGCCTTTCCACTAACCTTGGATAAGCCGATCGGCCACTCGCAACACTTTGCCAGTCCCGCAGATTTTCGCACGAGACAGGGAGACGATCATGGCAGACGTGAAGACCAAAAGTCCGGATCCGGCCATTGAGGCCGCAACACCCGAAACGGTCGAAAGAGACTACCCGATCCATGTTTACACCTACAATCTCTTCCTCAACCTGTTGAAGTGGTTCATCGTCCACATCGCGCTGCTGCTGATCGGGCTGTATTTCCTGGTCATGGTGGGCAGTCCTGGCGTGGGCGCTCTGTTCATCGCCCTTGCCGTCGCGGCGCTGATCTACGGCATGGCACGCAACCCGAAGGTTCAGGACGATATCGCCAGCGCCAGCGGTCGGGAAGAGGCGGCCGAATAAACCTCGACACCTACCCGACGAGAACCGCCTCCTCTGGCACCTCGATTTCCCGCCAGCGATGGCAGGCCACCAGACGGCCGCCGTCGATCGTCTCGAGAGGCGGGCGCTTTTCGGCACAATAGGGCTTGGCATAGCGGCAACGGGTGCGGAAGGTGCATCCGGAAGGCTGGTTGATCGGCGAGGGTATTTCGCCTTTGAGCGCATCGATGTCGCGCTGCCGGGCAAGCTTGGGATCGGGGATCGGCACCGCTGTCAACAGCGCCTTGGTATAGGGGTGTTTTGGATCGTCATAGATGTCGTCGCCCGACGCCAGCTCAACGACACGGCCCAGATAGAGCACCAGAATGCGATCCGAGACATGCCGCACCACCGAAAGATTGTGCGAAATGAAGATCAGCGTCAGGCCGAACTCATCCTTGAGATCAGCCAACAGGTTCAGTATCTGCGCCTGGATCGAGACGTCGAGCGCCGAAACCGGTTCATCGCACACGATCAGCTTGGGTTCGGTCACCAGCGCCCGGGCAATGCCGATGCGCTGCGCCTGCCCGCCCGAGAATTCGTGCGGGTAGCGGTTGATCATCTCGGGCAAAAGCCCGACCGATTCCATGATCTTGAGCACACGTGCCCGCCGTTCCTTGCGGCCAAGTTCGGGCCGCAGCGTGCGCAGTGGATCGGCGATGATCTCGCCCACCGTCATGCGCGGATTGAGCGAAGCGAGCGGGTCCTGGAAGATGATCTGCAGGTCCTGGCGCTTTTTGCGCATCTCTTCTGCCGGCAAGCTCGTTAAATCGCGGCCGAGCCAGAGAACCTGGCCGGAATCCGGCGCGATCAACTGCAGGATGCAGCGCCCCAGAGTCGACTTGCCGCAGCCGCTCTCGCCCACGATACCGAGGGTCTCGCCCTTTTTCACCGAAAAGGTCACGTCCTGGAGAGCCTTGAGTTCCAAGGGACGGCCAAGCAGACCGGTCGAGATCGAGAAGCTCTTGTTGAGGTTTCGTATCTCGAGGAGGTTTTCCTGGGTGTTGGTCATCATGCCACCTTCTCGTAGCTCAGCGGCCCTTCATAGAAGCAGGCCTTGGCGCGCCCTTCGCCGATCGGCGCCAGGGGCGGACGCTCCTCCAGGCAACGGTCGAAACAGAACGCGCAACGCGGATTGAACGAGCACCCCTTGGGCAGGTGCTCGAGGCTCGGCGGCAGGCCCTGGATCGGGTCGAGCCGCGCAGCCCGATGCGCGATATGCGGCGTCGAATGCAGCAGCCCGAGTGTATAGGGATGCCGCGGATCGTAGAACAGGTCGTCGGTCATGCCGGTCTCGACGGCGCGCCCGCCATACATGACCATCATGCGGTCTGCCACACCGGCAACCACACCCAGATCGTGGGTGATGAGCACCAGGGCGGTGCCGAAGTCCTGCGTCAGCGACTTGAAGAGGTCGAGCATCTGCGCCTGCACCGTCACGTCGAGCGCCGTCGTCGGCTCGTCGGCAATGAGGATCTTGGGCTGGCAGAGCAGTGCCATTGCGATCATCACGCGCTGGCGCATGCCGCCCGAAAGCTCATGCGGAAACGCATTGGCGCGCTTTGCAGGTTCGGGAATACCGACCCGCTCCAGCATCTCTACGGCAGCGCGCGTCGCCTGCTCCTTGGCGAACCCGCGATGTTTGACCAGCACCTCGGCAAGCTGCGTGCGGATGCGCAGGCTAGGGTTCAGCGACGTCATCGGGTCCTGGAAGATCATGGCGATGTCGCGCCCGCGATAGGCATCGAGCTTCGACTTCTCCATGCCCAGGAGATTGACGTCGCCGAGCATGGCCCGGCCCGTCGCACGCCCGTTCCTGGCGAGCAGTCCCATGACGGCGAGGAATGCCTGGCTCTTGCCTGAGCCGCTTTCTCCGACGACCGCGAGGGTTTCACCGGCGGTCAGGTCGAAGTTCATTTCGCGTACGGCATGAACTTCCGTATTACGCAAGGCAAAGGTGACCGAGAGGTCTTCGACTTTAAGTACTTTACTGGGCATTAGCGATCCTTGGGGTCCAGCGCATCGCGCAGACCGTCGCCGATATAGGTGAGACAGAGCAGCAGTGTTACCAGGACACCGGCCGGAGCCAGCAGCATCCATGGTAAAACTTCCGCGACAGGCGCGCCGAACGAGATCAGCGTACCAAGCGAGGTCTGCGGCTCCTGCACGCCAAGGCCGAGATAGGACAGGAAGCTCTCCGCGATGATAATCTCGGGAATGGTGAGCGTGGCATAGATCACCACCGGGCCCGTCAAATTCGGTACGATGTGGCGCGCGATGATATTCCAGGGCCTGGCCCCGCCGGCTCGCGCTGCCTCGATGAACTCGCGTTCCTTGAGGGTCAGCGTCTGCCCGCGCACGATGCGCGCCATGGTCAGCCATTCGATGGCACCGATGCCAACGAACAGCAGCACCGGATGGCGCCCGAACATCACCACCAGGATGATGACGAAGAGGATGTAGGGCAGCGCATACATGATATCGACGATGCGCATCATCACCGCGTCGACCCGCCCGCCCAAATAGCCGGCGACCGCGCCATAGGCGATGCCGATGATCACCGAGACGACCGTCGCGACGGCCGCCACGATCAGCGACATCTGCGTGCCCTGCAGCACGCGGGCCAGCATGTCGCGACCGTTCTGGTCGGTTCCGAAATAATGCGCCTTGTCGAAATCAGGAGGCTTGCGGATGGCCGTCCAGTCGACCTCCGAATAGCTCCACTGCAGGAAATAGGGTCCGACGAACGCCGTGACGACGATGAGCACCAGCAGCACGATCGAAACGACGGCCGCCTTGTTGCGCGCCAGGCGCGAGAGAGCGTCCTGGGTCAGGGAGCGGCCCTTGGGCGCATCGAGCCTTTCGAGCTTTTGGGCATAAGTGGTGAGGACGTCGTCCTTGCCGGTGATACCAGCCATCAGCGGTACCTCACTTTCGGGTCGAGCCAGGCATAGACGAGGTCGACGACCAGGTTCAGCACCAGAATGATGAACATGTAGAGAATGGTGGTGCCGAGCACGATGCCGTAGTCGCGGTTGAGGGCTGCCGTGACGAAGTATTTACCGATTCCCGGAAGGCCGAAGATCTGCTCGACGGCAAGCGATCCGGTCAGCAGATAGCTGAGGCCCGGCCCGAGATAGGAGACGACCGGAATGAGCGCCGGCTTGAGAGCATGCCGCGCCAGCACCAATCGCTCGCCAAGCCCCTTGGACCTGGCGGTGCGCACATAATTGGTGCCCAGCACTTCGATCATCGAACCGCGCATCAGGCGCGAGATGCGGCCCGCATGCGGCCAGGCGAGCACCGTGATCGGCAGCACCAGATATTCCCAGCGCCCATTGACCCAGCCACCGGCCGGGAACCAGTCGAGATAGACGCCGAACCAGAGCTGCAGCAGCGCGGCCATGAGGAAGTTCGGCACGATGACGCCGACCATCACGAAAAGTACCAGGACGTAGTCCGGCCACTTGTTCTGGTTGACCGCCGCCAAGGCACCGGCAAGCAGGCCGATAAGCGTGGCGATCACGAAAGCGCTCAACGCCAGCGTCAGCGTGAACGGGAAGCCGATGGCGATCAGTTCGCTCACCTCGAACCCCTCGATCACCATGGACGGACCAAGGTCGCCCTGCAGCAGGCGCCAGATATAGATGAAGTACTGATTGATCAGCGGCTGATCGAGATTGTAGTGGGCGCGCAGGTTCTGCAGCACCAATGGCGGCAGCGCCCGTTCACCGTCGAACGGGCCACCCGGCGCAAGCCGCAGAATGAAAAAGCATACAGTCACGGCTATCAGGGCAATCGGTATCGCCGAAAGCACCCGCCGCGAGGCATAACGGAGCATTTTGGTCTGACCTTTCAGTCCGGGGCGCTGCGACCATGGGGCGCCTCACCGGAGATGATCCGTGGGGCCTCTTAAGGCCCCACGGTCTCAACTATCGCACTATTCTTCCGACTTGGACAGCCAGCGGGTGCGGTGGATGTCCTTGGCGTTGTCTTCGAAGCCGGAAATGGCGGGCGAAACGACGTTCTTGGACACATACCAGTAGATCGGGATCGCGGCGAACTCGTCCATGGCCAGGGTTTCGGCCTGGAACAGCAGTTCCGCACGTGCATCGAGATCCTGCTCAGCAGCAGCCTGGTCCAGCAGGGCGTCGAATTCGGGGTTCGAGTAACGCCCGTAATTGTTGCCCCAGTTCATGGTTCCGCCCTGCTCGACACCGGTCTTCAACAGATCGAGCGTGTTGGAGGGATCATTGTAGTCGAGCAGCCAGCCGGCGCGCCCGATCTGGAAGTCACCGGCGCGCAAGGCGTCGTAGTGGACTGCAACCTCCGAGTTGAACAGCTCGATATTGACACCGATCGGCTCCCACATTGCGGCGAGCGCCACGGCGATACGCTGGTGGTTGTCATTGGTGTTGTAGCGCAGCTGCAGGGTGAGCGGGTTGTCCGGGCCATAGCCGGCTTCGGTCATCAGCTCGACCGCACGCGCGACACGCTCCTCATAGGGCAGCTCGGCCCATTCGGGCATGTAGGGCTCGTCGACATAATTGCCCGTGCCCGGCGGCACCCAGCCATAGGCCGGCAGTTCGCCGGTGCCCAGCACGTCGGGACCGATCACGTCGCGCAGCACCGACATCGAGAGCGCCTCACGGATGCGCACATCGCTCAGCGGTTCGCTTTCCTGGTTGAGGACATAGTAGTAGACGCCCAGGAACGGCTCGACATGAGCCTGGCCCGGCAGGTTCTCCTGCATCCATTCATACTGGTCCGACGGGAAGTCGGTCAGAATGTCGAACTCGCCTGCGCGATAACGGTTGAGCGCGGCAGCCTGATCTTCGAGGACGTAATAATAGACCTCGTCGATCGCGACGTCCTCGGCATCGTAGTAGTCCTCGTTCTTTTCCGAACGGACATAGGAGCCCGGGACCCACTCGACGATCTTGTACGGGCCATTGCCGACGATGTTCTCGACATCGGTCCAGTCATCGCCCAGTTCCTCCACCAGGTGCTTTGGCACCGGATAGGCCGTGTAGTGCATCAGCGCGTCGAGGAAGTACGGCGTGGGCTGCTCGAGCGTGATCTCGAGCGTCTTGTCGTCGATTGCCTTGACACCGAGCTCATCGAAATCGGTGATCTCGCCGGCATTGATCGGGGCGGCGTTCTTGATCGGGTACTGAAGATAGGCGTAGTCGGAAGCCGTCGCCGGATCCATGATGCGCTGGAAGGCGAAGACGAAGTCCTCGGCCGTGACAGGCTCGCCGTCGGTCCAGAAGATATCGTCGCGCAGATGGAAGGTATAGACGGTGCCGTCTTCCGAAATGTCCCAGCTCTCGGCCTGACCCGGGATCGGGTTGGCGCCGGGATCTTCCGTCACGAGCCCTTCAAGATAGTCGCCTACAACACGGTTCTCCCAGTCGCCCGAGACCTTGTGCGGATCGAGAGAGCCCGGATCACCGCCATTGTGCATGTGCAGTGTAACAGCATAGGCGGCGCTGCTCATCAGCAGCGAGACCGCCCCCGCAGTCACTGCCGACTTAAAGACCTGTGTGATCTTCATTATTGTCCCATCTCCTCGAGATTGCGTTTCCTGGTGTTTATATTCAGCCTGAATGCTACGGTTCGGGCTGTTTGGCGCCTGACCGACCGTTTTTACCGCCTGATCAAGATCGCTGGACGGTATCCCCACTTTTCGTCCACTTGCAAGTGAAACGTTGCCGCAAACGTCAACCGCAACAAAATTGTTAACATTTGGGTATGCAGGTTAGCCTGGCGCTATCTGCCGATCGCCTGCGTCAGGACCCCATGGCGTCTGCCGTCAGGCGCGCTCCACCAGCGCCGCGACGCCCATGCCGCCAGCTGTACAGACCGAAATCAGCGCCCTCTGCTTGGCTTCCTCCTCGAGCAGCTTGGCCGTGAGCCCGAGTATGCGCGCACCCGTTGCCGCAAAGGGGTGGCCGTAGGCAAGGCTCGATCCCTTGACGTTGATCCTGGCTGCATCGATCTCGCCCATCGGTTCGCTGCGCCCCAGAACGGTCTTGCAATAGTCCGGATCGTTCCAGGCCTTGAGCGTGCAGAGCACTTGTGCCGCAAATGCCTCGTGTAACTCGAAAAGATCAATATCCGAAAAGGAGAGCTTCGCCCTCTGCAACAGTTCGGAAACCGCAATCGTCGGCGCCATCAGCAGGCCATCGCCGCCGGCAAAGTTGTTGGCGGCGACCTTGCCCATGGTGAGATAGGCGAGTACCGGCAGGCCGCGCGAGCGTGCCCACTCTTCACTGGCGAGCAGCACGGAGGAGGCGCCATCGGTCAGCGGCGTCGAATTCGCGGCGGTCAGCGTTCCATGTCCGGACGCCTTGTCGAAAGCCGGTTTCATCGTCGCCATCTTCTCGAGCGTCGTGTCCGGGCGCACATTGTTGTCACGCAGCAAGCCGGCGCAGGGCACCAGCAGATCGTCGTGGAACCCCTCATCATAGGCCTTGGCCGCTTTCTGGTGGCTGCCCAGCGCCCACATGTCTTGGGCCTCGCGGGTGATCCCCCATTCGCGCGCCATCAATTCGCAGTGCTGGCCCATGGAAAGCCCGGTGCGCGGCTCCTGCGTCGAGGGCGCCACAGGCCTCAGTTCGCCGAACGAGAAGCCCTTGAACGCGCGAACTTTCTCGCCGGCCGAACGGGCGCGCGACAGGTCGATAATGCGGTGCTGGAACCTGTTGCCGAACACCACCGGGCTGTCGCTAACCGAGTCCGAGCCTGCCGCAATGCCGCTCTCGATCTCGCCCGTCGCGATCTTGCTGGCGAGCGCCAGCGCCGCCTGCAGACTGGTGCCGCAGGCGATCTGCATCGTGGTGCCCGGGGTAAGCGGAGACAATCCTGCATCGAGCAAAGCTTCGCGCGCCAGGTTGAAATCGCGTGCGTGATTGATGACGGCGCCCCCCATCACCTCATCGATCTTCTCGCCCTTGAAGCCGTATTTCTCGGCGAGCCCGCCAATGGCGGTCGCCATCATCGATAGATTGGTTTCGTCGGCATAGGCGGTATGGCCGCGCGCAAATGGAATGCGGGCACTCCCCACGATGGCGACTTTCCTGAGTTCTGTCATCGATATGCCCCTATGCCTTGCCGTCCGCGCGTGCCTTCAACGGGCCGCCGAGGAACGGCGCAAAACCCGTACCCAGAATGACGCCGATATCGGCGAGGTCGGCACTGGCAACCACCCCTTCGGCCACTACCTTCTCCGTTGAATCGACGAGCGGTTGTATGAGTTTGCGTCCGAGCCCGTTGAGATCGGAATGCGAGGGTGTCTCGCCCTTGACCGCCTTGCCGTTCTCCCATTTGTAGAAGCCCTCGCCGGTCTTGCGGCCGAGCTTTCCCGCTTCGACGCGCGCGGCGAATTTGGAGTCGGGTGGCACCGAATGGCCGAGCTCGCTGGCAACCGACTTGCCGACATCGAGCCCCACCGTATCCATCAGTTCGATCGGCCCCATCGGCATGCCGAAAGCAACAGCGGCTGCGTCGATCAGCTCCATGCTTTCGCCCCGCTCCACCCGCTCGACGGCGCCGAGCATATAGGGCATCAGCACGCGGTTGACGAGAAAGCCGGGCGCCGATTTCACCACCACCGGACTCTTGGCGATGGCGAGCGCGAAGGAGGCGCCCCGCGCAACCTGATCGTCGGTGTTGAACTGCGAGCAAATGACCTCGACCAGGGGCAATTGTGCCACCGGATTGAAGAAGTGCAGCCCGATAAGCCGCGCCGGGTCCTTGAGCCCTTCGGCGATGCGCTCGAGCTCGATAGACGAGGTGTTGGTCGCAAGGATCGCATTCGCCTTGATGCGCTCCTCGATCCCGGCGAAGATCTTGCGCTTGATTTCAAGGTTCTCGACCACAGCCTCGATGATGACATCGGCACGCGCAACGCCTTTGCCGCCCGGATCGGCTTCGAGCCGCAGCATGGCAGTCTCGACCTCGCGCCGCTTCTTCAGCCTCTTCCTGAACAGGGCTTTGGCCCGGTCGAGCGCCGGCTTGATGCGTTCCATGTCGAGGTCCTGCAGCGTTACCGCCATGCCGCGCAGCGCGCACCATGCCGCGATGTCGCCACCCATCACGCCCGCGCCGATGACGTGGACGCGCGAGAATTTCTCGCCTTTCCTGCCCTGCTTCTTGAGGCCTTCGGAGAGAAAGAACACCCGGCGCAGATTGGAGGCCGTTTCGCTGCCCATCAGTGGCACGAAGGCATCGATTTCGTTGCGGCTCATGGCGCGCCAGTCATCGCCGTGCTTCTCGAAGAGATCGATCAGTGCATAGGGCGCCGGATAATGCTCGCGGCGCGCCTTCTTCTTGGCTGTCTCGCGCATCTTGTTGGCGACATATTCACGCAAAGGCCCCATGGCCATGACACGTTTGGCCATGGCAGCTGGACTTGATTTGCGCTTTGTCAGCACCGCCTTGCGGCCTTCCCAGCGCAGCATGTCGCGATGGCGCACCAGCTTGTCGACAAGATTCATCCGCTTTGCCTGCGGCGCACGCAGCAATCTGGCGGTCAGCATGATGGTCATGGCATCGACCGGCCCTGCCTGCCGGATCGAACGGCCGGTGCCTCCGAACCCCGGGAAGATGCCCAGATTGACTTCCGGAAAACCGATGCGGGTCTTCTCGTCATTGACGGCGATGCGATAGTGGCAGGCGAGCGCCAGTTCGAGGCCGCCACCGAGGCAAAAGCCATGAATGCCCGCCACCACCGGCGCACGCAGGTTCTCGATGCGCTGGAACAGCGCATGCGTGCGCCTCAGCGCATCGGGCAGCACCGAGAAGTCCGACATCGCGTCGAACTCGGAAATGTCGGCGCCGGCGATGAACCCGCTCTCCTTGCCCGAAAGCAGGACGATGCCGGCCAGTTCGTCATCGGCGATCAGGTCCTCGAAGCGCTCGACCATGAGTTCCAGTTCGCTCAGCGCCTCGCGCGAGAGCGTGTTGACCGGTGTATCCGGACGGTTGATCGTCAGCCAGCCGATCTTCTCGATGTCGATGTTGAACGACCAGTTCCTGGTGACGGGCATCTGTGGTCGGGCCAATTCCGGCTCCTCTTCTTTTCAACCTCGTTCCCCTAACGCGTCGCGGCGAGCTTCGTGCCACGCCCTCGTGGTTCGAGGGTCGCTGCGCTCCCGCCTCACCATGAGGGCTACTGGAAACTTTCCTATATTATCAGTAGCCTCATGGTGAGGTGCGAGGCGAAGCCGAGCCTCGAACCACGGGGCGTGCCCCTACTCCCCCTATTCCGCCGCCACCCGCTGATGCGGCCTCGCCGCCAGCGCATCGGCCTCGAAGTCGTCGACCCGCACGGCGCGATCGGTCGCTTCGTCCGCCGCGCGCAGGATGCCGGCCTCGTTGTCGTTTATCACGCCCGCCGCCACCGCATCGGCAATGGCATCGCGGTCGAGCCGGCGCGAGACGATACCCTTCTTGACCGCCTTGACGAACTTTGCCTCGATCTCCTCGGCCGCCGTCACTTTGGCGAAGGCGTCCTCGAGCACCCCGGTCACGTCGTCTGGATCGCTTGAGACATAGGCGCCCATCGTCAACCGGTCGCGGAAGGCGCCGGGCCGCAGCACCGTGCGAACCAGGCGATAATTCACCCGGTCCGACGAGCACTTGGAATGCCGCCCCAGAGGAAAACACAGGAACCGCATCACATTGGCCACGAACCGATTAGGGAAATTGGCGAAAACCGCGCCGAACGTCGCCTCGATTGCCGCCACGCGATCGCGCATGATCGCCTCGACCAGCGGACGGTCCTCAGCGATCCGACCCTCGTCCTCATAGCGCTTGAGAACCGCGCTCATCAGGTAGAGATCACTCAAGATGTCGGCCATGCGCCCGGAAATCTTCTGCTTGCGCTTGAGTTCGCCGCCAAGCACCACCGTCGTCCAATCGGCAACCAGCGCAAAATCCTGACTGTAGCGATGCAGCGCCCGATACCACTGCGCCATTTCGTGCGTCACCGGCGAGGACGCGAACATGTTGAAGGAAAGCCCGTGCAGGAAACTCGCGACCTTGTTGCGCAGCATGAAGCTTGCATGCCCGGCAAACGCCTTGTCGAATGCCTCGATCCCCTCCTGTCGGTCAGGGTTCTGCGCCGCCTGGATTTCCTTGTAGAGAAAAGGATGCGCCCGCAGCACGCCCTGCGCGAAGGTCATCAGCGTACGCGTCAGGATATTGGCGCCCTCGACGGTAATCGCGACCGGCGTCGCCATATACGCGCCGAACAGATAGTTCGACGGCCCATCCTGAATGGCCCGTCCACCATGGACATCGAACGCGGCATCGAGACTGTCGCGCATCGCTTCGGTGGTGCGGTATTTGAGCAATGCAGAGATCACCGCCGGGCGCTGGCCTTCGTCGACCATTGATGCCGTCAGGCGCCGCGCAGCCTCGAAGGTGTAGGCGTTCTTGACCATTTCGCCCAACGGCTCGGCGACGCCTTCCATGATGCCGACAGGAATGCCGAACTGCCGGCGGATACGCGCATAAGCCGACGTGACGCGCAGCGCCTGCTTGATCGACATCGAGCCGATCGCCGGCAGGGAAATGGCCCGCCCGGTCGAAAGGCACTCCATCAGCATGCGCCAGCCGTGACCGGCGTAGTCGGTGCCGCCGATGAGAAAGTCCATCGGTACGAATACGTCCTTGCCGCGGATCGGCCCGTTCATGAAAGCCTGCCGCGCCGGATAGTGCCGGCGCCCGATCTCGACGCCGGGATGGTCACGCGGGATCAGCGCCAGCGTAATGCCGACCTTCTCGCCTTTGCCGAGCAGATTGTCGGGATCGTGCAGATCGAAGGCGAGCCCGATCAGCGTCGCGATGGGTGCCAGCGTAATGTAGCGTTTGTCCCAGGAGAGGCGCACGCCGAGCACTTCCTTGCCCTCATAGGTGCCCTTCGTCACCACTCCGACATCGCGCATATTGCCCGCGTCGGAGCCGGAATGCACACCGGTAAGGGCAAAGCACGGCACTTCCTGCCCCTTGGCGAGGCGGGCGAGATACTTTTCCTTTTGCGCCGGCGTTCCATATTTCTCGAGCAGTTCGCCCGGTCCCAGCGAATTCGGCACCATGACCGTGATGCCGGCCGCGACCGAGCGCGAGGCCACTTTCGAGACGATCATCGATTGCGCCTGCGCCGAGAAGCCCAACCCGCCATACTCCTTGTCGATGAGCATGCCGAGAAAGCCCTTGTCTTTGAGGAACTGCCAGACCTGCGGCGCCAGATCGGCCCGATCATTGCGCGTCTCCCAATCGTCGATCATGGCGCAGACCTCTTCGACGGGACCATCGAGAAAGGCCTGTTCCTCCTCGGTCAGGGTCAGCGGACGGATGGCAGTGAGCTTCGACCAGTCCGGACGTCCCGAGAAAAGCTCGGCATCCCAGCCGACCGTACCGGCATCGAGCGCTTCCTGCTCGGTGCGTGAAACCCGCGGCAGGATTTTTTTCACCATGCCGTAAGCGGGCGCCGAGATCAGCGTTCTGCGAACCCCCGGCATCGACAGCGCCAGCAGGACAAGCCCCGGCAGAAGCGAGACGATCAGCCATCCTGCGCTGGCATCGAACGAGAAATCGCCCGCCACATCGAACCGGCTGAGCAATCCGATGACCAGAGCGGCGACGCCCCATTGCCAAAGCGCTGCCTCGCGCACTGCCAGAACTGCGAACGCAATGATTGCGATGACCCAGAGCACGAGTGTCATAGCCTTCTCCCTTGGTGCGTCGCTCGGCACCGGCGTTTCCAGGAAGTCTATCAAGCTTTACGTATACGTCAACCTGATGCCCAATGGGCCTACCTGCAGCTGGGTAGCTGCTTGCCCTACCGGTATCGGTTTGACGCTAACGTAAACGCATGGAATACTTGCAACCGAAACATCGCGCGCCAAGCGCAGGGCACAAGAAGCCCAGGAGGAGTTGATGGAGCAAACCACGGGTTCGGATTCGGCGAATACGCCCATACGCCCATGGATCGACGGCTACCCCGAAGGCATCGAATGGGATGCGCCGATCGACACCCGCCCCGTCCATGAACAGGTGCTCGCCGCCTGCGCCAAAACGCCATCGGCCATCGCACTCGATTTCCTGGGTGGTACCACCACCTTCGGCGAACTCGCCAAGTCCATCATCGCCTTTGCCGGCGCACTCCAGCACCAGTTCGGCGTCCGCAAGGGTAGCCGCGTCGCCCTGCTCCTGCCCAACACCCCGTTCTATCCGATCGCCTATTACGCCGTGCTGCGGGCCGGCGGCACCGTAGTCAACTGCAACCCGCTCTACACGGTGCATGAACTCAGCCATATCGTTGGCAATGCCGGTGCCGACGTCCTGATCACGCTCGACCTCAGGATGATCTTCGAGAAGGCCGTAGCCCTCGTCGAAGCCGGCCACGCCAAGTCGGTCATTGCCTTCCACTTCCCCGACGCGTTGCCGATGGCCAAGCGCGCCCTGTTCGCCGTCGCCAAGCGCAAGGACCTGATAAATCCACGCAAGTCCCACATCGCCGCAAAGGTAACGTTCTACCGAGACATGGTGGCACGCAATCTGACGCCGGATGCCGTGGTCATCAATGCGGCAACGGACATCGCCGTCCAGCAATATACCGGCGGCACCACCGGCATCCCCAAGGGCGCGATGCTGAGCCACGCCAATATCGCCGCCAATATGAGCCAGATCGACAAATGGGGATGCGGATACTTCTACCCGCCCAGCAAGGTCGTGGCGGTGCTGCCCTTCTTCCACATCTTCGCAATGACGGTGTGCATGAACGTGCCGCTCTGCAATGGCGCGCGCGTGGTGATGCTGCCGCGCTTCGAGCTCAAGGCACTGGCCGCCTTGCTGCAGCGCACCCGCGCCAACCTGCTCCCGGCGGTTCCAACCCTGCTTGCCACCATCGCCAGATCGGACAGCTTTACCTCCGAACATCTGGCAAGTATCGAAGCAGCCGTTTCCGGCGGTGCCCCGCTCTCCAACGAGGTGCGCGCCGCTTTCTCGAAAAAATCCAAGGCTCTGCTCGCCGAAGGCTATGGCCTTACCGAAGCCTCGCCGGTGGTCTGCTGTGCACCTCTGCGCGCCCCGTCCAAGCCCATGTCCATCGGACTGCCCCTGCCTGGCACCGACATCCGCTTCATCGATGTCGACAGCGGCGAGCCGGTCGGCATCGGCGTCAACGGCGAATTGCAGGTCAAGGGGCCGCAGGTGATGATCGGCTATTACAATAACCCGGAAGCCGACAAGGAAGCCTTCACGGACGGATGGCTGCGCACCGGCGATGTCGGGCACATGGACGAGGATGGCTACGTTTTCCTCGTCGATCGCATCAAGGACCTGATCATCTCATCGGGCTTCAACGTCTATCCGCGCATCATCGAGGAAGCGCTTTTCGAGCATCCCGCGGTCGACGAGACCAATGTCATCGGCGTTGCCGATGAATACCGCGGTGAAGCTCCGGTTGCTTTCGTCAAGCTCAAGGACGGCCAGTCGGCGAGCGAGCAGGAGCTCAAGACTTTCCTTGCCACCAAACTCAACAAGATTGAAATGCCACGCGAAATCATCTTCAAAGACACTTTACCCAAGACTCTCATAGGCAAGATCTCCAAGAAGGATCTGCGCGAGGAATATGCACAAATGAAAGCCACGTCCCGTGAACAGGCCTGAGAGCGACAACAAGGATCTCTTCGCAATTGCCGATCTCGCCCGTGAGTTCGGCATCTCGACCCGTGCCATAAGGTTCTACGAGTCAAAGGGGCTCATAACTCCGGAACGTGTCGGCTCCACCCGCATCTTCCGGCGCCGCGACCGCGCCAGGCTGAGCCTGATCCTGCGGGGCAAGCGGCTCGGCTTTTCGCTGCGCGATATCTCGGAATATCTCTCCCTTTATGACGCGAACCGCGACCAGCAGGTGCATTTGCTGGCCGAGAAGGTCGATGAACGCCTCGCCTCCCTCGAGCGGCAGATGACCGACCTGCAGACCACCATTGCCGAGCTTCGCGAGATCAGGAAGCTCGCCGAGGAGCGTCTGGCGCAGGCCGTGACCTGACAACGGCCCTCATGTCGCGGGCACCAGCGCCCGCACCTCTTCGATCCGTCCGGCCTGCGTTGCGGGCTTATCCCAGCGGATGCGGTTGATGCGCGGAAAGCGCAGTGCGACGCCGGACTTGTGCCGGCCCGATAGCTGCGCGCTGTCGAACGCCACTTCCAAGACCAGTTCCTTCTTGACCTCGCGCACCGGCCCGAACGAACCGATGGTGTTGGCCCGTATCCAGCGGTCGAGTTGCTTCAATTCCTCGTCGGTGAAGCCGAAATAAGCCTTGCCGATCGGCACGATCTCATTTCCCGCCCAGACGCCGAACGTATAGTCGGAATAGAACGACGAGCGCTTGCCATGCCCGCGCTGGGCATACATCAGAATGGCATCGACGACATTCGGGTCGCGCTTCCACTTGAACCAGAGCCCCTTGGGCCGCCCGGGCACGTAGGGCGACGTCTTCAGCTTGATCATCACCCCTTCATGCCCATGCTCGTCCGCACCGCGCCGGCGAATGGCCGCAAGGTCCTGCCAGTCCGAGAACTGAAGCACTTGCGAGATATCGAGGCGCGTCTGCGGGTTGTGTTCGAACCAGTCTTCCAGGCGCCCTCGCCGCTCGCGCCAAGACATCGCGCGGACATCCTCGTCGCCATCGAACAGAATGTCATAGACGCGGATGAAGGCGGGATATTCCTTGAGGTGCTTGGCCAGCGCCACCTTGCGGTTGAGGCGCTGCTGCAGGGCATTGAACGGCAACGGATCGAAACCGTGCCCGACCAGCAACTCGCCATCAAGCACCGCTTCACCGAACACCTCCTCGACGATATCGGGGAAAGCGGCGGCGATATCGTCGCCGGTGCGCGAGAAGAGCGATATGCCGCCCTTGCCCATCACCAGCTGGACCCTGATGCCGTCCCACTTCCACTCGGCGGCGAAATCGCGCGGATCGAGCGTTGTCAGATCCTTCTCCTCGTCGATGGCGTTGGAGAGCATCAGCGGGTGGAACCGCGCCGTGTGGGCGATCTGGGGCGCTGCCCGCTTGCCGTCGAGCCAGTCGAAGAGTTCGGCGTAGGGCGGGGTCAGGCCGTGCCAGATTTCTTCGATCTGCTGCAGGTCCTTGCCGCTCATCTGGGCGAGCGCGGTCTTGGCGAGGCGCGCCGATACCCCGATGCGCAGCGCCCCGGTTGCGAGCTTGACCAGCGCCCAGCGTTCGTTGACCTCGGCGCGGGTGAGGAGCGAGGCGATCAGCTCCGGCAGTTCACGCTTGCTGGTGGTATTAAAGAGTTCGATGAGCTCGGAAAGCCGCGGCAGTTCCTCGGTGCCGCCATGATGCGGCCAGATCAGCGCGATGGTCTCCCCGAGATCGCCGACATAATCGTAGCTGAGCGCGAAGAGGTGCGGATCGACTTCCTCCAGCACCGTCTGCCGCAGCAGTGCCGGTTTGAGGTTCTTGAACGTCAGCGCCCCGGTCAGCACCGCCAGCGCCAGACCGCGGTCGGGGTCGGGTGTCGTGCGGAAATAATCGGCCAGCGCCTCGATCTTGCGGTTGCGCGAGGGCGTCAATGCCAGAAGCTCCAGCAATTGAGCAAAACGCTTCACGCCTCGCCCTCCCCGCCATCGTCCTCGAAGCCCTGGAAGTTGAGCGGCTCGGCGGTCAGGCCCTGCTGGCGGCAATAGTAGACCAGTGCATCCTCGCGCCCATGCGTCACCCAGATGGTTTCGGCGCCCGTCTCGGCGATGGTCTGGCGCAGTTCGGTCCAGTCTGCATGATCGGAAATGATCAGTGGTAGTTCGACACCGCTCTGGCGGGCGCGTTGCTTGATGCTCATCCAGCCCGAGGCCATGGCGAGCACCGGATCGGGCAGGCGCCGGCTCCAGCGGTCCTTTAAGGCCGAGGGCGGGCCGATGACGATCTTGCCGGCCAGTTCCTCCTTGCTCGCCTCGATGGCAAGCCGCAGATCCCCGAGCGCAACGCCGCGCTCCTCATAAAGCGTGCAGAGCCTGACCATGGCGCCATGCAGATAGATCGGTTCGTCATGCCCTGCCTCGCGCAGCAGACGGATGATCCGCTGCGCCTTGCCCAGCGGATAGGAGCCGACGAGATGCGAGCGCTCGCGATTGGCGGCCACCGAGCGCAACAGCCGTTTTACCTCGTCGGCGGGTGATGGATGCTGGAACACCGGCAGGCCGAACGTTGCTTCGGTGACCAGCAGGTCGCATTTGACCAGTTCGAAGGGCTGCGCCGTCGTATCCGGCAGGCGCTTGTAGTCGCCGGTGACGACGAGACGCTGACCTTTGTGCTCGATCAGCACCTGGGCGCTGCCAAGGATATGCCCGGCCGGATAAAGCGTGATGGTCACCTCGTCGATGCGGACCGGTTCACCAAAGCCGACCTCCTGGAAGCTGCCGGCGCAATCCTCGCCATAGCGCGCCTTCATCACGGCGATGGTGTCGGCTGTGGCGAGCACAGCCCCATGCCCCGGCCGCGCATGATCGGAATGGCCATGCGTGATGATCGCGCGCTCACGCGGCACCGTCGGGTCGACATAGGTGTCGATGGCACGGATATGCAGGTTGCGATCGAGCAGCATCATGGTGTCCATTCTAACCGGTTCACGGGAACGGCGGCGAGGTGTCCGCGGTTGCTCCCGACGAGACAGCGGAGGACGCGATGACGACCATACCGACGACCCCGACGCCCGATGGCGGCTCCATACCCGTATTCGGGCTCGGCACATGGCGCATGGGCGAACGCGGGTCCGAGGCCGAGCGCGAGATCGCAACCCTGCGCAAGGGGCTCGAACTCGGCATAACGCTGATCGACACTGCCGAAATGTATGGCAGCGGCGGTTCCGAGCGCATTGTCGCGCAGGCGATTGCCGGACGGCGCGACGAGGTTTACCTCGTCAGCAAGGTGCTGCCCTCGAACGCCTCATATGAGGGCACCATCCGCGCCTGCGAGGAGAGTCTGCGGCGCCTGGCGACCGACCGGCTCGATCTTTATCTCCTGCACTGGCGCGGATCGCATCCGTTGCAGGAAACCGTGCGCGCTTTCGAAAAGCTCAAGGCCGATGGCAGGATCGTGCGCTGGGGCGTCTCCAATTTCGATGTCGAGGACATGGAAGACCTCGATCGCATATCGACCGACTGCGCCACCAACCAGGTGCTCTATAACCTCTCGCGGCGCGGCATAGAGCACGATCTTCTCGCCTGGTGCCGGCAGCGTTCCATGCCGGTCATGGCCTATTCCCCGATCGCACAGGGCGCACTTGCCGGCAATCGCACCGTCGAAGCCATCGCCCAGGCGCACGATGCGACGGCCGCCCAGATCGCGCTCGCCTGGGTGATGGAAAGGCCCGGCGTCGTCGCCATCCCCAAGACCAGCCATCCCGAGCGGGTCGAGGAAAATCTCAAATCCCTCGACATCCGCCTGACCGACAGCGATCGTGCCGCCCTCGACCGCGCCTTTCCCCCGCCCAGGGGCAAGACCTCCCTCGAGATGATTTAACTGGAAGGTCCCCTCACCCGCCCCTTGCTGCGCAAGGGGCGACCTCTCCCCCGAGGGAGAGGTGAAAAGGGCATGGAGCTCGCGACGGCATCACCTCTCCCTCTGGGGAGAGGGCGGCGCAAAGCGCCGGGTGAGGGGGCCTTCCCCGCTTACCCTGCCCTCAAAGCACCTTGCTGACCGTCAGGAACCCGTTGCGCTCCGCATTCGCCTTGGCAATCGCTGCCGCATTGCCCAGCACGACCACATGGCCGGCCTCGCGCACCGCATCGAGCGCATCGGCAAGCGCCAGGAAATCGGCACGCGTCGTGCCCAGCACCTCGTCGCGCCGCTGCTGGCGGATTTCGTCGGTGTTGCCGATCAGGTCGCGCCACATCGACGTGTAGCCCTTGGCATCGGGGAACTGGTAGGGATCCATGTCGCCGATGACGCCGATCATCGAGCGCGTGAGCTCGGTATCGCTGATGGCACCACGCAATGCCTGCGGCGCACCGTCATAGGCATCGAGCGTCTTCAACAGGTTCGGATCGCGATACGAGAGATAGGCAAAATTGCCCGAGATCGGGTCGAACCGGCTGGAACCGCCATAGGCGCCGCCCTGCACGCGCACCTTGTCCCAGAGCCAGGTGGTGTTGAGATATTTCAGCACCACGCTCGCTGCGCCGCTGAAGTCGAACCCGAGTTCGCGCAGATTGGCGCCCTTGCCGACATAGTTGACCTGAGCGGGAATGGTCAGCCCCTCGCAAACGCGCGTGCCGCCAATGCCCCAGTCCTGGTGCGAAACCGGACCAACCGGCAGGTCGCTGACGAATGCGCGCAGCGGCGCCTGCGCCTGCTGCCATGTGTCGGCGTCCGCCGTCACGTTGACGACCATCTGCGCCCGATTGATCAGGAGGTCGCGGATACGCTCCAGCGTCGCCTGCACGCCGTCCCAGTCGGTCTCGATGCGTTTAACGAGATCGCGCAGGAACATGAGATAGCTGATGCCCCCCATCTGCTCGCCGATCGACCCCGCTTCGGTAAGCGAGGATCGCAGCCGGATGTCGACGAAGGCGTTGCCGGCTGGGACCAGGCGCGCTTCCATACCGGCCTTTTCCTCATTGGCCATCTGCTGGAAGCGCATGCGGTTGTCGAGGCGCGCTTCGAGCAATACGTCCTTGAGAATGGCGAGGAGTTCCGGGATCCTGTCGGGTACGGCTTTGCCGGAAAGGAAGAGCCAGGCGGCCGTACCTTCGCCCCCCTGGCGCATCGAAAGGGCTCGATGCTGGGAAATTCCACCCGTCGAGCGCCCGATCCGCTGCGTGAGGGCAACGAAGTCCTCGGATTTCGTGCCGGTCTGCAGCAAGGCCCGGCCGAAAAGCGGCAGATACGGAAGCAGGTCCCCCTCGATGGCGTGCAGGTCGAAACCGACATCGAGATAGAAAATCCCCAGCGTCGGCAGGTCGTGGTAGTAGAGGCGCGCGCCCTCGATCTCGCCGCGCTCGATCGGGATACGACGGATTTCGCGCGGCAGGTCCTCGCGCGTCAAAGAGGGGATCTTGGCAAGGTTGGCCGGGTCGTCCTCCTTCTCCTGCAGCGCGCGTAGCTTCTGCGTCGTCTCGATTGCCGCTTCCAGTTCATCTTCGCCCATCGTCTCGCGAATGGCGGCAAGCTTGGCACGTTCGGCCTCTTCCTCGCGTGCGCCCTGCTCCTCGTCGGCGCTGAGCGTCACGGTGACACGGTGGGAATTGTCGAGGAAGCGCTTGGCAATGAGGTCCTCGAAGAACCGGTCCCGCGCCTTTTCCTTGATAGCGGCGAGCGCCTCCTCGAATTGCAGGGGCTTTAGCGGATCGCCCTCATGCAGCCAGGTGGCAAGCGCGGTGAACATCAGCGCGATGCCGCGCGGGAACGAGCCGGTATTGTTCTCGCGCAGCGAGAATTCGAAGGTGTTGAGTGCGGCATCGATCGCCTTCTCGTCAATGCCGTTGTCGCGCAGGTCCGCAAGCGTTGCGAGGATCAATGCCTCGACCTTGTCGGCGTCGGCCGGATCGATGCCCTTGAGCCCGAACGTTGCCATCGGCTGGCGCAGGGCCGGCGAAATACCCCCGCCCATCAGGCTTTCGCCGAGCCCGGAATCGTTGAGGGCCTTGCGCAGCGGCGCGGCCGGATTGCCCACGAGTATGTAGGAGAGAATGCCGTTGGCCAGGGCCTCCTCGCGATCCTTGGCCGGATCGATCATCCAGTTGAGCGTCACCATGCCGTCGCGCCGCCGGCCCTCGGCGATATTGCCGGCATAGGTCTTTTCGAGCCGCCGCGGCTCGTTGAAACGCCCCTGCAGGCCGATCTCGGCCTCGACCTTAATCGGCTCGAACTGCGAGAAATATTCATCGAGGATTTCGAGGCGCTTGCCCGGATCGTCGTCGCCCGAAAAGAACGCCCGCGCGTTCGAGGGGTGATAGAACGTTTCGTGGAAACGCTTGAATTTCTGGTAGGTCAGCTCCGGCATGACCTCCGGGTCCCCACCGGACGACTTGCCATAAGTGGTGTCGGGATAGAGCGCCGACTGCGCCGTCTTGTGCATCAGCGCATCGGGCGAGGACCAGGCGCCCTTCATCTCGTTGAACACCACACCCTTGTAGGTCAGCGGCGCATCCTTGCTGTCGAGTTCGTAATGCCAGCCCTCCTGGCGGAAGGTGTCCTCGCTGATCAGGGGGAAGAACACCGAGTCGAGATAGACGTCGACGAGATTATAGAAATCCGCCAGGTTCTGGCTCGCCACGGGATAGGCGGTCTTGTCCGGAAAGGTCATGGCGTTGAGGAAGGTGTGCATCGACCCCTTCAGCAACTCCACGAATGGCTTCTTGACCGGGTATTTGCGGCTGCCGCACAGTACCGAGTGTTCGAGAATGTGGGGAAGGCCGGTCGAGTCGTCGGGCGGCGTCTTGAAGGTGATGCCGAAGACCTTGTTCTCATCCTCGTTGACGAGGCTCAGCACCTCTGCGCCGGTCTTCCTGTGCCGGTAGTGCCGCGCCAGCGAGTTGACCTCGGGAATGGTTTCTTGGCGAACGAGCTCGAAGGCGGGATGATCGGTCATGATTGATCCAAGGATTTATGCGTTGATTGGTAAAGTAAGGAGTAGCAAAGCGATGCGAAAGACCGGTTCGGCCAAAATCGCCGTCATGGCGGCCATGCTGCTGGCCATGTCCCCGGCCCTTGCCGAGGACGCGAGCGTAGACGAATACCGTGACGATCGATCCACGGGGACGGCTTTGATTACCTCGCTCTACAATGCCATCAACCGCCAGGAATATCTGCGCGCCTGGTCCTATTTTGCCCATGCGGCCGATGCAAAGGACCCCCGGGCGGACTACGAAGAATTCGCCAGCGGCTACAGCGACACGCAAAGTGTGGAACTGCTGACCGGTCCGGAAACGTCCGAAGGCGCTGCCGGCAGCACCTACTTTACCGTGCCGGTGGCGATCGATGCGGTGTCGAGCGATGGCGCACACAGCCAGTTTGCCGGGTGCTACACGCTGCGCCTGGCGCAGCCCACCGTGCAGGCGACGCCGCCCTTCCAGCCGCTCCACATCGAATCGGCGCATCTCGAGCCCGCAGAGGGTGCGCTGGAGGACATCCTGCCCACCAGCTGCGAGCCCGAATGAGTCAATCAGGCGGACGTGACGCGCCAGACGGTATTGCCGACATCGTCCACCACCAGTACGGATCGATCCGCCGCAACCGCGACCCCCACCGGGCGCCCGTGTGAATAGCGCTCGTCCGGCGCCAGGAACCCGATCAGCAACTCGATCGGCTGGCCACTGGGCTGGCCGCCGGCAAAGGGCACGAGAATGACCTTGTAGCCGCTGAGCTTGCTGCGGTTCCACGAGCCGTGCTGGCCAATGATCATGCCCTGGGGCAAGCCCGGCAGCACGTCTTCTGGCTTCCAGCAGAGGCCGAGCGATGCGGTGTGGCCGCCAAGCGCATAGTCCGGGGTCAGGGCCCTCGCAACCATCTGCGGGTCCTGAGGCACGCGATCGTCGACCGTTTGCCCCCAGTAGCAATAGGGCCAGCCATAAAAGCCACCATCCTTGACCGAGGTCAGGTAGTCGGGCGGCGTTTCATCGCCAAGCCCGTCGCGCTCATTGACCACGGTCCAGAGCGCGCCGGTGACCGGCTCCCACGCCATGCCGACAGGATTGCGCAGGCCCGAAGCGAAGATCCGGCTCGAACCGCTGGCGATATCGTATTCGATGATGCAGGCCCGGTTCTCCTCCGCCGCCATGCCGTCGTCGCAGATATTGCTGAGCGAGCCGACCCCGATATAGATCTTGCTGCCATCGGGGCTTGCATGAAGATTGCGGGTCCAGTGCCCCCCGGGGTTCAGATCGAGCAGTTTGCGTCCCGGTCCGGTGATGCGTGTCTCCCCATCGGTATAGGGAAAAGCCATCAGAGCATCGGTATTGCCGACATAGAAAGTGTCGCCGACAAGCGCCATGCCGAAAGGCTGGTTCAGGCCTTCCAGGAAAATCTCGCGCGTTTCGGGAACGCCATCGCCATCGGCGTCGCGCAGCAGCGTGATGCGGTTGGCGCTTTCCTGCATGGCTCCGGCCCGTCGCATGGTGTAGTGCGCAGCTATATCCATGAAGCCGCGTGGGCGGCCGGGCGCCGTTGCCGACTCGGCGACCAGAACGTCGCCATTAGGCAGCACATAGGCCCAGCGCGGATGCCGAAGGTCCCGGGCAAAGGCGCTGACGGAAAGGCCGGCGGCCGTGTTCGGCTTCTCGCCGGGTCCCCAGCCCCTGGCAGTGGGCATCTTGAGCGTCGGCATATTGCCTTGCGGCCGCGCTTCCGGAATTTTCGGGTTCGCCCCATAGGTCGGCGAATGATCGCCGTGATCGCGTCGCAGGAAGAAGTACCAGACCGCCGCCGCGACCAGCACAATGAGAACGATCAGCACAATAAAGCCGCTTGCCGTCATGAACCCCCTCCGAATGGTTTGAAAGCCGACCGGCGAGAACCGCCGGAGCCTGGCAGCCTTTGTGGGACAGAATGACAATGAGCGCAACGTTATGACGCTGCTTCTTGCGCTCCGCTCTTCAACTGCGCCGATCCGCCACCCAGCCTGATCACCTGGTCGGTGGCCGCAATGACGCTTTTGCGGTGGGTGATGGCAAGAATGGTGACGCGGTCGCTGAGCCTGCGCAACTCATCGACGATCTCGGCTTCCGTCGCCTCGTCGAGCGCCGAGCTGGCTTCGTCGAGAAACAGGATTTTCGGATCGGCATAGAGCGCCCGGGCGATGGCCACCCGCTGGCGCTCGCCACCCGAAAGCTTGAGGCCACGCTCGCCGACCGTCGTCTCGAAACCCTCCTCCAGCCCGTCGATGAACGTGAGAATAGCGGCGCGCTCGGCGGCACGGCGCAGCCGTGCTTCGTCATGATCGCGCCCCAGTACGATATTGGCCGCGAGCGTATCGTTGAGAAGCATCACCTCCTGCGGCACCACGCCGATCGAGCCGTACCAGTTCTCGCGGCCGATCTCGGCAAGATCGACCCCGTCGACGAGAATACGCCCCGACTGCGGCTCGATGGCCTTGAGGGCAAGCTTGAACAGCGTCGACTTGCCCGACCCGGTCTCGCCGGTGAGAAACGTGATCTGACCACGCCGTGCCGTGAAGCTGACATTGCCGACGGTAGGCCGGTCGCCATAGCGGAAACTGACATTCTCGACAGTCAGGGTTCCCTCTTTCAACCGCAGCGCCCCGGTTGTACCCGCGCTCGTGTCCTCCGGGGCATTCCACATGCGGGCGAACGGCAGGAAGGTGGAATAGGACCGCGTCACCTCGTTGATGGTCATGCCCACCATCTCGAACGGCTGGTTGAGCTGGATCAGCAGCGTGTTGATGAGAACGATGTCGCCGACCGTCAGCTGACCGGCCTCGTAGCGCGGCAACAGCATGATGAGCGTAATGGCCAGTTGCGCCGCAACTGCCCCACCAAAGATCAGCGCCAATGCGATGCGCCGGCGCGACCAGGCTATCCAGGCACCGCGCGAGGTTTCGGCCTTGCCGGCAAAGCTCTGGCTGATCCAGCGGTCACCATTGAAATAGCGCAGCGTCTCCATGGCGTTGACGGCGTTGCCGACAAAGCTGGCATTCTCCTGGTTGGCTTCGATGGCCTTGTCGAGATAGGGCCGCGTCCAGCGATGGGCGAAATAGGTGAGCGCGATATAACCAACGCCATAGACGATGACGATGACGACGATATCGATGTTGACGACGGCACCCAGCAGTCCGAGCGAGAGCAGGATCTGGGTGGTCCCTGGAATGAAGACGATGATCGCCAGCTGAATGAGCACATAGATGGCGTGCTGCCCTTCGGTGCGGGCCGTCTGGATCTCCACCGGATTGTGCTCGATGAAGAAGCTGACGGGCTTGCGCAGCAATCTCTCGAAAAAGCTTGTGGCCGCGATGAAGTTGAGGTTCTCGGCCGCCATGATCGACATGAAATTGATGGCGTAGCCCGCGGCCATGGTGAGTCCGCGAACCACGGCATAGCCCACGATCATCAGGACGATGGCTGCCGGCAGTTGACCGGCATTGAGCGTGTCGATCAGCTGCGAGAAGATGTAAGGCGTCGCGACGGCCCCGACCGAAGAGGCCAGCACCACCACGCCAATGCCCAGCAATGTCCAATGCGCTTCACGCCAGTACCGGCCATAGATGGCCGCCACCGGTGGCGCAACGATAGTCCAGCCCGCGGTCTTCATGGAAACTCCGCGTCGGTGATCGTAAGTAGAACGAAGGAACAGGGCCGCACACCCTGACGATGTGCGGTGCAAAATGCAAGAGTCTAAGTTGTTTAGGCCGGCTCGACTTCGGCTTCCGTCTCGAAATAGTCGGGGTGCTCGGCGATTGTCTGGCTCAGCAAATGCTCGGCCCGTGCCAGATGGGCGCGCATGGCCGCCTCGGCTGCGGCGGCATCGCCATCGGCAACAGCGGCAACGATGGCCTTGTGCTCGCTGATGGCGCGCTGCTGCGACGCGACCCCCAGGGTGAGATAGCGTACCCGATCGAGCTGGATCTTGTGATCGTCGATCAGTTGCCAGGCATATTCAACCCCGGCCAGGCGCGCCAGCGTGCGATGGAACAGCTCGTCGAGTTCGTGGAACCGGTGCACGCCCTCGCGCCCTGACGCTTTTTCCTGATCGGCGATGATCGCGTCGAGCGCACGCTTGGCCCGCGGCAGGCCGGCGGTTGCAACGCGGCGCACGATCTCCACCTCAATCGACTCGCGGATGAAGCGCGACTGGCGCACGCCATCGGGAGAGATTTTCTTGACCACCGTCGCGCGCTTGGGGCGGATCAGCAGCAGGCCCTGCTGGGCCAGACGGATGAAGGCTTCGCGCACCGGCTGGCGCGAAATGCCATAGCGCGCCGCGATGTCGCTTTCGGAAATGGCATCGCCGGGCCGCAATCTCAGCGTGATGATCTCCTCGCGCAGCAGAGCGACGACGCGCGAGGCGATGGTGTCGCCATTGCCCTCCTCACCCAGTTGCGCCACAGCCTCTGCCATAACCACTCCGTTCAACCCCTCAGGCAATCGCGCCCAGATCGATGCCTGCGGCCTTGAGCATCTCGCCGACGTCGACACGGGCACCGGTCGCGATCGACTCATTGGCGGCGATGCCGGTCAGGATCGACCATGCACCGGCGACCTGGTCGGAACTGCGCCCATAGCGATCCGGCTCCATCCTGTGCGGCTCGAAAAGATATCCGAGCATGATCGGATCGGCGCCGCCATGGTCGCCCGCACTGGCCCAGACCGGAATCTCCTCTGCCACCTTGCCGGCAATATGCAGTTCGGTCTTCATGCCGCCCTCGACGGGGCGCTGCCTGTCGCTTCCAAAGACCCCGTGCACTTCGACATGGCGGTGCGTCAACTCGCCTTTCGTCCCATGAAACTTGATCTCCAGCCCTTCCCAGGGGCTGTAGGCGCACAGCGTATAATTGCAGCTGATGCCGTTGGCATAGGCCACCTGCACCTGCATCGTGTCCTCGATGGTGATATCGGCGTCAAAGACGCAGCGATCGCGCAGATATCCGTCCTCGTCCTCTGCCTGCAGGTAAAGCTCGTTGAGCGCCTGGTTGCCGGCGAGATCGAGACGGAACTCGCATTTGCCCGCCACCGGACACTCATGGCAGCGCTCGCCGCGCCCTTCCAGACCCAGCTTGATCGCCATTTCCGGGGTATAGAAATCGCGCTTGCCATTGGCCGAGACATGGGTGGGAAACGAAGCCGTCCACCAGTTCAACAGGTCGAAATGGTGGGTGGATTTGTGAACGAGCAGCCCCCCGGACCGATCCTTGTAGCGGTGCCAGCGTCGGAAATAATCGGCCCCGTGCACGCGGTCGAGATACCAGCGGAAATCGATGGCCGTGACCTCGCCGATCGCCCCACTCATCAGCAGGTCCTTTATCTGCGTACGTGCCGGCGTATAACGGTAGTTGAAGGTGACCGCGACGGATTTGCCGGTCTCGCGCTGCGCATCGAGAATGCGCTTGAGCCGAGCGATATCGATCGTCATCGGCTTTTCCGTCATGACGTTGCAGCCGGCCCGCAAGGCCTCGACGATGTATTTATCGTGCAGGTAATCGGGCGTCGTGACGATGACCGTGTCGGGCTTCTGCTCGCCGATCATGCGGGCGAACTCTTCGGGCCGGTAGGTCGCGATGCCGTTGCCGCCCGGGTTCGGTGTCCTGCCAGCCGAAAGCGCCAGGCGCTTGGCATTGATATCGCAGAGCGCAACGAGTTCATTGTCCTCGGCATGCGTCTCGGT
>Ga0180220_1000572_pt1 | contig 37946 bp, 30 predicted proteins | sample eDN5th37CBELigBY_FD_151335 | JGI IMG/M metagenome (GOLD analysis project Ga0180220, IMG submission 151335) | Enriched backyard soil microbial communities from Emeryville, California, USA - eDNA 5th pass 37_C BE-Lig BY (version 2) (version 2) | ecosystem: Environmental > Terrestrial > Soil >... | reverse complement strand
GTCCCGGTGCTCGCGGAGATGGAGTGGGCGGGGATCAGGATCGACACCGAGTTCTTCGCGGCGCTGAGTCGTCGTCTAGAACGGGAGCTGGAGCTGATCCGGGAGGAGATCTACAAGGAGGCGGGGGGCGAGTTCAACATCAGCTCTACCCCGCAGCTGCGGGAGATCCTCTTCGACCGGCTGGGGCTGCCGGTGCTCAAGCGGACCAAGACCGGGCCGTCCACCGACGCGAGCGTCCTCGAGGAGCTGGCGGCGCAGGGGCACCGCCTCCCGGTCCTGCTCCTCGAGTACCGGCAGCTCGACAAGTTGAAGGGGACTTACGTCGACGCGCTCCCACAGCTGGTCAACCCGGAGACCGGGCGTCTCCATACCAGCTTCAACCAGACGGTCGCGGCGACGGGGCGGCTCTCGTCGAGCGACCCGAATCTGCAGAACATCCCGGTCCGTACGGAGCTGGGCGCGGAGATCCGGAAGGGGTTCATCCCCGAGGCCGGCTCGGTCTTCCTGGCGGCCGACTACTCGCAGATCGAGCTCCGGATCCTGGCGCACCTCTCCGGCGATCCGACCTTCGTCGAGGCGTTCCGCCGCGGCGAGGACATCCATCGGCAAACGGCGGCGCAGGTCTTCGGTGTCGCGCTCGAGGATGTGACGCCGACGATGCGTGACGCGGCGAAGACGATCAACTTCGCCACGATCTACGGGATCGGCCCCTTCGCGCTGGCGCAGAAGCTCGGGACCTCGGTCGCCGAGGCGCGGAGCTTCATCTCCGCCTACTTCGAGCGGTTCCCCGGGGTGCGTCGGTATCTCGACGAACAGATCGAGCAGGCGCGCCAGGTCGGGTACGTGGAGACGCTGAGCGGACGGCGTCGTTACATCCCGGAGATCAAGAGCGACAACTTCAATATCCGTCAGTTCGGCGAGCGCGCGGCGACGAACGCGCCGGTCCAGGGTACGGCGGCCGATATCATCAAGCTCGCGATGATCGAGATCCATCGGGCCCTCGCGGAGCGTGTCCCGAGCGCGAAGATGCTCCTGCAGGTACACGACGAGCTCGTCTTCGAGGTCCCGGAAGCCGAGGTCGAGACGACGCGCGAGCTGGTGGTCGAGATCATGGAGCACGCCTTCCGGCTCGACGTCCCCCTCGTGGTCGAGACCGGCGTCGGCCGGAACTGGTACGAGTGCAAGTAGAGGGCGACCTCGCGACGTAGCGTTCGGCCCGAACAGCCATTCTCTCGCCCCACATTGCAGCGGATCTTCGTGGCCACATCCTGTGGCGCGGGGGTCCGCTGCATCGCTTGGGGTGCCGGATAGGCGCCGCGCCGAGAACTGCGGAGGCGGCAATGAGTCGCTCTGTGAACAAGGTGATCCTGGTCGGGAACGTCGGGCGGGACCCGGATGTGATGACCACGGCCGCGGGTACTAAGGTGGCCCACCTCTCGTTGGCGACGAGTCGGCGGATCCAGCGGGACGGCGGCTTCGAGGACCGGACCGAATGGCATCGGCTCACCCTCTGGGACCGGTTGGCGCGGGTGGCCGAGGAATATATCCGCAAGGGTGACCGGATCTACGTCGAGGGGCGGGTCGAGTACGATTCCTTCGAGAAGAACGGGGTGACGGTCCCGACCACCGAGGTGATGGTGCGGGAGCTGGTGCTGCTCAACTCGGCGAACGGGCGTGGGGAGGCGGTGGCTGCCGCGGCGGCGGAGGAAGAGGCGGGTTGACGCCCGCCTCTTCGCGCATGGTGTAGGGTGGCCCCGCGATCGACTAGAGGATGTCGGCCAGGTTGGGGCTGACCGAGATCACCCATTGCCATTCGCCGCCCCTGAGGCCGCGTACCATGTCGATGCGCAGGATATCGTAGAAGATCCCGATCCCCGCGCCCGCGCTCGCCCGGACCCCGTCTGTGGGGGTCACCAGCCATGCGGCAGGGAGGGTGGTGGAGGCGCCTGACCACCCGGCGGCGCCGATGGCGCGGAGGGTGATCCAGGGGGCGAGTACCGTATGGTGCGCCTCGACGCCGAGTAGGGCGAAGCGGTCGCCGGCGAAGCCGCGGTACGAGTAGCCGGGGATCGTGCCCGGCCCGCCGAGGAGGAAGAGCCGTTGTGGCGGCGCCGATCCGGTGATGAAGCCGGCGGTGCCGTTCACGCTGAGGCCGGACCTGAGGTCGGCGCTGCGCCACCCGGAGCCGAGTTCGACGATGGGGCGCAGGTAGGTCGCGCCGTCGAAGTGGCCGAGATCGACCCGGATCGAGCCGTGCCAAGGCGAGGCCGCCGCGGTGCCGTGGGTGATCTTGGCGGTAGCGCGGAGCTCCGACCCATCGGCGATCACGCGGACGGGGCGGAACTCCCCCGAGTTGTTGAGCGGCGCGTAGAAGACCTCTTGCCGCGCGGTGCGGTGGTCCTCGTAGGCGAGCTCTAGGGAAGAGCTCCAATCGTTGTCGAGCCGGCGCTCGACCCTGGCGGACGCGCCCGAGACGTAGTACGGGTCGAGGAAGTCCGAACCCCAGACGAGGGCGCCCAGGGTGTTGAGCGCGCCGGGGATCCCCGGGATCGGGCCGATGTCCCGCAGTGCGTTGTGCTCGGCTTTCAGACTCAGGTTGGCCGACGCTCCGAGCGAGGTGCGCCATTCGCCCATGAGGGACGGGTGGCCGGGGCCGAAGGCGTAGCCGGCGGTCACGCGGAGCTGCGAATCCTCGCCCGTCCTGTAGCTGAGGCCGCCGCCGAGGAAGAGGGACTCGGCGCGGTCGTAGCGCAGCCCGGCCGAAGCGTTGGGTAGATAGAAGCGGAGTCTGGGGAGTCCGCTCAGGTACCGCTGCTTGATGAGCGACATCGCCTGGCTCCGCAGCTGCGCGAGATCCGTGGTGGTGGAGAGACCTTCCTCTTCGACGTTGTCGAAGAGTCCGGCCGGGAAGTCGTAGGACTCGCGCTGCGCCTTGGGGACCGCCACCACGCGGGCGCCGTGGAAGAGCCACGGCGAGAGCGGCTGGTTGAACTCGTAGCCGTTGATCCGTACGATCCCCCGGATGACCCCGCCGGTCGGGAAGTCGAAGATTGGGACCTGGCGCCGGATCTCGAGGGTCTGCTCATTAGGGAGCCAGTAGCGGCCGTCCCAGAGGCCGTTGTCGAGCCCCACACGGATGTAGTCGAGGCGCTGGTCGACGTACGAGGCCGGGGTGAAGGTGAAGTTCATCCGGACGATCGCCGCGCTCGCCTGGTCGAGGAAGATCGAGCCGACGAAGCCCGGCCGATCGGGGTGGCGCGGCCGGACCTCGACCTCGTAGACGCGGATCGGATCGGGCGCGCCGGAGAGGCGGATCGAGAGGGAGTCGGCGACCCGGAAATCGTAGAAATCCCCCGAGTTGCGGGCGGCGGGGTGGACCACGTCACGGACCTCGTCGCCATCGCCGAGCCGGATGATGTCGCCGAATTCATCCTGCACTACCGTCAGATGGTCGAGGTGGTAGTTCATCCGGTTGGGGAGCTTGTTGCCGTGGCGCAGCCCGACGATCCGCTGCTTGGTACGGTTCGGCGCCGCCCAGAAGATGTCGAGCGCGACCTGATCGACGCGGACTAGGGTCCGCTCCTCGGAGTCGGTGCGGTCGAGGAAGAAGTAGATGTGACCGGTCGCCTTGGCCTGATAGTTCGACAGCCCGGCATCGGTGCGGGGCACCGCACGGCGAGCCCGCGCGCGCTCGATCAGTTCGAGCGCGCGCGGGGCGTTCCAGCCGTCGTCGTTCGACGCGACAGGGGGCGGCGCCGACTGCGCTCGCAATACGTTGGAGGCGGAGAGCAATAGGACGATGAGGAGCGGGAGCCGGGACATCATATGGTTCGGGGTTCGGGATCTGGGATTCGGGGGTTGGGGGTCAGGGTTCAGGGTTCAGGGTTCAGGGGTCAGGGGTCAGGGTTTCGGGATTCGGGGGGTGAGGGCTGAATTCCGGATATTATACCAAGTTCGGCTATTCAGACATCGTTCCAGCACAGCACCACCCTGAATCCCGAATGCCGAATCCCGAATCCCGTACCTACGCTCCAGGCACGAAACAACCGTATTCGGTATTACAACCGGTGCTCGGGGGTGGTTCCGGGGGATGCGAGCGCGCTCGCCAGGGGGGGGGCATACCGAATACGGCCGTTCGATACCTGCAGCGTAGGCGGGGTGTACTCCCCTGGAGTGGTATATACGGACCGAGCCCGCTGCGGGGCGGGCTCGGTCTACGTTCATCCGGGCGATGGCTGTGGTCAGTGGGCGCTCCAGAAGGTCTCCAGCGCCTCGCCGTCGGGGCTTTCGCGGAGCTTCTCGAAGGCGCGGTTACGGATCTGCCGGATCCGCTCGCGGGTGACGCCGAGCAGTGAGCCGATCTCCTCCAGGGTACGCTCCTCGCCGTCGTCGAGCCCGTAGTAGAGATAGAGGATCTTGCGCTCCCGTTCGGTCAGGTACTTCTGGAACATCTTGTCGAGGAACTCGCGCCGGGCCTGGGACTCGACCCGCTCCTCGATGTCCTCGGCCTCGATATTGGCGAAGCGTTCGCCGAAGGAGGCGCTGTCCCGGTCGCCGCGGTCGATCGGGGCATCGAGCGAGAGCTCGGAGGCGGCCACCCTACGCAGAGCGCGGACCGTCTCGACCGGCTCGTCCATCTCGTCGGCGATCTCCTGGTCGGTCGGCGAGCGGCCCAGCAGCTGGGTCAGAGCGGTGTCGGTCCGGGAGAGTTTGACCAGGTTGGAGTTCTGGTTGAGTGGGATCCGCACGGAGCGGGTCTGTTCGGCGAGGGCCTGGAGCACGGTCTGACGGATCCACCAGACCGCGTAGGAGATGAACTTGACTCCCTTGTCCGGGTCGAACTTCTTGACGGCCTTGAGGAGCCCCTCGTTGCCGATACATACCAACTCGGCGAGCCCGAGCCCGCGGCCCTGATATTTCTTGACGTATGAGATGACGAAGCGCAGGTTCGCGGTCACCAGCCGCTCCGCGGCCTCCTTGTCACCGGAACGTGCGCGTCGGGCGAGTTCGCGTTCCTCTTCCGGATCCTCGATCAGCGGGTACTTCTCGACGTCATATAGGTACTGATCGAAAGATTCGAGAGCGCGGGAGTTAAGGAACATATGCTGCGATTCTCACGGATCGGGTTGAGAAGCACAAAAGCAGCGAGATTCGTCAGATATGCGACGCTCGCTGCTTCCTATAGGAGGAGCCGGTACCACCCTGACCACGCCGCCGTGCGCGGTCCAACGCCCCAACCTTCGACTCCGATCATAGCGTTTCCAATCTAACCAAGGTCAGAACCGGTTGTCAAACCCGGTGCGTCTCGCTGGCGGTCGGCGGAGGCACACGCCGGGGACGCTTACGCGTTACCCCGCATGTTCCACGGATGTTCCGGCGGGGTTCCCGCGGGTTCAGGCGCCGGCCGGACCGGCGGCGGCACGGAGCTCGTCGAGGGTGGCGACGGCGCGCCGAAGGTGCGGGATGACTATCGAACCGCCGACGATGAGACCGACCGAACAGGCCTCGAGGAGCTCTTCGTCGGTGAGCCCCTCCTCGACGCAGCGGATGAGGTGGTAGGTGATGCAATCATCGCAGCGGAGGACGAGGGAGGCGACGAGACCGAGGAGCTCCTTGGTCTTGACCGGGAGCGCGCCCGCCTCGTAGGTACGGGAATCGAGGGCGAAGAAACGGCGGATCTCGAGGTTATCGGCCGAGAGGATCCGCTCGTTCATCTTCTCCCGGAACCGCCTGAACTCTTCTACGCTCATCCCTGCCTCGCGCTCACATCGGAATAAGGAGATCGGTCTATCGCCCGTGCGCTCGGTGCCGCGCGGGCGCAACGCATCACACCGGATAGCCGCGCACCCTTGCCATCGGGCCAACCTTCAAAATTAGGTCGATCCCGCGGTGTTTCGCAAGCTGGTTTCGGGTGGGGGGCGTTGCCTGGATGGCGACGGAGCCCGGCGCGCCGCGCCGGGCTCCGTGCACAGTGGCCAGGACATGGTAGGATCCGGATCAGCCGCGGACCTTCCTGACCTCTTCGGCGCGCCTCATCGGCTGGAAGACGCAGCCGGGTTCGAGTGGCACATAGACGACCTCGAGCTCGGAGAGCTCCTGGCGCAGCCGGCTCGACGCCCGCGCGATCTCGGTGAGATCGTGCTGGTTCTGGGCGCGGCGCAGGTCCGCGAGCTCGTTGCGGATGCCGGCGACGTCATCCTCGGCCGCGTAGACCGGGGTCCCCTGGATGGTGCCGAGGAAGGCCAGGTCGCTCGCGTCGATCGCGCGCGGCCCACCGTACGTCACCCACTCGGTCCGCATCTGCCCGACCTGCAGCGTCAGCGGACGACCGGCCCGGAACCACTCCGCGTTGGAGACGTAGAGCGGCGCGCGGTTGGTGTAGACGTCGTCGAACTGCTGCCGCTGGCCGTTGACCACCACCATCGTGTCGCGGGTGCTCGGCACGTAGATGGCGCTCACGTTCCGCAGCTCATGCGACGAGGGGTCCACCACGCAGACCGTGATCGACTCCTCGGCCGGCGGAGGCGGCGGAGGCGGCGGCGGGGCGGGGGGCAGGATCGCGACCTGCTCCTCCGGGAACATCCGCCCGAAGGTCCCCATCACACCAGCCGTGAAGCGGAGGTTGTGGACCGCGCTGTAGCCATCGCCACCGATGATCGGGTCGGCAGGGGAGTTCCAGGCGATGTGGTCGGCGACCTCGAGGCGGATACCGATCCCGCCGATCCCGCCCAGACGCCAACCCGGGAGGATGTCGGCGCCCAGACCGAAGACGTTGACGAACTTCGTGCGGTTGTTGTCGCCACCGCTAGCCACGATCAACGTGGCGCTGTCGTTCGGCGCGGTGACGAACGACACGGAACCATCACCGAAGATCGCGTTCGCCGGAGCTATCGCAAGCGTGCTCGATCCCGCCGGCGCGTAGATGGCCACACCTGCACCGATGTTGATGAAGGGCGCCCAGACCCGGTTCCGACTCGGGGTCAGGATCCGGAAGAGGACGTCACCATCGATCAACCAGGTGTTCACATCGCCGAAGGCGATCGCCGTGTTCGACCCGATCCCGTTGTAGAGATTGGCCGCCAACGAATTGTCGAAGTCGATCTGGAAGGGTTGCTCGGTGTAGTTCCCGTTCGCCCTGAACCCGATCCGGCGTCCCCAGTTGCCGCCGAACGGCCAGTACTCGAGCTGCACACCGGTCAACCAACCGGCAGCTTGCTTGAAATCGGCGCCACCGACGAAGGGGGTGCCGTCCGGGTTGAGGACCAGGTCGTGTCCCGGGCCCCCACGATTGAAATCGCTGAACCAAATCCCGCCCCCGTTGAGGGTGACGGCACCCCTATAGTTCTGTGCCGTTGCGGGCGCGACCGCCAGCGGCAGTAGGAGTACCGCGGCCGCGGTCGCCCGGAGAAGCAGGTTCATGAGACCTCCTCGACGTAAATGGTACATCGAACCAATGGCCGGCCTACCCAACCGGCTTGCCGCCCCGGGCCGTCAAATGTTTCCCGGGCCGGTCGCCTCATGGTGCATGATTCTTGCCACCGGGCGGCGGTATGCTGCTAACTCCTCATAATTCAGTGGGATAGAGCTGTTCTCGGCGCGCCGCCGAACATGTGGTGTCTCTTATAAATCATTTGTGTGTAATGAGTTGAGCTTGTTTCGGCGAGGCGGCCCGAATCTGGGCGTGATTCCGGTGCGGTGCGGGTGGTGGTTGCACGGCTAGCGGCCGGCGTGGGTGAGGCGTTGCGCCTCGACCGCGATCCCGGTCAGGGTCCGGCGAGTGACGGAGCCGACGAGGTAGGGGCCGACCACGAGCTTCCTGGCGGGCGCCCCGACGAGCGGCCAGCCGGTGCTGGTCCATGATAGGGAGATGCGCAGCTTGGTGTCGACGTCGGCTGGTATGATCTCCCAGTTGGTGAGGAGACTGCGTGTGATCCCATCGAGGTGGCGGTGGGTGATGGTCAGGGTCGTCTCATCGGTTTCGATCTCCGCGCTCCACCGGGTGGGGAGGCGGAGCGGACCGCCGAAGATCTGCCAGGCGGTGAACTCGACCTTGCCGTTGCCGGGGCCGGACCGGGTGAGGTAGCGGACTCGCCTGATGTGTGGCAGGAACTCCGGCCAGCGCTCGATCTCCCTGGCGACCTGAAAACAGAGCTCTGGCGGCGCGTGCGCGATACACTCGTCGACCCAGGTGGTCATCCGCTACTCGTCGTTCCCAGGTATCCGGCCGGTCGAAGCGAGGCTAGGGAGCGCAAGGATCGGACCGGGCAGGGGGAGTCGCGTGGTCTAGGGAAATCGTACGTGCGAAGCCGTTGTTCGCGAGGATGCACGGGGTGTCGATCGGGGATGGCTGGGGCCAGGCGACGTCGTCTATTCAGGACTGGCCGGGGGTCGTCGGCATTCGTCGAGGTTGTGTAGCGCGGTCGCCATAAGATTCCGCTTCATCGCCACAAGGCCCGTTCCGCGATGGAGCGGGTTCGTCGTCTCAACCGGCGGTGTGACACCGAGTTGCGGGGGTGGGCCGACGGTCGTCACAGGGCATGAGAGTTGCCCCCCCGGCCGCGGCGCAGCACCGGGATCCGGGATCGCCAAGCTCCATCTCTGGGTGGGGGTGGTCGTCCGGAGGCCGATCCAAACTTGGTCGAGGGGGGTGCATGTTACCGAGAGTGAACCCGGCGGCTATCTGCGAGCGTGTGGCGGAGGGGGCGGTGCTCCTGCACCGGGAGTCGGAGCTCTACTTCGGTTTGAACGCCGTCGCGCTGCGGATCTGGGAGCTGCTGCCGGTATCCAAGGATCTGGACGAGCTCTGCGCGGTGCTCGGCGGCGAGTACCCTGACGTGGATCCGGACGAGTTACGCCGTGATGTGATCGAGCTCCTGGAGGAGTTGGCGGCTAGCGACCTGGTGATCCCGTCTACCGACGGGGTTGGAGCTGGGGCGCAGGGGGTTCATGAGGATCTGGCGTCGCCGGCTCAGTAAGCTGATGTCGCTGAGTGGTGGGGAGTTGCTCGACCTCGTGCGGGCGCAGTGGCACCTGTTGGCCGCTTGGCTCCTGCTACGTCTCCTCCCTCGTGGCCGGTTGTTGCGTGAGGGGGGATCGGCGTCTCGCCCGGCAGCATCGCCCGACCCGGTGGTTCAGGCGTACGCGAGGCGGATGGCGCTGGCGGTGGCGCGGGTGGCGGAGCACAGCCCGCTGCATCGTCCGAAGTGTCTGGAGCGGGCGGTGGCGCTGGACCGTATGCTGCGCCGTGCGGGGATCGACGACGGCAGGATCCGGGTCGGGGTCCGGCTGCGCGAAGGTGGGTTCGAGGCGCACGCCTGGGTCGAGCTGGGAGGGGTGGTGTTGGGGGATGAGGAGTGGCATGTCCGCACCTTCACGCCGGTGACCGTAATGCAGCCGATACGACCATGAGCGGGATCGTGGGGGTCTTCACGAGGGGTGGATTGCCGGGGCGGGCGGAGCTGGAGCGGATCTGCGGGGGGCTGGGGTCGCGGGGGGTGGAGCTGCTCGCGGTCTGGCGGGGCGAGGGCGCCGGGTTGGGGGTGGGGCGCTACGAGTGGGAGCTGGAGGGTGATTTCAGCGGCCCGGTCCTGGTGTTGGAGGGGCCGGACTGCGTGGTGGCGGCGGATGCCAAGCTGTACCACACGGCCGATCTGCGCAGGCGGTTGCGAGCGGCGGGGGTGACGCCGGAGGGTGACACGCCGAGCCATCTGATCCAGGCGGCGTATCGGGCGTGGGGCGAGGCGTGTGCCTACTGGCTGGAGGGGGAGTTCGCCTTCGTCGTCTGGGACAAAATGGTGAGGCGGGCGTTGTGCGCGCGGGATTTCAGTGGACGTCGTCCGCTCTACTACGCGCAGCTGGGGGATACGCTGGTGGTCGGCTCGACGCTGAGCGCGGTGTTGGCGCACCCCGCGTGTCCGTCTGATCTGAACCTCCCGGTGATCGCCGCCACTACGGGGTTGCTTCCTTCGGCGGCGGGTGACGAGACCTGTTACCGCGCGATTCGCGTGGTCCCCGCGGCGGGCGACCTCAGCTGGTCGGCGGAGCTGGGGTTGCGGGTGGGGCGGCACTGGGAGCCGAAGCCGGCGGCGGGTGTGGCTGGCATGAGTACCGAGCGGGCGGCGGAGGAGCTGCGGGAGCTCCTGACGGTCGCGACGGCGGAACGGCTGGCGCCGGAGGGGCGAACCACGGTCTGGATGAGTGGTGGTTGGGATTCGACGGCTGTCTTCGGCGTCGGGCAGGCGTTGTTGCGGCGGGAGTCGCGGGGGCGGGAGCTGCTCCCGGTCTCGATCAGCTATCCGGAGGGGGATCCGGGGAGGGAGGACGAGACGATCGTGCAGATCGCCGGGATGTGGCAAGTTCCCGTTCATTGGCTGCACAGCGAGTCGATCCCTCTCTTCGCCGCGGATCCGGTCGTGTCCGCCGCCCAGCGCGACGAGCCGCTGGCGCACCTCTACGAGCACTGGAACCGGTCGCTCGCCGCCGGGAGCCGCGTGGTCGGTACCCGTGTCTCGATGGATGGGTATGGCGGCGATCAGCTCTTCCAGCTCACGGACATATACCTGGCAGATCTGTTACAGCGCGGGCGTTGGTTGGAGCTCGCGCGGGAGTGGCGGGTGCGGTGGGGGGTGTTGGGGCGCAGGTATCTGTGGCGCTTCACGTTGCGGCCCCTGGTACCGGGTTGGCTCCTCGACCTCGGGGCCCGGCTCGCCGGCTCGGACCGGGCGTTGTACTCGCATCTGGAGCGGGCGGTCCCGCCGTGGGTCGAGCCGGAGGTGGCGCGGCGCTTCGATCTGATCGGTCGGAGCCGTTCCTACCTACCGAAGCCGGGTTGGGGGAGGCGGGCGGAGAGCGAGATGCTCTGGTACCTGACCCACCCGCTCCTGGCGCACTTCTCGAGTCAGCTAGCGCACTTCGCGCTGATCGAGGGGGTAGAGGCGCGGTCGCCGCTCTTCGACCGGCGCGTCGTCGAGTTCGCGCTGGCGCGGCCGCGGTGGGAGCGGGCGTCGGGGAGGGAGACGAAGATCCTGCTGCGGCGTGCGGTACGCGGGCTCCTCCCGGACGAGGTCCTGGCGCCGAGGCCGTACCGGACCGGTCAGACCTTCGGTTATTCGGATCGCAGGATGCGCGAGGCGTTCCCCGGGCTCTTCGCCGAGCTCTTCCGTAGCCCGCTCGTACTGGCCGAACTGGGGCTGGTGAATCCCAAGGTGTTGCAGCATTCGCTGCGCGAGTACCTCGAGCGCGGTGCCAGCAGCGCGCAGCGGGTCGCCCTCTTCTATACGCTGCAGTTGGAGTGGTGGCTGCGCAGTCGCCTGCGGGGCGAGCCGGCGCGGCAAGAGGTAGGCGCCGCGGCGCCGGTCGCGTTGGAGGTCGCGTGAGGTGGGGGGATAGGCACCGGTGGTTCAGTGAGTTCGTCGTCCTATTCGCGGTCGGACAGGCCGGCCGCGGACTGTGCGGGCCAGCTGCCCGTAACGTCTCCAATCAAGGGGGAGATATGTACAGCAAGCCTAAGCTCGAGCGGTTCGGGTCGTTCCGTCAGCTGACCCAGTTGGGCACCGATTCCGACGGTGACGGCGGCTTCTACGGGATCGGCAACGGGTGCAACATCATCCCGGAAGGTTCCTGCCGGTCGTAACCCAAATCGCAACCGGGGGGCTGGCGCCGGCCTCCCGGCAGTATTGAGATAATCGCCGACGATCCAGGCCGAGGTAATGGGGTGCCACGTCGGCGCCCCAGGCTTCGGCGCCTTCGCCCCTGGCGCGTTCCTAACACCCCTCGTAACAACGGAATCCGCGAAGTCATGATGAAACACTACACCGTCTTCGGCGGTCATCTGAGTTCGGAGCTGGAGCTCCCGGAGCTCCCCGCGGCGGAGCCGGCCGGTGCGGATTGGGTGTTGCGTGTCTCCAACACCTTGCCGCCCGCCACCTCTTCGCGGGAGGAGCTGGGTGTCGCTTCGGTCGACGAGGGAGTCGCGGTCCGGCTCTTCGCCGTCCCCGGTGGCTACCGGCTCGTGTACGACGACACCGGGACCTTCGACGTCCGCGGCGGTGGCTCGGAGATCACCTGGTACCCTGCCCCCGGCGCCTCGCCGGCGTTGGCGCAGCTCGACGTGCTCGGGAGGGTGCTGGCGCTGGCCTTCCACGCCGCCGGGATCTACTGCCTGCACGCGAGCGCGGTGGCGCTGGAGGGTGGTGCCGTCGGCTTCATCGCGCCGAAGTTTCACGGCAAGTCGACGACGGCGTACGCGCTGGTGCACGCCGGGGGGCGGCTGATCACGGACGACACGCTCCCGGTGCTGTTCGGGGATCCGCCCCTGGTACGGCCGGGGGTGCAGCGGGTCCGGCTCTGGGGTGATTCGGTGAGCGCGGTCGGCGCGAACGCGGCGGAGGGGGGGGAGGGGATGGGGAAGTTCGTGGTCGACGACCTCTCCGCCCAGCAGCTGCTACGGGGCACGGCGCCGCTCGTGGCGCTCTACCTCCTGGCGCCGGTGGCTGCCAACCCCGGAGGCGAGGCGGTGGTGCGGAGCCGGCTCTCGCCGGTGGAGAGCGCTTTGGCATTGGTCGGTCACGCCAAGATCGGGGCGCTGCTCGGCGGGTCGGAGCGGCAGGTCCTCTTCAAACGGGCGGTGGAGCTGGCGGGGGTGGTGCCGGTCTATCGCCTCTCGATCGCGCGTGACTTCGAGCGGCTCTCCGAGGTGGCCGGCCAGATCGCGGAGTGGCACGGCGCCGGGGGTGGGGTGCGGTTGGAGCTGGAGGCGGGAGCGGTATGAGCGGCGCCGCGGCGGTCGCGGTGGCACCGGCCGAGGTCGAGGGGGACGGGGGCTCGCGCCAGGCGGAGCCCGTGCTCAGGGTCGAGGGGCTGACCAAGCGGTTCCCGGTCCGGCGCGGGTGGTTCGAGATGCTGCGTCGGCCCTGGCAACGAGAGTACGTCCCGGCGCTGCAGGGGGTGAGCTTCGACGTCGCCGCGGGTGAGTTCTTCGGGCTCCTCGGCCCGAACGGCGCCGGGAAGACGACGCTCTTCAAGATCCTATCCACCCTGATCCTACCTGACGCCGGCACCGCGGTGGTCGCCGGCAACGACATCGTGCGCCGCCCGGCGGCGGTGCGGCAGGTCCTGACCCCGGTGATCGCGGACGAGCGCAGCCTCTACTGGCGTCTCTCGGCGCGGGAGAACCTGCGTCTCTTCGCGGCGTTGCACGGGTTGCGGGGGCGGGAGGCGGAGACGCGGGTCGAGGAGCTGCTGCGGGTGGTGGCGCTGGCGGATACGGGGGAGAAGATGGTCGGATCGTTCTCGTCCGGGATGAAGCAGCGGCTCCTGATCGCGCGGGCGCTCCTCTCCCGCCCGCGGATCCTGCTGCTGGACGAGCCGACCCGGAGCCTCGACCCCCTCTCCGCCCGTGATTTCCGCACCTTCCTGCGCGAGGAGGTCGCCGGCCACCAGGGGTGCAGCGTGATCCTCGCCACGCACAGCGCGGAGGAGGCGCTCAACCTCTGTGACCGGCTCGCAGTGCTGCGCAAGGGCGAGCTGTTGGCGATCGGTGCCGCCGAGGAGCTCGCACGGCGATATGGAGAAGAGCGATACCGGCTCTGGCTGCGCGACGACGAGCTCTGGCGGCACGTGCTGGCGCGGCAGACGACGGGAGGGGTACGGCTGATCGAGTCGCGGAGCAGGGATGGTGGCTCCAAAGAGAACGTCTATCAAAGGGAGGACGGGTGGGTCCGGGTCGAGGTGGAGATACGTGGCGGGCGGGAGCGGACGGCCGCGCTGCTCACGGAGCTGAACTCGGCGGGGGTCGTCGTCGCGGGGCTGGAGAGGATGGACCTGACGCTGGCCGAGCTCCTCGATCGGATCCTCTACCGCTCGGCGGGGGGTGGCGATGCATAGGGTGATGGCGCTGGTCAGGGCGCGGGCGCTGACCGCGGCGAGCTATAGGGTGCAGATGTCGCTCTCGGTCGTCTCGCTGCTGGTCGGGATCGTACCGCTCTACTTCATCACCGGCGCGCTACAGCCGGTGATGGCAGACACCATCCGCGCGGAGGGAGGCCACTACTTCGGCTTCGTCCTGGTCGGGACGGTGGCGTTCTACTTCCTGAGCGCGGCGGTCAACCTCCTCCCGGGGGAGATTGGTTCCGATCTGCGGACCGGTACGCTGGAGGCGGTGCTCAGCACCCCCACCCGGCTGGCCGAACTCGTGAGTGGGATGATCGGGTTCGGCCTCTTATGGACGACGCTGCGCGCGCTGATCGTGCTCACGGTGGGTTGGCTGCTGGGGGTGCAGGTCGCGTGGTCCCAGCTCCCGGCCGCGGCGGTGGTGATCGGTCTGCTGATCCTGGCCTATCTCCCCTTCGGACTGATGGGGAGCGCGTCGCTGATAGCGTTCCGCACCGCAGGCCCGCTCGCGCGCGGGATACTCTTCGCGTCGACCTTGCTGGGCGGGATCTACTACCCGACGCGCGTGATCCCCTCCTGGATCCAGGACCTGTCGAGCCTGATCCCCCTGACCTACGGATTGCAGGCGCTGCGACGCATCCTGCTGGAGGGCGCATCGCTCGTGGCGGTCGCGGAGGAGCTGGGGATCCTCGTCGTCTTCGTGGTCGTCCTCATGTCCGGCGGCGCGCTGGCGCTCTGGCTGGCGCTGCGCTACGCCCGCCGCGCGGGGACGCTGGCGCAGTATTGAAAGGGCAGAAAGCGGGGGGAAGTGGTCGAGTCGACGAATCTCATGCGAGAGACGCGGAGCCCTATCCGCCACCTGGTGCCCGAGGCGCAGCTGCTCTTCCACCTCCTCGCCGGTCCCACTCGCGACGGCGCGGCCCTCGCGCTGCTGGAGGCCGGGCTCGACTGGGAGTACTTCAGCTGGCTGGTCGGCAAGGAGAAGGCCGTCACCGTGGTACACGCCCGGCTGCGCGACTTCCCTGCCGGGCTGGTTCCGCCGCAAGTGACCGCGGCGCTCTCGCGCCAGGCGCTGGTCACGCAGTTCCGGATGGCACGGCTGGAGCAGCGGTTGACCGAGACGCTGGCAGCGCTGCGGGGCGCGGGGATCGAGGTGATGCTGCTCAAGGGGGCCGGGCTGGCGACCACGGTGTACGGCTCGATCGCGGAGCGGCCGATGGCCGACCTGGACCTCATGGTCCGGCCGCGGGACGGCGCCAAGGCATGGGAGGTCGTGCGCCGGACGGGGTGGCGCCCGGAGTCGCCCGTGACGATCGAAGGGCTCTACGACGAGCACCAACACTACCCACCGCTCCTGGACGAGGGGGGCACGACCCTCGGGCTCGACCTGCACACCTCGCTCCTCTCCGCCGGCCACCCCTTCGATCTCCCGCTCGACGAGGTCTGGCGCCGGGCGGTACCGGTGCCGAGCCGAGGGGACGGCGTCTACGTCCTCGACGGCGCGACCCAGGTCCTGCACATCTGCCTGCACTTCGCCTGGTCGCACGTGATGCGGGCGAGCGCCTGGCGGACCTGCCGCGACCTCGGCACCCTCCTGGCGAGCGGCCGCGTCGATTGGGGCGAGGTCGTCGAGCTGGCGGAGACGGCCCGCGCGGCCACCTGCGTCTACTGGACACTCCGCCTGGCGCGCGACCTGGCCGGGTTGGCCGTCCCGGACACAGCTCTCGACCGGCTCGCCCCCCCCGGCTCGCCGCTCCTATTACGGTGCCTCGAGCGCCACTACCTCTCCCAGCTCGTCAAAGGTCGCGGTCTCGGCTGCCCCTCGCCTCGTCTCGCGGAGCTCGGCTGGACCCTCGGGATCCGCCCCGGCTGGAGCGGACACGGCCAGAGCAGGCCGTGGAGCCGGGTCTCGCTCTTCCAGGAGGCGCGGCTCAGGGCCGAGGGCGACACCGAGCAGACGACGTCGCCTGCCGCCTCACCGTGGCTCCGCACCATCTCCCGGCTCCGCGACCACCTCGCCAAGATCCCCGCGCTGGTACGCTACCTCGGTTACGTCTCCGGGTTGGCGGTTCCGCAGCCGAAGCGGGCCGCGGCGAGCCGGCGCGCCATCTCCTCCAGCCCCGGCCTGAGGGCGTCGGCGTCGAGGGAGAGGACCCTCCCGGCGCGGTAGAGGATCCGGCCAGCGGCCACCGTCAGCCGCACATCAGGCGCGCGGGCGGCGTGGAATATGGCCGCGACCGGGTCGTGGCACGGCATCAGGTGCGCGCCGTCCAGCGCGATGGCGCAGAGGTCCGCGTCCTTCCCCACCTCGAGCGAGCCGATCCGGTCGTCGAGCCCGAGCGCGCGGGCGCCGTCGATCGTGGCGAGGCGGAGGAGCTCGTCGGCCGGGAGGAGACGCGCGTCGCGGAGCCGGGCGCGCTGCATGAGCTGCGCGACCCGCGCCTCCTCCAGGAGATCGAGACGGTTGTTGCTGGCGACGGAGTCCGTGCCGAGCCCGACGTCGATCCCCGCCTCCCGGATCTCGACGAGCGGCGCGATCCCGTGACCGAGCCGCGCGTTCGCGATCGGGCAGTGCGCGATCCGCGCCCCCGCGGCGGCGATCCGCGCGATGTCGTCGCGGTCGATCTGGACGCAATGGATGAGGAGCGGCCGGGCGCGCAGGACGCCGGTCCGGTCGAGGAGCTCGATCGTCGACCTCCCGCGCGGCGGGGTCGCCACACCCGCGCGCTGCAGCCAATCCGCGAACGGGCCGGTCCCCCGCGCGATCAGCTCCGTCTCCGCCGCCGCTTCCGCGGTGTGGATCGCGATCGGGAGCCCCTCGGCAAGGGCATACTCGCCGGTGAGCCGGAAGAGCTCGTCGGAGACGGTATAAGGGGCGTGTGGGGAGATCCCGACGCGCACCCGGTCGGTCTCGTGACGACGCATCGCCTCGACCTTGGCCAGCAGCCCGGCCAACGCCGTCCGCGCGACCCCTGGCTCGGCACCGAACACCTCACGGTAGACGACGCCGCGCAGCCCCGCCTCCCGCAACGCGCCGAGCGCCGCGCCGGAATCCTCCGTCGCGGCTATGGTCGTGATCCCCGCGGCGATCGCCTCGATACAGCTCCACCGCGCGGCGATGTCGTATTCGTCAGGGGTGAGCGCCGCGCCGCGCTTCGCCCGAATCAGCGTCGGGATCCATTCATGGAACGGGAGGTCCTCGAGAAGACCGCGAAAGGCGGCCAGTTCGGGGTGGCCATGGACGTTCACGAGCCCGGGGATCAGCGCGGCGTCACCCAGCTCGACGACCTCGGCGCCGTCCGGAACCGGAACGCTCTCCGCCGGGCCGACGGCGGCTATGCTGCCGCTCTCGTCGACGAGTAGCGCGCCACCCCGGATCGGCGACGAGGTAACGGGGAATAGCCAGGAAGCGCGGTAAAGAGTCGGGCGAATCGGCATGGGATTCGGGGGTTGGGATTCAGGGGTCAGGGGTCAGGATCCAGGGGTCTGGGGTCTGGGATTTGGGGGTCGGGGGTCGGAGGTCGGGGGGGTGTCCGATGCTCCTGGGAGCTCGGTGGGGGCCGGTTGGTTCAGATCGAATACGGCCGTTTCATGCCGATAGCGTAGGCGCGGGGTGCTCCCCTGGAGCGGAGTCGCGCGGGAGGGAGCGGAGACCCCGCAGGGGCGGCGCTAGCCGCCCCGAGGAGGCTCCGCGACCGGGCGCCCGGAGCGGGAGGGGCGTACCCCGCGCCGGAGCGCTGCCGGTACCACCGCACCCATCACCACTCCAACCCCCGCAACCTCATTCCACAAACCAGAACCTCGTAGCGCTCACAGCCCGCGCCGCGAACTCACCCCCATCGCGCCCCCAGCCCCGCCCCACGAAGCCGCCAGCCCCATCCCCCGACCCCCGAATCCCAACCCCCGAATGCCTAGACCGAATCCCTGGCCCCGACCCCTACACCATTTTCGTTCGGCTGAAATCTACTACTCCCCTCCTGCTGGTCAATCGGGGAAGTAGAACGGGTTACGCGGGGTGAAGCGTTGCAGCTCCTCGATCCGGAGGCGGCGGACGCTGGGGGTGACGCCGATCAGCTCGCCGACGGAGAGGATGAGGCGGAGGTCTCTCCAGGTGGTGTGGGGCTGGAGGGGGATGGCGAAGTCGATGCGGTAGGTCCTGCGGCCGCCGGTGGGGAAGGCGTTGCGGAGTCCGAGCCCGGCGGAGGCGCGCCACCCGGAGTCGGTGCCGTAGGGGGCGTCGCCGGGCCAGATCCGGCCGAGGTCGACGAAGGCGGTCAGGCCGAGGTCGGTGATGTTGCGGAGCGGGCCGTCGAGGAGGATCCGGTCTTCGAGCGAGAAGACGACGCGGCGGCCGCCGGGGAAGCGTTCGTCGGGGTAGCCGCGCACGCCGAGGTCGCCGCCGAGGATGAGCTGGAAGGGTATCGTCGTCTCCCAGCCGCCGGTGGCGGTGGCGCGCAGCACGAGGGTGTGCCGTCCCTCCGGCCGTGGTTTCCAGTACGCCAGCCCCTCGGCCTCGCCGAAGATGTCGTACCAGCCGAAGCCGCCGCCGAGCGCGCGCTGCGCATCGCCGCGCATCCGGCCGATCAGGAGGAGGGCGTCGTTGCCGGTGGCGGCGTAGAGGTCGAGGGCGGTGAAGAGGTGGTGCGGTCCGGCCGGCGCCAGGAGCGAGCGGCCGAGCGCGACCCCGGTCTCGGTGCCGAGGCGGATGTCCTGCTCGCCGCGGAGGGTATCGAAGCCGCTGCGTTTGACCCAGCCGATCTTGCGCTGGCCGAGGAGGATCGTGGAGCGGAGGGTGTGCAGCGGTGTGGTCTGCGGCCGGATCGGCTCGAAGTGAGCTGGGTCGGCGGGGGTGGCGCCGTCGAAGTCGTCGCCTTCGACGAGCCGTAGCGCCGCGCCCCCACCCGGGAAGGTGATCCTGGTGTAGCCGAGCGCCGCGCCGACGGTCAGCTGTTGCCGTCCGGGTGGCCCCAACCGCCGGATGACCGCGACGTCGAAGGCGGTCATACGGGTGGGGAGGAGGAGGTGGCGCTCGGCGCCGGCGTCGTCTACCAGATAATCGAAGTTGCGGTCGAGCCGCCGGAACTCTTCGCGGGCGGCCCAGCGCCCCGACTCCTCACGAAAGGGGAGGGCGAGCGACTGCAGGTAGAACGGGCCGTTCCGGGACCGGCCGATCGTGCCGCCGAGGTGCCAGTGGCTCCCGCCGAGCTGATGGTTGTGGTAACCCACCCCGTAGTCGCGGTTGGCCTTGTAGTCGAGGTAGAAGAGCTCGACGGTCTGGCCGGTGCCGAGGAAGTTCGACTCCTTGAGGCTCGCGCCCTTGAAGAGCGGGCCGTCGCCGAGCGAGGCGCGGATGTCGATGCGGGTGCTCCACTCGTCGCGGGTGGTGACGGTCAGGTCGTAGTCGCCGTCGTCGCGCCGGCGGTGGGTGATCGTGGCCGAGGCCAGGAACTGGTTGTCGCGCAGCAGCCGCTCCGACTCGGCGATCACGGTCGGGTCGAAGCAGTCGCCGACCCGGAAGAGGAGGTCACGCCGGACCACCGAGGCGCGGGTCCGGGCGTGGAGCGTGTTGGCGATGCGATAGGCGAGACGGAGATGACCGGAGAGCTCGGGGTCCGAGGTGTCGAAGATCGAGTGGTTGTCGATCGTGATCGAGGCGATCGCACCGGTCGGGCAGAGGGCCTGTACTTGCTGCAACGGCTCGGTCCGGGCTGGCCGCGGGGTGATGAGGCAGAGCACGAGCGCGATCGGATAGAGCTTGGTCCGTCTCATCTTCCTGCTACATCCCGGCGGAGGGCGACGCCTGTAACTTGACATTTCCTCGGCCATATGCATAACCTAAGCGCATTGACGTTCGCAAGAAGGGATGTGGAATGGCAACTCGTCGCCAGGAGGCCCTCGAGTACCATGCCGAGGGCCGGCCAGGTAAGATTGCGGTCGTACCCACCAAGGCGGTCGGGACGCAGCGCGATCTCTCGCTGGCCTATTCGCCGGGGGTAGCGGAGCCGTGTAAGGCGATCGCTGCCGACCCTGATCAGGTATTTCGGTACACTGCCCGGGGCAACCTGGTCGCAGTGGTGAGCAACGGAACGGCGGTCCTGGGTCTCGGTAACCTGGGACCGCTCGGCGCGAAGCCGGTGATGGAGGGGAAGGCTATCCTCTTCAAACGCTTCGCCGACATAGACGTCTTCGACCTGGAGGTCGGGAGCGAGGATCCGGACGACATCATCCGGTTCTGCGAGCTGCTCGAGCCGACGGTAGGAGGGATCAACCTCGAGGATATCCGTGCGCCGGAGTGTTTCTACATCGAGGAAACGCTCCGGCAGCGTTTGAAGATACCTGTCTTCCACGACGACCAGCACGGCACCGCGATCATCTCCGGTGCCGCGCTGATAAACGCGCTGGAGCTGGTCGGGAAGCGGATCGACGAGGTGAAGGTAGTCTTCAGCGGCGCCGGCGCGGCGGCGATCGCGACCGCCGAGCACTACGTGCGGCTCGGCGTGCGCCGCGAGAACATCATCATGTGCGACAGCGGCGGGGTCCTGCACAGCGGGCGAGCCGGGAAGGTCGATCCATACCGGGCGCGCTTCATCCAGGACACCCCTCTGCGCACGTTGGCGGAGGCGCTCGAGGGTGCTGATGTCTTCGTCGGGCTCTCGGTCGCCGGGGTCGTGACCAAGGAGATGGTGGCGTCGATGGCGCCCGACCCGATCGTCTTCGCGCTCGCCAACCCCGATCCGGAGATCATGCCGGAGGAGGTGATGGCGGTGCGGGACGACGCGATCATCGCGACCGGCCGGACCGACTATCCGAACCAGGTCAACAACGTCCTCGGGTTCCCCTTCATCTTCCGCGGTGCGCTGGATGTGCGCGCGTCGACGATCAACGAGGAGATGATGCTGGCGGCGACCCGGGCGCTGGCGGCGCTGGCGCGGGAGGACGTGCCGGAGATGGTCGCGGCGGCGTACGGCGAGTCGACCTTCAGGTTCGGGCGGGACTACCTGATCCCGAAGCCGTTCGATTCGCGGGTCCTGCTCTGGGTCGCGCCGGCGGTCGCCGAGGCCGCGATGGCGACCGGGGTGGCGCGGGTGCAGCTGGATCTGGAGCAGTACCGGCTACAGCTAGAGGCGCGGCTCGGCCGGACCCGCGAGGTCATGCGCGACATCATGGTGCTGGCGCGCCGGGATCCGCAGCGGATCGTCTACCCCGAAGGGGAGCACGAGCGTGTGATCCGCGCCGCGGTCCGTGTCGCGGACGAAGGGATCGCGCTCCCGATCCTGCTGGGGAGGAAGGAGCGGATCCAACGCACGGCGGCCTCGCTCGGGATCGACCTCTCGCGGGTGCAGCTGATCGACCCCGAGGAGGACGAAGCGCGGCTCGAGCGGTACGCGGCGGAGCTCTACCGGCGGCGCCAGCGGAAGGGGGTGACGCTCCCCGAGGCCCGGGAACGGGTCCGGCTCCCGATCTACTTCGCCGCGATGATGGTGGCGGAGGGGGACGCCGCGGGGCTGGTCGCGGGGGAGGACTCGTCGTACCCCGAGACGATCCGGCCGGCGCTGGAGGTGATCGGTGTGGCGCCCAACGTGCGGCACGTCGCCGGGCTCTACATGATGATCCTGCAGCACGATCTCATGTTCTTCGCGGACACGACGGTCAACATCGAGCCGGACGCGGAGACGCTGGCGGAGATCGCGCTCCTCTCGGCCGGGTTCGTGCAGCGGCTGGGTATCGAGCCGCGGATGGCGCTCCTCTCGTACTCGAACTTCGGTTCGTCGCGCGGGCCGCAGTCGAACAAGGTGCGCGAGGCGGTCGAGCGGGTGAAGGAGCTGGCGCCCTCGCTCGTCGTCGATGGCGAGATGCAGGCCGACACGGCGGTCGTCCCGGCTATCTTGAAGAAGACATTCCCGTTCAGCACCTTGCAGGAACGCGCGAATGTCTTAATCTTTCCTGACCTGAACTCGGCAAACATCGCGTACAAGCTGTTGGCACGCTTGGGCGGGGCCGAGGCGATCGGGCCCATCCTCTTGGGGATGGACAAGCCGGTACATGTACTCCAACGAGGCAGTACGGCCGCAGATATCGTCAATCTCACCGCGATCGCTGTAGTCGACGCGCAGCGTCGCGGGGCGGAGAAACCTCTATAAGCGAGTTCGAGAGTGACTACCATGACATTGTCGAGGGACCTGGCGCAGCATGGCATTACCGCTCGTGGCGCCGTGCATTGGAACCTTGCGCCGGCGGTCCTGATAGAGCATGCGGTTCGTCGGGGCGAGGGTGTGTTCAGCGATACCGGCTCGTTCGTCGCGATCACGGCGCCGCACACCGGGCGTTCGCCGAACGACAAGTTCATCGTGCGGGAGCCCTCGAGCGAGGACAAGATTGGTTGGGGCGGCCCGAACGTGGCGATGTCGGTCGAGCATTTCGAGCGGCTCTATCGTGACGTCTGCGAGTACCTGGGCGGCCAGGACCTCTACGTCCAGGACCTCTTCGCGGGCGCCGACCCCGAGTACCGGCTGAAGGTCCGTACGATCAGCACCGGTGCGTGGCAGACCCTCTTCGCGAACAACATGTTCATCCGGCCGACCGCCGAGGAGCGCGAGGGGTTCGAGCCCGGGTTCACGGTGCTGCACGCCCCCAACTTCCAGGCCGATCCGGCGCGTCACGGGACGCGGACCGGGACCTTCATCGTCCTCAACTTCGCGGCCCGCGTCGTCCTGATCGGTGGTACGCTCTACGCCGGCGAGATCAAGAAGTCGATCTTCTCGGTGTTGAACTACCTGCTCCCGCAGCGGGGTGTCTTCCCGATGCACTGCTCGGCGAACGTCGGTGCGGAGGGCGACGTCGCGCTCTTCTTCGGTCTCTCGGGGACGGGGAAGACGACGCTCTCGACCGACCCGGCGCGCCAGCTGATCGGCGACGACGAGCACGGCTGGTCGGATCAGGGGGTCTTCAACTTCGAGGGCGGGAACTACGCGAAGGTGATCCGTCTCTCCCCCGAGGGTGAGCCGTTGATCTACGAGGCGAGCCGTCGCTTCGGCGCGATCTTGGAGAACGTGGTGGTCGACCCGGAGACCCGCGAGATCGATTTCGACGACGACTCGATCACGGAGAACACCCGTTCGTCGTACCCGCTGAGCTTCATCGAGGGCGCGGTCCAGAGCGGCCAGGCCGGTCACCCGCGGAACGTGGTCTTCCTGACCGCCGATGCGTTCGGCGTGATGCCGCCGATCGCGAAGCTGACCCGCGAGCAGGCGCTCTATCACTTCCTCTCCGGGTACACCGCGAAGCTCGCCGGTACGGAGAAGGGTGTCACCGAGCCGCAGGCGACCTTCAGCGCCTGCTTCGGCGCGCCGTTCCTCCCGCTCCCGCCGGGGGTCTACGCCGAGATGCTGGGCGAGAAGATCGACAAGCACGGGGTGCAGTGCTGGCTGGTCAACACCGGGTGGACCGGTGGCGCGTACGGCCAGGGTCAGCGGATGAAGCTCGCCTACACCCGCCGGATGGTCCTGGCGGCGCTCTCCGGTGAGCTGAAGGACGTCCCGGTCCAGATCGACCCGGTCTTCGGGCTGCAGATCCCGACGAAGGTCGAGGGTGTCCCGGCCGAGGTGCTGATGCCGCGTTCGACCTGGGCGGATCCCGCCGCCTACGACGCGCAGGCCGCGAAGCTGGCGGGGATGTTCCGCGAGAACTTCAAGAAGTTCGAGGCGCAGGTCTCCGAGGCGGTGCGCCAGGCCGGCCCGAAGGTCTGACCGGCTCCGCGCCAACACGCCGACAGCGGAGGGAGGGCACGGGACGAGCGGGTTCCGTGCCCTCCTCTGCGTTCGGCCGGCCCGGAATCGCATGAGAGTGGCGGGAAACGGGGTGGCGCGGTCGTAGGGGTGGGATAGTTTGTCGACGGGGGTGTGTCTATCCGAGCTATCGATGGGGAGCACGTGATAACGATCAGGGATCCGTTGTGGGACACGATACGGTTGGACCCGGTGGCGGTGCGGATCATGGATTCGGCGCCGTTCCAGCGGCTGCGCTACATCCGCCAGCTCGGGCTCGCCTATCTGGTCTACCCCGGCGCGACGCACACCCGCTTCGACCACGCGCTCGGCGTCTACCACCTAGCCACGCGGGCGTTGGCGGCGCTGGAGGAGCAGGGGATGCTGGAGGGGGTGCCGCCCGAGGAGCGTCGACTGGTGCCGCTGGCGGCGCTGCTGCACGACATCGGTCACTACCCGTTCTCCCATGCGGTCGAGGAGCTCGAGGCGGAGAGCATCCCCGGCCACCACGAGGCCTTGGTCGGGAGGTTCCTCGCCGATCCGGCGATCAGCGCGGCACTCGCGGAGGTCGCGCCGGATGGGCCTCGGCGGGTGGAGGAGCTGATCCGCGGCCGCTCGGCGAGCCCGCTGCAGGGTCTGGTCAGCGGTAGCCTCGACCTGGACAAGATCGAGTATCTCAAGCGCGACGCGCGCTTCTGCGGTGTCCCGTACGGCGAGGTCGACGTCGATCGGCTGTTGAGCGCGCTGGTCGTGCTGACCGATCCGGCGACGGGGCGGCAGGAGGTCGGGGTCGGGGAGAAGGGGGTGGCGGCGCTGGAGTCGCTCCTCTTCTCGAAGTACCAGATGTTCCGCAACGTCTATTGGCATCACGCCGTACGCGCGGCGACGGTCATGTACAAGCGCATCGTAGTCGACGCCCTGGCCGGCCGCCTCCTCGCCCCCGACGAGCTCGTCGGGCAGACGGACGAGTCGCTCCTCTTCCTCCTCGAGGCCCGGGCGCGGGAGCGAGGCGACGCGGATCCGGCGGTCGCCGCGCGGGTCGGGAGGTGGGTGGCGGCGCTGCGGTCGCGTCGTCTACCGAAGCGCGCGGCGGAGGTCGTGGCCGCGGACCTGGAGGGCGAAGGGGTAGGCGGGTGGATGGTGGTCGATTCGGCGTTGAAGCGGGAGGTCGAGGACCGGCTCGCCGCCGAGCTGGGGTTGGAGCCCGGTGCCGTCTTCCTGGATTATCCGTCGAAGCCGTTGATGTTCGACCTCGATCTCCTCGCCGAGCGAGGCGGCGAGGTCTTCCGGCTGGGGCCGGGGGGGCGAGTGGGGTTGATCGGGTTGCCGCGGATCGCGGACGAGCTGTACCGGAGCGCGCGGGTCATGCGCTTCTTCGTCTTGGGGGAGCGGGTGTCGGTGTCGCGCGAGCGGTTGATCGAGCTGGCGAGTCTGACGGAGGAGGAGCTGAGGGTTCGGCTGGGGGGATCGGCATCGTTGATCTGAGCCGGGCCGCGGGCACAAGAGGCACGCCAATTGCCGCGACGGTCGTGGAGGGCGTATGAAGAGAGTTGGTTGGTCGATTCTCGTGCTCCTGGCCGTCGGTTGTCATCGCGGCGAGGAGGTGCAGCGTTCCGCGGTCGCGGCGCCGCCGCCGGCGGTCGTGCTGACCTCGGCGCTGGAGTCGTTGGGGCTGGAGGAGCGGTTGGCGTTGCTGGACCGCGAGCTGGCCGAAGGGGAGGCACGGGGCGAGGTCGACGAGCACGCGATCGCGCGTTTCTTCCGCGCCGAGGCGATCACCGATCGGCTCCTCGAGAGCAACGTCCCGTATCCGTGGCTGGCGGAGGGGTACGATCTGGAGTCGCGGCTGCGGCAGATCCAGTCGTTGGCGGACCGGGTCATCGCGCAGATCCGGCGGGGCGCGACGGAGGAGGAGATCCTGGCGGATGTCGCTGGGTTACGGCGTCAGGTAGCGGCGCTACGGCGGGCGATGGGGGAGGGTGGTGGCGAGGCGCCGCCGTCGTTGGACGCGTTGCTGGCGGGGGTGCAGGCGGACTCGATCCGGGCGGTGGTGACGGAGGGCGCAACCGGCGAGTGAGGGGGTCTTGCGCAGACGGGGACGACGTCGCATTCTATCCGTTCTCTGAAACACCGCCTGGCTGTTCCTGGGGGAACCCGGGGTCGCCGGGCGGTGTTACAAGCTGCGAAGGATTGGTGAGCGCCCGTCCAAGCGTCAGCAGGGCGGGTTCTTTTTAATCGACGAAGAGACACGCGTAGTGTTTCGATAGAGTGTAGACGAGTTCAGATGGCAACCACGCCGGAGATCAGGGATACCCGAAAGCGTCGCCGTCGTCGTGCTAGCAGCCAGGGGTTGGGCGAGTTCGCGAGCACGGCAGAGGAGAGGAGTGCGCTCGATCAGTACCTGCGGGATGTGAGCAAGCACGAGCTGATCACGCCGGAGGAGGAGATCGAGTACGGTCGTCGGGCGCGCGAGGGTGATGAGGAGGCAGTACAGAAGTTGGTCCGGGCAAATCTTCGCTTCGTGATCAGCGTGGCGAAGAAGTACCAGAACCGGGGCGTTTCGCTGATCGACCTGATCCAGGAAGGGAACGTGGGTCTGGTCACGGCGGCGCGGAAGTTCGACCCGGATCAGGGTGTGAAGTTCATTTCGTACGCGGTCTGGTGGATCCGTCAGGCGATCCTGTCGGCGTTGGCGAATCAGGGTCGCGCGGTGCGGGTCCCGTTGAACCGTGCGAGCGACCTGGCTCGTATCTTCCGCGAGCGGGAGCGTCTGAAGCAGGAGCTGCGGCGCGAGCCTACTGCGGAGGAACTGGCCGAGGCGGCGAAGTTGACGCCCGAGGTCGTCGAGTCGTTGCAGACGTTGAACGCGGCGGAGATCCGTTTGGATGCGCCGATCGGCGACAGCGACGACAGCCAGCTGGTGGAGCGCTTCATCCTGGAGGAGGCGGCGGAGCCGGAGGCCGCCGTGGAGGAGCGTCTCCTGGCCGAGCAGATCGAGCGGGCGCTGGACACGCTGATGCCGCGTGATGCCCGCGTGCTCCGTCTCTATTTCGGGCTCGAGGGCGGCCGTGAGCATACGCTGGAGGAGATCGGCAACGTGCTCGGGGTTACGCGCGAGCGTGTACGCCAGCTGCGGGACCGTGCCTTGAAGCGGCTCCGCGAGGGTGAACTCGGGACTGCGCTCGAGAGCTTCGCGGCGTAAGGAGTACTGACGCTGTGCGGTACCGCGGGACGGTTCGCAGGGCGGCGGGTGGTGTCTACGATGTAGAGCTGGAGTCCGGCGAGGTCGTCGCCGCGGTACTGCGCGGGCGGCTGAAGCTGGAGGAGCGGACGGGCGAACGGGTGGTGGCGGGCGACCTCGTAGAGGTCGAGCGTCACGCCGATGGCACGGCCGCTATCGAGAGAGTAGAACCGAGACGTACGGAACTCGCCCGTCGGGCGCCCGGACAGGGTGCCAGGCGGGCGAAGGTCATTGTAGCCAACATCGATCAGCTGGTGGTGGTGTTGGCCGCGGCGCACCCCGAGCCGAACCCGAGGGTGCTCGACCGGTTCCTGGTCCTGGCCGAGTCGAATGGGTTGGACGGGGTGGTGGTCGTGAACAAGGTCGATCTATCCACCCCGGAGGCGGTGCGGGAGCGGTTCGCGGACTACGTGGCAGCGGGGTACCCGGTGATCTGCACCAGTGTGGTGACGGGTGAGGGGGTGGAGGAGCTGCGGTCGCAGCTCTGTGGCCGGGTCAGCGCGCTGGCGGGGCCGTCGGGGGTGGGGAAGTCGAGTCTGCTGAACGCGGTGGAGCCGGGGTTCCAGCTGCGGACGGGTGAGGTCAGCGCGGCGGTGCGGAAGGGGCGGCACACGACGGTGACCGCGGAGCTCCTGCCGTTGAAGTGCGGCGGGTACGTCGCCGATACGCCGGGGCTGCGGGAGGTGGGGTTGTGGGGGATCCCGGCCGAGGAGCTGGACCACTACTTCCCGGAGTTCCGGCCGTATCTGGGGGAGTGCAAGTTCGGCTACGCCTGTTCGCACACGCATGAGCCGGGGTGCGCGGTCCGGGCGGCGGTGGAGGGGGGGGAGGTCTCCGAGGCGCGGTACGAGAGCTATCGCGCGATGCTGGAGGACGACGAGGAGAGGTGAGCCAAACGCCGCGGCGCCGATTGGGCTGCGGGATGCTTCGGCAGCATACCGGTGAATGAAGACGGCGGGCCCCGATCGGGGCCCGCCGTTCTCGTTGTAGTCGGTAGTGCTCGATGCCTCAATCTCCGCCGCGCGGTTTCGCCTTGCGCTGCTGGCCGCCAGAGGAGCCGGAGCCGTTGGGAGAACTGACGTCTCCGCTCTTCGAGCCGTTCCCCGGGTTGGAGTTGGTGTTGGCGGTCGAGCCGGCAGAGGGGCTCTTGCCGCGCGCGCCCCGGCCGGAGGCGGAGTCGTCGGCATCGGAACGCGTCCGGGTGTAACCCTTGCCAGGGACCGCGCGCCCCCTGGTCGGCTGCTGGTCCTCATCGTCCACGGCGTACCATGGTATGATCACGATCGGCGCGCCGCCGACGTACCTACGGGTGCCGTACGCGAGATAGCCGCGATAGGAGCCGTAGTAATAGGTCGGCCCGTACAATTCGCGTAGCCGGTAGAAACTTTCCGGTCCGAAGATATCGAGAGCGTAGAGGTCGAAGGGGTCCCAGACCCAGTAATCGCGGCCGGTGCGTGTGCTGGCGCCGGTGCGCTGGGCGTACGCGATGTTGGTCGGCGGTGCCTCCGCGACGGCGGGGGTCTCCTCGCCTTGGTTACGGTTGATGGCGAAGTGCGTCGGGTACGAGAGCGCGACCAGGATATCGATCACCGGCGTGGGGACCTTGGCGGCATCGAGGCGCCGGAGGTCTTTGGCGTTGACCGAGAAGCCCTGGGCCTGCTCGACGAGCCAGGTGGTGACGACCGGCGCGTCGATACGGCGCGCGGCGTCGATCACGGCTTCGATGTCGAGGGGCTTGGCTACGGCGGAGCGGGCGGTCCGAGCGGCGAGGCCGTCGTACCGCTCGAGGACGCCGACGATCTCGGCGGGGAGCCGGGCGGCCGTAGCAGGGGGCAGCTCGACGGCCCGATAGCGACGGACCCGGGTCGTGGTCCGGTCCTCGATGGTGACCCCCTGCACGTCGAGCCACTGCGATCCCGGGATGAAGGTCAGGACGCCGGACGAGCGGCGCTGGATCGAGCCGGGGCAGGTGAACTCCGACTGGAGGTAGATACGTTTGCGGTCGGCGGACCAGGCGGCACTTTCCCATCCCGAGCACTGGTCGATGGTGCGCTCGTGCCTCTCACCCGACGGGTCGATCCGCACCCGTCCGACCACCTCGCCGTTGTCGACCGTCGCGAACTCGGCCGCCCCCGTGCCGGGGACGGGGATGACGCAGACCAGGATGGAGTCGCTGGACGACCTGCTGGCCGTGGTGACGACGCCCCTGGCCCTGCCGTCGTCCGGCGCCCAACACCCCAACCAGGCGTTCCAGGCGGTGCTCGCGTCGAGCGGCTGCGCGCCCGCGGCGGATTGTTGGGCCGCGGCGGGTGAGGCGCAGAGGGCGATCGCCGCGAGGAGAGACGGGAGCGGGTTGCGTCGTCTTCCGAGTGAGGTGGTCATTTTCTAGCCCCCAGGAATCGGTACTGGATGCCGATCGTAGTGGTGAGGCCGGAGAGGTCGATCGGTTCGAAACCCTCGTAATTGTAACCCGGCTTCGCGCTGGCGCGCGAGTACCGGCCCTCGAAGTTGAGCGCCCAGCGCAGTCCGAGCGCGAGGTCGAACCCGGCCAGGAGGTGACCGGTCGGGGTCCACCCTTCGGAGCGGTATGTCGCCGGGAAGATGTCGAGGTTCTCGAAGTCGACGAAGTCGCCCTCCTGCTTGAAGCGGTACCAGACGAACCCGGCGCCGAATCCGACGTACGGCGCCCAGCGCGCGGGGAGCCAGGCGAAGCTGCCGATGGTGCGGCCGCGGGGGGTGATGTACGCCTTGAGACTGGCCGTTACCGGGACCCGCCGGAACGTGGTGGTCTGCTCGATCGGCTGGTCGTCGAGGTCGACCCAGTGGCGGAACTCGGAGCGCCGCTTGGCCGACGCGACGCCCACGCCGAGCACTACGTCGAGACGTCGGGAGAGCCGGACCCCGAGGTCGAAGCCGAGCGCCGGGCTGTTGAAGTCGTCGCGGTCGAGGGTGAGCTCTTCGAAGGTGAAGTCGAAGAGGTCACTGGCCGCGTCGGGTCGGGCGAAGCCGCCACGTAGGGTCAGGGAGCCGACGGGTGGCCGGAAGAGGAAGCCGTCGCCCATGACCTGGGCGTGAGCGGTCGCGGCGGAGCCGGCGAGGCCGAGGAGGGCGAGGGCGACTCCGAGCAGGATGCGGTACGGCCGGCGGGTGCTGGGGAGCGGTCGGAGATTGGGCATGGCCGATTCCTCCCGGGTCAGAGTCACGTCCGGCGATTTGCGGCGCGGAAAATCCCAAGTGGTATGATAGGAAGTGCGGGCGCCAAGGCGCAAGAGCCCGTGGTGGGCCGGTATCGTAGTGATACCGGCCCACCGCAGGATTGGGGGTGAGCTACTGGCTGACGGGCGAAACCAGGACCGGGGTCGAATGCGAGGTGGTGGAGCCGTTGCCGAGGCGGCCGTTGCTCCCCTCGCCCCAGCAGTAGACTTTGGCGCCGGTCGTGATCCCGCAGGTGTAAGTCCAGGCTACGGCGGCCGCGACGAACTTCTCGCCGGTCGCGACCTTCGCGGGGGTGGGCATGTTCCCGGTGGTCGGGTCCGACCCCAGGCCGAGGCGCGAGTTCCCCCGGTTGCCCCAGCAGTATAGCTCGTCGTTGGCATCGATCCCGCAGGTGTGGGCGTGGCTGGCGGTGAGGAACTTCCAGGTGTGCCCGCCGGCGACCGGGTGGATCGGCTCGTTCTGCGCGACCGGGTTGTCCCCCTCTCTCAGCCCGTGGCCCTGCATCTCGCTGGCGTTGACCCCGAAGCAGTAGATCTCGCCCTCGACGGTCAGACCGCAGGTGTAAGTGGTCCCGGAGATGATCGTCTGGTAGGTCCTGTCGCCCAGGACGGCGGTGGCCGAGTCGACGCGGCCACCGACGCCGACCCCGGCCTGGCCGCTACCGTCGTTCCCCCAGCAGTACGCCTTGCCGTTGACGTCGAGGCCGCAGGTGTGCTCGTTGCCGGCCGAGATCAGCTTGAACTTGATCCCGCCTGAGACCGGGACGGGGAAGGCTTCGAAGTAGTTGGTGCCCGCCTGCTTGTTCCCGAGCTTGGCGAAGTTGCCGCGCCCCCAGCAGTAGCCGTCGTCGTCGACGGTGACCGCGCAGGTGTGGTTGTGCCCCGGGCCGATCTGCTTGAACTTCAGCGAGGTGCTGACCAGGACGGGGGTGTTCTGGTTGGTCTCGGTCCCGTTGCCGAGGCGGCCGTACTGGTTGGCGCCCCAGCAGTAGGCGGTGTCGTCGGTGGTGATGCCGCAGGTGTGCTCGGTGCCGACGGCGATCGTGTCGAAGGTGAGGTCGCCCACGACCGGGGTGGGGACCAGCCGGTCGACGTTGTCACCGGTGCCGAGCTGCCCGTAGGTGTTGACCCCCCAGCAGTAGGCCTTCCCGTTCTGGTCGAGGGCGCAGGTGTGCGCCTGCCTCGCCACGATGGTGGTGGGGTTCAACTGCACCGCGGGGGTGAGATCGTTCTCGTCCGCCACGGCCGCCTTGACGGCTACCTTGAAGGTGAACTCATCCACCGCGCCGGATACGTCCCACTGCCAGGTGAGTTCGGCGGAGCGCATCCCCGGGGCGATGGGGCCGGAGTAGGCGAAGTAGGCCTGGTTGGTGCCGGTGAAATCGGCGTGGCCGGTGGCGTTCCTGACGGAAACGCTGCCCGTACCGGCGGTCACTGCCGGTTCCTCGAGGAAGAAGACCTGGACCCCATCGGCGTCGGTGCCGATGTCCTGGGTGAGGAAGTTACGCACGGCGACGTCGGCGCTGAAGATCTCGTCGCTGTAGGCGACGTTCCGGGACTCGAGGAGCACGTTGGTGGCTTGCCAGGCGAGGATCGCGGCCGACGCGCCGGAGCGCGCCGATCCCTCCGCCGGCGCGCACCCTATCTCGCCGCCCCGGAGGTCGACCCGGCAGGTGACTTCGGCGAGGGCGACCGCTTCGCCCTCGACTTCGGGTGCGGTGCCGAGAGGTTGGTTCTCGTCCATGCACCCGGCCAGGGAGAGGAACGCGATAGACAATGCCAAGGACTTTCTCGGTGTCAGCATAGTGTTCCGTGCCATCCTGAGGGTCGATACTCATGAACGACTCGTGTCGACACCAGGGTGGACCGGAACGGTGCGGGGCGAATGGGCCGCGTTCCGGTCGGAGCGGTGTCCGAGTCGTTCGGAAATGATCAGTGCGTTTTAGTCATATTCAAAGGACACGGCCGGGACAGCACGGGGCCGTGGCTACCGGTACGAATCGCTGGAAACGAAATAGGCAGAACCCGCGGCCGGCGGGGGCGTCCGATCTGGAGGTCGTCCGTACGCGGCCGTAGCTCATCGATGTGCAGCGGATAGCTGCTGCTGGCAACCCGAAAGTGTGACGCAAGGTAGGCGGATCGGGAGATATTGTCAAGAATTTCGTGCCGAGACGTCTCCATTGTCGGCGTCTCCATGGCGAAAAAGAGCTTGCGGTCGTGGATATAGCATGAGAGATTGATCGCGTCGGTAATCACCTGTGGCGGGCGCGGGGTCGGGCTGGGCACGGGTTCGGATGGCGTCGTCGTACCACGCGGGCCAGACGACGTCGGCGTCTTTCCTGATCTGTCCTCAACGGTTCGGATATCACGCAATGAGCATCAATGGTGTTGCCAAGGCGGCGTTGGTGGCGGCGCGGAACGTGATCACCGGAGGCAGCGCCGCGTCGCTGCGTCTGTTGGGGCGTCCCCGGCATCTGGTGGGGTATACGTCGGAAGCTCTCTTCCTGTTGGAGGGGTTCCTGGGGTATGGCGGGAGGGGTGCGGAGCCGCGTCACATCCACGAGTTCTTCGGAGTCCGTGACCCCGTGCCGGTCTCGTTGGTCGATCCCTTCTCTGGGAGCTGGGCGCCGCCTTCGCCGTCCTACACGGTCGATGTCGTGGCGTTGTCGATGCTCTGCCGTTTGCTGGCTCCGAAGGTGATTTTCGAGATCGGGACGTCGATAGGCCACACAGCGGCGCACTTCGCGTTGAACTCTCCGGACGATACTCGGATCTACACCCTCGATCTCCCGCCGGGTGGGCGTCCATCGCTCACGACGACGTACGTCGACGACCTGCATATCTCGGCGAGTCAACGGCATGGGGAAACGATCTTCGAGAGGTGCGCCGGGGGAGAGAAGGTGCAGCGTCTCTTCGGCGACAGCGCTACCTTCGATTTCTCGCCATGGCATGGTCAGGTCGATCTGTTCTTCATCGATGGCGCGCATTCTTACGAGTATGTGAAGTCGGACACCGAGAATGCGCTGTGCTGCGTTCGGGAGGGTGGGATCATCGCCTGGCACGACTTCGGTCGGCGCGGTGTGAACGGGGTGTCGCGTCTGATAAGTGAGCTGGCGGCGGAGGGGCAGAAGATCTATGTGGTGCCCGGGGGATCGCTGGCGTATACCCGGGCGCGGGGGTGAATCGCTGTTCAGGCGAGCTCTCGCCCGCTCCAGCGATGCACCTCCGGCGCCCATGCTTGGGGTGATAGGTGTTACTCCGCCACGGGCGAGACCGGCACCGGTGCCGGCTGGATCCCGGCGGCGCCGTTGCCGAGGCGGCCGTCGGCGCCGTCGCCCCAGCAGTAGACAGCGTTCGAGGTGGTGATCCCGCAGGAGAAGGTCCAGCCGACGGCGACCTGGGCGAAGGTTTCCGAGGTCGACACCTTGGTTGGCACCTCGACGATGCCGGGTGCGGTACCGATCCCCAGGCGACCGTGGCCGGCGTTGCCCCAGCAGTAGAGTTCGCCGTTGTTGGTGATGCCGCAGGTGTGCGCGTGGCTGGCGCTCATGGTCTTCCAGGTGTGGCCGCCGGCGACGGGGCGCGTCGGCGTCGTCTGGGCGAGCGGTTCACCGTTCTCCTTGAGCCCGTGCCCTTGCATCCCGCTCCGGTTGATGCCGAAGCAGTAGATCTCGCCGTCGGTGGTGAGAGCGCAGGAGTAGGTGGTCCCGGCGTCGATGGCGACGTATCTGCGGCCGCCCGGTAGCTCGGTCACCTCGTCGACGCGGGCGCCCACGCCCACGCCGGCGCGGCCGTTGGCATCGTTGCCCCAGCAGTAGCCCTTACCGTCGACGGCGACGGCGCAGGTGTGTTCGCGGCCGGTGCTGATGGAGGCGAATTGGACGGAGGTGGCGACGCGGACGGGGCGGAGCTCCTCGTACCTGGCGCCGGCCTGCCCGTTGCCGAGTTTGGCGAAGTTGCCGCGCCCCCAGCAGTAGGCCGCCTTATCGGTGGTGATCCCGCAGGTGTGATCGATCCCCGCGCTGATCTGGATGAACTTGAGGTCGGTGTCGACCCGCACGGGGGTGTCGTGGGATTCGGTGTCGCCGGTGCCGAGCCGCCCCCAGGCGTTGCTCCCCCAGCAGTAAGCCGTACCGTCGGTCGTCACGGCGCAAGTGTGCTGCGCGCCCGCGGAGATGGTGGTGAAGGTCAGGTTGCCGGCGACGGCGGTCGGGACCGGCCGATGGCTGCTGTCGCCCACCCCGAGCTGGCCGTGCGTGTTGACCCCCCAGCAGTACGCCTTCCCGGTCTGATCCAGCGCGCAGGCGTGATTCTGCTTGGCCGTGATGGTCTGCGCGCGGATCGTGGTCGTGGGTGCCGGGTCGTCTACGGTGAAGTGTAGACGACGCGCCGAGGCTGCCTGGCCGGCGCGCTCACCGGACGCGGGCGCCCCGTAGGCCAGCGACTCCGTGGCAAGGGTGGTCAGGGAGAGGAGGGCGAGCGGCAGGATCCATTTGATTCGCGGTTCGAACATAGTCTGCGTGCCTGAAGGGTGATCGTGTCGGCGCCCGAAACCGAGCTGACGAGATACTCGCGCGTCCGATCGTCGTAGCCAGTCGGCTCGCGATGGGGCGTGCAGCAAGCGGCTGACAGGGGGAGATGGTAATGGGGATCTTGGTACTTCGGGGAGGTGCTGTCAAGGGTTTTGCTTTGTCGAGAACGTTGCGAGCCGCGTATCGACCTGGCGGAATCGCCGGCCGGCGGGTCGGTCGTCCGGGCGACCCGCCGGCGATGAAAGGGGATCAGCGTATGGCGCCGCTCCAGGCGACGCCGAGGTAGATGGTCCGCCCCGGCGCGCGCATCCCGGTGACGTCGAGGTAGTACTCGTTGCCGAGGTTGAGGACGTCGACGTAGACGCGGGCGGGCCCCTGTTCGTACCCGAGCCGCAGGTCGCCGAGGAGGTAGCCGTCCTCACCGCTGCGCCGGGCGTGGTAGGCGCGGAGGGCGAGGTGCAGCCCGGCGACGAGCTCGCGGCGGGCGGCGATCGAGGCGGTACGGGTGAGCGGGCGCAGCGCGTATTTCGAGGTCAGCCCACCGGTGTCCTCGGCGCGGAGCGAGAGGGTGGTCAGGTGCGCGCTCCAGGTCGTGCCGAAGGGGTCGGTCGCCTCGAGGTCGGCCTCGAGCCCGCGGAAGCGGGCGTCGCTGACGTTGCGGGTGATCCAGGGGTCGGTCGGCTCGGCGTCGTGTGGGCGGGCCCAGTCGATCAGGCCGGTCGAGTGGCGGACGAAGCCGGTGAGCCCGAGCCGGAGCCCGGGGGCGGGGGTGAACTCGGCGCCGAGCTCGGCCTCCCAGGCCCGTTCCGGGTCGAGGTCTGGGTCGCCGACGTTGGCGGGGTCGACGTAGTAGCGTTCGGTCCAGCTCGGCGCGCGGAAGGCGCGGCCGACGGAGGCGCGGAGCCGGAGCGACTCGGTGGGCCAGACGGCGCCGGCAAGGGACGGGGCGACGAAGTCGCCGAAGGCGGAGTGCCAGTCGGAGCGTAGCCCGACCGCGAGGGTCGCGGCGCCGACGGTGCCGGCGGTCGCTTCGGCGAAGATGGCGGCGCGGTCCTCCTCGCGGTCGCCGAGGCTGGTGCTGCGCAGGAGCTCCCGATAGGCCTCGCCGCCGAAGGCGAGGCTGAGCGACGGCGCGGCCCGGTAGCGCGCGGTCACCTCGCCGCCGAGCTGCCAGGTGGTGTGGCGGTTCCGATAGAAGGCGGGTTCGTCGCGCTTCAGGAGGAAGTCGTCCTCGTGGCGTCTGGCGCTGAGCCGGGGCTCGATGGCGAGGCGCGTGTGCGTGGGAGCGAGCCAGGCGAGGGTGGCGGTGGCGGTGCGGGTCTCCTCGTACTCGTCGTAGGGGGCGGCGACGGGGGTGTAGAAGGCGCGGGCGCCGAAGTCGCGGGCGGCGAAGGCGAGGTCGGCGCGGAGGGTGCGCGCGCCGGTGCGGGCATCCAGCGCGGCACGGGCGAGGAGGCCGCGGTCGTCGGTGCCGGGGCGGTGCCCGTCGGAGCGGCGGTACTCGGCCGAGACGCGGGCGGAGACGACGTCGTTTTGCGCCGCAGCGGAGAGGGCGGAGGTCAGGGTCGAGTGGGAGCCGCCGGCGATGCTGGCGTCGACGGTGGCGCCGCCGCGCCGGGTCACGATCTGGATCACCCCGCCGACGGCGTCCGAGCCGTAGATCGCGGCGGCGGGCCCGCGCATGATCTCGATCCGTTCGACCTCGGCGAGGGGGACGGCGAGGTCGAGGTCGAAGTGGCCGGTCTGGGCGTCGCTCATCCGGACCCCGTCGACGAGGACGAGGATCTGCTCGAAGGAGGAGCCACGGAGCGCGAGGTCGGCCTGGGCCGCGGAGCGGGGTTGGATGTCGACGCCGATCGCCCAACCCAGGAGGTCGGTCAGGGTGCGGGCGGGGGTGGCGGCGATCTGCGCGGCGGTGATGACCTCGACGGCGCGAGTGGCGACCGGGACGCCCGCCGAGACGCGGGAGCCGACGATGGCGTGCAGGGTGTCGAGCTCGATCGGGCGCTGCGCGGGGGTGGTGTCGGCGGCGGGGCGGTCCTGCGCGTGGGCGCGGGCGGGGCCGGCGGTCAGGGCGAGGAGCGGTAAGACCGCGGTGAACACCAGCCGATACGATTGGTTTCGATTCATCGAAGTAGATCTCGTTGTCTGGTCACATGGATCTCCCGCCCTCTCCGGGTGTCGTGCCTGACCCTACCTGTGTCGCGGTTTACCGATGCGGTGCGCTGGCGGGGTGATGGACCAGACAATGAGCTGATCCAGTGGGCGCGGACACGGTCCGGCGCGGGTGGTTTGTCAGCGGCGGCCAGGGTATGGCCGGGTTATTATAGCAGGTCGGGGCGGGTGGTGGCGAGTGTTTCGGTGCTACTTCTCTAGTAGCACAGTTGTGCTACATTGGTGGTATGGGGATGGCAACGACCACGGAGGATTGCATGGTCAAGAAGGTAACGCTGCGTAGGATGGGCGGATCGGTCGGGGCGACGCTGCCGAAGGAGATGGCCGAACGGCTCCACGTCCAGCCGGGCGACGAGCTCTTCGTGATCGAGACCGACCGTGGTCTCCTCCTCACCCCGTACGATCCCACCTTCGAGCAGGCGATGGCCGCGTACGAGAAGACCGCTCGCAAGTATCGCAACGCGTTGCGCGAGCTCGCCAAGTAGACGACGATGCTGGACGAACCCCTCTGGCTCACCCGCCTCGCCGTCGAGGCGATACACACCGACCTGATCCGGGCGCACGGTGGGGAGGTGGGGCTGAGGGACGAGGGGGCGCTGGAGTCGGCCCTCGCGCGGGCGCGCCACCGCTGGTGCTACGATCCCTCCTCCGACCTCGTCTCCCTCGCCTCCTGCCACGGCTACGCCCTCACGCGCAGCCACCCCTTCGTGGATGGGAACAAGCGGATCGCTTTCGTCGCCATGAACGTCTTCCTGATCCTGAACGGGTTGGAGATAGAGACCACGGAGGAAGACGTGGTCGACGTCATGTATCGACTGGCGGCTGGGGCGATCGACGAGGGTGCTCTCGCCGAATGGCTCCGACGTGTCACCGTTCCTGCCCCGCCAGGGTGACGACCTGGGGTGCGCCGGTGTCGGGGCCGGGGCCGGGGTGGGGGGTGACCTCGAGGGGCCAGCCGTAGACCGTCTCGAGGGTTTCACGGACGATCACCTCCGGGGGGGTACCGTACGCGGCGGTCCGACCCTGGTGCAGCAGCAGGAGCTGGTCGGCATAGCGGGCGGCGAGGTTGAGGTCGTGGGTGACCAGGACGACGGTCTTCCCTTCCTCGCGCGAGAGCTGGCGGAGTAGC
>Ga0180220_1000571_pt1 | contig 38020 bp, 27 predicted proteins | sample eDN5th37CBELigBY_FD_151335 | JGI IMG/M metagenome (GOLD analysis project Ga0180220, IMG submission 151335) | Enriched backyard soil microbial communities from Emeryville, California, USA - eDNA 5th pass 37_C BE-Lig BY (version 2) (version 2) | ecosystem: Environmental > Terrestrial > Soil >... | reverse complement strand
GAGTCGCCGCTGCACCCGATGAGCGTACCGAGAGGAGCGATGCGATATGGATATTGTCCAGGAAGTGGTGAAGGGCGAACGCCGGACGGACCTCCCCGATTTCGACGCGGGCGACACGATCCGGGTCAACGTTCGGGTGCGCGAGGGTGAGAAGGAGCGGATCCAGGCGTTCGAAGGGGTCTGCATCGGCCGGCGGGGCTCCGGAGTCAGCGAGAGCTTCACGGTGCGGAAGGTGACCGCGGGCGTCGGTGTCGAGCGGATCTTCCCCATTCATTCGCCGTCGATCGAGGCGATCACCGTTGTTCGGCGAGGGCGCGTGCGGCGAGCCAAGCTGTACTACATGCGTGCCCTGCGCGGCAAGGCTGCGCGTATCCGCGAGAAGCGCCGCGGCTGACGCCGCGCCGGTCCGGTGGCTGGGCGCCGCGGAGGAACCGGGGACCCGAACGCGGCCCGCCGCGAGCGGCGCCGGTTGTCGAAGCTGCTCGCCATCGAGCGAGACCTCTGGGAGCGCGGCTTCGAGCTCCTCGCCGGCGTCGATGAGGTCGGGCGGGGACCGCTGGCCGGACCCGTGGTTGCCGCGGCGGTGGTGCTCCCTCCCGGTGTCGCGATCCGGGGCGTGGCGGACTCCAAGCAGCTCGACGCCAGGCATCGCGAAGAGCTGGCAAGGGAGATCCGCAGCCGGGCGATAGCCGTTGGGATCGGCGCGGCGAGCAGCCGCGAGATCGATCGGTACAACGTACTGCGCGCGTCGCATCTGGCCATGCGACGCGCGCTCGTTCGTTTGGGGGTGCAGCCGCACCACGTGCTCGTCGACGGACTGCCCGTCCCCGACCTGGGTTACGAGCACACGGCCATTGTAGAGGGGGACGCGAGGGTCCACAGCGTGGCGTGCGCGTCGATCATCGCGAAGGTCACGCGGGACCGACTCATGCAGCGTCTCGCACTGGCGTACCCCGGCTACGGGTGGGAGAACAACGCCGGGTACGCCACGGCGGAGCACCGGCAGGCGCTGGCGCGGCTAGGACCGACGCCGCACCACAGGCTGTCGTTCGCGCCGCTCCAGCCAACCCTGGACCTGGGCGTATGAGATGCACACGGAGCACCTCCAGAACGTGCGCGTGCGGTGGGTGCTCGTCGGCTGGCTGATCGCGGTGGCCGTGGCGTCGCTCCTGGCGCTGGCGCTGGCGAGTTTCGGGCTCCTCACCGCGACGGCGGAGGGTGGCACGGCCTGGGCGACGCTCGCAGTCGTGATCGGCTTCCTCGCCGGTGGGCTGTTCACCGGGGTGCGCGCGGCAGAGGCGCCGATCCTCCACGGCGTCGCCATCGGCCTTTTTTCGATCCTCGCCGCGTTCGTGCTCAACCTGCTGGCGTTGCTGCTCTTCGAATCGCCGCCGTACGCAACGCTGTCCGTGACTGCGGGTTTGACGCTCATTTTCGCACAGGTCGTCGCGGCAGTGCTGGGTGCGTGGTCCGGCTACACGTACGCCCGGCGGGGCGGCGAGCTGGAGGTGTGATGGCCGGTCGAGCGGTGCGTCACGCCTCGACCAACGACTTCAACGCGCGCAGCGCCTCTGGCCAGACGGCTTCCATCCTTTCGCGATCGGACGGCAGTACGTCGACGGCGATGTGGACCTCCGTTCCACCGTCGACGGTGCGCAGCGTGTACTCTTCCAGCGCACCGGACCATTCGCGGACCTCATCGCTCGTCGTGTCTTCGACGCCATTGTCGTAGGTCCCGAGCTGTTCGATGGTGATCTGCTCGAACGGCCGATTCTTCGCGATGCGGCCGATCATCCCGACCACCCTGCCTTCGTACGGCGCCAGGAACAGGATCCTGCTCCCCTCCGACCAGTCGCCGATGAAGTGTGAGCCCTCGGCGAATGGCGCTGTCCAGACACGGTAGGTGGCGTCGCCGAGCAAGGCGTTCCAGACGGCTTCCCTGGGCGCAGCGATGGTGATCGAGAATTCGAGCCGTTCCATGACCTCCTCCACTAGGGGACCAGAGTTGAGCCTTCAGGATAGCCGTCAGGACGCGATGGTGCCATAGCGGGGCTGCTGGCAAGGCGCACCGGTCAATGACGACAGCGCTTTTGCGCGGTTGTACATCGCCCCGAGTGCGGCTAGTTTTCGGTGGGCCGGTAGCTCAGTCGGCAGAGCAGGGGCCTTTTAAGCCCAGGGTCGTGGGTTCGAGTCCCACCCGGCCCATGCCCGAAAGTCAAACCCCCGCAACGAGATCGCTGCGGGGGTTTTTTCTGCTGTGCCCCGGAGTGTCCCAGAAAACGTCACACCAGGACGCTGTCACATGTGCCGGACGCGGGACAGCGGGGGCGCCGAAACGATATCCGCCGGAGCGCGGTCGCCACCAGAACGACCGATGTCGGATCAGCTGTGGCGGATGCGGCTCAGCGCCCACGGCGTCAGAACGCCGGTGGCGGCCAGCAGCAATACTGGCGCGACCGTCCGGAGGATGTCAGTGGCGGGGAGCGACTCCAGCGTTACCCCGGCCGCCCCGAGCACTACGAGCCAGGCCGCCCCGGACACGATGGACCCGAGAGCGACGGCGGCAATGTGTCGCGTCGTGAGAACCCGCTCCCGGAAAGCCGCCCAGAGGACGTAGCCGCCACCGACCACGGCCAGCGCCATCGCTATCCACGGCACGACGTAGAGGATCGCGCCGGCAATGGCTGCGGGGCCGATACCGCGTCGCACGCTGATCGAAAGCAGCGCGAGCATCGCGGCCCCGACCAGGGCGATCGCTCCCGCTCCGATCGTTCGACGCCGGTAACGCATCAAGAGCGCACCGATCGCCGCACGGAGCGAAACGAGCGCGATCACGCCCAACATCACCAGGACGACCAGCGCCGCCTTCTCATGGCCTGCCATGCCGAACACGGCTTCCCGCAAGGCATGGTGAGCCTTCCACAGAACCACGATCTCAGCGCCTGTCGCCTCCACGATCGCCTGCGCTCGCGGCCCTCCGAAGTACGGGTCGGTAACGGTGGCCCATTGCTCCGCGGTCACCCACCCCCTGGTGAGCGGCAACGACGCCCAGGCACTGGTGAAGACCATGACCAGCGCGGCCATGAGACAGACGGATCTCACCAGTACTTTGATCCACGACATGCGGGCTGTCCCGTAGGGCTGCGTCGTGTCGAACGTGCTGGCGAATACGCGGCCCTGATTCCGACGCAAGCCGAAGGCGTTGCCCCCCAGGAAGATCAGCATCCCCGGCCACGCCATGACAACGAGCGAGAACGCCAGCCGTCGGAGATCGGCGATGGGGCCGGACACCGCGAACGCCAACGGGATCGCCATGGCGGTCACCGCCCCGAGAACGATGACCATGACTCCGCCGGATCTGAGCTCATACCACAACTGCGCCCGCGTCGGGGACGAAGTGGGACACGGTAAGAGGCCTGCGAGCCAGCCTTGCAGCCGGCCGAGCCAGCCGGCGTGGGCCACCATCAGCCGCGGGTCGCCACGTCGCTGTCGGGACACGCCTGCCACCGTGACGCCCACGGACAGGACGGCCGCGGCCGCGAGCAGCCCGTAGTCGACGGGCGTGAAATCGACACGCGGGACCGTCCAGTCGGCCCGGCTCATGAGCAATATCAGGAAAAGCGCCGCGGCCCCGGACCCGACATACTGGACCACCCTGCTGTGGGTCGCCCACTGGACGCACGTCAGCCAGAGTCGGACGGCGACGATCCAGACGGCGATGGAGAGTAGCGGGAGAGATTGCCCGAACGCGGCCGATAGAGTTGCCGCTGTAAGGAGATACCACACGACGCCCGAGGCTGCCTCGTACGCCATGGCGGTGCCGACGGCAACTCCGGTCCCCACCGGGCGGGCGTAGAGGAGGTGGAAGGGGAAGCCGGGCTTGTATCCGTCGATGAAGCGCCCGCCGTTGAGCTTCGCGGTTGACAGCCAGAACAGCCCGTGCTGCGAGAGCAGGATCATGACTGCGAACAGGACGCCCGATCCATTGAGGAGGCCCAGTGAGCCGCCGATGAGCCCCGCGGCGAGTCGACTGGCTGTCTCGACGCGGGTCAGGCGCCAGTTCTCCCACAGGATAGCGGCGACCGGCGATCGCATCACGCGGCCTCCAGCGGCTCGTGGCGGCCGGCGCGGGCGAGGAAGATCTCTTCCAGCGTGGCGTCCCTGGAGTCGACCACCTCTCCGCCGAGCGACACGACCGAGGCCCGGAACTCATCGAATGGGCCGCCGTGAATGACGCTCCACGTGCGTCCGCCGCCCTCGAATGAGAACGCGTTGTCGAGCCGAGGCGGGGCTTCGAAATAGTCGGCAAAGCGAACGCGGCTGCGCCGATAGTGGCGACGCACGTCCTCGATCTCCCCGCTCAGCATCACCCGGCCGTCGTGAATCATGGTAATGTGGTCCGACATCCTCTCGACCTCCTCGAGGAGGTGGGACGAGAAGATGACGGTCCGCCCGTCGTCGGCGACGGCGCGGACTATGGCGTCGAGGATGTCGCGACGGACCACCGGATCGAGGCCAGTCGACGGCTCGTCCAGGATCAGCAGCTCGGGACGGTGGGCGACGGCGGCGACGAGGCCGGCCTGTGCCCGCGTCCCCTTCGACAGTTCCTTGATCCGCGTCGAGAGATCCAGCCCGAAGGTCCCGATCAGCTCATTGGCGTAGGCCTCGTCCCAGCCCGGATGGAACGCCCGGGTATACGCCATCAGCTCGCCAATGCGCATCCACTCCGGCATGTCGCGGTCTTCGGAGAGGTACCCGATGCGGCTGAGCACCCTGACCGGGTCACGGACCGGGTCGAACCCGAAGACGCGCACCTTCCCGGATTCGGCACGCAACAGCCCGAGCAGGTGCCGTATCAGCGTCGTCTTCCCCGCGCCGTTGGATCCGACCAGGCCGTACACGCGCCCTTCCGTCGCCCGGAAGTCGACGCGGTCGAGCGCCACCTTCCCGCCGAACGATCGGCAGAGGCCATCCACGTCGACGATGATTCTGCTCATGGCTACCTCGCCGCCCGCGCCGGTTCGTCCGCGGCTGCCGACTCCATGGCTGCCCGGCGCTTCTGGATCATGCGCACGATGTCTTCGACGGAGAAATTCAACTGGTGCGCCTCGGCCAGGAGTGCGTCGATCCGCTGCTCGATGATGCGGAGCCGCTCCTGATGGGCGAGGAGCGGGCGCTGCTCCGAGACGTAAGTCCCGGCGCCGTGCCGCTTCCAAACAACCCCGGACCGCTCCAGCTCATCGTACGCCTTCGCGACGGTGTTGGGCGTCACCCGGAGCTGCAGCGCCAGCGTCCGGATCGCCGGCAGCTCCTCGCCCGGCCGGATGAGTCCGGACGCCGCCAGGTACTTGATCTGATTGACGATCTGCCGGTAGATCGGCACGCCGCCATCGAGGTCGATCGTGATGTCCATGGAGCACCCATCCCCGGGGAGAGTACAAGTGTATCAGCATAGTGATACACATTTCGTTGGGTGTCAAGAGGCTCAGGCGGGAGCAGACGGGGCGGGCCCGGACCACGCGCCGGATGCGGAGGGGAAGTTTCTACTTCGCCGGGGCGGACACTCCTCCTTCATTCTGTCTCCCGTACAGTATTGCCGGACGCCTGCCCGGAATGCATATTTCCGAGCATCTCGGGAAACAGCCAGGATCGCGCGCCGCCCAGGAAGGGAAGGCGGTTCACGCGCCGCGCGGCTGGGGGTTCCCGGGGATCGGTCAGCGTTCCGGGGCGGATCAGCCAACGCGAGTGAGGAGATCGAGATGAGCGACCACGGTAAGGGCGCGGCAAAGCCCGCGGACGGCGTTTCTCGCCGGGGATTCATCGGTACGGCGGCGGCTGCAACGGCGGGGCTGGTCCTCGCTCCGGGGAGCGCGGCCGCGGCGAGCAGGAGCTGGGCGTCCTCGAGCCCGGGTTACGTTTTCAATTCGCCGCCGGACTCGAACTTCGGCGGCGTCCAGATCGGGACGATCACGTACAGCTTCCGTTCCATGCCCGGCGCCAATGACGCCGAGCAGCTCCTCGGCTATCTGGTCGCGGCCGGCATCGGCTCGGTGGAGCTGATGGGCGAGCCGATCATGAGCTTCCTCAACCCGCCCACCACCGACGCTCCGAGCCAGAACCAGATCAACCAGATGGCGGATCCGGCGCAGCGGGAGGCGGCGCAGCGGGCGCGGGACGCGTTCAACGCCGAAATGGCTGCCTGGTACGCGTCGCCCCCGATGGAGCGGGTCGCCGCGCTGCGTCGCATGTACAACGACGCCGGCGTGCAGATCCACCTCACAAAACTCAATGCCGGTTCGGAAGCTGCCGCGGATTTCGCGTTCCGCGTCGCCGTCGCCCTCGGCGCCCGGGGGAACTCGGCGGAGCTGAGCGAGCAGGCGGCGCGCATGCAGGGCCCGATCGCGCAGCGGCATGGCGTCTTCACCAACCTGCACAACCACGCGCAGCCCGGCGAGCCGAACTTCCCCGGGTACGACGCCATCGTGTCGTGGCATCCGGGCGTGGCGATCAACCTCGACGTCGGCCACTACTACGGCTCCACTGGCCAGTCGCCTGCGCCGGTGATCATGCGGCACCACGACCGGATCCTCAGCTTCCACCTCAAGGACAAGACCTCGCCGGCCGACGGCGACTTCAACATGCCGTGGGGGCTCGGCGGGACTCCCCTGGCGGAGATCCTCCGTCTGGTGCGCCGCGAAGGTTACAACATCAACGCGGACATCGAGCTCGAGTACCAGATCCCCGAAGGCTCCAACGCCGTCATCGAGGTCAGGAAGTGCCTCGAGATCTGCCGCGATGCCCTGACCCACCCGGGACAGATCGCCGCGGAGGAGCGGCGCCAGCAGCAGAACAGGACGACGGGTGCCGAGAACTGACGGCAGTCGCGGACCGGGGGCGGGAAGGGCCCGGGTCGCGCTCAGCAGGTGAGCAACGCAACCCTCCGGAAGGCAGATGCCGACCGGAGGGTTGCTTTTTCAGGTGATCGACTAACGTCCCGGGCGCGGGCCGAGCCGGCAGTCAGTAGTCGCCAGGGCGTCGCCGTACACTACGGGTCGATTCACGGCGGACCACGAGGGCGCTTTCCGGCCGGCCCTGCCTCCTGGACAATGATCAGAATGGCTTCGTCAGCTCCGGCACGACGAGATCGAGCGGTCCCGGTGCACCCGCCGGCTTCCACGCCAGTCGATCGGTGACCGGTTCGACCCTCGCGCGCACCGCGCGCGAAACGCCACACCCTGACCACGCGCTCCTCGGGGTCTACCACCCAGTACTCGGGTACGCCGAAATCACCGTACCGGCGAGGCTTCTTTACGCGGTCGATGGAGGACGACGTGGGTGAAAGGACCTCGACCACGGGTCCGGAAGGCTTTTCCACGCCCCGGTCGGTGATTCCGTCCCTCCCCGACTCCGGCACGAATACCAGGGGGAAGAATGCGGACTTGCCCGCGTTGTCGTCGATTGGCGAGGTGGGTGGTCGCGTTTGCCGGTGTCGTACCCCCTTCTCATATTGACGCAATTCGAATCACAGCTCGATCCTGAATCGCTTTCGGCGACGACGGTTTGTGTGCGGGCAGCGTCGGTTTTGACTCGAATTCGCTTCTTTCATGACGCTTCCATTCGGCCTTCACGAGACCCTGATCAGCGAGGCTCTCGCGGCGCGGCTTGCCACACTGCCCGGTGATCGGCGGGCTCAAACTGCTGACCTCCGGGCGGCTGAAGCCGCGGACCGGATAGCGCTGCACGTCTCATCGATGGTGGAGCGCGCAATCGAAATGCTGCCCGAGGCGCAGCGGGCGGCAGTGGGTGCGAAGCCAGGTGCTGCTGACGGCTGCCAGCAAGCGCACGTCATTGGAGGAAGGCGCCGAAGTACTGTGGGGTCACCCGCAGGTTCGCAGGGAACTGGTCGACCTTCTCGAAGTCCTTATGACTCGGGTGAGCCACCCCCTTGCCACAGTGCTCACCTTCCGGTACATTGGGCCCCCAACCCCGAATAGAAACCGAAATCAGGGCGCGCTCCGTGGACCGGCTACGCAACGCAATCGAATCGACCGTGCTCGCGCCGGGCGCCGGTCCAGGGGATGTGCACCGGCTCGTTACCGAGGCGGTGCAACTCGGCGTCGTGGGCGCGTGCGTTCCGCCGCGGTACGTCGGGCTGGCCCGGGAGCTCGCAGGCGAGAGGCCGCTCCGCATCGTGACTGTGGCGAACTTTCCGTTCGGGTACTCGGCCCCGGGCGCCGTCGTACGCGAGATCGAGCTGGTCGCCGCGGCAGGTGCGGACGAGGTCGACGTGGTAGCGCCGCTGGGCCTCGCGCTGGCCGGCGAGTGGGACACGTACGAGGCGGAGTTGCGGACTCAAGCCGAGGCCGCCGCGGCTGCGGGGGTCCAGCTCAAGTGCATCCTCGAGACGGCGGCGCTGGACGCGGCCCAGATCCGCTGGGCGGCCGAGCGTGCGTGCGCGGCCGGCGTCCATTGGCTGAAGACGAGCACCGGGTTCCATCCGGCTGGAGGCGCCACCGTGGACGCGGTGGCTATCCTTCGGAGCGTGGCGCCGACCGGGGTCGGCGTGAAGGCGTCGGGCGGTATCCGGGACCGCCAGATCGCCGAAGCCATGCTTGCGGCCGGCGCGGACCGGATCGGGACCTCCTCGGCGGCTCGAATTCTTGCTGGGGGGTGACCGGGGTGGTTTCGGCTGCCTGGAGGTGGGCACGGTGTCGTCACAGCGACGGATGACGAACGCCGAGCGACGCGCGCGCCTGGTCGTGCGCCACCATCTCGGTGGCACGGCGGGCGACGTGCTCGATGCGGTGCGCTGCGTGGCGGCGATGCACTCGAGCGATCCGGTGACGCCGTACCTCGGCGTGCGCGCACGGCTCCGGGGTTTTGCCGTATCCGGGCTCGAACACGCGCTTTACGAGGATCGCTCGCTCCTCCGGATCCACGCGATGCGGCGGACCCTGTTCGTGGTGCCATCCACCGAGGCGCCGTTGATCCACGCTGCGGCGGGCCGCGAGGACGCGGCACGGGAGCGGCGCCGGCTCGAGGGATGGGTCGCGGCGGAGCTGGGGGCGAAGGACGGGAAGGCGCTGCTGACGCGCGCGGAGGCGGCGCTCCTGGAGCTGCTGGGCGACGGCCGTGAGCGGGGCACGCGGGAGATCATCGCCGCGCTCCCCGAACTGGGTACGCCGATCATCGTCGGCTCCGGCACCTGGGCGACCCGGGTGCCGCTCGTTTCGCGGCTGGTGCTCGTGCTGGGGATGGAGAGGCGCATCGTCCGGGGTCGGCCTGCCGGGTCGTGGCGATCGAGCCAGTACCGGTGGGCGGTGGCCGCCCAATGGGTCGATGAGGCGCCGAAATGGCCCGACCCGGCGGCGGCGCGGGTCGAGCTCGCCCGGCGCTATCTGGCGACGCACGGGCCCGCAACGCTCGCGGACCTGCGATGGTGGGCCGGCTGGACAGCCAGGCATGCCGCCGCCGCGATCGCCTCGCTCCGCGCGGTCCCCGTTCAGCTCGAAGACGGCGGTGATGCGTTCGTGCTTCCCGGGGACGACGCGCCCGTCGAGCTCCCCCGACCGACCGTCGCGTTCCTTCCTGGCCTCGATTCCACTCCCATGGGTTGGAAGGAGCGCAGCTGGTTCCTGGGCGAGCATGGTCCGCTCGTCTACGACCGGAATGGCAATGCGGGCCCGACGGTCTGGGTCGACGGGCGGATCGTGGGCGCATGGAGCCAGGATTCCGCCGGCGAGGTCGTTTACCGGCTTCTGGAAGACGTCGGGTCCGAAGCGGCGGAATCGATTGCCGCGGAGGCTGCATCGCTCACCCACTGGCTCGGCGGGGACGTCGTCGCGACGCGTTTCCCGTCACCCCTCGAGCGCGAGCTGGCCGGGACTTCACGTACTTCCCGCCGGAGTTGAGCCTCGGCCGGCAGGCCGCGCCGCATCGCAGAAGGATGTCCTCCTCCGACCGGAGTCTCGCCCGTTCGTCCTGCTTGCAACCGCAGCCGGCCGGCGCATGCACCACACCAGCGGTGGCATTGCGTTCTGGTGCGCGTCGGTGCGCGCGTTCATGAGCAGCTATCGATGCCTCCAACACTGGCCGGGCGGGGAACGCTTTCGCATTATCACTGGTATCGAGGCACATCTCGATGCACGCCCGGCCGGAGGCCATCCGGCCCAACTGAGCTCGGAGATCTGCGTATGCACTCCAGGAGCAGGAAGGTGAGCACTGCCCGTGCGGCGGCGGTTGGCGCCGCGGTGGCCCTGTGGGTCCTTGGATCGACCTCCAGCGCCGTGGCTCAGCAGCAGCAGGGGCAGATGCCGCAGCAGCGGGGCGGTGGACAGACGATGGCTGCGGATGACTACACTGGATTCCGCGCCATTTTCGACGGCCGGACACTCGACGGCTGGGATGGCGACCCGATGTTCTGGAGCGTACAGGACGGAGTCATCGTGGCGGAGAGCACGCCGGAGCGCGTGGTCATTGAGAACACGTTCCTCATCTGGCGTGGCGGCACGCCGGCGGATTTCGAGCTGAAGGTCGACGTCCGCTTCGCGGGCGACGCCGGGAACAGCGGGATCCAGGTTCGGAGCCGGCCCAACACGGCGCCCACGAGTCGCACCGGGGGTGAGGAGCGGCGTTGGGGGATCGCCGGGTACCAGGTCGACGTTACGCCCCGGGCGCAGGGTAGCGCGCTCCTCTTCGAGGAGGGCGGTCGCGGATTCCTGGCGAGGCAGGGGCAGATCACGCGTCGCGTACGGGACGACGAGGGCAACGCGACCACACTGCTCGTCGGTCAGCTTGGTGAAGCGATCGTGGACCACATCAACCCGCCGGGAGAGTGGAACAGCTTCCACATCATCGCGCGCGGGAATCAGTTGACCGTGCTGGTGAACGGCCGCCTCTCGGCGATGACCATCGATGACGATCCGGAGGCGCTGGCGCGTGACGGGCTGATTGCGCTCCAGATGCACACGGGTTCGCCCTTCCGCGTCGAGTTCCGGAACGTCTACCTGAAAGAGCTCTGACCAGGTGCCGGCCGGGGGGAATTCCTCCCGGCCGGTTCCAACCCGGCCGATCCAGTGTGAGCTGGATGGCGCGTTTTCTCCGCTGCCGGCACCGGATTGGCCTGGTGGCTGGCGCGCTCTTCGGTGGTCCTGGCCGGCACCTCGACGTCTCGGGCTCAACAGAAGGACACCCAGCCCCGCGCTCTCACCGCGACCGGTGCCTTTCGACATGAAAACCCAGTATTACACGGCCACGTCGCTGGACGGGTTCATCGCCACTGAGGACGACTCCCTCGACTGGCTTTTCGCTCTCGGCGATCCGGAAGAATCGAGCTACCCGGCGTTCATTGCGGAGGTCGGCGCGCTGGCGATGGGTTCGGCGACCTACGAGTGGCTACTCCGCTGGGGAGACCAGGTCGCAGCCCAGCTCGGGTCCGCCTGGCCATACACACAGCCGGCATGGATCTTCACGAGCCGAGAACTCCCGAAGTTTCCCGGTGCAGACATCCGTTTCGTCCGCGGTGACGTTCGGCCGGTCCACGCCGAGATGTGTGAAGCGGCAGCCAGCAAGAACATCTGGGTCGTCGGGGGCGGGGATCTGGCCGGCCAGTTCTACGACGCGGGTCTCCTCGATGAGATCATCGTGCAGGTGGGTTCCGTTACCCTGGGGAAGGGAAAGCCGCTCTTTCCGCGGGCAACGCTGCCGCTGCGGCTGACCTCCGTGCGCCAGTACGGGAGCTCGTTCGCCGAGCTGCGTTACGAGGTTCCGCGACCAGGTGAGGAGGTTTCGTCGGGAGGGTGATGCTTCGGATGAGCCACCACCTGATGCGAGGTTGAGACGTCGGAGAACCGGCGCCAACGGCTGACAAGTGTGACGGGGCGGCGCAGTTGCGCCGCCCCGTTCACCTGGTGTGCCGAAATGCGACCGCCGCTCCGGCTACCTGAACAGCCGCGGCACGAAATCAGCCAGGTAGTCGCGCCAGTTGATCCAGGTGTGACCACCCGACGTCTCGTTGTAGATGTGGTCGATCCCATACTCGTCGAAGAGCGCGCGGGTCGGTGCCACCCGGCTGTACAGGAAGTCTGTCTCGCCCATGGCGAAATAGACCAACCGCAGCTCATTCGCGGCCCGGCGCAGCGCGGCGTCGTGCTCGGCCTTGAAAGCCGCGACCTCGTTCCCGGCGTTCAGGCCCATGCTGAAAATGCCGATATAGCTGAACAGCTCGGGATGTGTGAGGCCGTTCCGGATGGTATGAGCGCCGCCCATCGACAGCCCGGCCATGGCGCGATTCTCCGGGCCGTCCAGCGTCCGGAAGTTCGCCTCGATGTGCGGGATCAGGTCGTTCAGCAGGTCTGCCCCGAAGTCGGGGTTGTTGAGCGTCCCGCCGGTTGCGCCGGGACGGTCCGGCGTGTGGCCGAATGGCATGACGACGATCATGGGCACCGCCTCACCGCGGGCGATGAGGTTGTCCAGGATGTAGTTCATCCGGCCGATGGTGCTCCAACTGTCGTCATTGTCACCGGCGCCGTGCACGAGGTAGAGGACCGGGTATGAATTCGAGTCCTTCATGTAGCCGGGTGGCGTGTACACATGCGCGCGACGCAGGACGCCCAGCGACTCCGACCAGTATTCGACCTCCGAGATCGTACCGTGCGCGACCGTCCGATCGTAATCCTGCAGGCCGCCGGCGGCTCCGGGTACGACGAGGAGGCTGTTGACGGCCGTCCGTTCCTCGGAGTAGAGGGTGCCCATGGGATCGGGCGTGCGGACCCCGTTCACCAGGAACCGGAAGCGATAAGTGCCGGGCGGGACCGGCGTGGTGGTGGTACCGACCCAGCGCCCGCTTTCGTCCCGCTCCATCACCATGCCCTCGCCGCCGGGAGCGACGGAGCGGAGCGCCGCGTGGTCCGGACTGGCGACGGCCACCGTGGTAGCATCGGGTGCGCAGAGCCGGAACGTGACGCGACCGTCGTCGAGGATCTCCGTCGAAGGGAGCGCGGGCGCTCCCTGCGACGCGCAGGTCGCCGGCCCCTGCTGGCCCTGCTGGCCCGTTGCCTGTGCGAGCGCGTTGCCTGCGAGACATACTGCCGCAATCGTCGCGGCGATCACCTCTCTGGTCATGGCACTCCTCAGGTGAAAGTAGCGAACTCGACTCCCCTCATCGTTCCAGGTACCCATTCCTGTCACGCCCTTTCGCGCCGCGTGGGCGGCCCCGGATCCTCGCCGGGCCGGTGTGCTCGGGCGGCTCGGGATCCGGGGTGGCGCGACGGTTTACGGCTCGAACCCGATGGCAGCCATTCCCGCACGCACGGCCTGGGCATCCTGAGCGCCAGTCGCGCCGCTCGCGCTGAAGGCGCCGAGGAGCTCGCCGTTGCGGCGGAGCAGGAATCCGCCGTCGAAGGTGACCGCGCCCTCGATCGGCTGGATCTGGCCGGCCTGTACCGCAGCCGCGTAATCGGCTGTGTGCATGCCGGACGTCATGGACGTGTGGATCTTGCTCATCGCGACGTCATAGTTCCGCTTCGGGACGCCGTCCATCCGACGGATGTAGATGGGCGTGCCCTCGGCGTCAGTGATCACGAAGACGAGATTCCACCCGTTGGCCCGGGCTTCCGCCTCAGCGGCGTCTACAGCCCTCTTCGCCTCATCCAGCGTGATGCGGGGCGCCGGCGGCGCCTGCTGCGCATTCGCGAACTGTGCGTTGGCGACGAGTGCGAGCAGCGCCAGGGGAAGTGCGGCCAGAAGTCCTTTCATGTTGTCCTCCTCATACCGGGTTGCAGCGAATAGCCGGGCCGCGCGGTAAGCGCGGCCGGCAATCCCCGGAAATCTTACTTCGAAGCTGCGTCTCCGGCGAGGTGGGCGCGAGAATGGCGGCGGCGCATCGTGCGAGCGATCAGAACCTGGCGGTTGCGGCAATCAGGTCGCGCGCGGCGTTGGCGATCCCGCTCTCCGCACACCCCGGCTTCAACCGCGATCCCAGCACCTGGAACGTGTAGCGATAGAACGATGCGTCGTCCGGTATGTACCCGGAGCCAGCGGAGCCGTTGGTCAGCGTAATCGGTATCAGGTTCGCCAGTGGCGACTCGCGCTTCAGCCGCAACCCGATTTCGGTATAGGCCTCGGCGTTGATGGTGACCAGCGCGACGCTTCCGACACGGAGTGCGCCCACGCGGATGTTCACGTCGGGTCCGTCCTCGTACTCTCCCGGAACGCCCTGCCTCGCCGAGTCGAGGCGGGTGCGGCCCGGGCAGGTGACAATGGTCTGCGCACCGCTGATGCGGGCGTCGGTCGAACGGGCGGACGTGTACATGACCCGCATGACCTCCTGCCCGAGGATCACGCCGGCGGCGCGGACGAACTCGTCGACTCCGGCTACCACGCGCAGGCTTGCGGGCTGAGCTTCGTCGCCGGGCGGGAGGTCGAGCGGTACCTGCTCGACCGCCGCCGGCACCGGCGAGCTGATGCGCGTGTAGAGCGGATTCTGGTCGCCGGAGGGTGCCTGGGCGAAGAGCGTGACGAAGTCCGGGCCGAGGACCGTCTCGATATGCCTGGCCGCCTCTCCAATGAAATCCGCGCTGATGAAACCCGTGTTGTAGAAGTTCACCGGGTGCATCGAATAGCTGTAGAACGCGGCGATGGGCTCGCCGTCCGTCGTCCAGAAGCCGATCACCGGCACCGACTTGTCAGAGACGCCCTCGAGATTCGGGCCCTGGTACCACAGTCGGGTTTCGGGATGGATGGCGTCGCGGTTCACGTTCAGATACGCGCTGCCCACGCCGTAGCTGACCTGGGCCGGCCGCAGCGAAGCGCTGGCGCGCCGGACCACCTCCGGGAGGGCTTCGCGCAGGAGCGGGGATGAGAGAAAGCTGTTCGGACCGCCGGCGCTGTGCGTGTGCGTCGCGGAGATTACGATGTTCTCCACCGGCGTGTCCAGGAGCTCCGAAATCTCCCGCGACGCCGCAGACCAGATGGCCTCGCCCACCGAAGCCTGGTCGGCGCTGATCAGCACGGCGCGCGTGGCGCCGTCGTCGATCACTATGGCGCGTACGTAGAGAGAGTCGCGGATGCTGGCAGGGTGCGCGTTCGGCGGCGTGATGTTGATGCGAGCCGCGCCGACACGCAGCCCTCCGTCCTGTGCCGGCGCTGACTGTGGAACCAGCAGCGCCAGCAACACGGCCGATGCAACGCAGATCTTCGAAACCATGGCCGTCCCGCGCCTCCATATGCCGTATGTTGCGGTATCGGCTGGCGAAATCACCGCGGATTCAACAGAATCCCCGCTGCGCCCGGGGCGGCCAGCACCGGCCCGGATCCGCCTGCCGGAGTCCCGCTCGTCGTGATTACAGCGAATGAGCAATGCTATAGCGCTGTCAAAATGTCGTCAATACACAATGGATGAGCACGGAACAGGTACGCGAGCGGCCGGCGTGAGAGGCGCCCGGGAGTGGCTCGCCGAGTTCGTCGAAACGGGGATACACGAGTACCTCCCGCACCTCTCAGTGGATTGCTCGATCTTCGGTTTTCACGGAGGCGAGCTGAAGATCCTCCTGGTCCGTTGGAAGGGGCTGGAGCGTTGGTGTCTGCCGGGAGGATACGTCGGACGGGAGGAGACTGTCGACGACGCGGCGGCGCGCGTGTTGGAGGAGCGGACCGGGCTCCGGCAGATCTACCTGCGCCAGCATCGGGCATTCGGGGCCACGGCGCGAGGCGAATCCGTGTTGCGGGAGATCCTCGCCAATCTCGGGGTGGCTGCGCCGCCGGACCTGTGGATTTTCCACAGGGTCGTCACGGTGGGGTATCTGGCGCTGGTGGACTTCGCTGAGGTGGAGCCGAAGCCCGATCACCTGTCCGCCGAGGTCCGTTGGTGGAGCGTGCTGGACCACCCGCCGCTCCTGTTCGACCACGACGAGATCCTGGCTGACGCGCTTGCGGCGTTGCGGAATGGGCTCGATCGGGGGACGATCGGCAGGAATCTCCTGCCGGAGAAATTCACCATGTCGGAGCTCCAGCAACTGTACGAGGCCGTGCTTGGACGGAGCCTGGACCGGCGCAACTTCCAGCGGAAGATGCTGGCGCTGGGGGTGGTGGAGCGGTTGGCGGAGCGCCGGCGGGGCGTTCCGCACAGGGCGCCGCACCTGTACCGGTTCGTTCCTTCGCCGAGCGACCCGGCGGACGCAAATGGATCGTCGTGACTGTAGCTACGGGCGCATGAGCGCCGCAGTGGCCTTGCGGCGGCTCCGGGCCCGCCGTTCCGGAGAGCAGGCGCGAGACACCGGAACCGGGGCGCTGTCGGGGTTCAGCTCTTCCACAATGACGGCGGCTGCGGCCGCCGTCGCAGCGGCATGATCAGGCGAGGCGCCGACGCCTCTGCGGCCGGCACCCATCCCGTGAGGTCGAGTCCATCGTGAAGCGAACAGCCGGTCCGGCCCTCCTCCTCATCGCGCTCGTCCTCCTCGCCTTCAACCTGCGCACGACCGTCTCATCGCTCCCTCCGCTACTTTCGCGGATCGAGGGAGATCTCGGGCTGTCCGGGACGGGCGCCGGGCTCCTGACGGCGCTGCCGGTTCTGTGCATGGCGTGGTTCGCCCCGGTGGCCCACCGGCTGGCGCACCGGCTGGGCGGACACGCCACGGCGCTCGGTGCGGTGGCGCTGATCGGCGTGGGGAACGCGATCCGCGGCGCAGCGCCGGGAGATTCCAGCATGATCGTCGGCAAGACGATGCTTTTCGGCGGCACGCTCATGGCCGGGATCGGCGTGGCCGTGTGCGGCGTCGTGCTGCCGGGAATCGTGCGCGCGCACTTTCCCCGTAGGACGGGGGCGGCGTCGGGCGCATACACGGTGGCGATGCTCGTCGGCGCATCGGTTTCTTCGGCGCTGGCCGTTCCGTTGGGAAGGGCCACGGGATCCTGGCACGCATCGCTCGCGGCGTGGGGGCTGCCCGCCTTCCTCGCGGTACTCGCCTGGCTGCCCCTTGCCCGCGGCAGCGGGACCACCGACACGGGCCCCGCCACGGCACCGGGACGGTTGCCCTGGCGGAGCCGGGTCGCATGGCTGCTGGCGGGTTTCTTCGGCCTTCAGGCGTCGATCGCGTACGCGTACATCACCTGGTTGCCGGCGGCGTACGAATCACGTGGCTGGAACGCTGCCGCGGCTGGGGCACTCCTGAGCCTGCTTCACGCGACACAGCTCCCGTCCGCTCTCGCCCTCCCCGCGCTCTCTGACAGAGTCGGTGATCGGCGCCCGGTGCTGGTCACCGCCGCCGCCGCATCGGTGCTCGGCGCGCTGTGGCTGCTCCTGGTCCCCGGATTCCAGCCGTGGATGGCCGCGACAGTGCTGGGATTCGGACTGGGCGGCGGATTCGCTCTCGCCCTGGTACTCATCGTCGACTATTCCGGCGACAGCGCGGGTTCGAACCGGCTCGCGGCGCTCGTGTTCTTCCTCGGGTACAACGTGGCGGCAATCGTCCCAGCCCTGGCAGGGGCGCTCAGGGATCTCACCGGTGGCTTTGCCGCGCCATGGACGCTCCTCACCATACTGGCCGTCGCTCAGCTCATCGTGGCGACACGATTGAAGCCGGGCTTGCGCTGACACCACGCGCCGCGGGAGGCGACCAGGGAAGGCGGCCGGATACGCGCCTCCGCCTCCGAGTTGGACTCACGCATGGAGTGGCGCCGGTCGTGACCCGGAGGCACCTCTGCCCCACAGGCCGAAGGCGGGCGTCGGTAGGCAGCAGTGCGAAGGTGAAAAATGGCGGGGCAGGCCAGGCCCATGGCTGCCCCGTTGTCATCATGGCAGGCTTCGTTCGGCGTTCTGCGTGGTGTCCAGATGGGTTCGGCGGACGCGGCGGTCGATCACCCACGCGAGACCGGCGATGGCGCACGTGACCACGAAGACTGCCACCATGTTGTCGAAAGACATGGCGATTGCGCCCGCGGCCGCATAGGCGAGGCAGGTGGGGATCAGACCCGCGGCCGAGGCAAGGATGACTCGCTTCCAACTCATCGACGACGTCCCCGCAAAGAGGACCACCGTTTCTGCGATAATGGGCAAGGGTCGGCTGAGGACGACCGCCGCCGTTCCCCAGCGGCTGAAGATCCGGTCGGCCATGCGCATTTCGTCCGGCGTCGCGATCTTCGCCAGCAGCCGGCCACCTCGGCGGCCGATGGTGAAAGCGATGACCACGCTGAGCAACCCCCCGGTCAGCGACAGGACCGTTCCGCCGACGATCCCGAACAGGGCGCCGTTGGCGAGCATCACAACGCTGGATGGCACCGGGAGCGCCACGTCCGATGTCAGGAGGAGGACCCCGGCGATCGCTGCGTAGATCGCGCCCCGACCAGTGAGAACTTCAGGGCTGGGATCGTTCAGGATCGGTGGACCGAACTCCGTGGCCAGCCAGAAGATCACCAGCATTAGCGTCATCACGGTGAAAACCGTGATCAGGTATCTCCTCATCGCTCGACGTCACAGGTGGTTCGTGGGAAGTGCGCGGCCGCAGTATCGGGTTCGGACGGTCGCCGATCTCTCGCCGGACGCGACCCGGACGTTGTCCCGCCGGAACGCGTAGCGCGTCTCGACGTCACCGGCTACCACATCGCCGCTATCGTGGTTCCCTAACTTACTGCCCCTGCGCCAAAACCGCATCAGGGCACGTTGCGCCTGCTCATATCGCCCCACGGTACCACATTCTCCGCGACTTCGAAACCTCCTCCAACCCCCTGCCGCTCTCGCCGCGCACCCATCCCGCTCGTGCCTGGCGCGGGCAGCTTTCCCACCGCGACCCATCAACCGCGATCTCGAGCCGATTGCGCTTCATCGGTCCAGGGTGATATCATGACGATATGATATCGCTTTCACATCCCTGGAGCGTTGCGATGGTGCGTGAGCGGTTGATTCGTCCAGTAGCGGGGTGGCTGCCGTTGTTCATCAGCCTCACCGCGTTCGTTGGCGGGATTGCGGCCATGATCTACGGCGTCGATTCGTCGGGCGCGGTCGCGGCCGCGGGAGCGGTTTCGGCGTTCGCCGGGTTGGTCATGATGAACGGGTTCATGGCGATCGCGCCGAACCAGGCACGTGTGCTCCTCCTCTTCGGGGAGTACAAGGGCTCGGTCAAGGACTCGGGCTTCTTCTGGGTGAACCCGTTCTATTCGAAAAAACGGGTGTCGCTGCGGATCCGGAACTTCGAGACGGGATCCTCCGCCGGGACCCGCCAGGAGAAGGACCGGGGAGGCGGGAAGCCGTCGAAGGTGAACGACAAGGACGGGAATCCCATCGAGATCTCGGCGATTGTCGTCTGGCGCGTGGTGGAGACGGCAGAGGCGCTGCTGGAGGTGGAGGACTACGAGGCGTACGTCGCGACGCAGAGCGAGGCAGCGCTGAGGATCCTGGCAAGTCGGCACCCCTACGACAGTGAGGACGGCGAAGTCTCGCTGCGCGGCAACACGTCGGAGATCTCGGAGCAGCTCCGCAACGACATCCAGGAGCGACTCGACCGGGCGGGCATCGAAATCCTCGAAGCCCGAATCAGCCACCTCGCCTACGCGCCTGAGATCGCGGCGGCGATGCTCCAGCGGCAGCAGGCGCAGGCGGTCGTGGCCGCGCGGACGAAGATCGTGGAAGGCGCGGTCGGCATGGTCCAGATGGCACTGGATCATCTCGAGGCCGATCGCATCGTCGATCTGGACGATGAGCGCAAGGCTGCAATGGTTTCGAATCTGCTCGTGGTGCTGTGCAGCGACCGGCACACGCAGCCGGTCGTGAACACCGGCACACTGTACCAGTAGGAGAGCTTTGGCGGAGCGCGAGGCATTTCTCATCCGGATCGACCGGAAGACGCTGGCTGCGCTGCGGCGCTGGGCGGATGACGAGCTGCGCAGCGTGAACGCCCAGATCGAGTTCCTGCTCCGTCGGGCTCTGGTCGATGCCGGGCGCCTGGACCCCGGCCGACGCGATGACGGTGACGACAAATGAATCCTGCCGCGGGTAGGTAGCTGCATCGGTACCGTCCCCTGCCGGATCCGCCCGGGAGGGAGCAATAACGCCCCGCGAGTGGGCAATGCCTCGCGAGGCGTTTTCGTGTAATGAGAGACGCGGTGATAACCAGACAGGGGGGCGGAAGCTATGCTCGCGCCTCCAGAATTCGGACCCGGTCCTCGAGCTGTTCGCATTTCACGACGTTGCGGTGTGCCACGAGGATCAGTTCGCGGTGTTCGGCGAATCGGGCGTTCATCTCGGCCCTGAGATCGTCGATCCGCTGGTTGGCGGCGGCGACCCCTTCGGCGACGATCTGAACCAGGCTGCGGGTTTCCTCACCGTACAGCTCCACGCGCGTGAGCCGTTGATCGAACTCGTCGAAACGTCGATCGACCTGCTCGAAGCGCTTGTCGACCTGCTCGAAGCGCTTGTCGATCGCCGCGAATTTCTCGCCCAGGAACTCGATGAGTTGGACGAACTCGACGCTGGACATTGCTGCGCCACCCCCCCGAGTCGGCCGCCGGTGCCACGTGCCCGTGGCAGATGGCGTCGCATTGCAGCGCGACTCGACGCGCGTCAGCGCGTGCCGGCCCCGGCCGCCGTGTGCCCCAGAAAGATTACCTTGCCGCGTCGCCATTGCCATAGCTGGTTGGGACTCTGTACGCACGGAATGCGCCGAGCATGCGGCGCACGCCTGCGTCGACAACGTGCCCGGCGTCAACCCGGTGCAGCGCCCAGTGTCAGGCTACTCGTCGGGGAGCAGCCGGATGCGGAGATTCCTGAAGTAGACGACGCTCTGCGGGTCGTGGCCCTGGAGGGCTATCGTGCCGCTGGAGATGAGCCGCTGAGCCATGTCCGGCGTCCGGGGCGCGTTTTCGGGTTCCGTGTAGTCGACGAGGGTGTCACCGTTGACGATGCTGATGATGCGCTTGCCCCGTACGATGATGTGCTGCGTGTACCACTCGTTGTCGGCGGCGGGCGGAGTCTCGACATCATCGATGGCGTACAGACCGCCGCCGCGGCGAGTGTCGGTGTGGCTGTTGTTGACCTGGACCTCGTATCCCTTCACCGGCCAGCCGGTCTCCTGGAACTCAGTGTGGAAGTAGATCCCGGAGTTTGCACCGGGGCGGGTCATGATCTCCGCCATGAACTCGAAGTTCCTGAAGTTGGCATTGCCGACAGGGCCGACGTAGAAGAGGTGCGATCGCGGGCCGTTGACGACGATCATCCCATTTTCGACGCGGAAGGTGCCCGGGTTTTCGCTGGCGCGCCAGCCATTGAGCGTCTCGCCGTCGAAAATGCTGATCCAGCCGTCCTCGGCCTGCACGGCGGAAGCCTCCGTGGCGGTCAGGAGCACGCCGAGCGCGCAAACGATAGCGATTGCCTTCATGGGAGCAGCTCCGTGTTTCCCGTTCGTGGGTGGCAGGTCCAGTCAACTCATGCGAAGACGCCGAGGCGCGCGGCCGCCTTTCAAAGGCCTCGGCCGCCGCATGTCTTCCGTGCCGTCGACGAATGCAGGTGATGGAGTCAGTGTAAGCCCGGGGTCAGTGGTTGGCAATCCGGCGACTAACGCCGAACCGGAGTGATGGCTAGCTCGCCGCGTTCGGCGCTCAGCTCGATCACCCCTGTCACGCGGGCGAGCTCGCCGCGATGCCGACCGGGGTGGAACCGGCGCTCCCGGATCAGGCGCTCGTACATTGGAATGACGGCGTCGTGGCTGGATTCGAGGAGCTCATGGGCGACGATTTGGCCGTCTTCATCGATCCAGATCTGGAACGTGGCGACGCTCTCCTCGGAGTGTTCCCACAAGAAGCCCGGATAGATGATCGGGAGCCTGGCTGCGAGCTCGCGGAAGTTGTACATGACTGGCTCCGCATCCAGCGAATCGACTGGCACGTAGTGCACGCCATCGCAGGTGACGTCGAGCACTGGCGCCGTCAGCTCGCGGTAGTTGAGGAAGAGTGGGACCCTCGGCTCACCGACCCAGGAGTAGTCGATCTCGATCCCGGGATTCCGAATGATGAGAGCCGCGTGCAGCGCGACGGACGCGGCGAGGGCCATGCCCCCACAACCACGGGGTGCGTCGTTTCAACCGGTCGTTGGCGGTTTCGCGATGACGCATGTCTCGCCCTGATCATGGAACGGGTTCCATAATAATCAGCTGATGAGGTTGTGGCGGCGAGGTCAGTCAGGGGCCGCAATGCCCGCCACTGTTGTGACCCATCCGCATACGGCTTCCACCAGCCGGTCCTGGCTCGCAACGGTGCTGAAGTCGTGGTTGGCGCCGGGCACCAGGGCGAGATCCATTCCCTCCAGCTCGCCGCGGTTCGCCTGTCGCTGGAGCGGGCGGTAGAAGCCGTCGAAGCTGGCGTCCCATTCACAGCTCACGAGCAGGATGCGGCATCCGCGCCCGAGGAGCGCGTGGAGATCCCTGTCGGCGCTGCCCGCCGCGTCAGCATTGTACGGGATCCCTCGCCGGGTGATGCGCCCGACGGCGAGAGCGTAGCGCGACCGACCACGGGAGAGGCGACGCCAGAAGTTGGGGTGCGACCTGGCGAGGCGGAGATAGTAGCGCGTGTTCCGTTGTGGTTGAGGGTTCACGAGCGCAGCCGCGTGCACGCGCGGATCCTGGCGTGCGGTGAGGAAGGCCAGCCCGGCTCCCGAGCAGTTGCCCACGAGAATGAAGCGCGTCACGCCAAGCTGCCGTTCCAGGTGGTCCATTACGCTGCGGGTTTCCGCCACCCAGCGCCGCAGCACGTCCGGATCGTTCCCTGCCGGGCTGTCGCCCACACCGGAGAGATCGAAGCGGACACTGCCCAGGCCATGTCCGGCAAGGAGCCGTGCCATGCGGACGTAGACGCGATTGGGACCTACCCTGTGAATGAGTCCGGCGTTGAGGAAGACGACGCCGGCCCGATCGGCACGATCGCTTGCCGCGTCGGGCGGGTAAGACTGTGCATCGAGCGACGGATCCACACGTGACTCCGGTAGGGTGACGACACCGACGAGCCGACCGTCGACGCCGAATCGTGCGGCCATTTCCCTCAGCGGGGAGTCCGTGTCAGCCAATGTTCGATACATACGATTACCTTGTGAGGCACGAGCGCCCGAAACGGCTCCTCGAGCCATACCCGCGGCGCGTCCACGTTTTCGATATCGATGATTGCCCCGATGTCGCGAGCGCGTCGCGACAGGGCGCCGGACAGCTGACCATCGGATTCGCCGTTACCGGTGCTTTCCACGATGAGCGTTCTCACAGGTGGTAGCGGTCCCTGGAGCAGGTCGAGAGCGACGATGTCGTCGCGGAGGCCTGCCGGGAACGCGAACCCGAGCGCTTCGGTCAGCGCATCGGGGTCGCCTCCCGCACGCCGGTCTACGTACGCGGTGCTGAGCAGCTGGCGCTGGTGTTCGCGTAACTCACGAAGGTAAGCCCGCCCGCTGATCACGGGTTCCCAAAGCACGACCCGGTCGACGTCCGTGCGCCCCGCCGCTGTGAGCCACGCAAGCGCAGCCCCGATTCGCAATCCCATGAGGTGGAGACGGGGCGTGCCCGAGAGCTCGCGCAAGTGGTCGCACGCGCGGTGCACGTCCTCGATCCAGGCCTTGATTCGCGCGTCCTCGAGTTCGCCGGAGGAGTCGCCGGTTCCACGCAGGTCGAAGCGGAGGACGTGAAAACCAGCGCGGGCCAGCCGGGTGGCGAGCTGCACGTAGGTACGGTGGCTGCGGATGTACTCCTGTCCCAGGGGCGGGCAGAGTACCACCGCGCTTCGGGCGTCGGTCCGACCAACCGCCGGGTGGTAGCAGCCGAACAGCCGGGCGTCCCGCGGGCCGAAGAAGTACGGCTCACGATCCACGGTGGCGCCGGCGACGCCCGGGACGGTCCCGGCAGTCGCGACCTTGCCGTTGGCTCGTCCGGGTGGTGCCAGGCCGTAGCCGGCAAGCCCGGCGGCGACTCCTCGGTTCCGGTGCTCAGCCACGGGATGCCACACCGAGTGCGCGGAGGAGCCGGTTGGTCACCCGACGGCCGACCCGGGTCGATTGCGCGGGTGGCGAGGCCGTCCGTTCGATGCACGTGGCCGCGAGCTGGCGCGCGGTCTGGAAATTCAGCTCGCGGGGATTGATGCGCACGCCCGTTGCTTTCTCGATGCGTGCGACGGCGCGCATGGCGAGCATGGAATGGCCGCCGAGGTCGTAGAAGTTGTCGTTCATTCCAATAGCATCGAGTCCCAGCAGCTCGCGCCAGATTTCGGCGACGAGCTCTTCGGTCGGGTTGGCCGGCCCATCATCCGCTGGCGCCGTCGTCGCCGGCCCGGGGTCGAGTGTCCGAAGCACCTTCCGGTCGACCTTGCCGTTCGCGGTCCGTGGGATCGCCGCAAGCATCACGAACCTGGCCGGGATCATGTACGCCGGCAGTGTGCGGGCGAGCGACTGCCGCAACGCGTGCGCGTCGAGGGTGGTGCCGGGGGTCGGAACCACGAAGGCGACGAGCCTATCCTCCGCAGGGCCGGTGGCGGCTGCGTCGTCGTCGCCAGCCGGGAGCACTGCTGCTGCCTGCACTCCGGATTCCGCGACGAGCGTGGCCTCGATCTCGGCCAGCTCAATACGAAATCCGCGAATCTTGACCAGGCCTTCCCGGCGGCCTACGAACTCGAAGAGCCCATCGGGCCGTCGTCTGCCCAGGTCGCCCGAACGGTAGATCCCGCGGTCTCCACCATCCGGATCGGGGAGGAAGCTGCGCGCGGTGAGCTCGGTCATGCCGTGATAGCCGAGGGCGATGTGCGAACCGCGGATTCCGATTTCGCCGTACACGGGGGTCGGCCGTCCATCCTCCTCGAGGAGGAGGAGCTCGATCCCATCCACGGGGGTGCCGATCGGCAGCCTCGTCCCCACCAGCTCCACGCTCCGGTCAATGAAGCACTGGGCTGCCACCGTACACTCCGATGGGCCGTAGCCGTTGACGAGCACGCAATCGGCCGGGAACGCCTCACGCACGATCTCGGCATCGCGCCGGACGGCTTCCTCACCTCCGAGTACCACATAGCGCACAGCATCCATGCCTGCGGGGAAGCCCTGCGCGGCGAGGGCGCGGAAAAGCGTCGGCGTCGAGTGGTAGACGGTGATCCGCTCGTCGGCGATCCATTGCGGGAGCCCGTGGAGCGGTTCGTCGGCGAGATCGTAGATGCACAGCGTGGCGCCGTTGAGCAGCGCGCCGAACAGGTCCATGACCGCCGCGTCGAAACCGAAGGAGGTCAGCAGCGTGAGGCGGTCCGACGGCGTGATCCCGAGGGCGCGCGAGTAATTGGCGATGTGGCGGAGCACGTTGCGGTGGCTCTGGACCACGCCCTTGGGTCGGCCCGTGGAGCCCGACGTGTACAATATGTATGCGACGTCATCGGGCGAGGCCCCGTACCGTCCCGTCCCGCCATCGCCAGCTCCGCCGTCAGCGATCGCCGCTCGTGGCGACACTGCCGCGCTGCTCGAACCACCGCCAGTCGATCGCGAGCCCCTGCCCATGTCGGCCTCAGGCTCGAGCCGCGAGTCCAGCTCGGGGAGGGGGATGGTCGGGATGCCGTTGGTCCGCATGACATTGGCGAGGCCGGTACGCTGGGGATCGTGCAGCACCAGGCCCACGCGCGCGTCCCTGGCGATGAAGGCGAGCCGTTCATCTGGCCAGGTCGGGTCGAGCGGCACGTAGGCGCAACCCATGGCAAGCGTGCCGAGCACGCTGGCGATGGCGCGGACGTCGGTGGGGAGTGCAAGTCCAACGGTCCGATTCTCGGGCGCGGCAGTGCCGATGACGCGCGCCACAGCGCCAACCATGCGTTCCAGCGCAGCGTACGTCCACGAGCGGCCACGGCTCCGGACCGCGATTGCGCCGGGTTGTCGACGCGCGATGTCGTGGAAAGCGGCGGCGAGCGACGTGTCCTGCCGGTCCCAGAACGCGGGCACACTGGCATGCGCCCTCGGTGCGACCCTGATCGGCCGGGCATCCTCACGTACGACCGTGACCTCGCCGATAGGCTGGTCCGGGTGGCGCAGTACCGATTCGAGGAGGACGGGATAGCGCTCGGCGAGCTGCTCGGCGAATCGGCGGGGGACCAGATCCGTGTTGTATCGCAACATCCCGACGATGCGATCCTCGACCGGGAACAGCTCCAGGGCCAGCTCGAACTGGCCTTCCTGCTGCGGAATGCCGAGCGCCTGGACGTCCAGGCCACCCAGCCGGAACCGGCCCTGGTCCAGGTGAGGTGCAGTCAGCGCCATTGCCGGGACGTTGCGTGGCATCCGGAAGAGGTTGAATACCGCTTGGAACACCGGCGACCTGCTCGATCCGTTGTCCCGGCCGAGCGCGCGAACGAGCAGTGGGAATGGAAAGTCCTGGTGGTCGAGTGCGTCGGCGACGGTGTGCCGCACCCGTTCGACGACGGTGCGGAAAGACGGGTTGCCGTCGAGGGCCGTCCGGAGCGGGAGCGGATTGACGCACATCCCTACCATGCGGGCGAACTCCGGGCGCGATCGCCCGGCGAATGGCGTACCGACGATCACGTCGGCCGTACCCGTGTGCCGGTAGAGCAGCACCTTGTACGCGGCGAGTAGGACGGCGAACGTCGTCGCATGGGATACCGCTCCGAACGCCGAGACCTCGCGGGACAGCTCCGCATCGAGCCCGACGCGCACGGAACCGCCGCGCAGCGTGCGCGTGGGTGGCACAGGTCGCTCGCGGGGGAGGTCGATCACCGGGAGCTCGCCGGCGCACTGGCGCGTCCAGAAATCCCGGTCAGCGGCGGCGGCCGGTGAATCAAGGTACCGCTCCTGCCAGCGGACGAAGTCTACGTATTGGCTCTGTAGCGGAGGCAGCGCAGGATGGACGCCGCGGGAGAGCGCTTCGTACGCGGCGAAGATGTCGTCCACCAGGACCGTCATCGCGTGGCCGTCGGCGATCAGATGGTGGACCGTGAAGACGAAAGCGTGGTCGTCCGGTGCGCGCGTAAACAATGCGGCCCGGAAGAACGGTCCGCGCGTGTAATCGAACGGAGCGCGACACTCGTCGGTGGCTCGGGCCAGGAGCGATTCGTCGGAATCGCCGGCCACATCGACGACGCGGAAGTCGACTTCCCGGAATCTTCCGGGAACCAGGACCGGGTCTCCGTCGCGAATCTCGAGGCCGGCATTGAGGACGGCGTGACGTTCGTGAACCAGTTGCAGTGCTTCTCGGAGCGCACGCGGGTCCACGACCGATCGAATCCGGATCGGGCACACGACGTGGAAGGCCGGGCTTTCCGGATCGAGCATGGAAAGCAGCCAGAGCGCCCGTTGTCCGTGGGAGAGCGGGAAGCTGCGGGCGGGCTCGACCACCTCCCGGCGTTGCAGCAGCGTCGCCAGCAATGCGCGCTTCTCCTCGAGCGTCATGCTCGCGAGGCGCGAGTCGGTGTCGTTCACTTCGGTGCCTCCCCTTCTCCTGACAGCATGGATCGCAGCAGTGCGTCGATTTCGTCCTCTGCGAGCTGATCGACGTCGACGGCGGCGGGAATCGGGACTTCGGCGATGTCACCGCCGTCCCCGGCCGCGGGCCCGGCCTCGCGTGTGGTCGCGGCCAGATCCGGTGTGGCGGGATCGACGGTGAGCAGGAGATGTGTGATATCGCGCGGAGTGCTCGCCGCAAGCAGGTCACTCGCGTTGAACTGCCGGCCGAAGTCGCGCTGGAGCTGGTTTCTCAGTTCCACCGCCATGAGGGAATCGAATCCCCATACGCCGAGCGGCTGGCCGGGATCGATCGTCGAGGGGTCGCCGACTCCGAGGATCCGGGCGAGGGTGGAGCGCACGTACTGCTCGACAACGGTCGTGCGCTCACCGTTTTCGCGCGCGGCGGCCAGCCGATCGGCAATACTCACCGTGCTGGCGATGTCGGGCGCAGTGGGCGACGGCGCTGTGCGGATCGCGCCGACCAGCTCGCTCAGGATCGGTGGCTCCTCGCCTGGCGGCGTGTTTTGCGCAAAACGGTCCCAGTGGATCGGCACTGCTGCGAGTTGCGCGTGATCTTGCTCGAGCAGTTGGGCGAACAGCGCCGCGCCCTGTTCGGGCTCGATCAGCTCGATGCCACGCGACCTCATCCGGCGCTCGAGATCCGTGCCCTGCCGGGACGCCATCCCGCCCGCCGCCCAGCCGCCCCAGTTGATGAGGGCAGGCAACCCCGCCGCGCGGCGGTGCTGGGCCAGTGCGTCCATGAAGGCATTCGCCGCCGCGTAGTTGGCCTGGCCCGCGTTGCCGAGTACGGAAGTCGTCGAGGAGAAGAGCACGAAGAAGTCGAGGGACCGGTCGCGAGTCCGTGTGTGGAGGTTCCATGCGCCCGCGACCTTTGGAGCCATGACCCGCGCCAGCCGGCTCCAGTCGAGCTGCGCGACGAGGCAGTCGTCGATCTGGCCGGCGGCGTGGATCACGCCGCGCAGCGGTCGATCGGCGGTGTCCACCAGATCGAGGGCACGGTCCAGTTCCCCGGCGCTCGCCACGTCCCCCGGTACGACGAGGATCTCGGCTCCGCGGTTGCGGAGCGCGGCGATGCGTGCCTCGGCTTCCCCACCGGGCGGCCTACGGCTCATGAGCGCGACGCGGGTGGCACCCTGCGTGACGAGCACCTCCGCTGTCACGAGTCCGAGGGCGCCGAGCCCGCCCGTGATCAGATATGACGCGTCCGGGCGGACGCGAGGCGCAGAACGGTGAGCTTTCGGGCGAGGGGGCGCTTCGCTCCGCGCACGCGATTCCGCAGCGCCGTCCACGACCACGATCTTGCCCGTATGCCTCGCCTGCGCCATGAACCGGAAAGCGTGGAGGGCGCGCTCCAGTGGGAATGTGTGGACGGGCAGGGGGCGCAGCCGTCCGGCCGCCACGTCCGCGAAGATCGTTTCCAATAGCGCGCGGATGAGCGCGGGTTCGCGCCGGCACACCTCGCCGAGGATGATGATCTGATAGTCCACATCGGGTCGGAGGGCGGCTGCACGGGCCGGATCCATGATCCCGATCTTCCCCAGCTCCATGAACCGGCCGCCACGGGCGAGAGCCGCGAAGCTGGCTTCGAGCAACTGACCGGTTACGGAGTTGAGCACGACGTCGACGCCGTGACCGCCCGTGGCTTTCCGGATCCGTTCCGCGAAGTCGAGGGACCTGGAGTCGAGGACGTGGCGTACGCCCAGTGACCGCACTACCTGCCTCTTTCGGGGGCTTCCCGCGGTGGCGAAGATCTCGGCGCCCGCGCGCTGCGCCAGCTGGACAGCCGCCATGCCCACGCCGCCCGCTGCCGCGTGGATGAGAACCCGGTCGCCTCTCCGTACGCGTGCAAGGTGGTCCAGCGCGTATGCGGCGCTGAGGAAGGCAACCGGAACGGTTGCTGCCTGAGTCCAGCTCAGGCGCTCCGGCTTGCGGACGATCAGGTCTTCGTGCGCCGTGACGTATTCGGCGAAGGCGCGGTTGGACATCCCCACGACCTCGTCGCCGACGGCGACGCGGGACACGTCTCGCCCGGTCGCCACGACGATTCCCGCGCATTCGCTGCCGAGCGGGCCAGCATCACCGGGATACATGCCCAACGCGTTGAGGACGTCACGGAAGTTCAACCCCGAAGCGAGCACCCGAATCTCGACTTCGCGTGGCCCCGGCCGCACGCGTGGCGTGGGTTCGAGTCGGAGGTCGTCGAGCGCGCCTTTGCGGTGGATGACGAGGGCGTGGCCGTGTGTTTCGGGGAGCGGCGTCCTGTCGTGGACAGCGTCTTTCGGCGTGAGGCGGACGAGGCGAGGTACGTACCGTTCGCCGTGCAGCGCCACCTGGTTTTCGCTGTCGGCCGCCCGGATCTCCGCCACGAGCTCGGCCGCATCGGTGGCGGGGTTGGGCTCGAGGCCCAGGTCGACTAGCGTGCATCCCAGGTCCGGGTGCTCCAGGGCGAGAGTGCGTCCAAGTCCCCAGAGCGGCGCGCCCCTCATGTCGACGAGCGCGGGTTCCTGTTCTACTGATTGGGTGCCGCGTGTGATGAGCCAGAGTCTCCCCGGGAGCGAGACGGCCGAACTCGCCAGAGCCTGGACCAGGTGCACGACGCTCCCGACCACGGGAGCCACGGTCGCCATGACAGGTTCCACGTCGTCGTGGGGGCCGGACGCGTTCCACGGTCCCGGGGGCGTTCGGTCGTGATGCGGCCCTTTCGCTTCGCCGGGCCAGGAGCCCAGACTCCAGAGGTGGATGGCGCCGCGGATGAGATTGCCGTCGGCAGTGACCGATTGGATGAGTGACCTGTAATCCTCCGGCCTGTCCGGCCGGATGCGGACCCCGGCCGCGCCATCGAGTTCGAAGGAGTCGCCTGGCCTTACCACGACGACGCGCTCACCGGCGCCAGGAAGCAGGCGTGCGAGCACGTTGCTCACACCCTCATCATCGGCGAACACGAGCCACGCGCCAGTCGCGCCGGCCGCTGGAGCCCCGTTCGAGTGCTGGTGAGGCGGCGATGTCGCGCCGTTCGTGCCGGGTGCAGGACTGCGCGGGCGGCTGCGCCACTGGATCTGGTATAACACGTCCGGCCGGGCTGTGAGCGCGACCCCTGCGGGCGAGTGGTCGCCCTTCGGCTGCCGCAGGACCATGCCCTCCACCGATACCACCACTTCGCCACCCTCGTCGAACAACGCCAGATCGGCAACGGCGTTGCCGGCTGAATCCTTCCCGTGGAACCTGGCGTACGCCCAGGCGGGGGCGTGTGCGGTGTAGAGGTGAGCCCGTGCAAACGCCGTCGGAATCCCGATCCCGCTCGTTCCACCACCGTTCCCGGCTGCCGTGGTCAGGCGGAGGATCTGCATGCACCCGTCCAGAGCACCGGGGTCCACGCCGCTCGCTCCGGATGCGATACCGGGCTGGTCCGCCGGGTGCAGGCGACCCAGCGCGCTGGATCCGTCGTGCCACGCCTCAGCCAGTCGCCGGAAAGACGGGCCGTACTCGATGCCGAGATGCCGGAGGTCCGCGTAGAGCGCTGCCACGGAAACGGGCTCCGCGCAGCGGGTGCGGGCGTCTGCGAAGGTCGTCGGCGGCCTCGCCGTCGTCCCACTGCCGATGGTGACGCGTGCCCGCGCGTGCACGATCCAGGAGGCAGATGAGTCGGCGTCCGCGTCGCGGCTCACGACGCGGGCGGAGAAGACGCCGCTGTCTCCCGTGTCGATGACGAGCTGCACGACCTTTCGTTCATCGCCCCGGAACAGGAGCGCTTCATCAATGGCGAAGTCGAGGATCGTGGTCGGGCCGCTGCCAGCGATTTCGTGGATCCCGGCCGTGATCAGGTGGACGAATCCGGTCGCCGGAAAGACACCGGCGCCGCGAATCACGTGATCCCGCAGCAGCGACGTGGACCTCGCGTCCAGCTCCACCTCGAAAACGGTGCTGTGGAGCACTGGCGACCGGAGTTGTCGCCCGGGCCATTGCGGCTCTCCATGCAGCGCCGCAGCCCCCACCGCCGCCGCCGGCGCAACGGTGCGCCCGGGCGAATAGGCGTCGACCCAGAAGCGCTCCCGCTCGAACGGGTAGGTCGGCAGCACTACCTTGCTGCGAGGGTACGGCCGGTCGAACTCGCGCCAGTCGATGTCTACGCCGGCGGCGTATAGTGCCGCGACACTCTCCGCGAGCTGTTCCCAGTCGCCGCGGTTCCGGCGGAGGGAAGGGAGCCACACCAGCTCGGGCGAATCGAGCTGCCGTCTGGCCATGCCGATGAGCGTCGGGTGCGGCCCGATCTCGAGGAACGCCCGCACGCCGCGCGCGGCAATCGTCGCGACCGCTTCGGCGAACCGGACCGGCTCGCGCGCCTGCCGCCGCCAGTAGCCCGGCGAGGTCAGCTCGCCCGGTGAGGCGATCCGTCCGGTCAGGTTGGTCGCGATGTCGACGGCCGGATCGCGGAGCTCGACCGTCGACGCCTCGTGCTCGAGCTCATCCAGGATCGGCTCGATGAGCGGCGAATGGAACGCGTGGGAGACGGTGAGGCGCTCGCACCGGACGCCTTCCGCCGTGAAGTGGGCGATGACCCGATCGATGTCCGCGGCATCGCCGGACACGACTGTGTTTTCGGGTCCGTTGAGCGCGGCGATCGCCACGGATCTGCCGGCCGCATCGAGAGCGGGGCGGACCCGGTTTTCAGGCGCGAAGATGGCCGCCATGCCCCCGCCGGGGGGCAGGCTCTGCATCAGTCGGGCGCGGGCCGCGACGAGGCGCAGCCCGTCCTCGATGCTGAACACGCCGGCGACGCACGCCGCGGCCAGCTCGCCGACGCTGTGCCCGACCAGAATGTCCGGGCGGACACCCCAGGATTGCCAGAGCCGCGCGAGCGCGACTTCGAGCGCGAAGAGCGCAGGCTGGGTGAATCCCGTCTGGTCGAGCAATCCGCCCGAGTCTTCGAAGAGCACGGGGAGCAGCGGACGGTCCAGGAGATCACGAGCCGCCTCGTCACACTCGTCGAGCATGGCGCGGAAGTCGGGGTGCGTGTCATACAGGGCTCGGCCCATTCCGACGTATTGCGCACCCTGGCCCGTGAACAGGAACGCGATTCCCGGACGCTCTCCGTCCGCGGCGACGCCGCGGTGAGTGCCCGCCGGTGACTCGCCACGCAGTTGAGCCTCGATGCGTGCAGCGAGCTGCTCGGTATTTGCTCCGGTCACCGCCAGCCGGTGGCCAAAATGAGAGCGTCCGGCTGCGGCCGTGTGGCAAGCATCGGCTGCAGTGATATCCGCGTCGTTCCGGAGCGCCGCGCCGTACCGCCCCGCGAGCTGCTCCAGCGCGGTGTCGGTGCGAGCCGAGAGGGGGAGTACGTGGATCGGACGGTCGGGTACCGGCTCGGACGGGACGCGCGTGGGCGCCTCCTCCAGGATGACGTGGGCGTTCGTGCCGCTGAATCCAAAAGCGCTGATCCCGGCGCGGCGGGGATGCTCCCGCTGCGGCCATGACGTCAGCGCCGTCGGCACCCGGATCGGCATGGCATCCCACGCGATATGGGGATTCGGCTCGTCGAAGTGGAGGTGCGCGGGGATCGCGCGGTGACGCAGGCTCAGCGCGACTTTGATCACACCGGCGATTCCGGCTGCCGCCTCGAGATGTCCGATGTTGGTCTTCACGGAGCCGATGTAGAGCGGCTCGTCGGCCGGCCGCCCCTCGTCGTAGACTGCATCCAGCGCCCGCACTTCGATCGGGTCGCCGAGCGGCGTGCCCGTCCCGTGCGTTTCGATGTAATCGACTTCACCGGGTTCGAGCCCGGCGTCCAGGAGCGCTTCCCGCATCACGGCCTGCTGCGCTGCGCCGTTCGGCACGGTGAGCCCGCTGCTCCGTCCGTCGTGGTTGTACGCGGCGCCACGGATCACGGCGACGACGGAGTCGCCATCGTTCAGCGCGTCGCTCAAGCGCTTGAGCACGATCATCCCGCCGCCTTCACCGCGGACGTACCCATCCGCGCGGGCATCGAAAGTGCGGCAGCGCCCGCCTGGCGAGAGCGCGCGCAGCTTGCTGAGCAGGATCGTCGCGAGCGGCGACAGCATGAGGTTCACGCCGCCGGCGAGGGCGAGGTCGCAGTTCCTCGCCCGAAGCTCCCGCACCGCGAGCGTGATCGCGACGAGGGACGAGGAGCACGCCGTGTCGAGCGCCAGGTTGGGACCGTGGAGGCCCAGGACGTAGGAGATCCGGCCGGAGGTCACGCACATCGCGTTGCCCGTCCCGGTGTAGGCGTTGGGCGTCGCGTCTCCGGCCTGCACCTGGAGCACGTGGTAGTCCGACGTCGACACGCCCACGAAGACGCCGGTGCGGCTGCCGGCGAGGGAATCGGGCGGCCGGCCGGCCGATTCCAGCGCTTCCCACGACAGCTCGAGCAGGAGCCGCTGCTGCGGATCGATCCCCGCAGCTTCTCTGGGCGAGATACCGAAGAACTTCGGATCGAAAGTGTCGACGGGGACATCCAGGAATCCGCCGCTGCGGGTGTGCATTTTCCCGGGTGCGTCGGGATCGGGATCGTAGAACGCATCGGCGTCCCAGCGGCCGGGCGGGATTTCGCCTACGCCGTCCCGCCCGTCGTGGAGCAGCCGCCAGTACGACTCCGGGTCGTTGGCGCCGGCCGGGAAGCGGCACGCCGCGCCGATGATGGCGATGGGCTCGCGCCGGGCCCGTTCCATTTCCTCGATGCGCGACGACATGTCCCGCAACGCGAGAAGGGCGCGCTTCATGGGTGCGCTCTCGTCGAAGTTCGAGGCGTCGCGCTCGAGCGGGCGGGTCTCGCGTTCCTCCATCGTCGAACTCCCGGGGGCGGTGCCCCCAAAGTGGTTCATCCCGGGCGCGGCGGCGCGCCGCCGGCTGCGGCTGCCGTCAGTAGCCGATCCTGGACAGTTCCTGGAGCAGAGCGTCGGTTGTTTCGTCCTCCGATAGAGCCTCGACTGCCTGCGCGTCGTGTACGGGGCTTCGATCTCGCCCATTGCTGTGCGCGCCGTTGCCGATCGTGGTGTTTTCGGGATAGAGCAGACGGATCAGTTCCGCCGCGACCGCCTCGATCGTCGGGTGCTCGAACGCGAAGGTCGATGGCAGGCGCACCCCCGTCTTGCGACTGAGACGATTGCTGAGCTCCACCGCCATGAGAGAGTCCATCCCCATGTCGGTCAGGCCGGCTTTCCGGCCGAGCCGACGGCCGGGATCGATGCCGAGCACCCGCGCGACTTCTGCCGACACCAGACGCTCCAGCACGGTGGAGCGATCCCGCGGTTTCGCCGCGGCGATGGCAGTCAACCAGTCCGATCCACGGTCCTGCTCGTCCGGTCCGCCTCCGACAGCGCCGGTTTCCGCGACCTCCAGGTAGAACGGAACGGTGGAACCATCGTCCGAACGTGCCGGGAACCGCTTCCAGTCGATGGGGAGCACCGCAGCGGTCGTCGACGCGCGGTGGATCAGCCGGTGGAGCGCGGACGTCCCGGCTTCGGCGTCGATGGTGCCGATGCCCAGGTCGTTCCATTCACGCCCGGCACGGGCCGCCATTCCGGCACCTGCCCAGGGTCCCCAGGCGATGGAGACGGCCGGTAGCCCCATGGCTCTTCGGAGCGCCGCCAGCCCGTCGAGGAAGGCGTTTGCGGCTGCGTAGTTCGCCTGCCCGGGCGATCCGAGGAGCGCGGCCCCTGCGGAGAAGAGGACGAATGACTCGAGCGGCAGATCCAACGTTGCCTCGTGGAGGTTCCACGCCCCCACGGCCTTTGGCGCCAGCACCCGCTCGAAATGCTCCCACTGCTGCTTCGCGAGGAGCGCGTCGTAGAGGATCCCCGCTGCGTGGAAGACGTGGCGAATCCTCCAGCCACCGGCTTCGATGGCCGCGCGGGTGCGGCCGACTTCCTCCGGGGAGGCAACATCGCATGGGAAGTAGCGGACGTGGGCGCCCGCCGCCCGCAGGGTCTGGAGCTCCGATTCGATCGCCTCGTCCGGCGGCGTGCGGCCGCTCAGCGCGATCTTCAGGTATCCTCGCCGGACGAGGTCCCGCGCGACGGAAAGTCCAATGCCGCCGAGCCCACCGGTGATCCAGACCGCGCTGTCTGCGTCCTGCGCGTCGCGGACGGATTCGCTGTCGCAGAGCACGACCTTGCCGACGTGGTGGCTCTGCGCCATGAACCGGAACGCCCGCGGCGCTTCTTCCAGCAGGAACCGATGCGCGGGGAGCGGCCGCAGCTCGCCGGTCTCGAAGCGGTGGACGAGTGAAAGGAATCGCTGGCGCACCCGGTCGGGTTGGCGCGCGATGTCGTCGCCGAGATAGATGACGTGGTACTCGGCATCGGGGCGGGCACGCACGAACCGCTCCCGGTCCCACACGCCCGCCTTCCCGATCTCGAGGAACCGTCCGCCCTCCCTGAGGACGGCCATCGATGCCGGGATGAAGTGGTCGGTCAGCGAATTGAGTACCGCGTCGACCCCGTCGCCGCGGGTGTCGCGGAGGATCTCATCCCGGAAGTCGACCGTCCTGGAATCGTAGACGTGGCGAACGCCCAGCCGGCGGAGAAGGGCGTGCTTCCGCTCGCCGTGAGCCGTGGCGAACACCTCGGCACCGGCTGCGAGAGCGAGCTGCACGGCGGCAAGTCCGACGCCACCCGCCGCGGCGTGGACCAGCACGCGTTCACCGGCGCGGAGTCGGCCCACCTCGAAAAGCGCCCAGTCGGCGGTGAGGAACGCGATCGGGATGGTCGCCGCCGACACCGCCGACAGACCCGCCGGGCGGGGGACCACCAGGGCGGCCGGCGTATCCACCCGTTCGCAGAACCCACGTGGCGTGACCGCCATGACCGCGTCGCCGGGCTCTATCCCGGCTACTCCGGCGCCCACCGCTTCGACGATTCCGGCGCACTCGCTCCCCAGCGGACCCGCCTCGCCAGCGTATGTGCCGAGCAGATTGAGCACGTCGCGGAAGTTCAATCCGGTGGCCTCGACGCGGATGCGGACGTGGTCGTCGCGCAGCGGCTCTGGCTCGCGGATGGTCCACGCAAGACCATCGATCTGTCCGCGCTCCCGGATTTCGAGCGCGCAGTCGCTGGCGGGGCGGGCGCCGAGGGTGGCGGCCCCGGCGTCTGCGATGCGTGTGAGCCGGGCCGCCAGCCATTCGCCGGCGCGGGCCGCGAGCCGGTCTTCGGCGCCGGCCATCAGGAGCGCGTCGGCGAGGTCCGCGGGAACGGCGTCGCCACCCGGGTCGAGGTCGATCCGTCGGCAGCCCCATCCGGGGAGCTCGGCGGCGATCGTCTGGCCGAGCCCCCACACCGCCGCGGCCGCGGGATCCACGTATGTATCCGCTGCCGGAGCGCACGCCCCGCGGGTGATCACGCACAACCGGCCTCCACCCGGGCGCGCGGCCAGCTCCCGGGCCACGGCGAGGAGCGGCTCCAGCGCGGGACGGAGCGCAGCCAGCGGGTCGCCTCTGGTGGACGCGGAGCCGATCACTACGGCGATGCCTTCCGTCTCGGGCGAGCCGCCTTCAGGAAGCAGGGGCGCCGCCGGACTCCGGTGTACCTTTCGACCCCGCTCCGCGAGCGCCGCAGCTACCGCGTCCGCCAGCGGCCCGACTCCCAGCACGCGCCACGAACCTCGATCGACGCGCGCCGTCGGCAGCTTTACCGGTGTCCAGGTGAGCTCGTAGAGCCAGTCCGCTGGCTGATCGGAATGGCTCGGCCGGCGGGGAGCCAATTGCTGGAAGCGAAGCCCCCGGACCATGACGATTGGCGCGTTGCTGGTCGAGGTGCGGATCTCGACATCGCACGTCAGCAACCGGGACCCGCGGCCACCCTCGCGGAGCTGAACCCGGGCGCGGAGCGGCTCGTCTGGTGGGACGTGGTGTTCGGCGAGCTGGTAAACCGCTCCAACTGCGACGGGTGCATACGCGGTTTCGCCGGTGACGGCGGCGCACGCGCCACAGAGCTGGAATGCCGCATCGAGGAGCGCCGGATGGAGCGAATACGCACGGCGTTCGCGTGCGGGGACGCAACCCTGATCGATCTCTCCAACTGCCCAGTCCGGCCCTCTCTGGATGCTGCGGAGGGCTCGGAACCTCTCGCCATAGGCGACGCCGGCGCTCTCAATGTTCGCCAGGTAGCTCGCGGGGTCGAGCACCTCGCCGGCGTCGGGTAGGGGTGCCGGAGCGATACTGGATTCGGGCTCGGGATCGGTGATGCGTGCGGTCAGGTGCCTGCGCCATTCGGAGCCGGTGTGGCTCACGATCTCGACCCGCCCTTCTCCGGCGTGGATCACCGTCTGGATCCGTCGCTCCCCATCGACGGTGAGCGGAGCCAGGATCTCCAGGTCCCGGATCGCCCGCCCGGCACCGTACGTGGCGCGCACTGCGGCGTCGATCAATTCCAGGTACGCGGCGGCGGGGAGAACCGGCTGGCCACGGACGCGATGGTCACCGATCCACGCCGGGTCGTCGGCGCTGATCGAAGTCTCGAAGACGTGCGCCGTGAGCACCGGAGATTCGAGTCGCCGACCCAGGAGCGGATGCGTGCCCGGGTCACGGTGGTGGCGCGGCGGCCGAATCCG
>Ga0180220_1000570_pt1 | contig 38118 bp, 54 predicted proteins | sample eDN5th37CBELigBY_FD_151335 | JGI IMG/M metagenome (GOLD analysis project Ga0180220, IMG submission 151335) | Enriched backyard soil microbial communities from Emeryville, California, USA - eDNA 5th pass 37_C BE-Lig BY (version 2) (version 2) | ecosystem: Environmental > Terrestrial > Soil >... | reverse complement strand
CGGCGCGGCGTCGAGCACCGGCTACCAGGGCGCGGCGTCGAGCACCGGCTACCAGGGCGCGGCGTCGAGCACCGGCGACTACGGCGCGGCGTCGAGCACCGGCTACCAGGGCGCGGCGTCGAGCACCGGCCGGCACTCGGTGGCTCTGGCCGCCGGCATCGAAGGCAAAGCCAAGGCATCCGCCGGTAGCGCCATCGTCCTCTGCTACCGAGACACCGACGCGGAAGGCGATGACTACGCCCGAATCGTGCATATCAAGGCAGCCATCGCCGGCCAGGACGGCATCCTGCCCGACACCTGGTACCAGCTGAATTCCGAAGGCGAGTTCGTCGAAGTCGACGAATGACCAGAACAGCGAACGAGTCGAGGGGCTTGATCAGCCAGACCTGACACGTCCGGGGAAGTGCCCGGCGTTCGCTCCTAACTCCCTCCCAGGAGGAAGCCATGAACGCCAAACTCCAACGCGCCCAGGCGGCGTATGACGCCATGGTGCCTGACGACGCTCTCCCTTGGTCGTCCAGTACCGAGTGGGCAAACATCCACTACTGTGCCGTCGATGACCTGATCCAGCGCGGCCAGGTCCGATTCGCCGGAGTCCTGCTGGTTGAGGCTGACATCCTGTGCATCAAGGTGCAGGACGCCGCTGAGAAGGCCATCAAGCAGGACCACGAGTGCTACCTGGCGCAGGCTGTGGTGGCTGCAGAGAACAACGACATATCCGAGGTAAAGCGGCTGCTTCGCTGCTTCATCGGCAAGGATACCGTCCGCGACATTGCCGGAGACCTGGTCAATGCCAAGCAGGACGAAATCTACCGGCTGTACATGGCAGCGCAGGAGGCGGCATGACAATCACCATCGACCTGACCAAGGCCGCCAAGACCACATTCTTCGCGGCCTTTTTCGTGGGCGGCGTCCTGGCATTCGCCTGGGCCTTTGTGGGGATGGTGACGCCATGACCGAGCACGAAACCAAACCCGTTTGGGTTGTCTGGGTGAACGCTGACCTCACCGAAGGACGTGGGCCGCTGCTGCCTCGGTACGTGTGCTCCTGCGAGTCCACGGCCGTCCGCCTCGGCAAGGGAAAAGATGTTCAGGGATCGGATGCCAAGGTCGTGCAGCAGGAAGCGATCTGGCACCGGAATAACTGGTGCGCACCGGTCGAAATTATCGCTCCATCGCAGAAGGATCTCGAGGCAGATGCGCGCATCGAGATTGCAAGAGCGGCCGACCGGCGCCGTGCAGAGGCGCTGGAACGAGCCCGGCAGGTTGGGCTTTCCGAGGATGACATCGCAGCGCTGGGAGGTTAGCCATGCTCCGCAAAGCCCTCCGCAACGGCCTGATCCTCGCCATCGTCGCCATGCTCCTGTTCTTCAAGGCCATCGAGTTCGCCGACTCCATCGCGGGGCGGTACAGCATCGAGTCGCCTCAGTACCCAATCACGCACCCGAGCGCAGCGGGCCGGTAAACCGGATATCTGCGACTGGATCAGCCGGATAGTGCCAGGTGTGAAAACCCCGGCAGCCAAGGCTCGGAGTGCCCTTTTCTACGCCCGAGCGACCTGGCCGAGTGGCGCCGTAAGCGCCTTTCCCTTCCCTCTACCAGCTGCGCACCGCGCGGCAAGGATAACCACGCGTGAACGCAGCGACTGAAATTGCCCTGGTACCCAAGGAAAACGCCCTGCAGGTCTACAGCACCGAGAACGGCCTTGATCCGTACCTGCAGCAGATTCGCACAGAGATTGACGCCTTCGATCCGGACGTAAGCACCCGCAAGGGCCGTGAGGCTATCGCCTCAATTGCGCACAAGGTGGCGCGTTCCAAGACTGCCCTGGACAACATCGGCAAGGAACTGGTGGCCGATCTGAAAGAAGTCCCGAAGAAGATCGACGCCGAGCGCAAGCGGATGCGCGATCTGCTGGACGCCTGGAAGGACGAGGTGCGCCGACCGCTGACCGAGTGGGAAGAGGCCGAGGCTGCACGGGTGGCTCGCCATCAGGGCGAGATCGACAAGATCAACCTTCGCCTGGAATGCCGCGACCTGGACTCTGCCGAGCTCAAGGCCAACATCGCTTGGCTGGAAGGCCTGGCCATCAGCGAAGCCTGGCAAGAGTTCGAAGCCGAGGCCGCCCGCGCCAAAGACAAAGCTCTGATCGCTCTCCGCGAAGCCCTGCTAGCCCGTGAGAAGTTCGAAGCCGAGCAGGCAGAACTGGAGCGCCTACGCGCCGAAGCCGCCGCCCGCGAGCAGAAGGAGCGCGAGGAGCGTATTGCTCGGGAGGCTGCTGAAGCTGAGCGCCTTGCCGCCGAACGCCGAGCCCAGGAAGAACGCGACGCCACCACTCGCCGCGAAGCAGAAGCCAAGGCTGCCGCTGAGCGCCGCGAGCTGGAACTGAAGCTGCAGGCCGAGCACGCCGAGCGCGAGAAGGTGGAAGCACAGCGCCGCGCCGAACAGGCAGAGCGTGATGCCCAGGCCCGTGTCGAGGCAGCCGCCGCAGCAGAGCGCCAGCGCCAGGCCGATGAACAAGCTCGTATCCAGGCTGAGACAGAGGCTCGCGAGAAGGACAGAGCGCACAAAGCAAAGATCATGGGCGAAGCAAAGGATGCCCTGATCTCCATGAACATCTCCGAGGAACTGGCAAAGGCAATCATCCTGAAGATTGCCCGGCGTGAAGTTCCCAACGTCACCATCAATTTCTGAGGTCGCCATGAACGAGGTTATCGAAGCCCCCTCAAAGCCCATCGCCAACGCCCCCGCGCTGGCTGCCAACTCCCCGATGGGGATGATGCTCGCCGCGGTGCAGCAAGGTGCAACGCTGGAACAGGTCGAGAAGATGATGGACCTGCAGGAGCGCTGGGAGAAGTCTGAGGCAAAGAAGGCCTACGACGCCGCCTTCGCCAATTTCAAAGCAGAGGCCGTGGTGATCATCAAGGGCAAGGACGTCACTGATGGGCCGCTCAAGGGCAAGAGCTATGCCGAACTCCACGACGTGGTCAACGCCGTAACCCCTGCACTTTCCAAGCACGGCCTGTCCTCATCCTGGAAGCTCACCAAAGACGACAAGGACTGGATGGAGGTGACCTGCTACCTCCGCCATGTAGGAGGCCACGAGGAAAGCGTCAGCATGGGCGGGCCGCCGGACACTGGTGGCGCGAAGAACGCCATTCAGGCCAGGGCCAGCACCAAGACCTATCTGGAGCGCTACACGCTGAAGGCGATCACCGGCCTATCCGAGCAGGGCGATGACGACGATGGCCGTCCACCGAAGGCAACCAAGCTCATCACTCAGGTCCAGTTGCTGCGTCTTCAGGCCGTCCTATCCCAATGCAGTCCAGGCGCTCAGAAGAAGTTCGCAGCCGTATGGCCTGATGCTTCGCAAATCCCCTACGACCGAGTCGACGCAGAGATCGCGGCGCTTGAAGGAGCCGCCGCCAAGCACAAAGAACGCATGGCCGCGCAGGCCCAGGAGTGAACCATGCAAATTATTCGGGGTATCGAGCAAGGCTCCCAGGAATGGCTCAACCTGCGCCTGGGCATCATCACCTGCAGCGAGTTGGACTGTTTGCTGGTCAACGGTAAGGGGCAGGCTGGGTTCGGCGCCGGTGCCTTCAGCTACATGGACCAGCTCATTGGCGAACGCATCACCGAAGAAGCCGCCGATCCATTCCAGGGTAATCGTCATACCGAGCGCGGCCACGAACTGGAAGGAAAGGCAGGCGAGTTCTATGTCGCGCGCACCGGTGCCGAACTGGAGCAAGTAGCGATCATCCTGAACCACGGAATAGGCTACTCGCCGGATGCCCTTGTCGGCGTCGACGGACTGGCTGAGATCAAGACTAAGCTCCCTAAATTCCAAGTCGGGGTGCTCCTAAGTGGCGAAGTTCCGAAGGAGCACATTGCTCAGTGTCAAGGCGGCCTGTGGGCTTCAGAGCGCGAGTGGATCGACTTCATCAGCTACTGGCCCGGCATGCCTCTGTTCATCAAGCGCATGTACCGCGATGAGGCGATGATTCGGACCATCGCCGAGCGGGTAAAGACCTTCTACGAAATCATGGAAGAGCGCATGGAGCGCGTCATGGGGGTGGCAGCATGATCCCCATCGACTACCGCACACGTCATCCGCTGGAAGATCGTCGAGAGCAACTGGCCGGCCAGGTTGAGCAGTATCTGGCCGGCGGTGGCCACATCACCGAACTCCCGGGCTTCGTCGAGCGCATCCCCATCCCGTCACGGAAGGTTGTCACGGTTACTCCGAAACCACCCCGACGCCGGGACGCGCCCAAGAAGCACCGCATCACCATCGAGGAAGAGGCGAGGCTGATCCAACTGATCCAGATCGCCGCCGAAGCAGGTCAGTCCCGAACCCAGGCCAGAGAAACCGCCGGCATCGGCAAGATGCTGTTCATGGCCCTGTGCTTCGAGAACAACATCGTCTTCCCGGATGTCGCCGAACTGGCCAAGTCGAAGTCGGACAAGATGGCCGAGGCGCGTCGGGCGCTGGTGCCAAAGATCGAAGCCTACGCCCATCTCGGGGTTGCGACCTGCGCCATCCGCTGCGGCGTCAGCGAGACCACGGTGCGCAAGATCGCCCGCGAGTTCGGTATCACGCTTGGGGTGTCGCAATGACCGCCAAGACCGCCGCCCAACGCCAAGCCGAAAAGAGGGAGCGGGACAGGATGAAGGAGGAGGAGCGTCTTGCTCGCCTACTCTCCCGCCGCATCAGCCTGGACCTCTACAAGTCCACGGACATGGCGCTGATTCGCACCATGGCAAGACTCGGTATCGACGAGCCGCAGGACGTGATCCAACGCCTCATCCATGGCTCTGATCGCCTCGACGACGAGTCACTGGCCGAGCTGGCCAGCCACTAGTCACGCCTCTCTGTCACGAACACAAATTCGCCCTCCGCTGCACTCGCGGCGCGGCGGAGCTTTGTCTGGAGAAACCCAATGCAAGCAGTCATCTACGCCGGCCCGCGCAATCCAGGCCGCGACCAGCTGATCTTCAACGCCTTGGTCAGCAAGTCCGTCAGCGAAGTCGCCGAAGAGTTCTCCTGCGCCCCGAGCACCATCCGCGCGGCGGTCAGGCGTATCGCCGACTTGAACGTCTACGAGCTTCGCCTGACAGGGGGGGGGGTAAAGACATCCCGGTTGGACAGGTTGCCGCCAAGTCATTCCGGCGCGCTGCGCTGGGCGCCTATCGCCACTTCTGCGGGACGTTCAGGCATCTTGAGCTACCGACCTGGTCCGTCACCGATGGCACCAACACCATTTCCATTCAGGACCTGCGCAACCTCGACAGCGGCTGCGCCTCGGTGACTGAAGACGACAAGGAGTGAGTTATGCCGGCGGCAGCTTATTACAACGAAATTGATACCTACGCCGCCCAGTGGCTCCGCAACCTGATCGCCGCCGGCCACATCGCGCCAGGCGACGTCGATGAACGATCCATAGAGGACGTACACCCCGATGACCTCCGCCCTTACACCCAGTGCCACTTCTTCGCCGGCATCGGCGTCTGGTCACTCGCCCTTCGCCGCGCCGGCTGGCCAGATGATCGACCTGTTTGGACCGGTTCCTGCCCTTGCCAACCTTACTCCCAGGCAGGCCAAGGACTTGGGTTTGATGACCCGCGCCACCTCTGGCCACATTTTGCCTGGCTCATTCGCGAGCGCCGCCCTGGAGAAGTCCTTGGTGAGCAGGTTGCAAGCAAGGACGCAGAGCCTTGGCTCGACCTTGTACAGACTGACCTGGAAGCCATGGACTATGCCTTCGGGGCTGTCGCGTTTCCGTCTGCGGGCGTCGGTGCTCCGCACATCCGCGACCGCACGTACTGGATGGCCAACCTGCACAGCGAACGATGCGGAGAAGCGCGGCAAGGTGAGCTATCGGGAGAACGGCCCGAATGGGTTGAATGCGATAGCAACGCTATCAGGCCCGGCCCGGTTAACGGCCCATGGGCAGATGCTGACTGGATCTTCTGCCGGGATGGAAAGTGGCGGGCAGTTGAACCCGGCACATTCCCGCTGGCTCATGGGGCTCCCGCCCGAGTGGGACGACTGCGCGCCTACGGAAACGCCATCAATGCTGAAGCGGCGACGCAGTTCATAGGCGCGTATCTCGAAGCTACTTCCTGACCTGCCCCACTCCATGCCATTGCGCCACTACGGCGCGAGGTTACCTCATGTCCCTCGACGAATCAGCCGTTCAGCGCGGTATCACCGAGCTGATCGCGAACCCGCACGCGCATTACCAAGCCCAGTTGGAGGAAGCCCTGTTCCACCAGCAGGCCCTCGACCTGATCCGGCGCATGAAATCCCACCTTACCAACGGAATCGGCGGCCAGCAGCTGAGCACAGAGGCTGCTGAGTTCATCGCCAAGCACACGAGGACGAAAGTATGAGCAAGGAACTGAATCAGCACCTCGAGCAGGCAGAGGGCGCGCAGGGGGAGCGACAGGCGTTTGAGGCCGAGATGCTAGGTCTCGGCCTTCCTGTCGAGCGTGATCATCACGGGGCGTATGTCAGCGACCATGTTCGACATCTGTGGAGCGGCTGGGAGTTACGCGCCGCCCTGGCGCAACCCTCCCCGATACGCTGCCAGTGCTGTGGCTATCTCGTGACGGATAGCGAGCACCGCAGTTGCCTGCGTGCCGCACAGCAACCTTCCCCGGCGCCGGAGCTGGCCGTGCTCGAACGCTGGGGAAGCTCCTACGAAGCGTTCTCGCCTGACTTGGTTCGCCAGGATACTGGGCGCTATGTGAAGTTCGTCGACGCCGAGCGCATCGTCGGGGCGCTCCGGGAGAAGATTGACGGGGCTGAATCGCAGGCTGAATACCAAACCCGAAGGGCCGAACACTTCGCAAAAGAACGCGACGCCGTTCTGTCTCGCCTGGCCGAGCTGGAGAAGCAAGCGCCAGTGACAGCAGTCTCGGAAGAGACATTCAGCGATAACGGAACGAGCGACATCATTACCCGCAACCTGCCCATCGGAACGCCGCTCTACACCGCCCCTGTAGCCCAGGCTCAGCACAGCGTGCCGGAGGGGTGGAAGCTGGTCCCCGTAGAGCCGACCAAGGAGATGATGCTGAACGGATCATCCTGTCAGCACCACGGGCACGACGACTTGACTTGTGTTCAGCGCCAGGCCCGGCGAGGGATCTGGTCGAAGATGCTCGCCGCCTCGCCTCAGCCGGCGAAGGGGGAGTGACCATGAGCAAATTCGAGCGAGAGTGCCGCTACATCGTCATCAAGCGGAAGGATCTGGCACTCGTTCCCGTTGCATACCGTCGTAGCCTTGTCGAGCCCCTCGGCTCGCTGATGTCCCATATCCCGCACCGAGAGTATGTCGTGGTCGAGTCCGACTGGCCGGAATATGAAACCGTCTGGGGCATGATCGAGGCCAGGGTTACTGGGCAGCCTTCCGAGCTTGAGCAACTGCGCACCGAGGCCCAGGCGCTCAGGGATCAGGTCAAAGCCTTGCAGTCCGACGCCAACAGCTACCAGTCCGGCTACGACGAAGGTCGCCGGATGGGCACCAAGCATCGGCAGAGCGAAGTCGAGCAGCTTACGCGAGACTTGGAGGCCCTGCGCGCAAGGGTGGTGGTTGTGCCGGAGCGCATTGCAGCCGATGAACCGAAGGAATATTGGTATCGAACAGGCTGGAACGCCTGCCTCGACGAACTGGCGTGCCTCAACGGCAAGGCGGTGAGCGAGGGGCTGTTGCGCAAATGGCTCGAACTGATGGAGCACGGCGATTTTAGAGAGGGCCATTGCATGTGCGGATCTGCAGTCGATTCCCATGGCATCGTTGACGGCCATGCGCCTGTTGATGCTGGCGAGTACTACGCCGGCCAAGTGATGGAAGAACTTCGCGACCTGCTCGGCGAGGGGAAGGAGAACGGCCATGCCTGAGCTGAAGCCCATCGCCTGGGCGACGGTCTACACCCGTGCCGGAAACGAGGATCGCATCGAGATTGGTGATGCCAACCCTGTGCGGGAATGCAATGCCGAACTCTGGGGCTGGCAGCACCGGCGCGTTCCGCTGGTGGAAATCCCCGCCGACCAGGTGCTGGTGCCAATCGAGCTATTGAAGCGCTTGCAGGATCACATCGAGTACGACGCGATTGGATCACCAAGTGCATCCATTGCATCCGATCTTGCCGACGAACTCCGCGCCCTCCTCCAATCCTAACCATTCCCCTTAACCGCACACCCATATGGGAGGCATTACCGTGCCCGACATTCAAGCAACCTACATCGAAGTGAGCGCCGAAGTGCGCTACTGGGAAGACACCAAGATTAACGGACAGGAGGACAGCGAAGGTGATCTGGTGCCGTTTCGTCGTGGCGACCTCTGGTGTCCAGTGATCCGCCTGGAAGATGGCATGGTGATGGACTGGCCGGCCGGCATGATCGCCGACATCCACTACAGGGTCTGCGACGCAGGCCAGTACTGGCTGCTCGACGACAACCGGCAACGTGTCGCCCAGTGGGCCGGCTACTACGTACCGGACGACTTCCTCTGCCCGACCGAGAACGGCTATGGCGACTACATCATCTTCAAGGTCAATGCCCATGGCCTGATCAACGGATGGCGCAAGCCCGAGATCGAATGGGGAGGTCGTGAGGATGATCAGGAAGGCTGGAAACGCCTTGAGGAGAACGACCGTGCCTGACGAAATTTCCTATGAATCCGAACTGGCCAGCAAGTGCCAGGGTGTCGCCCAATGCCTCAGCTACAACGGCCCGAAGCATGAGGCCGAGGCGAAGCACGTCCTGCATGAAGCATCGCACGCGCTCGACAAACATGCTGTGCGCGTGTCCGAGGACTTCCCTGGTCTTCTGATAACCAATGCTCGCGGCGAGTCTCGGTATATGACATGGCGTGAGCGTCTGGCCCGCTGGCTGCTCAAGGGTGCCCTGGAGATTCGGCCATGACCGACATTCGAGAAGAGTTTGAAGAGTATATCGCTGGAGTTCGAGAAAGAGTGGAGGCTAGAGGCTTTGAGCCGCTTGGTGATGCCATAGAGAAGTGGATGCTGCATGCCTGGCAAGCCAGCCGCGCGGCTCTGAGGGTGGAGTTGCCTGAACTTGAATGGTTCGGCGACGACGATACAGGTGAGTTCGGCCTTGTCGAAGGCGAAGTGCGAGAAGCCCTCCAGCAAGCCGGAATAGAGGTGAAGCAGCCATGAGCCGACTAACCGCTGAGCAAGCCCGCGACATGGCGCGCGCACAGGACCCAGCCTTCGCCGTCGATACCATCCTCGCCGGCATCGCCAAGGCTGCCGCCGAAGGCAAGTACGTGTACACCACCCGCGATTATGGTTTCGGAACTAGCACCTACTGCAACGAATGCGACTACCCGAAGCTGTGCATCGCGATCCTGAAGGAGCTGCGCGGCCTCGGCTACGTTTGCGCTGTTCGGGCCGAGGAACGTCAATTTGTCGACCTGTGGCTGGAAGTGAAGTGGGGAGACAAGCCATGACCGACCGTGAACTGCTGGAGCTGGCGGCGAAGGCGGCCGACTACCAGTTCTCTACTTCGATGCGCAGCCTTTCCCAGCCGCCAGTACCGGTAATCCTCGCAGAGTCAGGGCGCTGGAAGCAGTGGGATCCACTGCATGACGACGGTGATGCGCTGCGGCTGGCGGTGAAGCTGAACCTCGACGTCCAGATCGACTTCAACGAAGAAGAAGCGAAGGTGTACATCTACGGCGGATGGGTTGGCGAGGGCATCGAAGAAGAACTCGGCGAACTGGATCGCTATCAAGCCACTCGCCGCGCAATCACCCGCGCCGCGGCCGAGATCGGGAGGCAGATGGAATGAGCGACCCACCCTGCCCTCCAGACCGCCACACCTGGATCTTCTCCACACCCCTGCATATCCGCTGCAGCAAGTGCGGCGCCATCGGCCAGCGCTGGCCGTCCCGGGCTGAGCGCGCCGAGTTCATCAAAGGCCGCTGGTTCTACCTGCAGCCGAAGTTCTGATCACCATTCCACCATCGCCGGCCAGCGCCGGCGCGATGAGGTATTGCCATGTTCATGACACCTGAAGAGGTGGCCGACCTGACCGGTCGCACCCGTGCCAGCGCGCAAATTCGCTGGCTCGACGAGCATCGTTTCGGCTACGTGGTCGGCGCCGATGGTCGCCCCAAGGTTCTGCGGGAGGTTGTGCTTTCCCGACTAGGGTCAAATCAGCAGCAGAAGAAAGAGCCGCGCCTGCGCTTGACGGGCTCGTGAGGAGGGAGGCATGCGCCCGAGAAAGAAGGACCGGCACCTGCCGCAGTGCATGTACCACAAGCATGGTGCCTACTACCTGGTCAGGAAGGGGAAATGGGAGCGCCTGGGCGAGAATTACCAGGCGTCACTTCTAGAGTATGCACGCCGGACTTCGCAGCCGGCGCAGGGAGGAATGGCGGAGCTGATTGATAAGGCCATCGCGCACCATATCAAGGTGAAGAAGCTGGCCAGTAGCACTATCGATCAGTACAAGACTGCAGCGGAGCGCCTAAAGACTATTTTCGCTGAGTTCGAACCGCAAGATGTGAAGCCCAAACACATCGCTGCCGTAAAAACTGACCTGGCGGAAACTCCGAATATGTGCAACCGAATAATATCGGTTGCCAGGATTATCTTCGGCTACGCACTGGAATGGCAGATGGTTGATTCCAACCCCTGCACAGGAATACGTCGGCACGATGAAGAATCGAGGGACAGGTATATCACCGATGCCGAATTCGCCGCGCTGCTAAATGCAGCAAGCCCATATATACGAACTATTCTCGAAATGGCTTATCTGACCGGACAGAGAATTAGCGATGTATTAGCCATTCGCTTAAGCGATATCAGCGAAGAAGGTGTGGCTTTCGTTCAGAAGAAGACAAAGGCGAAGCTGGTTGTAACAATGACACCCGATCTCGAAATGGTCATTGCGCAAGCCAAGGCCCTTCCGAGAAAGGTCAGGACGCTGACGCTGTTCTGTACCCGCGCGGGGAAGCCAGTCAGCTATGAAACCGTAAAGGACGCATTCGCCAAGCTCAGGGAAAAGGTCGGCATCGAGGATGTCGTGATTCACGACATCAGGGCAAAGTCGCTGACCGACGCCGACAAGGAAGGAAAGAGCGCCCAGGCGCTGGGTGGCCACGCCGATCCCAGGATGACAGCCCGATATCTCAGGGGGCGGTTGCCGAAGATCGCTCAGGCCCCGACAATGCCTGTCAAAGTGCGCTGAGTATTAGACAAACACCCCTATGTCAAAAAGAAAGACCTTCCCCGAGCCTAGTGGTGACGGGCTCGCGGCTCACACTCCGATGATGCAGCAGTAGCGGAAGAAGCAAGCTCCAGGCCGCGCAGAGCCTGACTAATAGTCAGGCTCTGTCCAAAACAAAGTCGCGAGATAGCTTGTCGGAAGTCCAGATAAATCAAGAACTGATGGTCGAGCTTTAGACACCGCCCCATCCCTTTCTGGGCGCCCTACTTCCCACGCATAGCGCCACAATTTCCTGCGGTCGCAGGAGAGCGATCCGACTGCGCCGCCCTACCCGTTTTGCCATCATGCATAGGCGGCGCTGGCCGTTGGCGAAGTGCCTCTTTGCCACGGAAGCCGGCCGGCGCCGCTCCTTACCTCAAAGCGTCATAAGCCGCCTCGCAGGCTAACCCCCTGGCGCGGGACTGGTCAGCTGCTGCTGCCAGGACTCCCGCTCTTTCGTCAGCGCGCTTGAGCACGTCGGCCAACACTCTAGCTGCAGCGGCAGCTGCCTTGCTTGCTCCGGCAGTGCAGGTATCGCCGCGGGCTTCACTTGCTGCCAGTCGGGCTGCGAGCTTGTCGGCGGCGTCGCGCAGGCTGCCAGCAGAAGCACGAGCGGCAGCAGCATCAGCAGTCGCATGGTCGATTTCACGTTGGGCATCGGTCATCACCTTGTTGATGGACTGTTGGCTGGATTGTTCGATGGCGCGCTGTTCGGCCTGGGCTCGAGCGGTAGCTGCGGCATCGGCGGCGAGGTGCTGGTCCCATCGAGCCTGCCAGGCTGCATCCGTCGTCGTCACGCCGTGGCGCCAGCATCCAATGCCCACGGCGGCGATGATCAGCACCATCAGGAGTTGGCGCCAGTAGTTGAGCAGCCAGGTCATGCCACCACCCCGCCAGCAGCGCGGTACTGCTGCACCAGGTCGTCGAGCCGGTGCTCGCGCTGGCCATAGCCCGCGCCCGGCAGGCTGGCCCAGATGTTCGAGCACTTGGCGATGGCCTCACGCACCCGGCCGGCCTGGATGTCGCCCAGGGCGCCGCGCTCGCGAATCTGCTGGATGGCCACGCGGTCCTGGCTCTCGGGACTGAAGTCGCGAAGCTGCAGCAGATCCCGATAGGGCTTCCACCAGCGGAACAACAGCTGATATCGGCCAGCAGCAGTGGACTTCAGCCCCTGCTTGTTCACCGTCACCAGAATGTTCGGGTGGCCGGAGTAGTTGCTGAAGGTGTTCGGCGAGTCCAGTCCGCCGACCACCACGTCGTAGCCGTCGTCTTTCGAGTAACGACTGGTCCGAGTACCTTCCGACCAGGCCAGCATGTCGAGGAAGGCGCAGACGTTCTTGCCGCCCGCTTGGGCAGCGCTGATTCGAGGCATGGTCAGGCTCCAGAAACAAAAACGCCGGCTCGAAGGCCGGCGTTCGGAAGGATGCGCAGGAGCTGTGATTCAGTGATTGGCATGGGTTTCTCCGGACACAAAAAAACCGCCTGATGGCGGCCTGTTGGGGTTGCTTTGGATCAGCCAACGACTTCGACAGTCTCGATGTCGGCAACCCACTTGATGTTGGTGGCAGCAGCACCGGTAACGGCGATGTTGAGCAGTCCGTTCGTCGTGTCAGCCGTGACCGTAACTGTCCAGCCAGACGCCCCAGTCGAGGCATGTGTCGCCGTGACAGTAGGCGTACCGACTAACGCCGTGGCCGCCTCATTCGCGCCACGGGTGATGAGGCCGTCAAGACTGAAGCGCGCCTGATCGGTGTTGCCAGACCGCGCGACGAGTTGCCCATGGAATGCGAAGGTCGAGTTGTTAGGCAGGGTTAGCCGGTTGGCGGTCGACGCTGCCGCACCATCGGAAGTCAGCGCGGTCGAGGTGGCATCCGCCGTTGCTGCCCGTAGCAGCACCCGGCGCCGCTGGGCATCACCAGAAGCGGAGAAGCGGCCGCTAGCCCGAACTTCGGCGCCGTATGTACCTCGATCGCTGCCATAGAGACCGCCCAGAACGGTGGAATAATGACCGGAGGTATCATTGTTCTCGCCGCCGCAGATGGTCGACGAGTTGCCCTGACAGGTGTTCAGCCTGCCGCCACCGATAGTCTGGTAGTCGTTCGATCCACGTATGATGTTGCCGTTACCACCAGCGACGGCACCATACGTGCCGTTTTCGATGCTGTTATTCTGGCCTCCACCGATAAATCCGAAGCTGGCAAAAATGTTGTTTTTCCGGCCTCCCGCAATGGCCGCATACGAGTTGGTAACTGTGCTGGTGTCACCTCCGCCGATGAACGATCCTGCGCCGTTTGCGGTATTGCCAGACCCTCCAACAACAACGGCAGACGAACCGTCTACACGGTTGTTTTGACCACCGCAGACAACGCTCCAGTTACCACTCGCCACCTGGTTGGACGATGAGCGGACACGCTGCCAATCGGTGGCATATTCCCCGCGCTTATTGCCACCTATGTTGTTATTGGTTGGAATTTGAGCCAGCAGCGCCCCGGTGCCCTTGGCAATGATGGCAATGTCCCCGTTGGTTTCGGTGATCGACACCGACAGGGAAACGACAGGAACAGTCGCGTTCGGATCGGAGGTATTCTTCGCCTCGGCCAGATTTGTCAGTCCGCCGCCACCGCCACCAGCAAGAGCCTGGCCGTTAGCCCGCATGTATCCCGTGCACTTCCAGTTGCCACTGCCCAACGAGCGGAATTCCGCCACGTCGCCGGCGGCGGTGGCAATGTTGGCCCCGGTCGGCAGAATCAGGCTGGTGGCGTTATGGGTCAGTGTCAGCGCGCCCTGGAATTCGACCTTGCGCACCGCGCCATCGGCAATGCTGTCGAAGGCGGTAATGGTGGTGGTGCCGGTGACCTTGACCGTGTTCGCCGCGGCTGCGCCGATATTGACCGTGGCGGCTGAGGCCAGCGTGGCGGCCGGCGCTTCGTTCAGGGCCGACGTCAGGGTGCCGCCGGTGAACGAACCGCCACTGCCAGCCAGTGGCGTGCCGTCGGCGCGCTGGTAGTTGGTGCAGCGCCAGTTACCGCTGCCCAGGCTGACGAATTCGGCGATGTCGCCCGCAGCGGTGATGACGTTGGTGGCAGTTGGTAGGATGAGGGACGTCGAGTTGTGCGTGAGGGTGAGCGCGCCCTGGAACACCAGCACCCGCTTGGCACCGGACGCGATGCTGTCGAACGCCGTAATCGTCGTGGTGCCGCTGATATTGATGGTGTTGGCGGCGGCGGCGCTGATATTCACCGTCGCGGCGGACGCCAGGGTAACTAGAGGCGCCTCATTCAACGCGGAACTAATGGTGCCGCCGGAAAAACCGGCGCCGGACAGCAACCAGGCCGAACCGGTGTAGCCGTACTCCTTCGGCACAGCGTTGGTGTCCAACTCATCGGCCACCCGCAGCGTCCAGCCGGCGCGCGGCACGATGAACTGCCAGGCGCCGGCCGAAGCTCGATAGTAGGCAATCTGGTTGGTTTTCCCGCTCCAGACCCCGGTCGGGCTGCTCGCCACAATGTAGGCGTCGCCATCCTCCGGACTGCCGGGCGGCGTGGCCAAGTCCTTGTCCTTGACGGTTCCATCCAACAGCTGGTCGATGATCGCCCAGTCAGCGTTCACCACCGGCGCCTGGTTGGCGGCAGTGCTCGACAGTTCGGTAAGTTTGGTCTTGGGGGTGGTGCTCACAGGGTTACCTCCAGGGGCAGGCCCCGTCCGACCACGGACGAGAGCTGATAGATACGTAGGGTGATGGCGGCTTGCGCCGAACCGAAGTCGGCGATCTGGTCGACGGCGGGATAATTGATGGTTGGCGTGGTGGCACTGATCGTGCGTTTGACCGTTGCGCCGGACATGACCTCCACCTCGTAGGCTTCACTGGTCTCGCCAACCGGCGCGGAAATACCGGTGACCCACCAGCTGGAGGACAGTCGCGAGCGCCGTGTCCAACTGGCCACTAGGTCGCCGGCACCGTTGCGCATGCCGACCGGATAGGCCGGCGACAGCGGGCGCAGGTTGACGCCGCGGTAGGTGAACGGCTGATCTGGGGCGGAATCGATGCTGGCCCCGGAAGTCACGGCGCGATACATCCGCTGTAGGCCTATGGACTCGACCGGAAGGCCGACGAAGGCGTTGTCTGGGTCATCAAGCAGGATGAACTGGTCACCCGGCTGGTGTAGGCCGGTAGCCCACTCGGTGCCCCTGTCGCCGCGCACGAACTGGCTCAACACATAGGAGCCGTCCGGCTGCAGCACGGCGTTTTGGAAGCGGATGATCTCCCAGCGCTGGTCGGCGCCATAGGCGGCGATGTTCGCCCCGGCGAGCATCTGCTCCTCGGTGACGCTTTCCAGTTCGCCGGACACCAGCCCAACGCTCAGAGTGCGCTGGTCGATCAGAGCGCCGCTGTTGGCCGGCAGGCTGCCCTGGGCGTAGCCGATAGTGCACTTGCCGACGTATGCCTGCAGGTCGGTGTAGGTCTGGCCGTCATCGTTCGAGCGCACCAGCACCATGCCCGGCCAGCCGTCGGTGTAGCCAGAAGCGGCAGTGGCCATGCCGGGGGTGTTCTGCAGGGTTTCGTCGATAAGCGGGATGTCCATCGCGACCCATAGGCTGGGGCCGCGCAGTGGAATGGTGCCATCCGGGCCGGGAACCACGGCACCGACCGCAGTGCTGGTGTAGATGGCAGCGTTGTTCGGCCTGGCCTTGCAGGTCAAACGACCGTCTGCCTCATAGTTCACCTCGGCGAGGCGCAGTTCGAAAATTCCATAGGGCGCCGTCACCGTGACGACGTCCGCCGGCTCCAGGCCGAGATACGACGGCGGCAGGGAGAAGGACGCGTCGGTACGCTCCAGCCAGCGCAGGAACAGCAGCTTCTCGGCCATCTGCGCAATCTCGTCGTCCGACAGCACCAGCGGGATATCCCGCTCCTCGACATTGACCGCCGAGGTGTTCAGCCGCTCGTAGTACTGGGTGCTGGAGGCGTATTCGCGGGTAGAACTGAGTGCGGTGATGCTCACCCTGTGCGGCAATTGGGTGTCCATCTCGCGCGGCATCGACAGCATGTCGCCGATCTCGTCGCCATTGGCTGCGGCCAGGTCCTCCCATGGAATCGACAGCACAGACGCTTGCCCGCGCGGGACGAACTTGAGCTGGTAGCCGGACGGGACAACATCAAACGGATAGGCGCCCTGCAGCGGCTCGATCACCGAGCGGATTGCCCCCCCTGAGACACGATAGCCCCGGATGCTCTGCGTGAGCAGGGAGGTGTCCAGGTCGCTCGCCTTGATCAGTGCTGACTTGATGCACTCCGCCTGCAGCACATCGGCCAGGCTCTCGTAATCCTCGACCTGCTTGTCGATCTCGATCACTTCGCGCCACAGATACGAGGTCTCGGCGTCGGCGAACTGCCCGCAGAAGGCGATAAGGTTTCGGTCAATGGAGATTTGAAGCGGGGCGAACGGCAGGGCAATGTTGAGGTACGACTCGACCATTGCGCCGGCCTGATAGTCGATCTTGAACAGGTTGAACAGCCCGGTCGAGCCGGTCACGTAGAACAGGAAATCATCGTTGGCGAACAGGAACGGCGAAGCGGCGAAGCCGGGCGCCAGGCCGCTGATGGTCTTCTGTGAGCGCAGGTTGAGGTCGAGGTCGAACTCCTTGATCTGGTTGGTGCCGGATTTCAGGTAGACCCGCTCGCCCTGCAGGCAGACCCCGTTCTCATTCGGCCCCAGCGCGACGCTGGCCACCACCTGGCTGTCGAACCCGGCATCGGTGCCGGCTAGGCGATACAACGTCCCGTCGATCAGGCCGAACAGGTCATCATCGACGACAAAGCCAGAACTCAGGCTGATCGCGGTATTCCCCGGCACGCCATAGAGGGTATTCCCGGCGCGGAAATGCCGGCGCTCCCCATCTGCGGTGATGCAGCCGAACGGGAACGCCCCGGTGAAGACGCCGCCAATCGGCTCCTTGCGGAACAGGTCATAGCCGGTCGGCTCGCTATCGACCGACACCGCGCCGCTGGTGAACTGCGAGAATTGGCTCAGCACGCCATCATTCAGCGAGCAATACCGCCACTCTCCGCTGTCGCCGACGCCATCAATGCCCGAGCCGTATACGTTGATCCCGCCGGCCCTGGAGGTCTCCGAACTGATCACGACGTAGTTCTGCACGCCGGTCTTGGACAGCACTTCCACTTTAAACTGCGCCGCCTGCAGAGTATTGCCGTAGTCAGCCAGGGCAAAATCATCGAAAACGATGTAGGAATAGCCCCTAAACGCCGGCGCATTCCCCACGCCTACATCCGCCTCATAGCGCGGATCTGGCAATTGGTCATCGGTGCCGCGGTAGAGACGCCAGCCCTTCGCCGCCTGGTTCGAGGCGATGATGGTTTCCAGGTCATCGCTGCCAGCGTTGTAGATGAGCTTGTCGGAGCACCAGATTCGCCGGATACCAGCAATCTCGCCCTGGCAGAGCATCAGGGCAAAGGTGGCGAAGTACGAGTACGTCTTGGTGACCGTCGACGCCCCGCCCTTCCCGCCCGATTTCTTTTTCTTGACGACCTCCTTGAGCTGGTTTTTCTCCATCCAGACGATCTGGCTACCGGATAGGCCGACGGTGCTGTAGACGCGAGGAATGTCGCCGCCGTACTCGCTGCCTTGGAAGGTTCGATTGGAGAGCTTCCCAACCTCGATAGTGGTCTTCTGCTGTTGAGAAAGACCAACAAGGAGTGCGCCAACTACCCCGACGCCGATGCCTATCGTTAGGGGATCAGACATCAGTCACCTCGGAAAATCTGTAGGCACGTACAACACGTCCGAACCAGCGCGAATCCAGGCGATGAACACAGACCTTGCCGTGCTGCTCACTGGCATGGATGACGTAGGGGTGGCCGCGGTATTCGCCGGCGTGGATGGCAATGTGCTGAGGCTGCTTCGTCATGCGCATCAGCAAGACGTCGCCCTTCTGCGCCTCAGGCACGGCGATTCGCTGCAGGGACGGCTGGGCATCCATCTGGCGCTCCAGTTCCCCGTCGAAGGGCGTACGCGGGTAGCCCTGGGCGTCACGATGGGGAATGCCCAAGGATTGGCAAACGAAGACATAGAGGCCTGCGCAGTCGAGCCCCAGGCCAACCACTCGCCCTTGATGCCGGAACGCCGTTCCTTCGGCCTCCAGGGCGGCAGAAACGATCTCGTCGCGAGTCATGCGCCCCTCCCCACTGCTCCAGACTGGGAAGCGGTCGGCATGTCGGGCTGTCCACCGAAGTTCGGGCCGTTGCCGTACTTGCCCACGCAATCTTCGGTGCGGCGCTTGCGGCATCCGGGGATCATCACGTAGGCATCCCCGGGCGCGATGGCATAGGGGAACGGCTCGTGCGTGGTGATGACGCCGGCCGCAGTCGACGATTTGATCTGCTGCGGTTTCAATCCGGCATTGAGCCCGGCGGTGAACATCACCTGGCCGGCGGTGAACCAGTCATCAGCCTCTGCCCTGGATGCGTCGGTGAAGGTGTACTGGCTGGTCACCCCGGTGACGCTGCCGCTGACCTTGTAATCGTTGATGTCCGGGCCGTCCGGGTTGGAGCGAGGGCCGGTACAGCGGCTACGCGTCGATGCGATGATCCGGCCATCCAGCGTCTGGTCGAACAGCGTGTAGGGACACTGCGCAGTGAACACCGCACCAACCGACTGGTTGAGCGCATCCACGATGCTCATCATCTCCGCCTTGTAGGCGTCGTCGGTAAGTGTGGTCTTGCCGAGGATCATGACGCCAAGCGGCTCTTCGTCCTCGATGGGCGCCTTCCAGGAAGTGGCGAAGACGTAGCAGCGAGCATTGTCGAAAACGCCAGTGGCCAATTGCTCCCGAGTGATTCCGTGGTTCAGGATGCCGGTCAGGTCCACGCTCGACGGCGACATACTGTCGGTCGCGTCCAGTCCGCTGAACTCATAGCCCGATTCGGTCGAATAGACCGTTCCGTTGCTCATTACGAGGTCAGTCGGGTATGCCGCCAGGCGCACTATGGTGCCGTTCTCGGCCTCGATGCGGGCGCAGTAAACTCTCGCCCTCCAGTCTGCGACGTGTGGTTTCATGGATGGTCTCTGGAAAGGTCAGCGAGCAGCGAGGACGAGGGCGACGCCGGAGAGGACGAGGAAAGCGGTAATGCCGAGGGAGATCAGGATGCCGGCGATATTGGCTGCGCGCGGCGTCATCTGGAAATCGCCCCAATTGCGGTGATGAGCTCTGGTAACCGCGCAATAAGCACCAGGGCGCCAATGGCGAGCGCGGCATGCCACAGGTTCTTGCGGAACTCGGCCGGTTTGATGTTCACGGATTCCATGAAGGCTCCTAGGAATTTGAGGGTGAACCTCTTATCCTTCATCTACGTTCTGCTCCTTGTCCTTCCAAGGGGTGGAAATAAAAAGCCCCGGGCGTTGCGAGCGCCTGGGGCTTTTGCTTTTCGGTGTGAGTGAGTTTCTTTGTCCTGATAGTAAGCCGACTGGCTGGTCAGGGGTTGAGCAGCTCTACAAGCGTCAGGCTTGATGCCTGCCCGACATCCGCGCTCAGAGCCTGGACGTTGAAGTTCGAATCGAAGGCGACGGGGATGTCGAACTCACAGCCCCCCGTCACGATGTCCGTTCCACTGTTGAGTGGGCGCGTCTGGACCGTGCCATCACTGGTGTAGTCGCTGAAGGCGCTGGAGTTGATCGCAACGGTGATGGATGTTCCAGAGCGTGCGGTGATGATGCCGCGGCGCCCGTTTATCTGCGTCATCCCGGCCACCCCGGAGATCACTACCGACTCACCGATGGCGAAGCTGTTGGCCACCGTGATGACCGTGGTGGCACCCTTCGTGATACCGGTGATGGTGCCCGTCTTGTTCGCCGCCAGCGTCACGCGACCGGTCGTGTAGTCGATGGCGGTTCCATTCGGGTAGGCCAGGCCGGCGACGGCGATGACGGCCTTCCCCTGTACCGGCTTGAAGATCGTCCGACGAGGCCGGCCGATACTCGCAAGGCCTGGCTTATCCCGGCCGTACTCCTTCACCAACTGATACACGCCATCACTCACCACATCCAGCGTGCAGTCCAGCGAGGTATAGGCAGACTGCCCATCGTTCGCCGTGGTGAAATCCGCCCAGGCCTTCACCCGGAACCCCGCGAACCCTCCCCACGTCCGGTAGTACAGGCTGGCCACTTCCTGGGCCAGCTCCTTGTTGTACTTCACGAACTCGATGTCGAAGGTGCGGTATGGCTTGCCGTTCTTCAGCGAGACAAACCGCGAACCTCCTGCCGTCGTGGTGACGCTGGTGAAGAAGCTGTCCTCAGCTTCTGCCCCAATACGGAAGCAGGTATCCAGGCGCTCCTCGATGAACTCGCCCATCAGCTATACCTCCCGGCCGCATCGACTGCGCGAGCGATCTGGCGTGCTGCTTTGGCAGTGCTGGCCTGCTGTTCGCGCGAACTACCACCGCCTTGCTGGTAGAAGTTGATGACGGTGCTGCGATTGTCATTGTTCGCAGCGATCATCGCGGCACTCGCCTTGCCAATTGATGTGTCCAGCTTGCCGGCGCGTAGGGCCTCTAGGTTATCAACGCCAATCCTGGAGGTCGCCGCGGCGTCGAAAACGAACTCCTTGCCGTGAACCACGCCGGCGACATCGTTCACCCCGGCATCGCCGGTATAGCCACCCTTCTTGAACCCGCCCTTGAAGGCGAGCGCGGCAACCACGGCAGCCAAACCGATAGCGGCTGCGGTACCGAATGACCCGATGGAGGATGCGATTGCAGCCGGCGTCCACGCCGCGGCGGTCTCTGCGGCTGCGGCGGTCTGGGTTGCAGTCGTGGCGGTAGTCGCGGTGGCTGCGGCAGTGGTCGTAGCGCTGATGGCAGCGATCTGGGCTGATGCAGCTGCCTGCGCGCCAGCGATCTTCGCGGCGGTATTGGTCTGCACCCCGGCAAGCTCAAGGGCCTGATAAATCAGCCACTGTGCGGCCATATCAGAAATGGCTTTGATTATCGACTGGCCTATCGTGGTTGCTACATTAGCCAAAGCATCGTTCAGGTCTTCGGTCTGGGTGATGAGTCCATATATTCCATCGCTTAATCCGCTAGTTGCATCACCTAGAACTCCAGAGACAGCATCAGCGGCTTGGCGGCTGTAGTCCGTTGCGCTATCGACATAATTCTGGAATGCATCGCTGACGCCATCCTGCCAGTTCTTCTGAGCTTCATCGACTTTAGCGTAGTAATCCTCCTGGATCTTCAGGCGTTCGCCCATAGCTTCCTGGAGCAGCGAAGTTTCCTTGTCGTAGAGTTCCTTGCTGATTTCGCCAGAATTGTACTGTTTGTTTAGATCGGCTTGTTTTTCGTTATAGCTCTGCCTGATTTGAAGTAGCTCTTGAAGGCGAGCACGATATTTATCGCCCATGCCTGCGCCAGCAAGCTCGATATCAAACCCTGCCGCTGCGGTACTATTTTCTTGATCCAAGGTAGAGCCGAATGCAGCAGCCTTGGCCGCATCCTCATTGGCTTGCTTAAGCTTCTTGAGCCTATCCAGTTCAGCAGCCAAGCCATTTAGACGCTCCTGCTGCTGGGCGTTGATGCCTTTCAGCTTGCCCGACTCGATTTCGAACTGGAGCTTGGCGACTTCGGTGGCATCCTTGCGCTTGTCCACCTCGGTGTTGATCAGAGCTATCTGCCGCTCATATCCAGTTTCTGCCTGATCGAACTGGTTCTGCAGAGCTTTGGCAGCCGGCTCTGCCGCCTTCTGCGCGGCCTTCTGGTCGTTAGTTAGGGCTTTGAAAGTGCCGGGAGTGTTGCTCTGCTCGCGCAGTTTCGCCAGGAGATCGCCAAGCTCCTTGATCTTTCCGTTCGTCCCACCACTACCGGCCTTGTCAATGTCCTCCAGGAACCCCGCATACTTCTGCGCCGTGGCGCTTAGATCATCTCCAATCCCAGAGACAGTAGTTTGAATATCTTCCCGGTTTTTATAGAGAAGATGCGCCAGACCAATCGGGCCAGTCGCAAAGTCCGTCCAGTCCGCATCTTTGAATCCAGCCGCAACCGTTGCAGCGTAGCCGCCGATACCCTTTCCTAGCAGGTCAAAAGCCCCAACTGCGCCGACGGCTGCCTTCGCCATCCACTTGATGGTACTGACTACAAACTCACCTACGCCGACCATTGCAGTGCCTTGCTTGGTGACGCCGAACAGTTCATCCGCGAAGTCGCTAAGGACCGGGATCAGTTGAGCTGTGAGCTGGTTCTTCAGACCAGTTGTGCTCTGTTCGATCAGCCATTGGGCGGCTGCAAGATCGTTGCTGGCCTTGATGGTCTTCTCGTCCATGATCGCGCCAGCCGCTTCAGCGGCAGCGCCGAGCGTATTGAAGCCCTCAGAGTTGTTACGAAGGAGAGGAAGAAGCGCAGTCGCATCGCTGGCGATGGCTTCAAGGTAGAAGGTCATGTCCGACTGGCTGACCTTCGCCTTTTCCAGGCTGGACACATACAGGCCCAGCGCTTGAGGTCCGGATAGGTTGCGGAACTGATCGGCAGTCACACCAACCTTTGGCGCGACGTTAGTGAAGAAGTCTTGCAGCGCGCCGCCGCCAGTGTTGAGGAAGTCCCCGACCTTATCGTTCACGTCCTTGAAGATGTCGGCGAGCTTGTCCTGCTCGATACCGACCAGCTTTGCCCCAGCCGCATACTTCTGAAACTCTGTCGTACTGGCGTTGGCCACGCTGGATAGATTGGTGATTTCCTTGGCTGAGTTAATCGAACTGATGGTGATTGCCGTCAGAGCAGTAACCCCGGCAGCCACAGCCCCGCCAATGGCCACGCCTGCGGCCTTGGCATTCTTCTCGACTTCTTTTCGCCACTTCTGGGAGCTGCGTTCGGCTGCACTCATGCCGGACACGAACCCGCCTACCTGGGCGATCAGGTCAAGCGTCAGGGTTCCCAGGCTTTTCGAGGCCATGCTTTTCTCCAGGCATTAAAAAACCCGCCGAAGCGGGTTTTGCAAATTCGATGTTAATCATCCATGGTTCCACCAGGCCCCTAGCCTGCCGGAAAAATAAACGACTAACCCAATTACCATTACACCTACCCCCCATATCGGGGATTCTGCCGCCATGGCCATTATCATGCCGACACAGAAAAGCAGCCCTCCAATCAGCATCCTTCCTTTGTAGCGCTTAGATGTTTGCTCAATTTGTACGGCCATTTGCATCCCTCCCAGTCATAGACCGGTCGGAATCTAGCATAGCGCCAGCATCTAGCACAGGCAGGGCATCAAGCCTTCTTGCGCCCATCATTGCGCCGAGCCATCATCTAACCCAGCCTGAAGATTGACGAATAACAGCCAAGGAGAGGCCATGAGCGCAATCACCTTCCTCGCCATAGGCGCATTGTTCATCATCGCGATGCTGTGCCTGTTCTTCTGGCTCACTGAAGGCGGTGGCAGCGCAGAAAAGATGCGCGATTCGCTGGCGCCCATAGCCACGAAAATCTCAAAGGCTGCCGGGTATTTGCGCTCCGTCTGGACAGAAGCCTCTGCTGCTAAGCAGAAGGGAAAGGCGAGTAATCCAATTCCGTCTCCAATAGCCATTCCGCAGGTCAAGCGGAAGACGACGCCTCCACCACCTCCCAAAGGCAAGCGTCTGAATGCTCCTTCACCAGTTGAGTTGCCTCCGCTTACTGGTGTGATCAGAGGAGCACGGGGATTCGATTTCCATGTGGTTGGCGAATCGCATTACCAGCCAGCGCTGCGCATGATCCGTAATTCGACGGACATGAAATATGACAATGAACATCAGGCGTTCATCGTCACAGAACCCGACAACCCTTATGACCGAAACGCCTGTGCCGTCTATATCCAGGGCATGAAAGTCGGCTTCCTTCCAAGGGAGTCCGCCGCAGAGTTCGTAAGACAAATGCGAAATGCATATGGCGTTACGGGCGTGATGAACCTTGAATGCAAAGCCAAGCTCATCGGCGGCTATGGCGACAAAAAACATCTCGGCGTGATGCTGAATCTACCAACTGGAGACTAATGCCACGTCTCCATAGCTTGCTCCAGCGTCAGTACCGGCTCCGACTCATGCGGCATGAAGTCGTAGAGCTTGAACCCGCCGTTCTTGCTGTGGCTGTTGGCGTAGAGCGTGGCCAGTAGTGCCGATCCGCGCTCAATCCTCATGCCGACATGCAGTGTTCCGCGCTTTGCCCGATACCGACTCCAGGCCATGAACTCCCGATAGCTCAGCCGCTGCTGGGCTTCAGCGATGGTCCTGCCGCCAACCCCGCACAGGACCAGTTCGTGCCAGAGCTCATCTAGCTCGCTGAGCTCGGCGTCTTTCCCATGTTGTTTACCTCGGCGATCACACTCAGGAGCGCTACCGTCAGGTTGCCATCCAGGGCGCCGCGGGCGGGATCGGCTTCGCCGGTGATGTCGCCGGGAGTGAAGACCGGCTTGCCCTCGGCATCGACGATGCTCGCCGCGATGCGACCAGCTACGCCATCCACCTTGCCGTTGATGGCCATCAGGTCAGATACGGCAGAACTGTAGGAGAGCGGCCGGACGTAGACCGTGGCAGTCAGTTCCTTGTCACCCTGTTTCCAGGTGATTTCCTTCTCGACCGGGGCGCCGGTGAAGGCGCCCAGTTCTTTCAGGGAATCTATGCTCAGCAACATGGGTTATACCTTCCGAATCCAGGCGGAACCGCCCGAGCGCTGAATTGTTGCCGTGGTGGTCACGACGGTGTTGGCTGCGAAGTCGAACGGGAAGTCCGAGACGTAGCCCTCGAAGACGAACCAGGTGCGATCCGTCGGCAGGCCGAAGTCGTAGTCGCCATTGCTGTCCGGGCCGGTGATGGTCGGGAGCGAGGTGCCATCTGCCCAACCTACCGCCCACTTCAGCGTCGGCGCCGGATCGGTCTCGCTCAGCTCATGCAGGCGAACGTGCGAGTCGTTCTCAGGATCGGCATTGAGGCCCAGGCTTGCCTGTCCAGGGGTGCGCAGGCCCGGCTTGTAGCTGCGCGTGGTAGCGGATAGGCAAGTGTCCTCGATCTGATCGGCAGGGTTACCGCCCGGGCTGAACGTGGTGGCGCACTCCACCTCGCGGACATCCGGACCGTTGCTGTCGAAATTGGGATCGATGAAGAAAATCTGAGTCCCTTGAGTTAACACGCTCATAAATATCTCCTCGGATTTGTCAGATCCGGGGAGGCGTGTCGATCAGAGGGGCCTTTCGGCGTGTCTGGTCAGCGTGCCCGGTGAGTCGGTTGGTGTTACTAGTTCTTTTCGAGCCAGCGCTCCCAGGCTGCGATAGCTGCCTTGGCTGCTCGGATTAGGTTTCTGTGCAACTCTTTGGTGATGTCACTCATCTTGGCGTCCACCAATCAACGTCGAAACTGACGCGGTAGCTTTTTGTGTCTGGATCTCGCATTTCCCCATTCCAGCGCACCACATATGCCCGGGGTTCGATTGCATCGCGAATGGCTCGTGCGCAGGTTCTCGCGTCTGCGGCTGTGCCTGCGTAAACGTCGACCTGGAGAGTGAAGCTATCGATATCTGGACGCTGGGCGAGGTAGTTTTCCGGAGATCCAGAAATGGTCTGCCAGACTGCATAGGGCTTAGGCGTGCCCTGCTCTGCCTCGCCGAATGGATAGATACGAGGGGGATTGCCAAGGGCCATTTTGACCGCGGAATTGGCAGCGCAAACCTCGAAGATCGGTGGAAACATCACGCCCCCTGTGCGGCCTTCTTCTTCGCACGCTTAATGGCGCGGTCGATAGCCTTTTCGTATTCGGTGACGAAGGTGCCGGTGATCTCACTGATGTTATCGGCGAGCGCGGAGCGCATGAACGGCTGTGCCTGCATCTTCTCGGTGCCAAACTCTAGAAAGCGCCAGTGCCTTGTGTCCTTGCCGGGTAGGTTTTCGTATTGCGAGGATTTTGCTTTGCCGCCGGCGCCACCCATGACACCAACCCGGAACATCAAATCTCCCGTAGTCTTGAATCTACGGCTTGACCAACGCTCGGTGATGTTCGCGGCAATGTTGGCTGGCGTACCCGGATCATCGATCTTTTGGGCACCTTCTTTAGCCTTAGCGACGATCACGCGCGCAGCCTTCCTCAACGAGGACCGTCCGCCTCTTCGCTTCACGTCATAGCTGATCTCATCGAGCTTCCCGAGCAGGCTTTCCAGCCCCTCGATTTTGAATTCAACGGTGTCAGCCATGACGGCGGAACGCAAAGGAGGTGATGCCTTCCCGGCCAAGCTCGGATTCGGCGTGGTTGATCTCCATGACCTCGAAGCCTTGGCGGTCCATCCAGGTGATGAAACCTTCCAGCGTGAAGTAATGCAGGTGTTCCCCGGGCTTGTAGTGCTTGCTCGCCAGGCAGTCCTTGGCGTCCTTGTAGATCGGCATGGAGACGAAGGCCCATTCACCGATGCCCTTCAGCACAACCTCGGGCTCGGGGATATGCTCCAGGCTGTCCCAGAAGGTCATGGCCGGCCAGCCGAAGTTCGGGTTCTTGTAGCGGCCATTGGCATGCAGCCAGGCCAGGGCCTCGGGATTCACGTCGAAACCGAAAGCATCCGCTTCCTCGACGAAGCGACCGCCGCCGATACCGATATCCAGCACCTGGCCATCGAAGTGGCGACGGACCAGTTCAATGCGAGCGCGAGTCAGCGCCTCACCCATCGGCGTAGCATCGAGCTTCTGGTACTTCGCGAAATACTCCCCGCTATAGTCCATCGGCTGGCGGGGGTGAAAGCCCATGCCCAGCTCTTCAGACCAGAGCAGGCAGTCGGTCAGCCCAGGCGGCAAAGCGTTCGTCATAGTCGCTGATTCTCTTGTCGCAGTTGTGCTGTTTCAGGGTGCAGTGGCAGAACCTGTCTGGAACCGCGAAGGTGACGCGGGACAGGTCCATGCATTTGTCGGTGATGTGTTCGGGCGAGTTGTATCCGCCCTGCCCGCCACAGATGATCCAAGCTGGAACCTTGGCGGCGATGGCCGCCGGGACGATCCAGCCGATACCGCCAATTACCGCATCGGCGTGCTGGAGCAGCGCCAGCAGTTGCTCCACCGGAAGCTCGCCCTTGTGGAACTGGATGTCCGCCGGCGGCAGCGGATCAAGCGCCCATTCCTTGCCCGGCTCCAGATCTGCCGCGGAAACCACTTTCCAGCCCCTGCGGCGCATCTCCGCGGCGGCGCTGGCGATGTACTCGGGCAATGGGTTGCGCGTGTCTGCGCGCCATTCAGCCCGCACTGTAGCCGGCCGCACCAGGACATAACGACCTTCGACCGGCGAAGGCCCGAAGTCCGGCAGGTCGAATTCTCCAGGCTCGCAGCGGAACGCCTTGCGCAGGCCCTGGATGATCGGATCACGACCGTAGGCAATCCGCAGTTGGCCGCCGCCGACAGGGCGGTGCCAGTCGTGCTCGCGCTGGATGTTCTTGGCCTGGGTTCTCAACTGCGTCGCCGGGCGAACGCACTTCACATCGAGGCCGCGATAAAGCTCCGGCCATGGTGTTTCGAGGAATGCGCCCGGGTACTTCCTCACGAAAGCCCTGGCGTAGATATTGTCGCCCAAGCCGAGCATTCCCTTGATGAGCACAAATTCTCCTGGGCCAGAAATGACGAAGCCCGCACTTGGCGGGCTTTCGTTCGTCGGGTTTGGTTAGGCGGCTTGCGGGTAGATCAGGCGGAGCTGTCCGTAGCGCTTGTATGCCGCAGTGCAGCGCGACACGAAGTCCTGGTAGTCCACGCAGCCATTGGCCAGAGCGGTGATGGCGATCAGTTGCGCCTCAACTGCCCGGAGTGCGTCATCCGCCAGGTATTGGTGAATCTTCTCCCCTGCCCTGCAGCGAGATTTTGCAGCTTCGTAAACCGGCTTCGGCAGCGCAACGCCATATACCCATTCGGCAGTAATCTTTCCGAACAGCGGCGGCGTTCCGCTGGCATGCCCGGTAAACGGCATGCTGGTCAGCCGGCCGAGCGCCCTGTAGAACGGGTCGGCGAATCGTTTCTCCCATGTCGTCGCATCGGTGAGTGTCAGCATGGCAACGATCTGTTCGTCGCTGTAGGTGATGGACTGCGACCGGATCATGGCCTTGATGTGGCGGTCGCATGCGCGGGCGAACTTGGGAGAAAGCCAGCGGGCGAACTCGATGGCAAGCTCTGGATGAATCCAGGTGCCGCCATAGCGGCCTTTGCGCACCTCCACTAAAAGGTCGGGATTCCGGCTTTTAAAAATCTCTGGATCTTGCTCGGCAAGTTCGTCCAGAGCCTCGCGGATATACTCGGCGGTCTGCTCCGTATCGAGCCAGTGCTGCGGCCTTTTCCCGAAGCGCTTGGCTGCTTCGGTCGCATGAATCCACCCGTCACTAGTGAACCGGATAGCCTGGCCTTCGAAATCCATCGGGACGATGTTGCTCATGTCGTTACCTCGCTCATCAGGCGAATAGGAACGCAGCGGGGCGGAAGGATGAGCGACATCCGCCGTTCGGCTGTACGGGCCTAGCTGCGTGTTAGGTGCCCATGCGGGCGAAAGGGTTAAACCTGTAAGGCTTCTTCAAGGCTCAGGCGCGGGAAGCAACCGAGCGCGCTATAGCGACTGCAGTTGATCACCTCGACACCGCGAGCCTTGGCCTCAGCAGCTACCTGGGCAAACTGCCTGTGCCAGCCAGCGACCTTCGAGGCATCAGGGTTCTTCGTCTTCTGGTGATCGCCATGCCAATGGCTACCGGCAGCCAGCGAGCAGTCGTACCCGAGCAGAAGTACCCGCGAAGCGCCCTGCTGCATAGCGAACTGTATGGCGCGCATCCCGCTGTTGTAGGCGCCGCCTGATTGGTGGTGATTCACGCCGAAGCGCTGCTTGGCCTGGCGGGTGCAGCTCCAACGCTCGGCCGGGATATCAATCTCGGCGCCGTATTCGGCCCACCAGCATGCGTCGCCGGCGTAGATCACGTCGCAGAACCGGGCCATCTTCCAGCTGCTGTTCACTGCAACCGTTGGAAAACCAGAACGCTTGACGGCCACGCAGTCTTCAGCAGTCAACGAAGGCCCGCTGGCGATGCATACGACGGTGCAGCCAGTCCAACGCTTGGATTCCATCAGCCTTCGTTGACGCCTTCGGAACAGGGCGCTGTCAGGTATTCATTGCCACGCACCGGATCGGGCAGCCACCCGGCCGGGCTGTAGACCTTTCCGTTGTGCAGGACACGCATGTTCGGCAGGAGCCCATCGCGATAGCGGATTGTGATCCGCGCGCTGATATCGGATTGCACTGCCTGGGCAGCGATGAACTCGCGAACACTCAGTGGCTCGATAGCGGCAGGCACGGAAGGCCAGACAGTTGTCCAGATAGGAACGACCTCGCCAGTCACTGGGTCTTGCACGTCCTGCCGTTCCTGGATGTCCACCCGGTGGCGGAGACGGCCTGCTCGCATGCCCATTTCAGGCCACCGCAGGATCGCGGATCGGATAGAGAAGTGCAGTCACCGGAGCAGGCAGGTAGCCCTGAGCAAAGGCACTGTCGGGGTTCTCGTCGCGATTCTTGTAGAAGTAGCCAATCAGCAGCAGCGTGGCCTGCTGGACAGGCATCGCCACCACCTTGTCGCCGCTGCTATCGCGGACGTATTCCGGGTCGCCATTGCTATCCAGTACCGGATCGTCGTTACTGTCGCGCTCGACCTCATAGGCAGGCGAAGATTTCAGGTAGTTCTTCACAGCGCCTGATGCCGCAGAGATGTAAGCGCTGATGAGGGCGTCGTCCTCATCATGGTCCATACCGAGGTGGGCCTTGGCGCGCTCCAGGGTGACGTACATCATGCCTGGCGACCCTTCATCAACGACTCTACCAGCTTGATCGACTTGCCACGGCGCGCCAGAAACTCAGGGTTGTCGGGATCGTTGTTCCAGCCGACATAGGACTTCGGATCCTTCGCGAGCGCGCGCTTCACTCGGTCGAAGTTCTCGTCGCGCTGAAAGACGGCGCTGTAGACCAGGACTGGCTTCTTGCCTTCCTTCTCAGCATCCGCCAGCTTCCAAATGGCCTGACGATCAAATGTCATCAGCGCATCCATCGCGCAAACGGCATAGCGCAGTTCGTCCACGTCCGGTCTTTCGCCGTTGCGGCAGGCTTCAATAATTTCGCCAAGAGTTCTCATGAGCTGAATTGCTCCGGGTTCGTGCGCTGAGCAACGCGCGCCAGTAGACGGTTCTGGATGTCATGGATGTCGCGCATGTGCTCGGCATTGTCGAAGCGATGCGGCGCCGGTAGGGCGATCAGCGCATTCCACAATTCGGCGGTGAGCGCGAAGATGCGCTTCTCCTCATCCGTCATCATTTGATGGACACCCCTTTGCTCGGATCATGCTTCGATGCGCTGTCGCGCAGGTCTTTCCCGTCGCGGCCTTTTTTCACGGCCATACGCCAATCGGCGGAGGCCCCGGGCGCGCCTTCAGGCGCATCTTTCTGAGCGATCCAGTAGCAGCCGCCATAGGTGGTGCCGTCGCCCTTCTCGTAGCTGCCTTCGCTGCTGTAGACGCCGCGGTCGATCACCGCCGGGATTTTCACCGACTTCTCGATCGCCATGTCACCGGCCTGCATCTTCACCGTGACGGTTCGCCCGTCATCGCCTAGGCAGAGGTCAAAAGAGTCCAGCGGCAGCGCATCACGGCCATCCTTCGGTATCGGCATGCGGTCTGCGGCCTTGTCGAAGGTATCGCGCGCCTGGCGCTCCCAGGACAGGGTGAGATCGGAGAAGCGGCGCTCGAAGGTGGCGGCTACTTCGTCGACGGTCGGCACGGGCGGCAGTTGGATGGCCTTCACTAGTTCGGCGAGATGGGCGCGCAGGGCGTCCATGTCGGCATCTTTGCCCGGCTCGGCTGGAGGCAGTGCCTTCACAGCAGACTCCACCATCTCAACCAGCAGCGGACGTACATCCTCCGCGGTGACGGACTCGCCATCCTTCGCCGGAGGCAACTCAGAAACAGCCTTGGCCACCTCTTCGCGGATCAACGGTGCCACATCGTCAACCGTGACAGACTTCCCGTCTTCTGGCTGCTTCAGTTCGCCGAGAGCCTTGATCAGTGCGTCTCTGGCCTGCTCGGCCAATTCCAATGGCTCGGCCAATGCCTGGTCCGCATCCGAGCGCAAGGATTTGATTACGTCATCGAGGACTGGCTGCACGTCCTCCAGGGTGATTGACTTCCCATCCTGCGGGACTGGAATAGCCTTCACCAAATCATCCAGATGAGCCTTCAGAGCATCCATATCGGCGTCTTTTCCCGGCTCACCATCCTTCGGCTTGGGGATCGCCTTGAGCAGCTTTTCGACAATGACGTCTTCATCCATCATCGAATCGGCCAGTGCCTTTTCCAGTCCTGCAATGCGCTGGTCGCGCTCTGCGATGACGGCGCCGAACTCTTCGCGTAATTCTTCTCGCGCCTGCTTCAGCAGCTTGGAAAAGACCGGCGCCAGCGCCTTAGCCTGGGCCTCCAGATCACGCAAGTTCAGCACTGGTCAGCTCCTTTTCGAGTAGCAGCGCCAGCATGCGCGCCTGGTCTTCGATGTCTTGGTCGTCTGGCTCGGGATCGGCAGCGGGCGCCTGCGCCGACGTAGTGCTAGGCAGCACGTTGTTGCGCACTTGATCCAGCGGGAAGTCCTGCTGCTGCATGTAGACGGTGTCGCCGCCCTCCAGCGGGGGCAGATTGAAGTCGAAACGCGCGTCGTTGATGGTTTCGATGCTGCCGTCGATGAGCGTGCGGTGGTAATCCGCCTTCTTGCCAGCGTCCATCCGCATCAGAACCGACTCGTCCATATCCACCTTGTAGGGCGCGGCGTTCAGGCCCTCGGTCAGCAGACATTCCATGGCCTGAATGTCTGCCTGTAGAGCATCGTCGTAATAGAGCTGGTTGATCGCATCCACCCCCAGGCCTGATGGGATCGTCCCAAGCCCCACCTTGAACGGTGGAATGCCGAACGGCTGGCAGATCTGCTCGTCGGAGTATCGGAGCTGCTCGACCATCTGCGAGTCGACCGATTTCGATGCAAGCGAGACGAACTGCAGACCATCACCAACTACTGCGACCTTGCCGGCGTTGGCCCCAGTGAAATTTTCATTCCAGTAGGTCTTCAGGCGATCCGCCGTGCCATCGGAAATCGCGCCAGGTGCAGAGAGAATCCCGGACGGCTGAGCGTTGTTGGCGAAGAACTCCGAGGACGAACGCAAGATCCGCATGTTCTTCAGAGCCGGCCAATAAGCCGCGGCAATCGGCGGTAGTCCGATCAGAGGATGGAACGGGCAGATGCAGCGGTCATGGATGACCTCAGAGGCAGGAACAATCAATTGCGTCTCACCTTCCGGCAAGAGGTTCAGGTTGTCGATATAGAGCGAGTAGAACACCTCGCCAGAGTCGGAAACGAGCGGCATAACTCGGCATGGGTCAAGGATGTAGAGTCCAATCACAACTCCGCGCAGGTCACGCTCCTTGAGCGCATAGGTATTGCCCTGTGTCTTCTTCGACAGCGACCAGTATTCGCGGAACTGCTGGGGCGTCTGGTAGTGATTCGGCTTCTTGAGGACGGGTGAATAGGCCGGACTCTCCACCGCCTGCCAGATCCCTTGCGAGTTCTTCTGCTTCAGACTGAACGGAAGCTTCCCGATGTCCGTGGCGATGCGCGAGATACAGGCATAGAGCGTCGGATATTGCAGCAAGCTATCCAGCCGCTCTTCCTTGTTGCGCTGCCAGGCACCAGTGAACGGCTCACGGATCAGCGGCCACCAGCCACGCGACACCGGCACCTGCGACAGGCTTTTCAGTTCGCTGGTTGCCGCGACCTTGGCCGCCGAGAAAAGGCTCAGGCTGTTAGCCATGGGTCACCGCCCGCTTCAGCAGAAGGGAGCCGCAGAGCATGGCAATGCCGGCCACGATCAAGGCTGGCCCGGGGCCAAATAGCAGATGCATGCCAGCCACCATGGCCACGATGCCACCAAGGAACAGCAGGATGATCCACAGCACCGCACTGACGGCAAAGGCCAGCAGGGATTTAGCGGCCGCCTGCGCCAGCTTTAGTGCCTTTTTCATCATGCACCCTTACTTCTGAACCTTGGGTTTGCGGCCGCGTTTCTTCGGGGTCTCCGGCAGTTCTGCCGTGGCCTCAACGCTTTCTTCCTCTGGCTGCATCTCGGCAACCTCGACCGGAGCAACTTCAGCAGCGCTTGGCTGATCCGGCCAGCGCGCACGCTTCATCTTGACCAGGATGTTGGCGTACTTCACCGGCATGGTTTTCAGCTTGCCGGTTTTCAGATCGATCACTTGAACGCTCATAGACCCTCCAGGGAATCTGGCGCCGGAGCGCCCTGATTAGCAACCCACTTGGTCGTAGGTTTCAAGAACCGATACGCTCAGCGTTCCAGTCCCGCCAATTCGGTAGGCCCAGATTTCTGCTTCAGTTTCGATCTGCAGCGTTCCATTCAACAGAAAACCGTTCGCACCAGTGACTGCACTGCTTGCACCGATGTGAAACGAGCTTCCCGGGTAAGCGATGACCACAGCCTTGCGGCCTGGTCGCGCGTCGAGCAATTTAACTGCAGATTGCACCGGAACACCGACTACAGAGGTCGCTATGCTTTCCGTCGACCCAACAACCTTTGCCATTATTTATTCCTCTTTTGATAAATAAGGCTTGCCGCCAGATGGCGACAAGCCTTCACGTCAAGGTTTACGGCGCGGCATCACCCCAGTTCACGCCGGTCAGGTAGGCTACGGCCGAGGTGCGACGACGAGCCCAGTTGATGGTGCGCTCGGCGCGGAAGCCGACCAGGTTGCGCTGCCACAGCGATACGAGGACGGTGCTGGCAGTGGTCGGGTTGTCCGGCGAGTCGTTCATCTGCAGGGACGCCTCGGTGGACATCGACAGGTCGATGCCGCCTTCGTCGCCCAGGTAGATGTCGCTGGCGTTCACCAGGGCCACGATGGAGCCGCTGGAATCGGTCGGCACGAACTCCGACACGATCACCGGAAGACCATTGAGCGTGCCGCCGGTCATGGTGATGGTCGGGAACTCCGGTTGACCGAGAGCGTTGACCATCAGGCTGAGCGACAGCGCCATGGTGGCGGTCATAATGAACACACCGGAGGTTGGCGCGTTGTTGGCCGCGATGAAGGCGCTGAACAGCGCTTTCAGATCGGCGCGAACCGCTTCGGCGTCATTACCGCTGGACGCAATGCCCACAACACCGTTGAGAATGGAGGATGGGGAAACGCCGGAAACTGCAGCCTTGGCGGGATCGATGAAGTCGATATCCAGGCGTTCGCGCAGGGCTGCGGCCAGTTGGTCGCGGATGATGCCGTCGGCGGCCGGGCTGGAATCGCGGATCACCTCCATGGTGGCCACGGCGATGTTGGCAACCTTCAGCGGCTCCAGGGTGGTGCGGTTGAAGTCGAACTTGGTCAGCGGCTTGGCCTGGCCCTCACCAACCCAGTAACCGTCGCCACCGGAGGTCTGGCCGATCAGCGGAGTACGGAACGGAACACGACGCAGACTGGGCACGCCGTTGGCGCCGAAGCGGCCGAGGATGGTCTGCGGGCGCAGGTACTCGACGAAATCGGCGAAGACGTTGGTTTCGTCGCCAACCAGCGGACCGGCCCAGGTTGCGTCCGAGGTGGTCGCGGCGGCGACAGCGGCCTTGGTCACCAGGCGCTGAGTGGCGGCGATGATGGAGTCTTGGCCATCGTACAGGGCCTTGGCGATGCAGATGGCGTCACGGTGTTCCAGGTGGCCCAGGGCGAGGCACTTGGCGGCGCGAGCGAAGGCGATGCCGGGCTCCAGCTTCTGGGTGTTCTTGGCACGGACCTGCAGTTCTTTCACATCCAGCGTCTGGATGCGCTTGGCGCCGGGCTCTTCAGAAACCGGCTTGGCGGTAGCTGCCTGGGCCTTCTGCATGTTGCGCAGGCGACCGATGTGCTTATCGATGGCGGCGATCTCGGCTTCCAGAGTATCGAATTGCTCCGACTGCTCGGCGTCCAGGGTTTCGCCAGTCTCGGCGGATTTGGCCATGATGGCTTCCATGTCGGAAGCCTTGGCGGTGCGGGTCGCCTCGAACTCGGCGATCTGCTCAGCGATGGGTTTCATGTCGTTGCCCTCCTCGGGCTTCGGGGATTTGATGGATTTGGTGCGGGTTGCCGAAGCGCCGGCGGGGGTAACGCGAACGACCGGGACAGACTTGATGCCAAGCGCGGCGCGCTGTTCTCGGTCGATGGATTTCACGGAAGTGATCGTTGCTTCTGCGTTGGCCGGAATTGTCACGGCTGACAGTTCGAGCCACTCCCAAGAAAGGAAGCGCAGCCCCCAGGAACCAGGGATCTGCTCGAATTCTTTGGCGGAGAAGCCAATCGAGAGACCGCGGACAAGGCCAGACTTGATCGACTGCCAGGCCTCATCAAGTCGGTCTTTCAGCGTTCCTGGCTCATCCACCTGGGTGAGTTGAACGGATACCTCGATACCCTTCTGGGTAACCTTGGCCTCGGTGACGTGACCAATTGGCTCGTCGTGGTTGTGCTGCCAGAGGAAAGGGATAGGCAGCTTGAACTGGGCGCCTTTCGGCTCAACCACGTCCTGCATGCGATCTGGCGAAGGAGTAGAGGCAATGCCAGTGATGACGCGCTTCTCTTCGTCCAGCGCCTTCACCTCAAGGGTGCTGTACGCTCGATTGGTCTTCATTGCGGGCTCTCCAGAAACGAGAAAGCCCGCTCAAGGCGGGCTCTAAAGGTGCTAGGCAATCAGCCCAGAACGAACATCTGAAACTTCTTGGTCGCGGCAGCAGGGTTCTGCGCCATCAGCGTGACGGCGTTGAACATGGCCATCAGCGGGTCGATCTTTGCCGAGCCGCTGGCTTGTTTGGTGATCAGGATCGAATTCGCCCGGGGTTCGACGCGGGCATTACCGACACACCAGGCCATCATCGGCTGAGATGCCGGCTGGAACTCTCTTGAAGCCAACCAGCGCTCAGCGGTCTTGATCGCCCCGCCGAGTTTCCAGCCTTGGCTCACCGCGACAATTTTGTCATTCGGAATATTGCGCTCGGCCAGCTTGTCGAGAATCGCCCCGAGGCCAACCGGATCGCAGCCGATCAGGTCCAGCAGGCCGGCTTCCATGATTTGCTCGCAGATGTCCGCCAGCTCCTCTACGTCATCGCCGACACGCTTCACTAGCGTCAAGTGACCAGCTTTGGCGAAGTCTTCCAGGGCCGGAGCAATCTCCTTGCGCCGCTCCAGTACGGAGGGATGAGCCCAGGCGTAGCCCCAACCAAGCTTGCGCTGTGAATCCTTCTCCCGGCCGACCAGGTACAGGCCGAGCAAGTCGTCCAGACCGCCGCCGTCGACGCCGATGTCGATCACTTCGCAGCGCTCCAATAACTGGTCGAAGGTGACGGGTGTAACCGATCCCTCCCAGAAGTCGGCGCCGGCCCAGCGGTCGGAGCGGAGGGCCAGACCGATTTCTACGTTGGCATGTTTCGCCAGGAAGCCGCGCAGCGACTCTTCACCGCCGTTCTTGGCCTTCTCGTACTCCCGGTTGAGGAATTCTTCATCGACCGAGTAGCCGAGATTTGGATTCACCAGGGCCAGGTTCTCGGCCTTCAGGTGCTCCTTCGCCTTCACCATCTCCGGAGGATGCTCAAAGATCACCGGGACAAAGCGCTTGTCGACGATCACCCCGTCTCGCACATCGCGGGCGTACTGCAGCTTTTGCTTGAACACGCCTGCAGGAGGCTCATCCGACTGAGTTGTCAGATAGATAACGAAACCTTCAGGCCTTGATGCCAGACCGCCAATAGCCTCGCGAAGCATGTTCTCAGCGTCATGGCGCTTGCCGAACAACCAGAGCTCATCGACCAGGGTACCGACGGATTTCTTGCCGCCGACAGTGTTCGAGTCAGCTGCAACCACCTTCAGCGTCGCTCCGCTCTCGCGGTGAGTGATCGATTTGATGTGCGTCTGCACGTGCATCAGCGCATCGAGATCCTCATCGCGCTGTGTCATGTCCCGGGCCGGGGCGTAGGCGTTATTCGCCACCTCGACCGTGGGCGCAAGAATCGAGAACTCGGCTGACTGGCGCCAGTTCAGAATGAGCGCCGTCATCATGATCCCGGCAGCGATGGTGCTCTTGCTGTTCTTCTTCGGGATCAGGATGAACCATTCGGTGATCAGTCGGCGACCAGTCTCTGTGTCATAGGCCCCGAAGATCGAAGCTACAAGATCGAACACCCATTGAGCGCATGCCTCACCAAAGGTCGGGCTACCAGGGGCGTCCACGATCTTCAGTTGCTTGAACACATCCAGGGCTTGCTCCGCCATCTCCGGAAAGATCGGCGGCGGGATTATCGACTCGCCTCGGATCAGACGATCAGCCCAATCGGGACAGGCTGTTGTCCACTCCATATCACTTCACGGCGCGCAGAGGCGGAGGTGTCGAACCGAACTTCCTGCCGGCTACCTTGGCTGCCTCGGCTCGCTCATCCTTCTTGCCGCCCTCACCTTTCTTCGCATGGGTGTATTGAACCGCGGCAATCGCCGCTCTCACCTGCAGCGGAGTCGATTCGATCTTGCCGAGCGCGATGTCCTGAAGTAACTCCAACATATCGCAGTCGGGGGCTTGAACCGGCTCCGACCGCGTGCGCTTCAGGGCGCCACCATGCGCTTGCGGCTCCAGTTCCTCGCGCACTCCACCGGTCGGCTCATTTGCTGATTCCGGCGCCCGGTTTTTCGGCTTGCGGCCAGCGCCAGGACGCGCGCCGCCTGCATTCTTCCGCGGGCCTCCGCTCTTTCCTTTGACGCCTGCCATTTGCTGATTACCGAGGTCTGAAAAGGGGATTTAATCTACGAATGGG
>Ga0180220_1000568_pt1 | contig 38157 bp, 36 predicted proteins | sample eDN5th37CBELigBY_FD_151335 | JGI IMG/M metagenome (GOLD analysis project Ga0180220, IMG submission 151335) | Enriched backyard soil microbial communities from Emeryville, California, USA - eDNA 5th pass 37_C BE-Lig BY (version 2) (version 2) | ecosystem: Environmental > Terrestrial > Soil >... | reverse complement strand
GACGACAGCAGCCACAGGACCGCCTGCGCGACCGCGTCGTGGTCGCCGGTGTCCCACGGCAGCGGGGCCATGACGTTCCAGGAGCCGGCGAGCTGCTCGAAGCCGGGGATCGAGCTCGCGGCCATCGTCTGCAGCGGCCCGGCCGACACGAGGTTGGAGCGGATGCCGCGCTCGCCGAGGTCGCGCGCGAGGTAGCGGTTCACCGACTCCAGCGCGGCCTTCGCGACGCCCATCCAGTCGTAGATGGGCCACGCGACCGTCGCGTCGAAGTCCAGGCCGACGATCGACGGGTGGTCGCCGCGCTCCAGCAGCGGCAGCAGCGCGACCGCCAGCGCCTTCATCGAGAACGCCGACGTGCGGAACGCGATCTCGGCCGACTCGGCGGGCGTCTGCAGGAACTCGCCGCCGAGCGCGTCGCCGGGCGCGAACGCGATCGCGTGCAGCACGCCGTCCAGCGCGCCCCAGCGCGACTCGAGCTCGGCGGCGATCGCCTCCAGGTGGGCGGGGTCGTTGACGTCGAGCTCCAGGACGTCGCACTCCTGGGGGAGGCGCTTGGCGATGCGCTGGGTGATGCGCAGCCCCCGGCCGAAGCCGGTGAGGACGATCTCGGCGCCCTCCTCCTGGGCGGCCTGGGCGACGGCGAACGCGATCGAGCGGTCCGTGAGGACCCCGGTGATGAGCAGGCGGCGGCCTTCGAGCAGTGACATCGGTCCGGGACCCTACGCGGCCCGGGCGGCCCGTGGCGCCCGGCTCGACACCGCGCCGCGGAGCGTCGAGCGCGCTCAGGCCGGCAGGCCGAGCAGCTCCACCGAGCGCTCGCGCATCTCCACCTTGCGCACCTTGCCCGTCACGGTCATCGGGAAGCCATCGACGAACAGCACGTAGCGCGGGCGCTTGTAGTGGGCCAGGCGGCCCTCGCAGTAGCCGCGCACCGCGTCCTCGTCGAGCGCGGCGCCGTCGCGGAGCTGCACCCACGCGCACAGCTCCTCGCCGTAGCGCTCGTCGGGCACCCCGACCACCTGCACGTCGGCGATGTCGGGGTGGGTGTGCAGGAACTCCTCGATCTCGCGCGGGTAGATGTTCTCGCCGCCGCGGATGACCATGTCCTTGATGCGGCCGGTGATCGCGCAGTAGCCGTCGGCGTCCATCGTCGCCAGGTCGCCGGTGTGCATCCAGCCGGCCGCGTCGATCGCCTGGGCGGTGCGCTCGGCGTCCTCCCAGTAGCCGAGCATCACGCTGTAGCCGCGCGTGCACAGCTCGCCGGGCTCGCCCCGCTCCACCACGCGGCCGCTGCCGGGGTCGACGACCTTCACCTCGACGTGCGGTCCCACCCGCCCGACGGTCCCGACCCGGCGCTCCAGCGAGTCGTCGGTGCGCGTCTGGGTGGAGACCGGCGACGTCTCGGTCATGCCGTAGCAGATGGAGACCTCGCTCATGTGCATCTCGTCCATGACCCGCCGCATCACGTGCTCGGGGCACGGCGAGCCGGCCATGATCCCGGTGCGCAGCGACGTCAGGTCGTAGGTCTCGAAGCCCGGGGTCTCCAGCATCCCGATGAACATCGTCGGGACCCCGTAGAGCGAGGTGCAGCGCTCGCCCGCGACGACCTGCAACGTCGTGGCGGGCTCGAACGACGGCGCCGGGATCACGATGCACGCCCCGTGCGTCGTGCAGCCGAGGTTGCCCATCACCATGCCGAAGCAGTGGTAGAAGGGCACCGGCAGGCAGACGACGTCGCGCTCGGCGTACCCCAGCAGCTCGGCGACGAAGAAGCCGTTGTTGAGGATGTTGTGGTGGCTGAGCGTCGCGCCCTTCGGGAAGCCGGTCGTGCCGCTCGTGTACTGGATGTTGATCGGGTCGTCGGCGTCGAGCGTCGCCGCGCGGGCGGCGAGGGCGCCGGCGTCGATCGGAGCGCCGGCCAGCTCCTCCCACGCGGGGTCGCCGAGGAACACCGCCGGGCAGGCGTCGACCTCCGCCGCCATCGCCCGGTAGTCGCTGGTCTTGAACGCGGGCGCGGCGATCAGCAGGCGCGTCCCCGACTGGCGCAGCGCGTACTCGAGCTCGTGCGTCCGGTACGCCGGGTTGACGTTGACGAGGATCGCCCCGATCCGCGCCGTCGCGAACTGCACGAGCACCCACTCGACGCAGTTGGGCGCCCAGATGCCGACGCGGTCGCCGCGCTCGACGCCCGCCGCCAGCAGCCCGGACGCGAGCGCGTCGACGCGCGCGCTCAGCTCGGCGTAGATCCAGCGGACGCCCTCGCCGGGTGAGACGAGCGCGGGACGGTCGCCGAAGCGGGCGACGGTCCGGCCGAGGTTTGCGCCGATCGTCTCGCCCAGCAGCGGGACGTCGGAGGCGCCGTGGGCGTAGGCGAGGGCGGTCATGCGGCGATCATCTCCGCGCCCGCGGGCGCGGTCAACGCCGCCGGGGCGTCAGGTGCCGATGAAGCGCTGCTTGGCCGGGTCCTCGACCTCCACGTGGTCGGGGCGGTCGAAGCGCGGATCGTCGGCCTCGGTCTCGCTCGCCGGCTCCTCGGCGCTCGTGCTCGTCTCGCGCACCCACAGCCCGGTCCGCGCGGCGACGAACGCGCCGGCGGCGATCAGGAGGGCGACGACGATCACGAACGTCAGGAAGATGAGGGGTGGGGCCATGCGCGCCCGCTACCCGGCCCGGGTCGCCCGAAACGCAACCGCAACCTTGGGGTCACGTGCACGACACGGCCGCTTGGGATCGTCGCGGCCATGAGCACGACCGTGGAGGCGCCGCGCGTGAGCCGGTCGACGCGCCGCGGCCGCTGGATCGACGAGTGGGACCCGGAGAACGAGCGCTTCTGGGAGACGACGGGGCGGCGCATCGCCCGCCGCAACCTGGCGTTCTCGATCTTCGCCGAGAACCTCGGGTTCAGCATCTGGGTGCTGTGGACGATCGTCGTCATCAACCTGGCCAACATCGGCATCGAGATGTCGCTGTCGGAGCTGTTCTGGCTGACGGCGGTGCCGAACCTGATCGGGGCCACGCTGCGGATCCCGTACACGTTCGCGGTCCCGCGCTTCGGCGGCCGCGCCTGGACGACGTTCAGCGCGTCGCTGCTGCTGATCCCCGCGCTGGCGCTGGCGATCGTCGTCCCCAGCGGCTGGCTGGCCGATCAGGGCCACGCGACCCAGTTCTGGGTGCTGCTCGCCTGCGCGGCCACCGCCGGCGTGGGCGGCGGCAACTTCTCGTCGTCGATGGCGAACATCTCGTTCTTCTATCCCGAGCGCCACAAGGGCTTCGCGCTGGGCCTGAACGCGGCGGGCGGCAACCTCGGCGTCGCGACCGCCCAGCTCCTCGTCCCGCTCGTGCTGATCGTGGGCGTGCCGGCCGCAGCCGTGAAGATGCCCGTCCACGACGTGAACATGGCCTACGCCGGGCTGATGTGGATCCCGTTCATCGCGATCGCCGCGCTCGGCGCCTGGCTGCGGATGGACAGCCTCACGCAGGCGCGCGCGGACACGCGCTCGTACGCGCGGGCGGTCCGCGAGCCGCAGACGTGGGTGATGTCGATCCTCTACATCGGCACGTTCGGCTCGTTCATCGGCTACTCGTTCGCGCTGCCGCTGGTGATCAAGAACACGTTCCCGGAGTTCCTGGCCGGCCACCCGTTCATCGCCACGTACCTGGCCGGCCTGGGGTTCGTCGGCGCGCTGGTCGGCTCCGTCGCCCGGCCGCTGGGCGGTTGGCTGGCCGACCGCTTCGGCGGCGCGCGCATCACGCTCGTGACGTTCGCCGGCATGGCGCTCCTCACGCTCGTCGCGATCGTCGGCGTGAAGGAGCGCAGCTTCCCGCTGTTCTTCGGCTCCTTCATGGCGATCTTCCTGCTGTCGGGCATGGGCAACGGCTCGACGTACCGGATGATCCCGTCGATCTTCACGGCGCTCGGCCGCCGGGAGGCGCGCGAGCGCGGCCTGGACCCGGAGGAGACGGCGCTGCGCTTCAAGCGCCAGGCGGCGGCCGTGATCGGGATCGCGGGGGCGGTCGGCGCCTTCGGCGGCTTCCTGATCCAGGTGGCGCTGCGCCAGGCGAGCCTCGGCGCCGCGTCGCCCGACTGGTCGGTGCCGGCGCTGTGGGTGTTCTGCGGCTCCTACGTCGTGTTCGCCGCCATGACGTGGTTCTTCTACCTGCGCCGCAGCTTCGCCGTCGGCCGGGTGCCGAGCCTGGGGCACGCGTCGGTCTGAGCCGCCGGCGTCAGCCGGTCAGCGCGTCGAGGGTCGCGCTCGCGCGGCCCTCGGCGATCGCCCGCCGCGCCAGCGCGGCGCCCTCGATCGCGTCGCCGACGACCCCGGCGGCGAGCAGGCGCAGGCCGGTGTTGAGCTCGACCGTCCACGCGGCCGTCCCGTTCTCCTCGCCGGACAGCACCGCGCGGGTGAGGCGCGCGGACGCGTCCGCGTCGGCGTCGCCGGCGAGCTGCTCGCCGAGGCGCTCGGGTAGGTCCAGGCGCCCGCGCGCGTCGAACGCGCTCGGGCGGCCGGGCCGCGCGACGTCGGACCCCTCGATCCCGCGCACCGCGATCGCCGCCTCGGCGTCCATCGCGTCCAGGGCGCCGAGCAGCCGGTCGGTGTAGCCGCTGTGCGTGTGGCCGACGACGAACCGGCGCGCGCCGGCCCAGTCGACGAGCTTCTCGGCCGAGTGCAGCGGCCCGCGCAGGCCGATCTCGTCGCGCAGCCGCGCCAGCCGCGACCAGCCCGGCAGCGACTCGCCCGCGTGCACGAGCGCGACGCGGCTGCGCGCGAGCATCGCCGCCGACGCCTCGGGCCCGGGCCGCGCGTCCCCGCCCAGCGCGCCGAGCACCTCCGCGGGCGTGAGCCCGTGCTTGGGGCCGAGCCGGTCGCCGCACGACACGACGACCACCGCCCCGCAGGCCGCCGCCGCGACCGCCGCCGCGAGCGACAGGTGCGGCGCCTCGGCCACGCCGTCGAACGCGCCCGCGCAGGCCACGACCGGCCCCGCGCCGTCGGCCTCGATCGGCAGCGCCGCGTCGCGCAGCGCCTGCGCCATCCCGCCCAGCTCCGACGCGGCCTCGCCCTTCACCCGCAGCGCCAGCAGGAACGCGCCCGCCTGCGCGTCGGACACCTCGCCGGCCAGCAGCGCGCGGGTGGCGTCGCGGGCCTCGTCGAACGTGAGGTCGCGCGAGCCGCGCGGGCCGGTGCCGACGGCCTTGACGATCCCCTTGAAGCCCTCGTAGCGCGTACGCATCACGCGTCGAAGCGGTAGCCGACGGAGCGCACCGTCCGGATGCGCGCGGCGTGCTCCTGCCCGAGCTTGGCCCGGACGCGGCGCACGTGGACGTCGACGGTCCGCGCGCCGCCGTAGTAGTCGTAGCCCCACACGGCGCTGAGCAGGGCCTCCCGGGAGAACACGCGGCCCGGGTGGGTCATGAGGAACTTGAGCAGCTCGTACTCCATGTGCGTGAAGTCGATGGGGACGCCGTCGATGGTCACCTGGTAGGTGGCGAGGTTCAGCTCGAGGTCGCCGGTGCGGACCACGTCGCCGGGCTCGATGCCGTGGGTGGTCGCGCGGGCGCGCGCGATGCGGGCGCGCAGCTCCGCGGCGGTGAACGGGCGCACGATCAGCTCGTGGCCGTCGAGGACCTCGCCGGTCTCGAGGCCCTCCTGGTCGATCGTCACCAGGCACGGCACCGCGCAGAGCAGCTCGTCGTCGCGCAGGCGCGCGCACACGTCGGCCCAGTCGTCGCCGGCGAGCACGGCCAGCGCCGGCTGGCGAGCGTCGGGCCGGGGCCGCAGCGCCCCGTTGGCCTCGACGCGGTGCGGGGTGAAGCCGAGTTCGGCCAGGAGCCGTGCGGTCTCCGAGGCGGCGGGTGAGGCGGGCGCGTAGATCCAGGCCTCGCTCATCTACAACAGGCGCAGCAGACGCCGGCGCTCGAACTCGGTGACGGCCCGCCGGTAGTCGCCCCACTCGCGGCGCTTGTTGGCCACGATCCAGTCGCACATGCGGTCGCCAAGCGTCTCGCGCGCGAGCTCGGACGCGTCGAAGCGGTCGGTCGCCTCGCGCAACGACTCGGGCAGGGGCGGCCCCTCGCCCTCGGGCGGGAGGTTGTAGCCGCGCTCGATGCCGCGCAGCCCGGCGGCGAGCACGAGCGCGAACGTCAGGTACGGGTTGCAGCTCGGGTCGGGCTGACGCAGCTCGACCCGCGCGGCCTCCGGGCGGCGGGCGACGGGGACGCGGGCGAGCGCGGCGCGGCCGTGGCGCGCCCAGGTGACGTGCTCGGGCGCCTCGTCGCCGGAGACCAGGCGCTTGTAGGAGTTCACCCACTGGTTCGTCACCGCGCACAGCTCGCCGGCATGGGCGAGCACGCCGGCCAGGAACGCCTGCCCGAGCTCCGACAGCGGGTCGCCGGCGAACAGGTTCTCGTCGCCGCGGAACAGCGACAGGTGCAGGTGCATCCCGCTGCCGGGCACGTCCTCCAGCGGCTTGGGCATGAACGTCGCGTACACGCCCAGCTCCCCGGCGACCTCCTTGACCGTGAGGCGGAACGTCGTCACCGCGTCGGCCATCGAGAGCGCGTCGGTGTGGTGCAGGTCGATCTCGTGCTGGGAGGGCGCCACCTCGTGGTGGGACGCCTTCACCGGGATCGACATGCCCTCGACGTGCTCGATCGTGCGCCGCCGGAACGAGCTGCCGACGTCGAGCGGCGTGAGGTCGTAGTAGGCGCCGTCGTCGAGGGGCACGGGCGGCCCGTCGCCCTCGGGGACCGCGAACAGGAAGAACTCGATCTCGGCGCCGACCTGGAACGTGTAGCCGAGGTCGGCGGCGACGCCGAGCATCCGCCGCAGCGCCTGGCGCGAGTCGGCCGCGAACGGCGTCCCGTCGGGCAGCCGCAGGTCGCAGAACATCCGCCCGACGACCGCGTCGGTGCGCCAGGGCAGCAGCTGGAACGTCGTCGGGTCCGGGTGGGCGACGACGTCGCGCTCGTGCCCGCGCACGCCGCCCTCCAGCGAGGACCCGTCCAGGCTGACGCCGTCCTCCAGCGCGGCCTCCAGCTCCGAGGCCGGGATCGCGATGCTCTTGAGGATCCCGAGGACGTCGACGAACCACAGGCGCACGAAGCGCACCCGGCGTTCCTCGACGATGCGCAGGACGTAGTCGGCATGGGACGTCATGGGACAGCGGGTCCACGGTGTCACGCCCTCCCGTCCGTGTCTTTCGCCCACCGGTCGAAGAGCGACTGTCCGCGCGGTCGAACCTGTTCATCGAGCCGTAACACGACGGTCCAGCAGGGGAAACCGGCGCCCCGCACCATGCCCGGCGATGGCCGAGACCCGCACGCTGTGCCCCTACTGCGGCGTCGGCTGCGGGCTGCTGGTCGACCACGAGGGCGGCAGGGTCGCGGCCGTGCACGGCGACCCGCTTCACCCGACCAACCGGGGGCGCACGTGCCGCAAGCCGCTGGAGCTGCCGGCGGCCGTCCACGCCGCCGACCGGGCGACGATGCCGCTCGTGCGCGAGGACCGCGCCGGCCGCTTCGCGCCCGCGACGTGGGACGACGCGCTCGGCGGGATCGCGCGCCGCCTGGCCGGCTACCGGCCCGACGAGATCGCCTTCTACATCTCCGGCCAGCTCCTCACCGAGGACTACTACGCGGTCAACAAGCTCGCCAAGGGCTTCCTGCAGACCAACAACGTCGACTCCAACTCGCGGCTGTGCATGTCGAGCGCGGTCGCCGGCTACACGGGCGCGTTCGGCTTCGACGGCCCGCCGCCCGCCTACGCCGACCTGGACCTGGCCGACTGCCTGCTGCTGCTCGGCACGAACACGGCCTCGTGCCATCCGATCGCGTGGTCGCGCATCCGCGACCGCCAGGCGTCGGGCGGCTTCGTGATCGTCGCCGACCCGCGCCCGACGCCGACCGCGCGCGCGGCCGACCTGCACCTGCCGGTGCGGCCCGGCACCGACCTCGCGCTGCTGAACGCGATGCTGCACGTCGTCGACGCCGAGGGCCTGACCGACGCCGCGTTCGTCGCGTCGGCCACGACCGGCTGGGAGGAGGCGATCGCGGTCGCGCGCGAGTGGACGCCCGAGCGGGCGGCCGCGGTGTGCGGGGTGGAGGCGGACGCGATCGTCCAGGCCGCCACGCGCTTCGCCGGCGCGGGCGCGGCGATGGCGCTGTGGTCGATGGGCGCCAACCAGTCCGCGGTCGGCACGCTGAAGAACCGCGCGCTGATCAACCTGTGCCTGGCGGCGGGGCAGATCGGCCGGCCCGGCAGCGGGCCGCTGTCGCTGACCGGCCAGCCCAACGCGATGGGCGGCCGCGAGACCGGCGGCCTCGCCCACCTGCTGCCCGGCTACCGGCGGGTCGACGACCCCGCCGACCGCGCCGCGATGGAGGCGCACTGGGGGTGTCCGCCGATCGCGCCCGAGCCGGGCCTCGCCGCCGTCGAGCTGTTCGACGCGATCGCGGGCGGGCGGGTGAAGGCGGTGTGGATCGTCGCCACCAACCCGCTCGTCTCGCTGCCCGACGCCGATCGCGCGCGGGCGGCGCTTCGGCGCGCCGAGCTGGTGGTGGTCCAGGACGCCTTCCACCCGACCGAGACGTCCGCGCTCGCGCACGTCGTCCTGCCGGCGGCCGCGTGGCCGGAGAAGACCGGGACGATGACGAGCAGCGAGCGGCGCGTCGGGCTCGTCGAGCGGGCGGTCGACCCGCCCGGCTCGGCCCGCCCCGACTGGGAGATCTTCGCCGGCCTGGGCCGCGCGCTCGGCCACGCCGGCGCGTTCGCCTGGCCCGACGCGGCCGCCGTCTTCGACGAGTTCGCGGCCTGCACCGCCGGGCGTCCCTGCGACGTCAGCGGCCTCAGCCACGAGCGGCTGCGCGTGGAGGGCTCGCGGCAGTGGCCGTGCCCGGCCGGCTCGGAGGGCACCCGCCGCCTGTACGCCGACCGCCGCTTCCCGACGCCCGACCGCCGCGCCCGCTTCGCGCCGACGCCGCACGACGGCCCGGCCGAGGCCCCGGACGCGGAGCACCCGCTGCTGCTGACGACCGGCCGGGTCGCCGAGCACTGGCACACGCTGACGCGCACCGGCAAGTCGGCGGCGCTGCGGGCGGCTGCGCCCGAGCCGTTCGTGGAGCTGCACCCCGACGACGCGCCCGGCGTGCGCGACGGCGACCTCGTGCGCGTCGCGTCGCGGCGGGGCGCCGTGCGGCTGCGCGCGCGCCTCGTCCCCGAGCTCCCGCGCGGCACCGCGTTCGCCCCGTTCCACTGGGGCGCGCTGCACGCGCCGGCCGGCGCGGGCCAGCTCAACGCGGTCACCCACGGCACGGTCGACCCGACGTCGAAGCAGCCGGAGCTGAAGGCGGTCGCGGTGCGCGTCGAGCGCGCCGGCAGCCCGGTGCGCCGCCCGGCGCAACCGCGGCGGCTCGTCGTCGTCGGCACCGGCATGGCCGGCCAGGCGGTGGTCGAGGAGGCGATGCGCCGCCGCGACGGCTGGCGGATCACGATGCTGGGCGAGGAGCCCGGCCCGGCCTACAACCGCGTCCTCGTCTCCAAGCTGCTGGCCGGCACGTGCGGGCCGGGCGACCTCGTCATCAGGCCGGCCGCCTGGTTCGCCGAGCACGGCATCGACCTGCGCGGCGGCTGCCCGGCGACCGCGATCGACCTCGCGGCGCGGACGGTCACCGACGCCGGCGGCGAGCGCCACGGCTACGACGCGCTCGTGGTCGCCACCGGCTCGCGGCCGCTGCTGCCGCCGATCCCGGGCATCGGCGCGCCGCACGTCCTCGCGTTCCGCACCCCGCGCGACGTCGACGCCCTCCACGCCGCCGGGCCCCGCCGCGCGGTGGTCGTGGGCGGCGGCCTGCTGGGCCTGGAGGCGGCGGCCGGCCTGCACGCGCGCGGCGCGCGCGTCACCGTGATCGACGTCGCCGACCGGCTGATGCCCCGCCAGCTCGACGCGGCCGCCGGCGCGATGCTGCGCCGCGCCGTCGAGCGGCTGGGCCTGGAGGTCGAGGTGGGCGTCGCCCCGGTCGCCGTCGCCCGCGACGGCGTGCTCCTGGACGACGGCCGGCACCTGGCCGCCGACCTGGTCGTGTGCGCCGCCGGCGTGCGGCCCGAGACCGCGCTCGCCCGCGCCGCCGGCCTGGAGGTCGCGCGCGGGATCGTGGTCGACGACCAGATGCGCACCAGCGCGCCGGACGTGTACGCGGTCGGGGAGTGCGCGGAGCACCGCGGCGTCGTGCACGGCCTGTGGGCGCCGCTGGCCGCGCAGGCGCGCGTGGCCGGGGCGGGCGTGGCCGGCGACCCGGCGGCGTTCACCGGCGCCGTCCCCGCGACCGTGCTGAAGGTCGCCGGCGTCGAGGTGTTCGCCGGCGGCGAGCCGGCCGGCGCCGACGAGCTGATCGCCGCCGACACCCGCCGCGGCACCTACCGCAAGCTCGTCCTCGACGGCGACCGCCTGGCCGGCGGCATCCTCGTCGGCGACGTCGGGGAGGCCCGCGCGCTGTCGGAGCTGCTGCGCACCGGCGCGCCGGTCCCCGACGCGCTGCTGAGCCCGGCCCCGAGCGCGGGCGCGCTGCCCGCCGACGACGCCGCCACGGTCTGCTCCTGCAGCCAGGTCACCCGCGGGGCCGTGCTCGACGCGATCCGCCGCGGCGGCCTGACCACCGCCGCGCAGGTCTCGCGCGCGACCGGCGCGGCGACCGGCTGCGGCTCCTGCGCCGGCGACGTGGCCGCGATCCTCGCCGAGCGTTCACGCAGCGGAAACACGGACGGCACGGACGCGAAACGGGCGACGGCCACGATGCCGACATGAGCGCGGACGGCATCGTCATCGTCGGCGGCGGGATCGCCGGGCTCGCGGTCTGCGAGGCCCTGCGCGAGCGCGACCGCGACGTCCCGATCACGCTGATCTGCGGCGAGGACCGCCTGCCCTACGACCGGGTGCGCCTGTCGGAGCTGCTGATCAGCGGCGAGGACGCCGACACGCTGTGCCTGCGGCCGGCCGAGTGGTTCGAGGAGCACGACGTGACGACGCTCCTGGGCCGCTGGGTCACCGCGGTCGACGCGGCCGCCCGCACGCTCACGCTCGACGGCGGCCAGGAGCTGGCCTACGGGACGCTCGTCCTGGCCACCGGCTCGCAGCCGCTGATGCCGCCGCTGCCGGGCATCGATCTGGCGGGAGTGCACCCGTTCCGCGGTCCCGAGGACTGCCGGGCCGTCCGCACGGCCGCGCGGGCCGCCACCCGCGCGGCCGTGATCGGTGGCGGGCTGCTCGGCCTGGAGGCCGCGCGCGGCGTCGTCGAGCAGGGCTGCCCGGTGACCGTCGTGCACCTCATGGACCGCCTCATGGAGCGCCAGCTCGACGCCGGCGCCGCCGCCCTGCTGGCCCCGGCGCTGGCCGAGCGCGGCATCGCCGTCACGCTCGAGCGCCGGACCGAGGCGCTCGAGGGCCGCGACGGCCGCGTCCGCGCGCTGCGCTTCGCCGACGGCGGCGAGCTGGCCGCCGACCTCGTCGTCGTCTCGATCGGGATCCGCGCCGAGACCTCGCTCGCGCGGGCCGCCGGCCTGGAGGTCGAGCGCGGCATCGTCGTCGACGACACGCTGGCCACCAGCGCGCCCGGGGTCTACGCGGTCGGCGAGTGCGCACAGCACCGCGGCGTCGTCTACGGGCTCGTCGCCCCGATCCACGAGCAGGCCCGCGTCGCCGCCGGCGCGATGCTCGGCCGCGGCGGGCGCGACACCGTCTACGCGGGCTCGGTCCCCAGCGCGAAGCTGAAGGTCGCGGGCCTCGACCTCGTCGCCGCCGGCGCCGCCACCGGCGAGGCCGAGGCGGTCACCGTCGACGCGGAGGCCGGCGTCTACCGCAAGCTCGTCGTCAGCGGCGGTCGCGTCGCCGGCACGATCCTCCTGGGCGACGCCCGCGGCTCGGCCGCGCTGATCGCCGCCGTGCGCTCCGGCGAGCCGGTCGACGACCCGCTCGCCGCGCTCCAGGCGGCGTCGAAGGTGAGCGCCGCCGACCTGCCCGCCGAGGCGCAGGTGTGCGACTGCAACGGGGTCTGCAAGGGCGAGATCGAGGCCGCGGTCACCGAGGGCGGCTGCGCGACCCCGCGCGAGGTCATGGCCCAGACCCGCGCCGGGACCGGCTGCGGCTCGTGCAAGGCGACCGTGATCGAGATCGTCGCCGACGCCGCCGGCGGCCTCTCCGACGAGCCCGCCTACCTGTGCCCGTGCCGGCGCCTCACGCGCGAGGACGTCGCCCACCAGGTGCGCGCGGACGGGCTGCGCTCGGTGAGCGAGGTCGCCGCCGCCTGCGGCGCCGGACGCGACTGCGGCGCCTGCAAGCCGGCGCTGGCCTACCTGGTGTCGGAGGTCAACGCCAACCGCCATCGCGAGGAGCGCGACGCCCGGTTCATCAACGACCGCGTCCACGCCAACATCCAGAACGACGGCACGTTCAGCGTCGTCCCGCGGATGTACGGCGGGGTCACCACGCCCGACGAGCTGCGCCGCATCGCCGACGTCGCCGAGCGCTATGGCGCGCGCATGGTGAAGGTCACCGGCGGCCAGCGCATCGACCTGCTCGGCATCCGCAAGCAGGACCTGCCGGCCGTGTGGCGCGACCTCGACATGCCGTCCGGGCACGCGTACGCGAAGGCGGTGCGGACGGTGAAGACGTGCGTCGGCAGCGACTTCTGCCGCTTCGGGGTCGGCGACTCGATCGGCCTGGGGATCGCGATCGAGCGCGCGTGGGAGGGCCTGTACACGCCGGCCAAGGTCAAGGGCGGCGTGTCGGGGTGCCGGCGCAACTGCGCCGAGGCGACCGTGAAGGACATCGGCGTGCTCGCCCTCGACGGCGGGCGCTGGGAGATCCGCATCGGCGGCGCCGCGGGCGCGTCGGTGCGCGAGGCCGACGTGCTGTGTCAGGTGGACTCGCCCGAGGAGGTCATGCAGGTGTCGACCGCTGCGCTGCAGCTCTACCGCGAGGAGGCCGAGTACAAGGAGCGCCTCTACGACTTCGTCCCGCGCTACGGGCTCGACCGCCTGCGCGAGGCCGTGCTCGACCCGGAGCGGTCGGCCGCCCTGCGCGAGCGCTTCGCGATCGCCAAGGCCGCGGTCGCCGACCCGTGGAAGGAGCGCGACGAGCCCTACCACCCGCGCCAGTTCGCCGACCTCGACGTCGTCGGCCCCGTGGGGGTGGAGTGAGATGGCGGCCACGAGCACGATGCTGCGCGCCTGCCACGTCGAGGACGTGCCGATGGGGGGAGGGCCGCGCGCTGACCGTCGGCGGGCACCGGATCGCGCTGTTCCGCACCGCGGGCGGCTGGTACGCCCTCGACGACGCCTGCCCGCACCGCGGCGGGCCGCTCTCGGACGGGATCGTGGCCGACGCGTGCGTGACCTGCCCGCTGCACGAGCGGCGCTTCGACCTGGCCACCGGCGAGGGCTCCGCCCCCGGCGATCGCGTCGCGGCGCACCGCGTCGAGGTCGTCGGCGACGAGGTCTGGCTCGAGATCGCCGTGCCGGTGCTCGCCGCCGCCTGATCCCGCGGCGCGTTCCGGTAACAGGTGGAGATAGTCTGGCGGACGTGTCCCGCCTGACCTCCGCGCTCATCGGTCGCGATGCGACCTACTTCACGCTGTTCGAGGAGTCCGCGACCAACATCGTCCGCGCCGCGGACCTGCTCGACCAGATGATGGCCGCGTGGCCGGAGCGGCCCGAGCTGGCCCGCGACATCCTCATCTGCGAGCAGGACGGCGACCGCATCACCGCGGAGATCGTCAGCCGGCTCAACCAGACCTTCGTCACCCCGATCGAGCGCGAGGACATCCTCGACCTCGCCACGGCGCTCGACGACGTCCTCGACTTCACCGAGGAGACCGCCGACTACATGGGCCTCTACAAGATCGAGGCTCCCATGGAGCAGGCGCAGCGGATGGCGCACATCCTCCTCATGGCGGTGCGCCAGATCGCCGAGGCGATGCCGCTGCTGCGCACGTTCGGGGACCTGGCGCCGCACACCGCCGAGATCCACCGCCTGGAGAACGACGGCGACCGGATCGTCCGCGAGGCGGTGGCGTCGCTGTTCGACACCGGGATCGATCCGATGGTCGTCATCCGCTGGAAGGACATCTACGAGCGCCTCGAGGACGCCATCGACGCCTGCGAGCGCGTCGCCAACACGCTCGCGAACATCGTCATCAAGAACGCGTAGCACCCCGCCGGACCCGCCGCACGTCCGCCCATGGATGCCGATCTCCTGCTCTACCTCGTCGTCGGCGTCGCCCTCGCCTTCGACTTCACCAACGGCTTCCACGACACGGCCAACGTCGTCGCCACGTCGATCTCCACCCGGGCGCTGCGCCCGCGGGCGGCGATCGCGCTCGCCGCGATCCTGAACTTCGTCGGCGCGTTCCTGTCGCTCGAGGTGGCGGCGACGATCGCCAGCGGCATCGTCGAGGCCGACGCCGTGTCGATGAGCGTGATCTTCGCCGGGCTGGTCGGCGCGATCGTCTGGAACCTCGTCACCTGGTGGTTCGGGCTGCCGTCCTCGTCGTCGCACGCGCTGATCGGCGGCGTCGTCGGCGCCGTGCTCGCCTCGCACGGGCCGAGCGCGGTCATCGGGGAGGGGCTGCTCGGGAAGGTCATCGCGCCCGCGCTCGTCGCGCCGGTGCTCGCGTTCTGCGTCGCCGGCGTGGCGATCATCGTCGCCTACCGCGTCGTCGGCCGCCAGCGCCCCGGCCCGGTGACGCGCGGGTTCCGCCTCGGCCAGATCGTCTCCGGCGGCCTGCTCGCGCTCGCGCACGGCACCAACGACGCGCAGAAGACGATGGGCGTCATCACGCTCGCGCTCGTCGCGCACGGCACGCTCCCGGCCGAGAACCCCGAGGTGCCGATGTGGGTCGTCGTCAGCGCGGCGACCGCGATCGCGCTCGGGACCTACTCGGGCGGCTGGCGCATCATCCGCACGATGGGCAGCCGCATCATCCGCATGGACGCCGCGCAGGGCTTCAGCGCCCAGGGCGCCGGCGCGACCGTGATCCTGGCCGCCACCCACGCCGGGTTCCCGCTGTCGACCACGCACGTGATCTCCGGCGCGGTCATGGGCTCCGGGGCGGCCAAGCGCCTGTCGGCCGTCCGCTGGGGCGTGGCCGGGAACATCGCGATCGCCTGGGTCCTCACGCTGCCGATGGCGGGCGCGACCGGCGCGGTCGTCTACGGGTTCAGCAGCCTGTTCGGCGGCGGCGTCGCCGGCCCGATCGTCGTCGCCGTCCTGCTCGTGATCGGGCTCGTCGCCCTGTACGTGATGCGCGTGCGCCAGGATGCGGTCGCCGCGGCGGAGGCCACGTGACGGTGTTCGCGAGCGTCATCGACACCGGCGCCCTGTTCGAGGTGATCTGGGTGAGCTTCGCCGCGGGCGTCGGCCTGACGCTCGCGTTCTCGCTGGCGATCGCCAGCGCGTCGCGCGCCGGCCAGCAGCGGCGCGGCGGCACGCTCGGCGGCGCGATCGCCTGGTGGCTGGTCACCGCGATCTGCGCGATGGTCTGCGTGGTGGCGGTCGTGGCCGGCGTCACCGTGATGCTGTCCAAGTAGCGCCGTCGCGCCGTGTCGCCCCCGCGTGCGTGGGCGCGGCGTCCGCCGGGGTAGCGGTCTCTCGCAGGCACGTGAGGGGCGGTCATTCGGCGACACACCCCCAACGCCTCTCACCGACGCGCGCGCCCAGGGCGGAACCTCGGCGCGCGCACCCCCAGACGCCCGGCGAACAGCCGGGCGTCTTCCGTTCGTGGAAGGAGCCGCCGGGGTGGTGGCGAAACACCCCCAGGCAATGAAGCGTGCGGCAACGACCACGGCGACCCCCCTCCCGTACGAGGGCTCCCGTCACCAGACCCTCTCGGCGTACATCCAGGCCCGGTTCGACGAGTTCTCCCGTTCGCAGAAGGACGTGGCGCAGTACATCGTCGACCACATGGACGAGGCGGCCTTCCAGACCGCCGAGGAGCTCGCGCGCCGCGCCAACACCTCCAGCTCGACGGTCGTGCGGTTCTCGCAGGCCCTGGGCTTCGAGGGCTTCCCCGAGCTGCAGGGCGCCGCGCGCGAGGAGTACCGCCGCGCCCACGCCGCGCCCGCGCAGGCGTCGGGCTCGGCCCCGCTCTTCTCGCTGGACCAGAACGAGTACGAGACCGCGCTGGCCGCCGACCACGTCAACGTCGAGGAGACGGCGCGCAAGTCGTCGCGCTCCGACGTGGAGCAGGCGATCGAGCTCATCGCGGCGGCCCCGCGCGTGCTGATCGCCGGCACCGACCAGATGGCGTTCTTCGCCTCCTACCTGCGCCACCTGCTGTCGCTGCTGGACCTGCGCGCCGAGATCGTCGCGTCCCCGTCGCAGGAGGCGCTCGGGCGCCTGGCCCGCATCGACGAGGAGACGCTCGTCATCGGCCTGTCGGCCGGCCGTCCGCATCCGCTCGTGGTGCGCGCGATGAAGCTGGCGCGCCACCGCAAGTCGCGGACGATCGCGATCACCGACGCGACGCTGAGCGAGGTCGCCAAGCTCGCGCAGGTGCGCCTGTACTACTCGAGCAACTCGCCCGCGTTCGTGCGCTCGCACACCGCGCTGCTGTCGATGATCCAGGCGCTGGCATACGGTGTGTACAGCCGCGACGCCGCGCAGTATGCAGACCGCATCAAGGCGTTCCGGCTGAAGTAGACGGCGGCGCGGGCCGTCCTATAGTGGACGGGGTATGCGCGACGAATCGACCTTCCGCGTCAAGGCCGGCCTGGCGGAGATGCTCAAGGGCGGCGTCATCATGGACGTCGTCACCCCCGAGCAGGCGAAGATCGCCGAGGACGCCGGCGCCGCGGCCGTGATGGCCCTGGAGCGCGTGCCCGCCGACATCCGCCGCGACGGCGGCGTCGCGCGCATGAGCGACCCGGCCATGATCAAGGGCATCCAGGAGGCCGTGTCGATCCCGGTCATGGCCAAGGCCCGCATCGGCCACTTCGCCGAGGCGCAGGTGCTGGAGGCGCTCGAGGTCGACTTCATCGACGAGTCGGAGGTCCTGACGCCCGCCGACGAGGCCCACCACATCGACAAGTGGGCGTTCAAGGCGCCGTTCGTGTGCGGCGCCACCAACCTGGGCGAGGCGCTGCGGCGCATCTCCGAGGGCGCGGCGATGATCCGCTCCAAGGGCGAGGCCGGCACCGGCGACATCGTCGAGGCCGTCCGACATCTGCGCACGATCCGCGGCGAGATCCGCCGGCTCGGCACGCTCGACGAGATGGAGCTGTTCGGGGCCGCCAAGGCGCTGCAGGCGCCGATCGACCTGGTCCGCTCGGTCGCGCGCGAGGGCAAGCTGCCGGTGCCGCTGTTCTGCGCCGGCGGGATCGCCACGCCGGCCGACGCCTCGCTGGTCATGCAGCTCGGCGCCGAGGCCGTGTTCGTCGGCTCGGGCATCTTCAAGAGCGACGACCCGGCGCCGCGCGCGCGGGCGATCGTCGAGGCGACGACCCACTACGCCGACCCGGCGCGGGTCGCGAAGGCCTCCGAGGGCCTCGGTCGCGCGATGGAGAGCCTGGAGACGCGCACGCTCGACGAGTCCCAGCTGCTCGCCGGGCGCGGCTGGTAGTTGGCCGACGACGCCCCGCTGATCGGCGTCGTCGCCCTGCAGGGCGGCTTCGCCGCGCACGAGCGGATGCTGCGCGAGCTCGGCGCCGAGGTGCGCGAGGTGCGCACGCCCGCCGACCTCGACGGGCTCGACGGGCTCGTGTGGCCGGGCGGCGAGTCGACGACGATGACGCTCGCGGTCGAGCGCGAGGGGCTCGCCGAGCCGCTGCGCGAGCTGGTCGAGCAGGGCACGCCGGTGTTCGGCACGTGCGCCGGCATGATCATGCTCGACCGCGCCCACCTCGGCCTGCTCGACGTCGCCTGCGAGCGCAACGCGTTCGGGCGCCAGCTCCACTCCTTCGAGGCCGACCTCGAGCTGCCCGGCGTCACCGACGACGGCGGGCCGCTGCGCGCGGTGTTCATCCGCGCGCCGTGGGTCCGCGACGCCGGCGACGACGTCGAGGTGCTGGCCGAGGTCGACGGCCATCCGGTCGCCGTGCGCCAGGGGCGCCTGCTGGCGGTCTCCTTCCACCCGGAACTGTCGGACGATTTTCGCCTGCACAGGCGGTTTCTCGAGGTGGTGCGGGAGCGGCGCAACCCTCGATAGGGTGCCCGGCCATGGAAGGCGTCCAGGGCACGTTCGCCCTTCTCGACGCGATCGCCGCCCAGGCGCCGGTGGGGGTCGGATTCTGGGACTCGCAGCTCCGTCTGCGGTATGCCAACCCGGGGCTCGCGCGCCTGATCGGCGCGCCCGAGGACGAGTGCCTGGGGCGCACGCTGCCGGTGCTCGCGGGGGAGATCGGCGTGGCGCTGGAGCGGCTGCTCGCGCAGGTGCTGGCGACCGAGGACCCGGTCGTCGGGCGCGCGGTCCGCGGTCGCACGCCGGCGTCCGGTGACGAGGAGGTCGACTGGACCGGCGCGTTCTTCCCCCTGCGGGGCGAGGACGGCGCCACGATCGGCGTCGCGGCCATGATGCGCCTCCTGGCCGAGGAGCGCCCGACCGCCGAGCTCCAGCGCGCCCTGCAGGAGGCGCTGGCCGCGCGCACCGAGGCGGAGATGGCCCGCTCGCGGACCGCGTTCATCGCCGAGGCCGGCGCGCGGATGGCGACGTCGATGGACGCCCGCCAGGCGCTGCGGCGGCTCGCCCGCGCCGCGGTGCCGCGCGCCGCCGACTGGTGCTCGATCTCGCTCATCGACCGCGATGGGCGGCTGAACCCGGTCGCCGCCGCCCACCGCGACGAGGAGCAGGAGGCGCTGCTGTGGGCGATGCTCAACCGCCGCCCGCTCCACGTCGACGGTCCCGCCGGCCCGGCCGAGGCCCTGCGGGCCGGGCGGCCGGTGCTGCAGGAGCTCGTCGACGACGCCGATCTCGAGCGGATCGCCGTCGACGAGCACCATCTGCGCCACATGCGCGCGCTGGGCATCCGCTCGTCGCTCGTGGTGCCGCTGTCCTCGCCGCGCCGGCCGATCGGCACGATCACGCTCGTGCACGCCGAGTCGGGGCGCCGCTACGGGCCCGAGGACGTGACGATGGCCGAGGCGCTGGCCGCGTGGGCGGGCCTGCACGTCGAGAACGCGCGGCTGTACACCGAGCGCTCGCTGATCGCCAGCACCCTGCAGGAGGGCCTGTTGCCGGCCGCGCTGCCCGACCTGCCCGGCATCGACCTCGCGGTCCGCTACCGCCCGGCCGGCGACCAGAACCAGGTGGGCGGCGACTTCTACGACGTCTACCCGGTCGAGGAGGGGCGCTTCACGGCCGTGGTCGGCGACGTGTCGGGCAAGGGCGCGGCGGCCGCCGCGCTCACCGCGCTGGCGCGCCACACGCTGTTCGCCGGCGCCGTCCAGGGCGGGACCGGGCCCGAGAACCTGGCGCTGCTCAACGACGCGCTCCTGCGCCGCGGGGGCGGCGGGCACTTCTGCACCGCCGTCGTCCTCGACGCCGAGCCGCGCGAGGGCGAGCTCGCCGTGCGGATCGCCAACGGCGGCCATCCGGCGCCGCTGGTGCTGCGCGCCGGCGGCGCGGTGGAGGAGACCGACGGCGGCGGCATGCTGATCGGCGCGGTCGAGGCGGCGCCGCTGCACGTCGAGGAGGTGCGCCTGGCCCCCGGCGACCTGCTCGTCGCCTACACCGACGGCGCCGTCGAGCTGCGTGGCGAGGACCCGGCGGCCGGCGAGCGGCTGCTGCGCGAGCGCCTCGCCGCGCTCGCTGGCGAGCCCGCGGTGACGATCGCCGCCGAGCTGGAGAACGCCGTGGTCGCCGCGTCCGGCGGCGAGCCGCAGGACGACGTCGCGCTGCTGGTCGTCGGGCCCGCCCGCCGCTAGGACCCGGCCACGTCGAGCACCGCGACGACCGTGACCGCCAGCGCGGCGAGCACGATCAGCGTCACGAGCGCGAACGCGAGGATGGCCAGGGGGCTGCGCCGGCGGCGCGGCTCGTCCACAAGCGGCGGCAGCGGCGGGAAGGCCTCCAGCGCCTCCGGGTCGGGCTCGGGCGCCCACGCCTCGTCGGGCTCGCCCTCGGCCAGCGGGTCGAACGCCTCCGTCTGCTGCAGCGTCGCATCGGCCGCGTCGAACTCGTCGGACGGGAGCGCGTCGAACTCGTACGTCGGCTGCGCCACCTGCGCCGGCACCGGGCCGGGGGCGACCTCGACCAGCGGGGCGGGCGCGTCGTCGGGCGGGTCGACGGCCAGCAGCGCGGCCATGATCGCCCGGGACGCGAACGGGGTCGGCACGTCGGCCGGCGCGTCGCGGTAGGCGCGCTCGCCGGCGCGGAAGCGCGCCTCGGCGCCCCTGCACGGCGCGCACCGCGCCAGATGGCGGGCCAGGCGTTGCTGATCGGCGTCGCCGAGGTCGCGCTCGGCGCGCGCGGCCAGCAGCTCGGGCACCAGCTCGCACGGCGAGGGCCCGTCGCCGCCGCGCAGGCGGGCGCGCAGCGCCACGTCGCGGGGCGCGCGGACCGCGGCCGCGTACCGGGTGGTGCGCAGCAGCGTGCGCTCGGGGTCGACGTGGCGGGGGTCCGCGGCCTCGACGACCGCGCGGCGGAAGCGCGCGAACGCGTCGGCGGCCGCTTCCACGGCCCGGCCGGGGGCGGTGACCTGCTCGGCGTAGGCGAGCACGGCGGCCCCGCGGCGCATCGTGAGGCCGCTCAGGGCGGCGGGGTCGCCGTCGCGAACCCCCTCGGGAGTGACGATCGAAGCCTGGACGTCCAACATGCGGCGCTAGACCCTACGGTCCGCACCTGTCAGAACCGCGTCCACGGCGCGGGCGGTCGCGTCCCACGAGAAGCGGGCCGCGCGCGCCCGTCCGGCGGCCCGCAGCCGTCCCGCCTCGGCCTCGTCCAGGCAGGCCGCCAGGACCGCCTCGGCGATCAGGTCCGGCCGCCGCGGCTCCACGAGCAGCGCGGCCTCTCCGCAGGTCTCGGGCAACGCGCCGCGGTCGGAGGCCACCACCGGCACGCCGGCCGCCATCGCCTCCAGGCACGGGAGCCCGAACCCCTCGTGCAGCGACGGCAGCACGAACGCGCGCGCGCCCGCGTACAGCCCCGGCAGCAGGGGGTCGGGCACGTAGCCGAGGCGCCGGATGCCGGCCAGGTCGCCGGCGGGTCCGTGATGGGCACGGCGCGAGCCGGCGGCCACGAGCTCGATCCCGTGCTCGGCCAGGGCCCGGGCCGTGGCGCCCAGCACGGCCTGGTTCTTGCGCGCGCCCTCGCCGGCCACCGTCAGCACGTACGGGCGGTCGAGGCCCAGCGCGGACCGCGCGCCCGCGGCGTCGGCGTCCGGGGTGAAGCGCTCGTCGACGCCGCCGGGGACGACGACGATGCCCGCGGGGTCGACGCCGGTCGTCGCCGCGATCTCGTCGCGCGAGAACGCCGAGACGGTCAGCACGAGCCGTGCCCGGCGGGCGACCGCGGGCAGCATCCGCCGGTGCCAGGCCGCGTACGGGCCCGAGAACCACTCCGGGTGGGTGAGCGAGACCGCGTCGTGGATGACGACGACGTTGCCGTCGAAGCGCAGCGGCGCGAGGTTGGCGGGGTTGAGGAGCAGCCGCGCGCCGGCGCGCCGCGCCCGGGCGGGGAGGACGAGCTGCTCCCACGCCTGCCCGGCCTGGTAGGCCATCCCGCGCGGCGGCCACGCCACCGCGTAGCGATCGGGCGCCAGCGCGGGCAGCCGCGCGGCCAGCTCGGCCGCCCACCGCTCGACCCCGCTGAGCTGGCGGCGGGCGGCGGCGCGGGCGTTGATCAGCACCTCGGGCACGGCCCGGCAGCGTACGCGCACCGGTCGATAGCCTCGGCGGCATGCGAATCGCCGTCGCCGCCGACGAACGCACCGGGGTCGCCGACGCCGTCGTCGAGGAGCTGCGCCGCCGCGGCCACGAGCCGATCCTCCACGGCGCCCTCACCGACGCCGAGCGCGACGACTGGGCGTGGGCGTCCGAGGCCGCCGCCCGCGACGTCGCCGAGGGGCGCGCCGACCAGGGGATCGTCTGCTGCTGGACGGGGACCGGCGCGTCGATCGCCGCCAACAAGGTCCCCGGCATCCGCGCCGCGCTGTGCGGCGACGCGCCGACCGCCGCCGGCGCGCGCCGCTGGAACGACGCCAACGTGCTCGCGCTGTCGCTGCGCGCGACCTCGGAGGCCGAGCTGGTCGAGATCCTCGACGCCTGGTTCGCCGCCGAGCCCAGCGACGAGCCCGACGACCGCGCGAACATCGAGCACGTGGACCGGATCCGTGGCTGAGGAGGTCCAGGCCGCCGGCGGGCTCGTCGTCGACGACGGCGGCGTGCTGCTCGTCCACCGTCCCCGCTACGACGACTGGTCGCTGCCGAAGGGCAAGCTCGACCCGGGCGAGTCGTTCGAGGAGGCCGCGCTGCGCGAGGTCGAGGAGGAGGCCGGGCTGCGCTGCGCGCTCGGCGAGGAGCTCGAGCCCGTCCACTACACCGACGACCGCGGCCGCCCGAAGGTCGTGCGCTACTGGGCGATGACCGTCGTCGAGCGCGAGCCGTTCCAGCCCAACGAGGAGGTCGACGAGCTCGCGTGGCTGCCGCCGGCCGAGGCGGCGCGGCGGCTCACCTACCCGCACGACCGCGAGCTCGTCACCGCGTGGGCGGCGCGCGGGGTGGAGGTCGAGCGCAAGTTCCGCGTGGCCCGGCTGCCCGAGGGGCTCGACGCCGCCCCGCGCCGGCGGATCGCACAGGGCTACCTGACGACCGGCGACGTCGAGGTGCGCCTGCGGCGCGCCGACGACCAGACGTTCCTGACGATCAAGGCCGGCGACGGGCTCGTGCGCGCCGAGGAGGAGCTGCCGATCGAGCCCGACCGCTTCGCGCGGCTGTGGCCGCTGACCGCCGGCCGCCGCGTCGAGAAGGTCCGCCACCTGATCGACCACGACGGCCGCACGATCGAGGTCGACGTGTTCGGCGGGGCCAACGAGGGGCTGGTCCTCGCCGAGGTCGAGTTCCCCGGCGCCGAGGACGCCGCCCGCTGGCAGGCCCCCGACTGGCTGGGCGAGGACGTCACCGGCGATCCCGCGTACCGCAACCAGCGCCTCGCGTCGTGAGCGCCCGCGTCGGACTCGTCGGCTACGGCCTCGCCGGCCGCGCCTTCCACGCGCCGCTCATCGAGGCCGAGCCGGCCCTGACGCTCGCGGCGATCGTCACCGCCGACCCCGCGCGCCGCGCCCAGGCCGCCGCCGACCACCCGCACGCGACGCTCCTCGACCGCGCCGACGAGCTGTGGGCGCGCCGCGCCGAGCTGGACCTGATCGTCGTCGCCTCGCCCAACGCGACGCACGTCCCGCTCGCGCGCGCCGCGATCGAGCACGGCCTCGACGTCGTCGTCGACAAGCCGCTGGCCGCGAGCGCGGCCGAGGCCCAGGCGCTGCTCGACGACGCGCGCGCCCGCGGGCGGCTGCTGATCCCGTTCCACAACCGCCGCTGGGACGGCGACTTCCTCACGGTGCGCCGGCTGGTGGAGACCGAGGCGCTGGGGACGGTCGTGCGGTTCGAGTCGCGGTTCGACCGCTGGCGGCCCGAGGTCGCCGACGGCTGGCGCGAGCAGGACGACCCCGCCGAGGCCGGCGGCCTGCTCTACGACCTCGGCGTGCACCTCATCGACCAGGCGCTGCAGCTCTTCGGGCCCGCCGCGACCGTGTACGCCGAGCTCGACGTCCGCCGCCCGGGCGCCCGGGTCGACGACGACGCGTTCGTGGCGATCACCCACCGCAACGGCGTGCGCTCCCACCTGTGGGCGAGCATGCTCGCCGGTCAGCTCGCGCCGCGCCTGCGGGTGGTCGGCGACGCCGCGACGTACGTCAAGCACGGCCTGGACCCGCAGGAGCCGCAGATGCGCGCCGGCGCGCGGCCGGGCGACCCCGGGTTCGGGGAGGAGCCGCCGGAGCGGTGGGGCACGCTCGGCGCCGGCGACGAGACGCGCGCGGTCCCGACCGAGGCGGGGCGCTACATCGGCTTCTACCGGGGCGTCGTCAGCGCGCTGCGCGGTGGGGCGCTGCCCGTCGACCCCGTCGACGCGATCGCGGCGCTGACCGTGATCGAGGCGGCGCAGCGCTCCGTGCGGGAGCGCTGCGTCGTGAGCCTCGACGACGTCAGTGGTCCATGACGAGGATCGGCTTCAGCACGTCGCCGGCCGCCGACTGGGCCATCGCGTCGTTGACCTCGTTGAGCTTGAACCTGGCGACGAGCTTGTCGTAGGGGAAGCGGCCGGTCAGGTGCAGCCGGGCGAGCGCGCCGATGAGCCGGTCGCTCGTGCCCTCGCCGCCGAGCACGCCGGCGACGGTCTTGCCCCACAGCGTGCTCATGTGGTCGAGCGTGAACTCGGCGCCGGCGGGCGCGCCGCCGATGATCACGCAGCGCCCGCGCAGGCCGACCGAGTCGGCCGCCTGGCGCAGCACGTTCACGTTGCCGGTGCACTCCAGCGAGTAGTCGGCGTGCCCGCCGCAGATCTCCTGGACGGCCTCGACTGGGTCGGCCTCGCCGACGTTGATCGTGTCGGTCGCCCCGAGCTCGCGTGCGAGCTTCAGGCGCGAGTCGTGGCGGTCGACGGCGATGATCGTCGTGGCGCCCGAGTTGCGCGCGGCCATGACCGCGGCCAGGCCGACCGCGCCGGTGCCGTAGACGACGATCGACGAGCCGACCTCGGGGCGCGCGTTGTTCCACACGGCGCCCGCGCCGGTGGCCAGGCCGCAGGCCAGCGGGCCGGCGGTCTCGACGGGGAACCCCTCGGGCAGCTTCACGAGCACCTTGGCGTCCACGATCGAGTGCGTCGCGAACGACGACTGCCCGAAGAAGTGGCTGTGGACCGGCGTGCCGTCCGGGCGCCGCAGCGCGGTGGACCCGTCGTCGCGCGTGCCGCGGCCCACGAGCGGGCCGATCATCATGCAGTAGCGCGGCTGGCCCTCGCGGCAGTTGCGGCACTCGCCGCACCACGGCCAGCCGATGACGACCGGATCGCCCACGGCGACGTTCGTCACGCCGTCGCCGACGGCCTCGACGACGCCGGCGCCCTCGTGCCCGAGGACGCCGGGGAACGGATAGGGGAAGTCGCCCTCCTGGGCGATCGCGTCGGTGTGGCAGACGCCGGTGGCGACGATCCGGACGAGCGCCTCGCCGGCGCGCGGCTCGTCGATCTCCAGCTCCTCCACCTGGAGCGGCGCGTTGACCTGCTCGATGGTTGCGGCGGTGACCCTCATGATCGTCAAGCTACCTGACATTCAGCCATCGCGTCACCCCTTCGGCGTCGGTCTCCTCGCGGATGCGGCCCTCGGCGACGAGCAGGTCCGTGTGGCCGATGACCTCGCTCAGCGTCAGGTAGGCCTGGGTGATCGCGACGTTGCCCCACAGGGCGTGGGCCAGCTCGTACGCGGTGGCCGGCCGCTCCGCCACCAGGCGGGCGATCTTGTCGGCGCGCCGGGCGTGGCCGGCGAATCGCTCGTCGATCAGCGCGCGATGGTCGGTGACGGGGTCGCCGTGGCCGGTGAGGACGAGCGCGAGGTCCATCTCCCGGGTCCTGCGCAGGGACGCCAGGTACTCGGCGAGGGCGGGGAAGCGCTCGCCCGACCCGTCGAGCCGGCGCGTGATGAGCGGGTTGGACGAGATGTGCTTGATGAGGTGGTCGGCGCCGATCAGCAGGCCGCGCTCGGGGTCGTGCAGGACGATGTCCGACGGCGAGTGGCCGGGGCGATGGTGGACGCGCAGCGCGCGCCCGGCGAACTCGAGGACGTCGCCGTCGAGCAGCGGGCGGGTGACGGTCGCCGGCGCGCCCCAGCCGCGCATGACCCGCGACATCGAGCGCAGCGCGTAGCGGATCTCCTCGGGGATGCCGTGGCGGGCCATCAGCTCCTCGGCGAACCGGTCCTCGTCCTCCATCGCGCCGCCGTACTCGGCCAGCCACGGGGCAAGCGGCCCGAACGCGCACACCTCGGCGCCGGAGCGCTCGGCGAGGATCCCGACCAGTCCCAGGTGGTCCATGTGCTGGTGGGAGACGACGATCCGCCCGAGGTCCTCGACCCGGCGGCCGTGCTCGGCCAGGCCGCGCTCGAGCGTGTGCAGCGCCGTGCCGGAGTTCGGGCCGGCGTCGACGAGCGTCAGCGGGTCGTCGTCGATCAGCCAGCAGTTGACCGGCCCGACCGCGAAGCCGGTCGGCAGCGCCAGGCGGTGGACGCCCGCGTCAGGCGCGGATGATCCCAAGGACCTCGTCCCGCCGGCGCTCCATGTCCTCGACGGACACGAGCGACTCGAGCGTCAGGCGCAGCAGCGGCTCCGTGTTGGACGGGCGCACGTTGAAGTGCCAGTCGTCGTAGTCCACGGAGACGCCGTCGACGTGGGTGATCGTCGCGTCGGCGTAGCGCTCCTCGAGCTCGGCCATCTTGGCGGCGGCGTCGGCGACCTCGGAGTTGATCTCGCCCGAGATGAAGTAGGTCGACCGGTACGGCTCCAGCAGCTCGCTCATGCGCTTGCCCTCGACGGACAGCTTCTCGAGCACGAGCAGCGCCGGGATCGTCCCCGAGTCGGCGTTGTAGAAGTCGTGGAAGTAGTAGTGGCCGGAGACCTCGCCGCCGAAGAGCGCGCCCTCGCGCAGCATCCGGGTCTTGAAGAACGCGTGGCCGACCCGGTTGATGTGCGGCGTGCCGCCGGCCCTGCGCACGGTGTCGGGCACGGCCCGCGACGCGCGCGCGTCGTAGAGAATGTCGGCCCCCGGCGTCTTGGCGAGCAGGTGCTCGGCCAGGATCGCGGTGAGGAAGTCGCCGTCGACGAACCGCCCGGTGTCGTCGATGAAGAAGCAGCGGTCGGCGTCGCCGTCCCAGGCGATGCCGAGGTCGGCGCCCTCGGAGCGCACCTTCTCGACGATGAAGCGCCGGTTCTCCTCCAGCAGCGGGTTGGGCTCGTGGTCGGGGAAGTGGCCGTCGGGCGTGAAGTACGTCTCGACGAGGTCGAGCGGGAGCCGGCGCAGCAGCGGCCCGACCATCGGCCCGGCCATGCCGTTGCCGCCGTCGACGACGACCTTCAGCGGCTTCACGTTCGCCGGGTCGATGAACGCCATCGCGGCGGCCTGGAAGTCGGGGTAGACGTCGACCTCCTCGACCGTGCCGGCGCGCGCCGGGTCCGGATCGCCCAGGCCCGCCTCGACCAGCGCGCGGATGTCCTGGATGCCCTCGTCGCCCGACAGCGCGATCGCGCCCTTCTTGACGAGCTTGGCGCCCGTGTAGGCCTTCGGGTTGTGCGAGGCCGTGCACATCAGGCCGCCGTCGAGCTCGCGCGAGCCGACGGTGAAGTAGAGCATCTCGGTGCCGACCTGCCCGACGTCGACGACGTGGGCGCCCTCGGCGACCATCCCGGCGCGGTAGCGGGCCGCCATCTCGGGGGCGGTGAGGCGCATGTCGCGCCCGATCGCCAGGCGCAGCTCGTCCTGCGGCGTGCCCGACAGGTCGGCGAGGACGCGCACGAACGCGCGCCCGATCTGCTCGGCGTCGTCGGGCCCGAGCTGCTCGCCGTAGAGCCCGCGGATGTCGTAGGCCTTGAAGATGGAGGGGTCGATCGGCATCGGGCGTGATCCTACGGGGGCTCGTATCCTGCCGCGCCGTGGACGTGGTCATCCTCTGCGGCGGACGCGGGACACGCCTGCAGGAGCGCACGCAGGAGATCCCCAAGCCACTCGTCGAGATCGGCGGGCGCCCGATCCTGTGGCACGTGATGCGGATCTACGCCCACCACGGCGCCACGCGGTTCCTGCTCTGCACGGGCTACAAGGGCGAGCTGATCGAGGCGTTCGCGCGCGCCGAGCCGTGGCCGGACGGGGTGGAGGTGACGTGCGTCGACACGGGCCTGGACACGCCGACCGGCGGGCGCGTGCACCTGGTCGGCGACCGCCTCGGCGACCGCTTCTGCGCGACCTACGGCGACGGCCTGGCCGACCTCGACCTGCGCGCCGAGCTCGCCTTCCACGCCGGGCACGGCGCGCTGGCGACGATGGCGGTCGTGCGGCCGGAGCTGCAGTTCGGCGTGACCGAGGTCGACGACGACGGCGTCGTCACCGGGTTTCGCGAGAAGCCGCGCTCCGAGCACTGGATCAACGGCGGCTTCTTCGTCTTCGAGCGCGGCGTCCTCGACTACCTGGCCGAGGACTCGGTGCTCGAGCGCGGGCCGCTGCAGCACCTGGCCGCCGACGGCCAGCTCCGCGCGTTCCGCCACACGGGCTTCTGGGAGTGCATGGACACCTACAAGGACGCGGTCGCGCTGAACGACCTGTGGGCCGGCGACGACCCGCCGTGGAAGGTGTGGGCGGCGTGACCCGCTCGGTCTTCGTCACCGGCGCGTACGGGATGCTCGGCGGATGGCTGGTGCGCGCGCTGCTGGAGCGCGGCGACCGCGTGACGGTCTTGCGCCGCGACGAGGCGCCCGGGTCGCTGCTGGAGGTCGAGGGGCTGCAGGCGCGCTGCACGGTCGTGCACGGCGACGTGACCGACGGGGCGCTGCTGGAGCGGGCGATCGGCGAGCACGAGGTCGACACCGTGTTCCACCTGGCCGCGCAGACCATCGTCGGCACCGCGGCGCGGGCGCCGCTGTCGACGTGGGAGGCCAACGTCCGCGGCACCTACCTGCTGATGGAGGCGTGCCGCACCGCCGGGGTGCAGCGGGTGGTCGTGGCCGCGTCCGACAAGGCCTACGGCGCCCACGACGACCTTCCGTACCGCGAGGACATGGCGCTGCAGCCGACGTTCCCCTACGACGTGTCCAAGGCCTGCACCGACCTGATCGCGCGCTCGTACTGGCACACCTACGGCGTGCCGGTGGCGACCACGCGCTTCGCCAACGTGTACGGCGGCGGCGACCGCAACCCGTCGCGGCTCATCCCCGAGGCGGTGGCCGCCGTCCTGGCCGGGCGCGCGCCGGTGATCCGCTCCGACGGCACGCCCGAGCGCGACTTCCTCTACGCCGAGGACGCGGCCGCCGCCTACCTGGCGATCGCCGACGCGCTGGACGCGCACGCGCCCGATCGGCCGGCGCGGGGCGAGGCGTTCAACGCCGGCGGCGACCGCCCGCACGCGGTCGGCGACGTGGTCGCGCTCGTGTGCCGGCTGGCCGGGGCGGGCGTCGAGCCGGAGATCCGCGGCCGGGGCGCGCCCGACGGCGAGATCGACCGCCAGTGGGTCGACTCGGGCAGGCTGCGGGCGCTGACGGGCTGGCGCCCGCGCGTGGACCTGGAGGAGGGGCTGCGCCGGACGCTCGAGTGGTACCGGCGCTTCGGCGCCTAGGCCTCGGCGCCGTCGTCCTCGCGCTCGAGCGCGTCGGCGAGCTTGCGGAGGAGCCGGTGCAGCTCGGCCTCCTCCTCGCCGGTCAGCGGGGCGAAGAAGCGCGCCCGCATCTGCTCGGCCTCCTCGCGCAGCTCCTCGAGCATCGTCCGGCCGGCGTCGGTGAGCGTCAGCAGGTTGCTGCGGCGGTCGTGCTCGCAGCGCTTGCGCTCGACGAGGCCCCGCTCCTCGAGGACGTCGAGGCGGCCGACGAGCGTGCTCGGGTCGACCCCGGTGCGCCGCGCCAGCTCGCGCTGCGAGATCGCGCCCTCGGTCTCGAGCACGACGAGCATGCCGAAGTGCATGGGATGGACGCCGTGTCCCGCGAGGATCTGCGCGAACTGGTCGAACGACGCGGTCGAGACCTTGCGCAGCAGGAAGCCCGTGTAGTCGTGGAGCTTCTCGTGTCGCGGAAACGTTGCCATCGCAACCATCGTAGCAACGCGACGGTTGCCGGAATATAATGATTGCCGTCTTCAATCGTCGGGTTGCTCCAGCGAAAGGGGCGAGGATGAGCACCCAGCCGACGCAGTCCCTGTACGCGTACGCGGGCGGGAGCGACGCGATGCGACGGGTCGCCGGCGCGCACTACCGCCGCTGCCTCACGGACCCCGTCCTGTCGCAGGTCTTCGGCACGACCGGGCACCCCGAGCACGTCGAGCACCTGGCCGACTGGCTCGGCGAGGTCCTGGGCGGGCCCAAGCGCTACACCGAGCTGCACGGCGGGCACGCCGCGCTGCTGGCCCACCACGCCGGCCGCTCGATCACGGAGCCGCAGCGCGCCCGCTTCGTCGAGGCGTTCCTGGAGGCCGCCGACGAGGCCGGCCTGCCGGACGAGCCGCGCTTCCGCGCCGCGCTGCGCGACTACCTCGAGTGGGGGACGGCGATCGCGCGCGACGTGTCCCGGCCCGGGGCCGACGTGAGCAGCGACGAACCGGTGCCCGTCTGGACGTGGGACGGGCTCGCGCGCGAGTCGCCGCACTAGCATCTGCGGTCATGGCCGGTCATTCCAAGTGGGCAGGGATCAAGCACAAGAAGGCGATCGTCGACGCCCGCCGCGGCAAGCTCTTCACGAAGCTCGCCCGGGCGATCACGGTCGCCGCGAAGGAGGGCGGCGGAGACCCCGACGGCAACCCCGCCCTGGCGCTTGCGATCCAGAAGGCCAAGGACGCCTCGATGCCGAAGGACAACATCGAGCGCGCGATCGCGAAGGGGACCGGCGCCGGCACCGACGCCGACGCGCTCGAGAGCGTCGTCTACGAGGGCTACGGCCCGGGCGGCGTCGCGATGCTGGTCGAGGCGGTCACCGACAACCGCAACCGCACCGGCGCCGAGATGCGCCACCTGTTCTCCAAGCACGGCGGCAACCTCGGCGAGCCCGGCTCCGTCGCCTATCTGTTCGACAAGACGGGCACGATCGTCGTCGACGCCGAGCGCTACTCCGAGGACGACCTGCTGCCGGCGATCGAGGCGGGCGCCCAGGACATCGCGATCGACGACGACGTCTACGAGGTGCTGACCGACCCGGCCGACGTCGCCACGGTGCGCCAGGCGCTCGAGGAGGCCGGCATCGAGATCCAGTCCTCCGAGGTCGCCCAGCGCCCGAAGTCGACGGTCCCGCTCGACGAGGAGGGCGCCCGCAAGGTGCTCAAGCTGATCGACGCGCTCGAGGACAACGACGACGTCGACACCGTGCACGCGAACTTCGACGTCTCCGCCGACGTCATGGAGGCGATCGCCGGGTAGCGCCGGCTCGCCGCCGATGTTCGCCCTCGCGGATCTCGACGTCCCGATCGTCGGCGCTCCGCTGGCGGGCGGGCCGGCGACGGTGGAGCTCGCCGCCGCGGTGTGCGAGGCGGGCGGGCTGGGGTCGATCGCGGGAGCGGTGCGCACCCCGGAGCAGATCGAGGCCGACGTCGCCGCGCTGCGCCAGCGCACGACGCGGCCGTTCGCCGTCAACGTCTTCGAGGCCCAGCGCCGCGCCGGCGACCCCGAGGAGGTCGCCCGCTACGCGGCGGCGCTCGCCGCCGAGGGCCGGCCGCTGGGCGAGCCCCGCCACGACGACGACCGGCTGGGCGAGAAGCTCGCGCTCCTGGTCGAGCTGCGGCCCCCGGTCGTGTCGTTCACGTTCGGCTGCCCGGCGCGCCCGACGATCGACCGCCTGCGCGCCGCCGGCTGCGCGGTGTGGGTGACGGTCACCACGCCCGCCGAGGCCGTCTACGCGGCCGGGATGGGCGCCGACGCGCTGGTCGTGCAGGGCGTCGAGGCGGGCGGGCACCGCGGCGGCTTCGACGACGAGGCGCCCGGCGACTACGGCCTGCTCGCGCTCCTGCAGCTCGTCGACGCCGCGGTCGAGGTGCCGCTCGTCGCGGCCGGCGGGATCATGACCGGCCGCGGCGTCGCCGCCGTCCTGGCCGCCGGCGCGGCGGCCGCGCAGCTCGGGTCTGCGCTGATGCGCACGCCCGAGGCCGGCACGTCGGCGCCGCACCGCGAGGCGCTGGCCGCCGGCGACCGCCCGACCGGGCTGACGCGCGCGTTCTCGGGCCGCACCGCGCGCGGGATCGTCAATCGCTTCCAGCGCGAGCACGCCGACGCGCCGTCCGCGTACCCGGAGATCCACCACCTGACCACGCCGTTCCGCGCCGAGGCGCGCGCCGCCGGCGACGCGGAGTCGATCAACCTGTGGGCCGGGCAGGCCTACCCGCTCGCGCGCGAGCTCCCGGCCGCGCAGGTCGTCCGCGAGCTGGCCGCCGAGGCGCAGGCGCGGCTGCGCGAGCTCGCCGGCGGCTGAGCCGCCTCAGTCGGCCGGCGGGCGGCGGACGCGGTGCAGGCGCACCGGCCGGCTGACGTTGCGCACGCGCCGCTCCCCCGCCGAGCTCCACTGCCAGTCGCCCCGGGCGGCGTCGCGGGCGGCCTGGTCGCACAGGACAGAGCTCGGCCGCGCGAGCGCGGTGAGCCGGCTGGCGAGGTTCACCGGGCGCCCGTACCAGTCGCCGGCGCGCTGGAGCGCCGGGCCGTAGGCGATCCCCGCGCGCAGCTTCGGGAAGTTCGGCCCCTCGGCCTCGGCGGCGTCGACGAGGCGCAGCGCGACGTCGATCAGCTCGTCGACGTCGGTCGAGACGAGCATCACCGCGTCGCCGATCGTCTTGATCAGCCGCACCGGGAGCGCGACGAGCGACGTCGCCAGCGTCTCCAGGCGGTCGGCGATCGCGCCGAGCTCGTCCGGCTCGGCCACCTCGCCCACGCGGGTGAAGCCGACGAGGTCGGCGAAGCAGACGGCGACGTCGCGCTGGCCGACGAGCGCGCCGCCGTGCTCCTCGAGCGCCTCGAGCAGCTCGGTGCGCACCGCGTGGCGCAGGTGCATGCGCAGGAGCTGCTGCATCGTCGGGCCCACCGTCGGCTCCAGCGACACGGCGAAGTCCGCGTAGCGCATCGCGAGCTGGTGCTCGTCGGCGCCGGGCTCGAACACCATCGAGATCGCCAGCCGCCGCAGCGCGTCGGCCGCCTGCGCCATCGCGCGCCCGAAGATGCGCGCAACCTCGATCTGCGCCTCGCGGGGGATGCCGGCGTCGTCGTAGAGCTTCGCGGTGCGGGCCGCCTCCAGGTCGACGTCGGTCAGGTCGCGGGCGGTGCTGTCCTCGATCGGCAGGCCGGCGCTGCGGCGCAGCTCCAGCAGGAAGTCGCGGTCGAGGCCCGACTCCTCGACGAGCTCCTCGAGCGAGTAGCGGTTGCGCCCGCCGACCGCCCGCTCGGACGGCAGCATGAACAGCGTCCCGTCGGCGACCGCCCCGCGCAGCTCCTCGAGCGAGGCGCCGTCGTCGACGAGCGCCTGCAGGAGCCGCTCGCGGGCGGCGCGGTCCCGCCCCTCCAGACCGTCGAGGAGCCCTTCGGCGGCGAAATCGACCATGGCGGCGGAATCTACGCGAGCGCGCGGGCCCCGGGGCGGCCGGGCGCTCCGACGTGGCAGCATGTGGCGCCGCCGTGTCCCGAGCCAGCCGCCGCACCCGCATGAGCGCCGCCGACCGGCGCGCCGCGATCCTCGACGCCGCCATGGAGGCGTTCGCGCGCCACGGCTACCACGGCACGTCGATCGACGACATCGCGTCGGCCGCCGGGATCTCCAAGGCGCTGATCTACGAGCACTTCCCGTCCAAGCAGGCGCTGCACGCCGAGCTCGTCACCTCGCAGGCCGAGGCGCTGTTCGTGCGCCTGTCGGCCGCGGCGACCGACCCGGACGCCACGCCCGAGGAGCGCCTGCGCGGCGGCATCGACGCGTTCCTGGGCTTCGTCGAGGAGCGGCGCGAGGCGTGGCGGGCGCTGTTCCGCGACGCCGCCGACCCGGAGCTGGGGGAGGTGGTCGACCGGGTCCAGCACGACGCGACGAGCGCGGTCGCCGAGCTGCTGATGCCCGGCGCCGACGAGGCGCTGCACCAGGAGGTCGAGATCCTCGCCGAGATGCTGTCGGGGGCCGTGCAGGCGCTGGCGAACTGGTGGTACGAGCACCAGGACGTGCCGCGCCAGGAGCTCGTGGACCGCGCGACGTCGTTCGCGTGGACCGGCCTGGCGCGGCTCGCCGGCGGCGGGTCCTAGCCCGCCGCCGCCTCCTGGGCCACGGCCGCCGGGCGCTCGGCCCGGCACAGCACCGCGTCCAGCACCTCGCGCAGCGCGGGCGCGCCGGCGCCGCGGGCGTCGGCGGCGCGCCAGGCGATCACGCCGTCGGGCCGCACGATCGCGGCGCCCTCGGGCCCGACGCCGTACACCTCGCAGAAGCGCCCGTCGACGTCCTCGAGGCCGCCGTCGCCGCCGATGCGGTGCACGGCCGGCGCCACCCCGGGCGGCACCTGGCCGCCGACCGCCGCGCCCGCCTCGCACCAGGCGTCCGCGCGCGGGCCGGCCAGCAGCGCGAACCCCTGGCCGAACAGGTCGATCGTCGAGATCGCCTCGCCGTCGCGGCGCAGCGCCACGTGCGGGGCGCGCCCGCCGGGCATCCCGTGGACGTCGGCGTACGGGTGGATCCCCGCCCCGGGCGAGCCGGCGTCGGCGATCACCGACGGCGACGCGTAGATGCAGCCGAGGTCGATGTCGACGTCGGGGATGATGTCGGCGAAGCCGTTGCGGGCGAGGTCCGGCGCGGCGCGCGTGACGTAGCGCGAGTAGGCCTGCTCGGCGGTGGCGACCGCGATCGGCCGCCGCTCGGCGTCGTAGGTGTCCAGCAGCTCGGGCGGCGCCGCCCCGCGCAGCACCGCGTCGAGCTTCCAGGCCAGGTTCTGGGCGTCGTGCATGCCGGTGTTGCCGCCGTAGCCGCCGTAGGGCGGCATCACGTGGGCGGCGTCGCCGACGAGCAGGATCCGGCCGTCCTGGAAGCGCTCGGCGACGTCGGCGCGCGCCTGCCAGCGCATGACGTCCTCGACCTCCACCTCGATGTCGGGGACGCCGAGGCCCTCGCGGATGAGCTCCTCGTAGCGGGCCTCGTCGAGGTTCCACGCGTCGGTGACCGGGTTCTCGGGGTCGCCGAGCGTGTGGATCACGAGGAACCCGGACTTGTAGGGCTTCTCGATGCGGAAGAAGCCGCGGAACACCGGGTTGTTGACCATCACGACGCTGAGGTTGCGCCCGCGCAGCAGCGGCTCGACGTCGGCGCGGAAGTAGATCGTGATCGCGTGGGAGAAGATCCCGCGCCCGCGCATCTCGATGCCCAGCCGCTCGCGGATCGGGCTGCGCGGCCCGTCGGCGGCGATGAGGTACTGCGAGCGGACCGTCGTCGTCTCGCCGCTGGTGCGGTCGCGCAGCACGGCGGTGACGCCGTCGTCGTCGGCCGACACCTCGGCGACCTCGGTCGAGAAGCGCACGTCGGCGCCGAGCTCGCGGGCGCGGCGGCACAGCTCCGGCTCCAGCGCGATCTGCGTGACGAACGTGCGCCGCGACGGGCTGAGGTCCTCGACGCCCTCGTTGACGTTGCGCAGGTGCCAGGCCAGCTCGCGCCCCGCGAACGTCTCGGCCGACATGATCGCCCCGTCCGGCTCGAACTGCTCCATCGACTTCTCGACGACCGGCCGCTCGATCCCGCAGTTGCGCAGGATCTCCATCGAGCGCAGCAGGATGAACGCCGCTCGCGGGTGGATCGCGGCGCCAGGGTGTCGCTCGACCACGAGCGGCCTGGTGCCGTGCCCGGCGAGCAGCATCGCCGTGGTCATGCCGACGAGACTGCCGCCGGCAACGAGAACGGGGACCTCTTCACGACCCATCGACCCATCCCTCCTCGCGTTGAACCGCGCCCGACGCGGCGGCGCGGCCATCTCGACTGTACAGAAGTAACACACTTTCCGGTAAGTGGTGCTGTACAGCGTTGTCTCGCCTGTGCCGGGCCGGGGAGGCGTCCGGGCCGCAGCGCAGAATCCGGTTCCATGCGCGTCCTCGGCATCGACCCCGGCACCGCCAACACCGGCTACGGCGTGGTCGAGCGCCGCGGCGGCCGGCTCGTGGCCCGCGACGGCGGCGTGATCGCCACGCCGGCGGGGGCCCCGCCGGAGCGGCGCCTGACGACGATCCACGCGCGGGTCGCCGAGCTGCTCGACGAGCACGGCGTCGCCTGCCTGGCGATCGAGGACCTGTACTTCGGCGCCAACGCGCGCAGCGCCTTCGCCGTCGGGCAGGCGCGCGGCGTCGCGATGCTCGCGGCCGGCCAGCGGGGCGTGCCGTGCGCCGCCTACACGCCCCAGCAGGTCAAGGGCGCGGTGTGCGGGAGCGGGCGCGCGGACAAGGACCAGGTCCAGCGGATGGTGCAGGCGCTGCTGTCGCTGCCGGAGCCGCCGCGGCCCGACCACGCGGCCGACGCGCTCGCGGTCGCCGTCTGCCATCTCAACCGGGCGCCGCTGGAGGCCGCGGTGCGGACGCCGGCGCGCGCCGGAGCGGGGGTGCGGGGATGATCGGGCTCGTCCGCGGCGAGGTCGCCGTCCGCCGGCCCGACCACGTCGTCGTGCTCGCCGGCGGGGTCGGCTACCGGCTCGCCGTCTCGTCGGAGACGCTGCGCCACGTCCCGGCCGCCGGCCAGGAGGTGACGCTGCACGCCCACCTGATCGTGCGCGACGACGCGCTGAACCTGTACGGGTTCGCGACCGAGGAGGAGCGCGACCTGTTCCTGCTGCTGCTCGGCGTGCAGGCGGTCGGGCCCAAGGTCGCGCTCGCCGTCCTCTCGGGCGGCCCGCCGCGCGAGCTGATGCACGCGATCGCCGCCGGCGACGCCGCCCGCTTCCAGGCGGTCCCCGGGATCGGCAAGCGCACGGCCGAGCGGATCATCGTCGAGCTGCGCCCGAAGGTCGCGGTCGCCGACGTCGAGCCCGCGCCCGTGGGCGGCGGCCCGGCCGACGACCCGCGCGCGGTCGCCCGCGACGGCCTGCTCGGCCTCGGCTACAGCGCCGTCGAGGTCGAGTCGCTGCTGGCGGGCGCCGACGGCGACACCGCCGAGGAGCTCATCGCCAGCGCGCTGCGAGGCACCCGCCGGTGAGCGTGCGCATCCAGACGCCCGGGATCGTGGAGGCCGAGGACGAGCTCGAGGTCACGCTGCGCCCGCGCCGGCTGCGCGACTTCGTCGGCCAGTCGGCGCTGAAGGACCAGCTCGACGTGGCGATCGCGGCGGCCGCCGGCCGCGGCGAGGCGCTCGACCACCTGCTGCTGGCCGGCCCGCCCGGCCTGGGCAAGACGTCGCTGGCGCAGATCGTGGCCGCCGAGCTCGACGTGCCGTTCGTGCAGACCGCCGGGCCTGCGCTGGAGCGCAAGGGCGACGTGGCCGCGTTCCTCACCGCGCTGGAGCCGCGGTCGGTCTTCTTCGTCGACGAGGTCCACCGGCTGCCGCGGGCGCTGGAGGAGACGTTCTATCCGGCGATGGAGGACCGCCAGCTCCCGATCACCGTCGGGCAGGGCGCGGGGGCGCGGGTCGTCACGCTCGACCTGCCGCCGTTCACGCTGGTCGGCGCCACCACCCGCGCGGGCCTGCTGACGACGCCGCTGCGCGACCGCTTCGGCATCCAGGCGCGGCTGGAGCCCTACACCAGCGACGAGCTCGCCTCGATCGTGCATCGCTCGGCGGCGATCCTCGGCATCGACATCGAGCCCGAGGGGGCGCGGGCGATCGCGGGGCGCAGCCGCGGCACGCCGCGGGTCGCCAACCGGCTGCTGCGCCGGGTGCGCGACTTCGCCCAGGTCCGGGGCGCCGGCGTGGTCACCGCGGCGGCCGCCGACGAGGCCCTGGCGATGCTCGAGATCGACGATGCGGGGCTCGACCGGCTCGATCGTGACATCCTGTCAGCCGTGTGCGAGAAGTTCGGCGGCGGCCCGGTCGGCCTGTCCACGCTGGCCGTGGCGGTCGGCGAGGAGGCCGACACGATCGAGGACGTCTACGAGCCGTACCTGCTCCAGCGCGGGCTGCTGCAGCGCACGCCGCGCGGCCGGGTGGCGACGCCGGCCGCGTTCCGTCACCTGCGGCTGGAGCCGCCGGAGCAGGCGCTCTTCTGATCGAGCCGTGAGCGAGCCCGAGGCCACGCCGAGGCTGGACCCCGGCCTGATCGACGAGCGACGCACCATGGGCCGCTGGTCGGGCGCGCTGTGGCTGCTGGGCGCCGCGGTCGGCGCCGCCGGCCAGGCGCTGCCGGGCGTCGAGCCCGAGCGGCCGTGGCTGGTGTGGCTGCTGGTCGGCCTGGTGGGCGTCTACGGCCTCGCCTGCCTGCTGGAGTGGATCCCGTGGAGCCGCGCCCCGCTGTGGATGCACCTGGCC
>Ga0180220_1000567_pt1 | contig 38257 bp, 46 predicted proteins | sample eDN5th37CBELigBY_FD_151335 | JGI IMG/M metagenome (GOLD analysis project Ga0180220, IMG submission 151335) | Enriched backyard soil microbial communities from Emeryville, California, USA - eDNA 5th pass 37_C BE-Lig BY (version 2) (version 2) | ecosystem: Environmental > Terrestrial > Soil >... | reverse complement strand
GCCAGTCTCCGGGCTGGCCGTAGGGGCAGCGCACGGCGCGCTCGTGCGGTGAGCTCTTGTAAACCATGTAGGCATGGCCGTCCTCGACCCGGGCGCACAACCACCCGTCCGGATCGTTCTCAGGGCGGGAGAAGTACCCCAGCCCATTCGCTCGCCGCGTCTGCGTCTTGTCGCCGGCCAGCACGGCGCGGACCATGGTTCCGTTGAGGAGGATGGGACGCTCACGCATCGACGGCTCCTATCCCTATCGTCTGGCCCGTGACTCGCGCGGTTTCGCGCAGCGCGTGGCATTGCAGCTCGGCATGGTCATCGCTGATTGCGTAGATGTGGCAGGCGTAGGTGCCGTCGGGGCCGTCGAACTGCACCTCATAGGGGTGCCAGACGCGGCCCGCGGCATCGACGAAATTGAGCGGGTAGGGGATGCCAGTGTGCTCAGTCATCGGTTGCTCCTATCGTTCGCCGTGGCGGCGCGCAGCCAGCACACGGGCTTCTGGTTATCCAGTCGGCGGACGAGCCCTTGCTTTTCCAGACTCAGCAGCCAACAACGGACGGCAGCGCTGTGCGTGCGATTGTTGTGCCCGAACATCGGGCGCACTGCGGCCGCGACATCCCGTGTCAGCATCGATCCACGCTCATCCAGCGCGGCCAGGACTTTCCCTTCGTAGTCAGTCATGGTCACCCCCTTCGCCCTTGCGCTGCTGGGCGATGGCGGCGCGAGCGGCATTGATACCTTCGCCGCGCTCGTCCTTGGTTAGGTGCGCGCGCAGCATTTTTCTTGCCTCGTAAGCGGCGCGCTCCGGCGCATACTGGTTTGGTGTGCCGGGTTCATTATTGACGTGCCACAGATAGCCGTAGGCCGTTTTCACTGCCGTGCGTAGCGCATCGTCCGCCTTCTGCGCGGCCACTGGTGCGGCGTAGAGCGGCACGTATTCGCGGCCCCGTTCCCGGTCGAGCTGAGACATATAGGCGAGCGACGAAATGCACGTCGGATGCGGGGAGTTGAGCGTATCGGCGGCGACCCACGCCACCGGCTCCGCATCCCCTGCGGGCCTGCCGTAGCGGGATAGAAGGGCGCGGGCGAAACGGAACAGACTGCTACCCAGTTCCGTGTAGTACCGGCTGCCCCAGTGTTCGTCCGATTTGTTGATGCCGCTGCTCAACGCCAGGGCCTCTATTTCCCCGTCGCTCGGCGCGGCCTTCTGCGGCGCCGCTTGGCCGCTGGCCTGGGAGGCGAGTGCGGCGCGGGCTTGCCATACCTCCCATGCCCGCATAGTAGGAACGTCTATGTACGTGTCGTTGTACGCGCTGCGCTGTAGTATGTAATGGCCCTTCGCCCACGCCTCGAAATCGGCGCGTTCCTGTTCGATGTTCATGCGTGCCCCTGGTGATGCGATGGTGTATTCGCTCGCCCTTGCTCGTCATCCTTCAGAAATGCAATATCGGGCGACTCTTTGCGCAGCGCGTAATATTCGACCTGCACCTTTGCCGATGCGATCATCTTGCCAGCCAGATTAGCCAGTTCGGACGCTTCGTTATGCTTGATTTCCCCTGCCTTTAGCTTGGCAAACACGCTTGCCAATTCGGCCCTAAGTTCAGACGCTGTTTTCACGGATATACCTTTTGAGTTTAAGTAGTTCGCGCTGGGCCGCCACCATCGGCTGGGGGATGTGTGCGGAGCGAAGGCCGATGCTTTGCGCCAACATCCGGCGCACATAAGCATCTGTCAGCTTTTCGCGCTGTCTGCGCATGTTTTCTTTGCAGATCGCGTTTCGCTTGTCCGGGTTGGCCTTGTTCCACGCCGTAGCTTTTGCAATCAATTCGTCGCGTCTGCGCTCGTACATGGCCCGGTTTCGCTGCTTCATGCTGGCAATTTCGTTTTCGCGGTTTGCCTGATAGCGTTCCATGCGTCTAGCGTTTTCACACGCCTTGCACTTGCTTCTGCTCCCGCGAAAATCCTCCAGTGGCTTTGGCTGTTGGCAGTGGGTGCAGGTTTTCATTCCGCATCCCTCCGGTCCCGCTCCCTCCCTGCCGCACGGGCGGCGTCGATGGCGGCGTCCAGTTGATCGGCCGGCGAGTGCTTGAGACTGCCGTCGAACCAGATTTCACACTCGGAGTCGGCCGCGAAGCGAAAGTGGCCCCTCAGCCACCGATACCGCGCCGCATCCAGCGCATCCGCATTGGCGGCCGGTGCCTGGGCGGCGCGATCACGACGCTTGCGGAATTCGAATATTCCCGACTGCAAGCCGGTGATGGCTTCGGTAAACGCCTCATCAGCTTGCGCGGCTGCCTCTTCTGCTGCTTGATAGGCTTCCAATGGCGTGACCTCTTCCGCCAGATCCAGTAGCGCTTCATTTGCCCGCTGGCTGGCATTCAGGCAGGCCATGACATATTCAGCGTCTCGTGCGAGATATTCAGCGAACTCCAGCGCATAGGCAGTGGGCGTGCGGCCTGTTGCATCCTGGGCATCGCGCACCGCCTCGCTGGCCTGGGGCGCGGCCGACCGCTTCTGAATTCCGCCGACCGCCCATTCGCCAGCGTTGTGCTCGGCCATGTACCGCTCGATGCGCTGGGCTGCGTCGAGCAGCCACCGAGGCACGGCGGGCGCGGTGCCGCCCAGCGACACCATTTCGTCGGCCTGGGGCGCGGCTGGTCGGTCATACAGCGGACGCCATACGCCGCTATTCAATTGCACTTCGGTCAGCTTTCCGGGCCATGTCAGCATGCGGTTGCTGGTGTGCAGGTACGCCGACTACCTTGAGCAGTCCCAGAACGTCTACGAGCAGGTTGGCGACGTGTTCAAGTCCGTCACGGGCGGGATGGAAGAAGCCTTCGCCAACTTCGTCACCAAGGGCAAGCTCGATTTCAAGAGCCTGGCGGACTCGATTCTGGCCGACCTAGCGCGAATCGCCGCGCGGCAGGCGGTCGTCGGAGCGATTGGCAGCATTGCCGGAGCAATCACAGGTGGTTCTGGGGCGTCGGCTAGCCTGGAAGCTGCGGCCAGCGCTGCCCAAAGTTCCGGTGGGGACGGCATAGGCACATTGCTAGCTGGCCTGTCGGCCGGGGGGCGGGCCTCGGGTGGTCCCACCGCGCCGAATACGCTGTACCGCGTCAATGAGGAAGGCCCTGAGCTTTATACCGTCGGGGGCAAGACCTATCTCATGAGCGGCGCCAACGGCGGTTATGTGACGCCTCTCACGCGCGGTTCGGGGGCTGAGCGACCGTCCGGCGAAGCGATCGGAAATGTCACGGTGATCTTCCAAAACGACGGGCAGGCCAAGCAGGAGGGGCAAGGAAACGACTTCACAGACGGCCTTATCCAGGCGATGAAGGCGTATGTGGACCAGCGAATCTCACGTTCCTACAGGCAGGGCGGAGCGGGCTGGAACGTGATGAACGGTAGGGCGGCGGCATGACCGAGACGTTCACTTGGAGGACCATTGGGCAGCCCCAGGGCACGGTGACGCTACGTCGATTGGTGGCCCAGTTCGGCGACGGTTACAGGCAGGCTGCCGGCGATGGCATCAACAACAAGGTTCAGTCCTGGCCAGTCCAATGCGTCGGGCGGGATGCGGCTGAGGCGAAGGCCATTGTCGCGTTCTTCGACCGCCACCATGGCTACAAGTCTTTCTATTGGACTCCGCCGCTAGGTGAGCGCGGCCTTTTCGAGGTCGTTACGTATAACCCCTCACCCGTTGGCGGCGGGATCTACACCATATCAGCAACCTTCCAGCAGGTATTCAAACCGTAATGGCGATTCAGAATATCAACGTCGGCGCGGCGCCGAACGACAAGACTGGCGACACCATACGCGATGCGTTCGTAAAGGCGAACAGTAATTTTCAGGACCTGGACACGCGCGTTTCCGGCGCGATCCCTCTAAGCCAGAAGGGGGCGCCAAGCGGTGTTGCGGAGTTGGACTCCTCTGGCAAGATACCGGCTTCTCGGCTTCCGTCCTACGTCGATGACGTGGTGGAGTTTGCCACCCTACGGACCAGGAAAGGGGGGTAGCCAGTTGGTTTAACCGTATTCAGAAAAATACGCGAGCTACGTTCAACCTGACTACTCAGGACCAAACTGACATTCAGGTTACCGCCGTGAATTTTCTTTACTGGCAAGGAACATCGGGCTACGTGTCGATATCCGTACGTGCCGCCTCTCAAGCGGCCGGCGTTAACGCGTTTGCAACCATCTACAACGGGGATTCCGTTTTTGATGCCTTGCAGGTTCATAATTTCATGCCGGACACAGGGTGGCACCCCCTGGGAACATCGATTTCCAATTTTAGGGCGGGTGCAGACAACGTGTTTCGATTCAATACGCGTGTACGTGTTGACAGTCAAACCGTGCAGTTCTCCGGGCATCAAGTAAGCGAGGTCGAACTATGACCAATAAAAGTATAGGACCGAGTTTCGCAAGCGAACTACGCGCCGCCAACGTTACGGATTGGCGTTTTTGGTGGACATCGGATGGTGTTATTACGTTTGACCAAGCCGTTGCACAACGCGATCGGGCTGTCGTGCTTGGTGTCTACGAATCCCACAACCCCGCTACCCCGGCGCCGGCTGTCGTGCCGCAGTCGGTAACGCGGTATCAGGCTGAAGTGCAGATGCGACGCGCGGGCATATGGGGTCAAGCCGATACGCTGTTTGCCGCGCTACCCGATTCGGACGAGCGTAAGATCGCGTGGCTGCGCGCACCGACATTCAACCGTAAAAGCCCGGCGCTGATCTATGCCGCGCAGCAGCTCGGGATCACGGACGAGCAACTGGACGCGATGTTCATCGAGGCGGACAAGATCATCTAGCCATGGGCATCTATTCCGACATTCAGAAGCTGGAGCCGGGCGCTCTGGTGCGCCTGTATGAGTTAGATGCTACTGGCATCGGCGGCGACATCCTGCGCTTCCACGGCCATGCCCAAGTGGGCCCGATCTACTGGCAGGGCAACGAATACAGCCCGTGGGCCATCGAGGCGCGGAACTTTGCCCGCACCGGCGATGCGCAGCAGCCATCTCCTACGCTGTCCGTGGGCAATATCGGCCGGGACCAGCAGGGCAATCCGATCCCCGGCGTGATCTCATCGCTGTGTCTCGCGCTCGATGATCTGGTGGGCGCGGTGCTGACCGTGCGCGAAACACTGGGCCAGTACCTGGACGCCTCCAATTTCCCGGACGGCAACCCCGGTGCGGACCCCGCGCAGGAATTGCCGCTGGAGGTCTGGATCGTCGAGCAGAAAGCCAGCGAAACGCCCGAAGTCGTGGAGTTCGAGCTATCCAACAGCCTGAGCTTCGACGGACGCCGCCTGCCGGGACGGCAGATCGTGGCCGGCATCTGCCCTTGGCTGTGGATCGGGGGCTACCGAGGCCCGTACTGCGGCTACACCGGCAACAAATACTTCGACGCCAAGGACAATCCTGTCACCGACCCAGTGCTGGACAAGTGCGGCGGCCGCTTGGGTTCCTGCAAATTGCGGTTCGGCGAGAACCAGCAACTGAACTACGGCGGCTTCCCTGCTGCTGACCGGCTGAGGTAGCCCATGCGCAAGCGAACCATTGCAGCGATCCGCGCTCACGCAATCGCCGAATACCCGCGCGAGTGCTGCGGCCTGGTGGTGTCCACGCCAGCCGGCCAGGAGCGCTACGTACGCTGCCGGAACACGGCCCCAGGTACCGATCATTTCATGATGTCGCACGAGGACTATGCCGCCGCCGAGGATCTGGGTCAGGTGGTGGCGCTGGTGCACTCGCACCCCGACGCGCCAGCCAGGCCCAGCGCGGCCGACCGCGTGGCCTGCGAGGCGTCGGGCTTGCCCTGGTACATCGTCGAGGTGCGCAAGGGCGACGACGGCGAGGCGACTACTGGCGAGGTCCATGCCTTCGCCCCGGAGGGCTACCAAGCCCCGCTGCTGGGCCGGCCATTTGCGCACGGGGTGCTGGACTGCTACGCCATCATCCGGGACTGGTATGCCCGCGCCCGAGGCATCGAGTTGCCGGACTTCGAGCGCGAGGACGGCTGGTGGGAGGGCGAGCAGGAGCTATACCTGGACAACTTTTCCAAGGCGGGATTTCGGCCGCTGGCACAAACGGAGCAGTTGCAGCCGGGCGACGTCATCCTGATGCAGGTGCAGAGCAAGCGGACCAACCATGCCGGCATCTACCTGGGTGCCGAGCCGCTGGCCGAGCGTCCGGACCTGCATCCGATGGCCGACGCTATGCTGCATCACCTGTATGGCCGGCCATCGGAGCGGGTGGTGTATGGTGGGTATTGGCGCGATGTCACGCGCCTGATGCTGCGGTATATTTCTCTCGACCAATCAGGGGAGATAACAGCGTGAGATTCGCAATAGTGGTGTTGGTGGCGGCGGGACTGTCTGGTTGCGTGGCGATGAAGCCGGAAGAGATTCGCAGCCAGCCGGCGGAGGTATATCAAAGCGGCGCGAGCGTCGATGAAATCGTGCGGTGCATGCGCACTACTGGCGCCGACTACGTTCAAGTGACCCCCTATCCCGGTAGCGGAGCAGCCGATTTCGAGGTGCCGACGTATCAAATGCTGAGCATGCGCATCCTTTACATGGCTACCGCAGAGCCCGCCGAGTCGGGCTCGCGGGTTAGCGCTCGTTTCTCCGGCCAAAACTCCCTGTCGCTGTCCGAAGGCGAGTTTCGGGAACTGCTGGCCGGGTGTGCACCACCACTCTCGTAGAGATTCTCTCCACGGAAGCCCGCTCAATGCGGGCTATTTTTTTGGGTACTTCAATGAATGACGAACTGATTACCGTAAGACTTTCCGGCAAGCTCGGAACCATGTTTGGGCGTGTGCACAGCCTTGCGGTTTCCAGCGCTCAAGAGGCGGCGCTGGCGCTGTCGGCCACTGTCCCCGGCTTCGAGCGGGAACTGCTGACAAGTGCGGATAAGGGAGTCAGGTACGCCGTTTTCTATGGAAAGCGCAACATCTCCGAGGAGGAGATTGAATCCAACTGCGGAAAGCAGGAGATTCGCATCGTTCCCGTAATACAGGGAAGCAAGCGCGGAGGGCTCTTTCAGACCATCCTGGGGGCGGCATTGATAGGCTTGGCCGTTTGGAACCCCATGGGCTGGGCGGCGCTCGGCACGGCTGGAGCGGTGGGCACCCCCGCATTGTTCGGCATGGGCCTCTCGCTCGCCCTCGGCGGCGTCATGCAAATGCTCTCCCCCCAACAGCGCGGTCTATCCACCCGCGACAACCCCGAAAACGGCGCGAGCTACAACTTCAACGGCCCTGTGAACACGACGGCTCAGGGCAACCCGGTGCCTGTGCTGTACGGCGAAATGATCGTTGGCAGCGCGGTAGCGTCGGCGGGCATTTTTGCTGAAAATCAATCATAGACATGTCGCAAGTCGAACTGCTGCAAGAGGCGCCTTCGGGCGCCTTTTCTATTTCTGGGCCGCTGAAATCGATCCCGCGCAAGGGCGGCATCACTATCGTCGGCCACAAGGGCGGCAAGGGTGGCGGAGGCGGTCGTGCGCCGGTGGAATCCCCGGACAGTCTGCACAGCATTTCCTATGCAAAGGTGCTGGACCTGATTTCCGAAGGCCCGATCTACGGCCCGGCGCACGGCATCGAGGACATACTGCGCGATATCTACCTGGATGGCACGCCTATCGCCAACGAGGGCGGCGGCCTGAACTTCCAGGGGGTCAAGGTCGATTTCCGGGCGGGCACGCAGAGCCAGGACTACATCAGCGGCTTCCCCTCGGCGGAAAGCACGACGGCCATCGGCGTCGAATTGCGCGACGATCAGCCTTGGGTGCGTCTGGTATCGAATACCGACCTGTCGGCAGTCCGGATCACGCTGGAGGTGAGGGGCCTTTCCAAGGCCAACACCAGTAACGGTGACATTACCGGGTATCGAGTCGAGTATGCCATCGACGTGCAAACCGATGGCGGGGCCTATCAGGAAGTTCTGCGGTCGGCCTTCGACGGCAAGACCACTTCGACCTACGCGCGCTCGCACCGCATTGATCTGCCCGAAGCCGACAGCGGATGGACGGTTCGCGTGCGCCGGATCACGCCCAACGCGGAAAGCAGCACGGTCGCCGACACGACCTTCGTTCAGGCGATCACCGAGATTATCGACGCCAAGCTGCGCTACCCGATGTCGGCGCTCGTTGGGGTCCAGGTCGATGCGAGGCAGTTCCAGAGCGTGCCGCAGCGCGCGTACCACTTTCGCGGGCGCATCATCTCGGTGCCGTCGAACTACGATGCCGAGACCCGCACGTACAGCGGCACGTGGGACGGCACGTTTCAGCAGGCCTGGACGAACAACCCGGCCTGGATTTTCTACGACATGGTGAGCAACGACCGCTATGGTCTGGGCGCATTCATTCCCCCGTCCAAGCTGTCGATGCTGAAGTGGGCGCTGTATCCGATTGGCCAGTACTGCGATGAACTGGTGCCTGACGGCTTCGGCGGGATGGAGCCCCGGTTTACTTGCAACGCCTACTTGCAGCAAGACGGCGACGCCTATCGGGTACTGTCGGATCTGGCCAGCGTGTTCCGGGGGATGGTCTACGAGCAGGGCGGGGCTGTCATGGCCGCTGCCGACATGCCTGGAGACCCCGCCTACACCTACTCGGCGGCCAACGTCGTTGATGGCCGGTTCGAGTATTCAGGCTCGGCACGCCGCACGCGCTACACGGTCGCGCAGGTGTCCTGGAACGATCTGAGCGACATGGGCCGCGCCAAAATGGAGGCGGTCGAGGACAGGGGAGCCCAGGCTCGATACGGGCTCAACATCACGCAGGTGACGGCATTTGGGTGTACGAGCCGCGGGCGGGCCATACGCGCCGGGAAATGGGCGCTGCTGACTTCCCAGCGCGAGACACAGGGCGTCGTCTTTCGCGTCGGCCTGGACCATGCGCTGGTCGCGCCGGGCAAGGTCATTCGCGTCGTCGATCCGCACAGGGCGGGCCGGCGCAACGGCGGGCGCATCCGCGAGGCCACCGACACGGTCATCACGACCGACTTCGAAGTGCTGGTGCGGCCCGGCGACCGCCTTGTGGTGAACCTGCCCAGCGGCGTATCGGAGTCGCGCATCGTCAGCGACGTGGTGGGTCAGGGCTTGACTGCGGACATGACCACATGGACGGCCGACAGCACCGAGATCACCGCAGACATGGTGGGCCTGCCGGGCACGACGCTCACGATCACCGTCACGCAGCCCTTTAGCGAGACGCCCGAGCCTGAAGCCATCTGGACGGTCGAATCCGAAGCGCTGACCAGCCAGCTTTACCGCGTTATTTCCGTCACGCGCGGCGATGGCCTGACAGCGGGAATCTCGGCCGTCCAGCACGAGCCGGGCAAGTACGAGAACGTGGACTACGGCACCAAGATCGAGTCGCCACCGATCACGGTGGTGCCGCCATCGGTGCAGCCGGCCCCTGACGAGGTGACGCTCACGTCCTTTACGGTCATCGACCAGGGTATCGCCCACCACAACGCCACGATCCAATGGCCGGCCGCGGCGTCTGCCGTCACCTATCAGGTGCAGTGGCGGCGTGACAACTCGGACTGGATCGAGGCCGGGCGCATTGGTTCGTGTGAGGTCGATCTGCAGGACATCAGGGCAGGAACCTACGTTGCCAGGGTGCGGGCGATCAACGCTGCTGGCATTCCGTCGGTGTGGACGCAATCCGAGCCGACGTACCTGGAGGGCGAGATTGCGCCGCCGCCGGTCATAACGAGCCTGACGGCGACGACGGACCAGGTATTCGCGATCAGTCTCAAGTGGGGCTTGCCGGCGGGCCCGTCCATTATCGAAAGAACCGAGATATGGTACAGCCAGACGAATGATCGAACCGTTGCAGCCAAACTCGGGGATTTCGCCTATCCACAGGACAGCCATACGCTTTTCGGCCTGGCCGCTGGTTCGGCGCTGTTTTTCTGGGCGCGCCTCGTGGATAAAAATGGGGTGGAGGGGGAATTCTATCCGGCCACGGATGGTGTGCGCGGCATGGCCAGTGCGGACGCAAGCCCGATACTGGAATATCTGACGGGGCAGATCACCGAAACGCAGCTCTATGCGCAGTTGCAGGAGAAGATCGATAGCGGCGCAGGCGCCGGAGTCGCCGTGCAGCAGGTCGTGTCCGATCTGGCCGCCTTGTACACGATTAAGACGCAGCTCACGGTTGGCGGCGTGCCGTACATGGCGGGAATTGGAGTTGGCGTCGAGAACGACCAGGGGATCATCACCTCGCAGATTCTTCTCGCTGCCCAGCGCGTGGCCGTGCTGGATGAATCATCGGGCTCCACGAAGTCGCCTTTCGTCATCCAGGGAGGGCAGGTTTTCATCAACCAGGCGTTCATCGGCAACGGCTGGATCACCAATGCGATGATCGGCAGCGTCATCCAGTCCGACAACTTCGTTGCCGGGTCGGTGGGATGGAGGCTCAATAAGGCCGGAACGTTCGAGAACAACGGTGCGGTGGCCGGCAGCGGGCGCCGTGTGGACACGAATACCCTCACGCAGATATTTGACGCCAACAATGTCGAGCGGGTCCGCTTGGGAGTCTGGTAATGCCCCAAGGTCTGCTTGTATTCAGTCCGAGCGGGCAGCCGTGGCTGGAGGTCACCGATCGGCTGACCCGATACGTGGGAAAGATCGATTTGCCCGGCTCGCCGAATTTCACGAACGGGTCCTATTTTGACGGTGGGCTCACGACGGGCACGCCATGGTTCGCAATTGTGGAAAAGCCGGGCGATGCCAATATCTGGGGCGTGTATGCGCCCAATATCACGTTCAGCGGCGGCACCATTTCGTGGTCGAAGGATGCTGATGCGCGGGTACGGGTCTTTCCCTGCACCGTGCTGTATGGGGTGTACTGATGGGTGCCGGCCTGATCGTCTACAACAACACCGGCAATCTGGTTATCGACGGATCCTATCGAAACCTGGCTGTCGTTCAGCAGGCACAGCTGAACCTGGAAAACGGGCAGCAGCCGCCAACAGGCTGGGGAAACTACCGGTTTTTTTCGATCACGTATTCAGGAGGGCAGACGCCCATTGTCGCTGTGCGGCCCGACGCGGTGTTTTACCGGGATGCGCAGCAGTTCCCCTACAACTACGTGCGCGCGCGGGTCCAAGATCTGGGCGGTGGCAATTTCCGCATCGACTTCTCCGGACGCGGGCCGTTCACATACTGGATATATGACACACCGCAAACGCCGACGGAGAACGCCGGGCTGGCTGTGTGGAATGGCCAGGGCCAACTCGTTTTCCACTCTGGGTACAAGTACCTGCGCGTGGTGGACTATGCGGTGCTGAATCCCGGGGCAACTGTTTTCGATCCAGACGTGTCGACGCAAGCCTATTATCAGCGCGCCATTCCAGCCGGCCGGTCCTACGCCATCGCTCAAAATAAATCTGTGGTCTCGGTCGATATCGACGATGACCTGGGCACGGGAATGGCCGCGATCGCGTGGAGCGAAACGGTGGTTGTGCTTACGACCAGTGGAAATCTCGATCTCGTGATGCTGCCGGCGGATTACTCCGGCTATATCTACCCGGCCGGGGCGCTCATCTACAGCGCTGCGCAGACCGCAGGCGCAGCGCTTTGCATCGACGTGACCGCCTTTTAGAAACCGATATCGATGTTCTCAACCCGCCCCGGCGGGCTTTTTTCGTCCACCGCTAACGGAGGGCCTATGCCCCAAAGGATTGTGAAGATGCAAGTCGATGTCGCCACCGAAGCCGCCAAGGCCACGCCTCCCACTGCCGTGGCGGCTGTTGAGGCCGTGGCCCGCGATGGAATAGGGCCGGTCGGTTGGGCGACCATTGCCTACATTGCCCTGCAAGCGGCATATCTGATCTGGAAGTGGCGGCGGGACATTAATCGGGAGCGGAAGCAGTGAGCGGGCGAATCAAACTGACCGTTGGCGCGCTCGTGGCCGCCATGTCGCTGATCGGCGGCTTCGAGGGCTACCGGCAGGTGGCCTATCGGGATGCCGTTGGGGTGCCTACGGCATGTTTCGGCAGCACAGCCGACGTGCGCATGGGGCAGACGTACCGGCCGGAGGAATGCGCCGGCCTGCTGGTCCGGGACGTGGTGGAAGCCTCCCGCGTGCTGGAGTGCGTCACCGTGCCGCTGACCGATGGCCAGCAGACCGCGCTCACGAGTTGGGCCTACAACGTAGGCGTGTCGGCTGCATGCGAGTCCACGCTCGTCAAGCAGGCAAATGCCGGCCAGCCTGCCGAGGTCTGGTGCGACGAACTGCTGCGCTGGGTCTATGCGGGGGGGAAGAAGCTGCGGGGCCTTGAGCGCAGGCGGGAAGCGGAGCGGCAGATATGCCTATCTGGCTTGTGAAGTATTGGAAGCCGCTGGCCGTGGCGGCGATGGTGGCTCTTGCCTACCTGGGCGGGTGGGTAACTAACGGTTGGCGCAAGGATTCCGAGATCGCCCGCATAAACCTGGAAGCCGCCAGCAATGCCCGCAGGGTCGACGCCGAATATCGCAGGATTGAGCGAGAAACCGCCGCTGACTTTTCCGAGAGGCTGGAGAAAGCCAATGAAGATGTTCGTCTATCGAACAATGAGCGTGACCGCGCTCGCGCTGATGCTGACAGCCTGCGCGACACAATCGCCCGTGAGCGACGTAGAGCCGCCCAGGCTGCCGCCGGCGCCGGAATCCCTGAAGCTGCCGTTACCCGAGCCTGGGATGTTCTCAAAGCGTGCACAGACGAATATCAGGCTTTGGCAGCAGATGCTGACGCAGCCATAGACGACATCCGCCCGGGGGATGCGTGGGCCAAGTCGGCCGCGAATGTCAAAAAATCCCCACACCCAGGCACAAAAGAAAAAGGCCCCCATCGCTGAGAGCCTTGATTCTGATGGAGGCGCAAGCCGGAATCGAACCGACGTACACGGATTTGCAATCCGCTGCATAACCACTCTGCCATTGCGCCAGTACTGCAAGAAAAAAGGAAGCGCGGGGAGGGCCGTTGCTTCCTTTTTGTATATTTGGAGCGGGAAACGAGTCTCGAACTCGCGACCTCAACCTTGGCAAGGTTGCGCTCTACCAACTGAGCTATTCCCGCGTGGATTTCACGCTTGGGTGCGCCGGGGGCGCGCCGCTTGCTTTTTCGACGGGCTTGATTTGCCTGCTTTCTTCATTCGCCTGCTTTCTTCATCAGGCCGCGTTGCCGAAAAACATCGCGTGTCAACCAAAGACAGCAATTATACACGGTTTTCCGGGCTTGTGCAGCGGTCGTGGGTGGAATCGCTTTTCGCGCCGGTCTTCGGGATGTCCGGAAAGCCCGCTGGGCGATGCGGCGCAGCCGTTCGTCGCCGGACACCGGCAGGTAGAGACGCTCGACCGGTATGCGCGCCAGTTGCTCCAGCAGCGCGGCCGCGCCGGGCTGTGCGAAGCGGCGGCAGATGCGCGCGTTGGGGCAAGGTGGGAGCCTTGCCCGATCCGATTCCGACGTGTTTCCATGACTTAACGACAGGCCGCCCTGGCCGCTACGCGCCCCTTGAGCCTGCTTGCGGGCCTGCTGCTCATCGCCGCCAACCTGCGCGCGCCCATCACCAGCGTGGCGCCGGTGCTGGAAACCCTGCAGGAAGCCTTTGCGCTGTCGCCCGCGCAGGCCGGGCTGCTGGCGACGCTGCCGCTGTTGGCGTTCGGCTTCATTTCTCCCTTCGTGGCGCTGTTCGCACGGGTACGGCCTGGAGCGATCCCTTTTCGCCGCCCTGGTTTTCGTCGCGGGCGGGATCGCCGTGCGGTCGCTGGGCCCGGCCTGGTGCTGTATCCGGGCGCCGCCGTCACCGGCGCGGGCATCGCGGTGGGCAACGTGCTGCTGCCCAGTCTCGTCAAGCGCGATTCTCCTTTCCGCGTGCCGACCATTACGGGGTGTGCGCCCTCATCATGGGCGGCGCGGCGGCTGGCGTCCGCCGTCGCGGTGCCCCTGGCCGGGTGGGGGGGGCCATGGCCGCGTTCGGCGACCTGGCGGGCCGCGCACGCCTGATCGGGCAGGGCGGTGGCCGCTGAGGGGGCGCGGGCCAGCCCGCCCGTTGCTTTTTTTCTTGCGTTTTCTTCTTACGGCGCGTGCCTGCGTCATGCAGCCTGCCGGATTGACATTCTTCCTGACGTAGTTGTCTAATCGTATACGATTATACGAAACATCAAGCAGGAGCCTGTTCATGAAATGGCTTGCCTCTAGCACCGGCCAGGCAACGTTCGAGGACATCAAGAACACCTCGCTGGGCAAACTGGTGCGCGACCAATTGCTCAGCGGCATTCTTTCCGGCGCTTATGCGCCCGGCCAGGCCTTGCGCGAGTCCGAGCTGGTGGAGCAGTTGAAGGTGTCGCGCGTGCCGGTGCGCGAAGCCCTGCGCGAGCTGGAAAGCTCCGGCCTGGTGGTGTCGCGCAAGCACTCCGGGGTCTACGTGCGCGAACTGAGCGACGAAGAGGTCAGGGATCTCTACCAGTTCCGCGCCCTGCTGGACAGCCATGCCGGCCGCATGGCGGCGCAACTGCCGGACGACGAGCGCGAGGAGCTCGTGCGCGAGCTGGACAACTGCGTGTCCGCTATGGACGCGGCCATCCGCGAAGGCAACGCCCAGGGCTACTACAGCCTCAATCTGGAGTTCCACTGGCTGTTCATCGAATACGCCGGCAATCGCGAGATCGCCAAGGCCTATCGCGAGATCATCCAGAAACTGCACCTGGCGCGCCTGAAGAACCTGTCCACCGAGGCGCACCGCCTCCGCTCCAACGCCGAACACCGCGAAATCGTCGACGCCCTGCGCAAGGTGACGTCGTCCGGCCAGGCCGCCGAATACGCGGAACTGCTGGCCAGGCACGTCATCAACGCCCACGATCGCCTGTCGGTGCTGTGATGCGCGCGCCGCGCCTCGCGTCTCTGGCGGCGCCCGATCCGCCCTGATCAGGGCGCTCGCCCCCGCAGCCGGGACGGCGTCCCTGGCGTCCCGGCCCATACCCAAAAAAATTCCTACGAGGAGACAAACCCATGAATCGACGTTCCTTCCTGCTCGGCGCAGGCGCGGCCGCCGCCGGCCTGCCCTGCGCCCTGCCGTCCTTCGCCGCGTCCGCCTATCCCGACCGCCCCGTCACCTACATCGTCCCGGTGGCGCCGGGCGGCGGCAGCGACTATGTGGGCCGCGCCGCCGCGAACGCTCTGGGCAATGCGCTGGGCGCCACATTCATCGTCGAGAACCAGAGCGGCGCCGGCGGCGTGATCGCGTGCCAGAAGACCATGCGCGCCAAGCCCGACGGCTACACGCTGATGCAGGGCTACGTCGCCACGCTGGGAACGAGTCCGGCCACGCGCAAGGTGCCCTACGATCCCATCAAGGACTTCACCGCGGTCGGCATGATAGGCGGCACGCCCAATGTGCTGGTGGTGAACGCCAAGCTGCCCGTGCACAACCTGAAAGCGTTCATCGCCTACGCCAAGTCGCAGGACAACGTGAACTACGGCTCGGCCGGCGCCGGTTCGCTGACCCATCTGCTGATGGAACTGCTGCTGCAGCAGGTCGGCGCCCACATGGTGCACATCGCCTACAAAGGCATCGCCCCGGCTTTCACCGACCTGCTGTCGCAGCAGACCCAGTTCATGTGCCCGGGCCTGGCCGCCGCCGTGCCGCACCTGCGGGCCGGCACCGTGCGCGCCATCGCCCTGTCCGGCGAGGCGCGCAACAAGGCATTCCCCGACGTGCCGACGTTCAAGGAGCTGGGTCTGGAGGGTTTCGACGACGTGTTGCAGTGGTACGGCGTGTCCGGCCCGGCGGGCATGGACGGCGGCGTGGTGCAGACCTTGAACACCGCCCTGAACAAAGTGCTGAAAGACCCCGGCCTGACCAAGGCGCTGGACACCGAAGCCATCGTGCCCATGCCGATGTCGCCCGCGCAGTTCGCCGCCTACGTGAGCAAGGACTATGCGCGCTGGTCCAGGGTGGCGAAAGACCAGAACATCCATCTCGACGCCTGAAGCCGAGCCCGGCCGGAATGCCTTCCTGCCGGGATTCCTGCCTTCCATGCCCCGATTTCCGTAGCACCCCGAGAGACAACATGGCCCTCAACACCAAGATCGATGCCGATCACAATGCCCCGCCGGTCACCCGCATCCTGGCCGAACACGTCGTCAACCATCCGTCGCACGGATGGGACGACGCCGTCGAGCACGAGGCGCACCGCACGTTCATGAACTGGTTGGGCTGCGCCGTCGGCGCCGCCCATCACGAAGCCGGCGAAGCCGCGCTGCGCGCCGTGCAGGTGCTGCAGCCCGCCGCCCAGGCCAGCGTGCTGGGCCGCAGCGAGCGGGTGGATATCGCCAGCGCCGCGCTGATCAACGGCATCAGTTCGCATACCTTCGATTTCGACGACACCCACCTCAAGACCATCATTCACCCCGCCGGCCCGGTGTGCTCGGCGGTGCTTGCGCTGGCCGAGCACACGGGCGCCAGCGGCCGCCAGCTTATCGACGCCATCGTCCTGGGCATCGATGTGTCGTGCCGCATCGGCAACATGATCTATCCGCACCACTATGACCGCGGCTGGCACATCACCGGCTCCACGGGCGGGCTGGGCGCCGCCGCCGCCTGCGCCCGCCTGCTGGGCCTGGATGCGGACAGAACGCAGATGGCGCTGGGCATCGCGGCCTCGCAGCCGGTCGGCCTGCGCGAACAGTTCGGCACCATGACCAAGCCCTTCCATCCGGGCGGCGCCGCGTCCGCGGGCCTGATGTCGGCCCTGCTGGCGCGCGAGGGCTTTACCTCCAGCAAGCGCGCCATCGAAGCGCCGCGCGGCTTTGCCCAGGTGCTGTCGACCAAGTTCGACTGGAACGAAATCACCGACGAGCTGGGCAAGCGCTTCGAGATTTCCTTCAACACCTACAAACCCTTTGCCTGCGGCATCGTCATCCATCCCAGCATCGACGCCTGCGTGCAGTTGCGCGCTCAGGGCGTGACGCCGGAGAACCTGGAGCGCATCGACCTGCGCGTGCACTCGCTGGTGCTGGAGCTCACCGGCAAGAAGGAACCCGCCGACGGTCTGCAAGGCAAGTTCAGCGTCTACCATGGCTGCGCGGCCGGCCTGATTTTCGGCCGCGCGTCGGAAAGCGAGTACGCCGACGACATCGTCACGCGCGAAGACGTCGTGGCCGTGCGCCGCAAAGTGGTCGCCACTGTCGACGACAGCATCGACGAAGCCGCCGTCGACGCCGTGGCCACGCTGAAGGACGGCCGCAAGGTCCACGTGTTCGTCGAACACGCCATCGGCTCGCTGCAGCGCCCCATGTCCGACCAGGACCTGGAAGCCAAGTTCAGCAGCCAGGCCGATCCCATCCTGGGAGCGGGCCAGGTGCGCAAGCTGATGGACGCGTGCTGGAGCCTGGGCAAGGCGCAGGACGTGCGCGCCCTGGCCGCGCTGGCCCGCAAGGCGGCGCAGTGAGCGCGCGCCGTCCGTCCATCGTCGTCCTGGACGATTGGGAGAACGGCCTGCGCGACGGCGTGGACTGGAGCGCCATCCGGCGCGCCGCCGACGTCGCCTTGCACAACGTCGCGCTGCGCGGCGATGCGCTGCTGGCCGCCCTCGCGCAGGCCGATTGCGTCGTGCTGCTGCGCGACCGCACGCCCGTCGGCGCCGCCCTGCTGGGCAGGCTGCCGCGCCTGCGCCACATCGTGTTCACCGGCACGCGCAACAAGACGCTGGACGCGGCGGCGGCGCAGCGCGCCGGCATCCTGGTCAGCCATACGGAATGGGGGCCTTCCAAAGCCAGCACCTGCGAGATGACCTGGTCGCTGATCCTGGCCGCCACGCGGCGCCTGCCGCAGCTCATGCTCACGCCGGCGCGCAATGTCTGGCGCGATCCCGGCGCCTCGGCGTTCCTGCCCGGCGTGTTGCACGGGCAGCGTCTGGGCCTGATCGGGCTGGGACAGATCGGCCAGCGGGTCGCCGCGGTTGGCCGCGCGCTGGGAATGGAAGTGCTGACATGGAGCCCCCACATGACGCCCGAACGCGCGCGCGAGCACGGCGCGAGTTCGGTCGACCTGGACGAGCTCCTGGCCGGCTCGCACGTGGTCAGCCTGCACCTCGTGCCGGCGGCGGGCACCCGCCGCCTGCTCGATCGCGGGCGCCTGGCCCTGATGCGGCCCGACAGCCTGCTGGTGAACACCTCGCGCGCCGAACTCGTCGATACCGACGCCCTGGTTGAAGCGCTGCGGGCGGGAAGACCGGGCTTTGGCGCCTTCGACGTGTTCGACAGCGAACCGCTGCCCGGCGGCCACCCGCTGCTGGGCCTGCCCAACGTGCTGCTGACGCCGCACTACGGTTTTCTCAGCAAGCAGGTCTATGCCGAATTCGCCCGAGGCGTTCAGCGCAATATCGAAGCGTGGCTTGCGGGAGAAGAGGTGCCCCATACCCTGCCGTCGGCTGCCTGAGCGTTCGCGGCCGCGAGAGGGTGGCAGGGGGAGTGTGCGGGGCCGATGCGCGACAGGAATGATCGATGCCTGGCCTGGTGCGCATCGCGCACGAACCGGCGCTGCGCGGGGCGACGGTTAGCTCGCGGCGCGGAACGCAACGACGAGCAGGACCGCCGGCTGGAGCGGTTCAGCCCGGAATTCCTGGTGCTGCCGGTTCTGGCTGGTCCTGGCTTGCTCGCGGGTGCCTGACAGCGTCTCTGTCGAGCATTTTGCCGGGGCGTTCAAGAATCCTCGGCCCGGGCCCCTGCGCGCCCAGGGCGTCCATGGGATTGCGCAACGGGCAGTCCTTCAAGGACAGGCAACCGCAGCCAATGCAGCCGTCCAGCTCATCGCGCAGGCGGGTGAGCCGCTGGATCCGTTCATCCAGGCTTTTTCTCCAGCGCGAGGATAGCGCACGCCATTGCGCGGCCGTGAGCCTGCTGCCGGCCGGATAGCGGCTCAGCGCTTCCTTGATTTCTTCCAGCGGGATGCCGGTGCGTTGCGCCACCTTGATGATGGCGACATAGCGCAGCACGGTCGATGGAAAACGGCGCTGGTTGCCGGCATTGCGCGTACCGGCGATCAGCCCCTTCGCCTCATAGAAATGGATGGTCGATATCGCCACGCCCGAACGGTGCGCGACCTCGCCTACGGTAAGCAAGCGGGAAAAGTCGATGGGTTTCTTTGCTGCCATGCCTGTTGACCTTAACTTAACTTGAGGTTTTATAGTGCTGCGAATCCATATGGGCAAGCACTGTTGCCTGCTTTCCTTCAACGCTTCAGGCCGTTCTCGTCGAGGGCATGGCTTTGATCTCACCTGGAGACACATGATGCGCCATCGCATCGGACACGCATTGGACAGCCGGTGGCTGTGGGTCACGGCGCGCATTTTGCTGGCGGTCGTTTTTCTTTCATCCGGACTGGCGAAGCTCATCGATTTCCAGGGCGGCCGGGCAGAGATGCGCGCCGCCGGCCTGCAGCCGGAGTGGTTCTTCAACGCAGCCACGGCCACCGTACTGATCGCCGGCGCGGCGCTGATCATGCTGGACAGGGCGCTTTGGCTGGGCGCGGCCGTGCTGGCCACGTTTCTGCTGCTGACCGTTCCGATCGTTCATCGATTCTGGGCGCTTGAAAATGCCCAGGCCACGCAGGCCCTGTACTGGGCTTTGGAGCATACGTCGCTTATCGGCGGATTGATGGCGGCAGCCATTGCCAGCCGCTTCAGGAAGCGGCTGCACGTGGCATTGAATGTCTACTGCGGCGTTTCGCAGCGCTGATGGTGATGGTGATGGTCGAAAGGCAGAATGGCGTTCCCGCCAAGGAGATCCTCGGGTTTATCGTGAAGACGCCGAACGTCGCCCAGATCGGCCTGGCGTATTCCAAGGATGCGTTCGACATCGATCGGTCCCGTCAACTTCGATGGCCAGGCGCGGAGCTGTTGTCGAAACCGGAGGACATCGAGGCCGAAAAGGTGGCTGAATGGATCGCATACGACGGGAATTGCGCGACGCCGAAGCCGGACGTCGGCGCGCGTGCGTGACGACAGGGCCGTGTTCTACCGGAGAAGGAAACAGGCGATGGGCGATGGACGCTGTCGGGAGGATGGCGCGATATCGGGGAATCCCCTGCAACCACTGCCTCTACGGCGAACCCCGGAACTTCATGGTGAACGTGACCCACAAGTTCGAGTGATCTGCAGGCCGCTATGGCTCATCGACCTGCGTGAGTTCGGAGAAGTAGCGTGCCGGAGGCTTCCCGACGGCCTTCTTGAACATGGTGATGAAGGCGGTGACTGAGTCGTAGCCCAATTGGTCCGCTACGCGCTGCACCGTCTGCCCGGAGGAAAGCTGGCGCATGGCAACGATCAGATGCAGTTGCTGGCGCCAGCGTCCGAACGTCAAGCCGGTTTCCTGCAGGACGAGTCTGGCCAGCGAGCGTTCGCTCATGGCCACGAGCCGGGCCCAGTCAGCAAGTGTCCTTCGATCCGCCGGGTTGTCGGACAGCATCTTCGCGATCTTGCGCATCCGGTGCTCGTTCGATGTCGGCAGGTACAGCTGTTCGACCGGCATTTGGGCGAGCTCATCCAGAAGCACGACAGCCTTGCGTCCCGTGGGGCTGTCCGGAGCGTACTCGGGAGGCTGGCCGGCCATGTGCAGCACCAGTTCCCGCACCAGCGGGGTAATGGAAAGCGTGCAGCATTGCTCCGGAAGCGGCGCGGCATCCGGCTGCACGAAGAGATAGCAGATCCGCGCGTTGGCTGTGGCGCGAACGCTGTGGGGCATTTGCCCGGGGATCCACACGGCGCATCGCGGAGGGACCATCCAGATCGCGTTCGGCACCTCGCAGGTCACGCCGCCTTTAAGCGCAAGAACCAGTTGCCCTTGGCGATGTTGATGGACCGGGACTTCGCTGCGGTGCTCGGCGACATCCACGCGCATACCAGCCACCGGGCCACGGACCCGGGTTTCGTCGAAATTTCTCAACGACGGTTCCAGCGACATGGCCATTGTCTTCACTTTGGCAGAATTTAGTGATCTGTTGTCATCTTATCTAAATTCATATGCGAGCCCAAGCGATAACTTTCAAGCCTGCCTGTTTGTTTTTTGGAGTCATGAATGAGCCATCGTGACGCAGCCTTGGTGGTTGCGCGGCCCGCTTTGCTGATCGCGGGCCTACTGTTGATCGCGACCAACCTGCGTGCGCCCATCACGGGCGTCGCCCCCGTACTGGAGACGCTGCAATCGGCGTTTGCGCTGTCGCCGGCTCAAGCGGGGCTCTTGACGACGCTGCCGTTGCTGGCGTTTGGCGTCATTTCCCCATTTGCCGCGATGTTCGCGAGGGAGTACGGCCTGGAGCGCTCTCTGTTCGGGGCGCTGCTGCTTATCGGGGCCGGCGTGGCTGTCCGATCCACCGGGCCCGTGTGGACCCTGTATCTGGGCACGGCCATCATCGGCGCCGGCATCGCCGTGGGCAATGTGCTGCTCCCCAGCCTGGTCAAACGCGACTTCCCGGCAAAGGTGCCCACCGTTATGGGCGTCTGCTCCATTGCCATGGGCGGTGCGGCCGCGCTGGCATCCGCGGGCGCCGTGCCGCTGGGACATGCCTTCGGCTGGCAAGGCGCGCTGGGCGCCACGGCTGTCTTTCCGCTGGTTGCCGCCTTGGTGTGGGCCGGCCAATTGGGCGGACATACCGGCCCGGCCAGGGGAACCGCGGCGGCGCCGCATGGAGGGCGGGTGTGGCGCTCCGCCTTGGCTTGGCAGGTAACCTTGTTCATGGGCATCAATTCCCTGGTGTATTACGTGCTGGTCGCGTGGCTGCCGTCCATCCTGACCTCCACGGGGGTTTCTCCCGAGGCTGCCGGCTCGCTTCACGGGGTGATGCAGTTCGCATCCGCCGTGCCGGGATTACTGCTCGGTCCTATCGTCAGCCGCATGAAGGACCAGCGGCTGGTCGCCTCCGCCATGGGCGGGTTGATGGCCGTGGCGCTTGTCGGATTCTGCCTGGCGCCTTCCTGGGCTTCTTTGTGGGCGTTCTGCTTCGGCCTGAGCTCGGGCGGCGGCGTGTTGCTGGCGTTGATGTTCATGGGCCTGCGGGCCAGCAACGCCCATCAGGCCGCGTCGCTGTCCGGCATGGCCCAATGTGTCGGCTATTTTCTGGCCGCGAGCGGCCCGACGCTTGCAGGCAAGCTCCACGACCTCACCGGCAGCTGGATCGCCGTGCTGCACATCGGCGTGGCCCTCGCGGTCGTGATGACGATCTTTGGCTTGCTCGCAGGCCGTTCGCGCACGATCGGGATCGAGCACCCGCAGGCTCGCCGCTAATGCCATTCATGTGCGGTCCGCTGGCCCGCGTCAGGGCGGCCCGCGTCAGGGCGGCCCGCGCCTGCGGAACCATGGATTCGTGATGCATCGAAATGAGCAGCAAGACGACCTTTCTGAATGTCTCCAGCACGTCCGATGACTGGCGCGGGTTGGCGCTTTCCAACTTCGGACTATCGCCATTCATATTCAACGGCATGCTGTTCGCATCCGTCGAGGGATTCATACAAGGCATCAAGTTTCCCGAGAACGATCCGCGGCGGCTGCAGGCCTTCAACCTGAGCGGCTGGGAAGCAAAGCATCTCGGAGAGCAGGCGGACCGCGGCGGCGCCTATTGGAACGGGCAATGCCTGCCTTATGGCTCGATGCAACATCATCGGCTCATCGAAGCCGCCATACGGGCGAGGATCCGTCAGTCCGCAGGACTGCAGAGAGCGCTGTTATCGACAAGCGGGCTGGTTCTCATCCACGACACGGGGCGGAAGGAAGCCGCGACGACCTCGCTGCCGGCCGGGGTGTTCTGCCGGATTCTGACCGGCATTCGAGACGAATTGCTGCAGGCGTGGCTGGCGGCATCGTGACCCATTGGTGATCGCGGACATCCACGGCTTCAGGACTGCCGTCCCCGCCTCGACAACGCCGGCTGCGGGCCGGCTCGCATGGGTTCTGCCGGAACGAAAAAAAGGAGCCGAAGCTCCTTTTTCAACGACTTGCAGACGCCAGTGGAAGTCTGCCGATCAAGATCTGGAGCGGGAAACGAGTCTCGAACTCGCGACCTCAACCTTGGCAAGGTTGCGCTCTACCAACTGAGCTATTCCCGCGTGTTTGTGTTCGCCGCGTTTGCGCGTTGCGCGTTGCGCTTGCTGCGCGATGCAGCCTCGGCGACCGGCCGGCGCGGCGCCGCCGCGTCGGAAAGGCGAAATTCTACCGCAAAATTCGCATGGAGCAAGCGGCGGGCACCGCAACAGCGCGCGAATGGCGCTGGGTAGAATCGGATTTTCGGGCGGCCCCAGGAGCAATCATGACGGCAATTTATCGCGGCATGGACCGCGCGGCGCTGGACGCCGCTTACAACAATGTCGCGGCGGCGCCGGACTTTGCCGGGATCCTGGCCGATTTCCAGGCGCGCAGCGCCCGGCTCTACGAGTCGGCCGTGTGCCGGCGCGACCTTTCCTATGGCGCGCGGCCGCGCCAGCGCTACGACTGGTTTTCCTGCGGGCAGGCGGGCGCGCCTACCTTCGTCTTCATCCACGGCGGCTATTGGCAGCATTGCGAGAAGGAGGATTTCGCTTTTGTCGCCAGCGGCCCGCTGGGACGCGGCTTCAATGTGGCGCTGGCGGAATACACGCTGGCGCCGCAGGCCTCGCTGACGGACATCGTGGCGGAAATCGGCGGGCTGCTGGATCACCTGGCGGTGGATCCCGATGGCGTGGGCTCGCGCGGCAAGCCCCTGTGCCTGAGCGGCCATTCCGCGGGCGGCCACCTGACCGCCATGCACCGCGCGCACCCCGCCGTCGCCTGGGGCCTGGCCATCAGCGCACTGGTGGACCTGGAGCCGATCCGGCTCTGTTGGCTGAACGAAAAACTGCGGCTGTCCGAAGCCGAGGCGCGCGCCTGCAGCCCGCTGCTTCACATCGGTCCGGGCGCGCCGGCGGTGGCGGCGGTCGGCGCGGCCGAACTGCCGGAGCTCGTGCGCCAGACCGAGGACTACGTCCGGGCTTGCGAGGCTGCTGGCGAGCCGGTGCGCGGGCTGCAGGTGCCCGGCTGCGCGCATTTTTCGCTGCTCGACGACCTGGCGCGGCCCGACGGCGTCATGCTCGAGGCGTTGGCCGCGACGATGCGGGCGGGGCGGGGCGGTTAGCGTGGAGACGCCGCGGGAAATGCGGAGCGGAAGTGAAGAAGCGGGCGAGAGAAGAAGGGATGAGAAGAAGGGGGAAAAGAAAGAAGGGGCCGTATGGCCCCTTGCTTGCATGCCTCGCAGGCGTGCGCTGCGCGGCGGAATCTGGAGCGGGAAACGAGTCTCGAACTCGCGACCTCAACCTTGGCAAGGTTGCGCTCTACCAACTGAGCTATTCCCGCATGGGTTCGGCAGAAAAATGGCGTTCAACCAAATCGTGCTGAACCATTTTATGGCGTCCGACGTACTTGCGGCATGGCTGCCGACATGCACCTCGGGCCGATCGATCTGGTTATCGATCGAAAGGCCGCGTATTCTACATGATTTTCACGCGATTGCCACATGAAGATCACGAAGCCCGCGGGCCCGGCCGCCCCAGAAACCGACGTCCGGCCGATGAGAAATCAGGCGGGCCAATCAAGTAAACTGGGAAAGACAGAAACTATAGCATAGCCTTCCCCCTACATGTCAAACGCACAAGAAGCAGCCGATGCGCTGCTTCCCCGTTTCCAGGACCTCTCCGATTTCAACACCTTGGGACTCGCGGCCGCCGCGCCCGCTTTCGTGACGCTGGACGATGCGTCGCGGCTGCCCGCGTTCTCCGAGCTTGCCGCGGGCTACGAGCGCCTGCTGGTGCTGGGCGGAGGCAGCAACGTGGTGCTGCCCGGGCGCGTGCCGGGCCTGGTGGCGCACGTGGCGTTTCGCGGCCTGAGGCTGGTGGAGGCGCGCAGCGACGCATGGATCGTGGAGGCCGCCGCGGGCGAGAGCTGGCACGGCGTGGTGTCGCGGTGCGTGGCCCAGGGCTGGGACGGGCTGGAGAACCTGGCCCTGATCCCCGGCACGGCGGGCGCGGCGCCGGTGCAGAACATCGGCGCCTACGGCGTGGAGCTGGCCGACCGCTTCGAGAGCCTCACGGCCTGGGATGTCCGCGCGGCGCGGTTCGTGGAAATGCGCGCCGGCGACTGCCGCTACGCCTATCGCGACAGCGTGTTCAAGCACGCGGAGCCGGGGCGCTGGGTGATCGTGTCGGTCAGGTTGCGGCTGCCCCGGCCCTGGCGGGCGCAGCTCGACTATCCGGACCTGCAGCGTTCGGCCAGGCTGGCGCAGGCAGCGCCGGGCGCGCGCGATATTTTCGAGGCGGTCTGCGAGATCCGCCGCGCCAAGCTGCCCGACCCGGCGGTCATCGGCAATGCCGGCAGTTTTTTCAAGAACCCGGTCGTGAGCGCCGAGCAGCGCGACGCGCTGGCGGCCCGGTTTCCGGGGCTGGTGTCATACGCCATGCCGGACGGACGCTGCAAGCTGGCGGCCGGCTGGCTGATCGACCAGTGCGGCTGGAAGGGGAAGTCGCTGGGGCCGGCGGGCGTGCACGACCGCCAGGCGCTGGTGCTGGTGAACCGGGGCGGCGCCACGGCGGCCGACATCATGCGCCTGGCCGCCGCGATCCAGGACGACGTGGCGCGGCGCTACGGCGTGGCGCTGGAGCCGGAGCCCGCGGTGGTGTAGGGCTCGCGTCCGCAAGAGGAAAAGCCCGGGGGCAGTTCACTGTCCGGGCTTTTCGTTGCCTGGCTGCTGAGGCGGGCTACAGCCCCAGCACGGCCTGCATGTCGTACAGCCCGTTGTGCTTGCCCGAAAGAAAGCGTGCGGCCCGCAGGGCGCCGGCCGCATAGGTGGCGCGGCTGGAGGAGCGGTGCGTGATCTCGATGCGTTCGCCGATGCCGCAGAAGGACACCGTGTGATCGCCCACGATGTCGCCGCCGCGCAGCACCGAGAAGCCGATGGTGCCCGGCTTGCGCACGCCGGTGTCGCCGTGGCGGCTCCAGGTGGCTACGTCGGGCAGCGCGACTTCCCATGCCGAGGCGATGGTTTCACCCATCTTGAGGGCGGTGCCCGAAGGGGCGTCCACCTTGTTGCGGTGATGGGCCTCGAAGATTTCCACGTCGTAGCCGCTGTTGAGGATGCGGGCGGCCATGTCCAGCAGCTTGAGCGTGGCGTTCACGCCCACGCTCATGTTCGGGGCGAAGACGATGCCGATCTTCTGGGCCGCGACCTCGATGGCCGCGCGGCCGCCGTCGTCGAAGCCGGTGGTGCCGATGACGAGGTTCACGCCGTGCTGCACGCAGGCGCGCAGGTGTTCCAGCGTGCCTTCGGGGCGGGTGAAGTCGATGAGGCAGTCGGCCTGGGCCAACGCGCCGAGGTCGTCCGTGATGGCCACGCCCGTCTGTTTGCCGAGCGGGGCGCCGGCGTCTTTTCCGAGGGAGGGCGAATCCGGGCGGTCCAGCGCGACGGCCAGCCCGGCGTCGTCGGCGTTGAGTACGGCTTCGATCAGCATCTGGCCCATGCGGCCGCTGGCGCCGGCGATGGCTATACGCATGTGAGTGTCCTTGGGGATCAGCGCAGCGGCTCGGGCGCGTTGCCGGGCTGGCCGGGGTATTGGGTGGTGGGGTTGACCGGCGCGTTGGCGTCGGACTTCCGCTCTTGCGCTTCTTCCTGCAGGCGCTTTTCGTCCTGGCTCGCCCGTTCGTCCGCCTTTTCGTCGCCGGTCGGGCTGGGGGTGTTGATCTGGTAGGGCTGCAGCTCGGGCTGCTTGTCGCCTTCCCAGCGCACCAGGCGGTCGTTCTCGAACCAGACGGTGAACTTGCGCTCCTGCGCCTTGCCGTAGCCGGGCTTGAAGTAATAGGGGTAGTCCCAGCGGTCTGCGTGCAGCACGCTGGTCAGGGTGGGGCTGCCCAGGGCGAATCGGACCTGTTCACGGGTCATGCCGGGCTGCAGGAGGGCCACCTGTTCCTGGGTGATCCAGTTCCCCTGCTGCACGCTGGCCTTGTAGGGGAAGCCCCATTTGTCGGAAGAGCAGCCGGCCAGCGCGGCGGCCAGGGCGACGGCGGCCAGCGCCGTCTTCAGCGGCAGGGAGGGAATACGTGCAATCATGGACACTCGCGCCCCTATTATTTGGAAGCAGACAAAACCGTTATCATAAAGGTTTCATCAGGAGAGTTCCGCGAGGCGGCACGAATTCGGCAGTCCGGCTTGCGCCTCCTGCGGAAAGCCCATGCCAACGCGGACGGAGAGCGATTACACCATGACCGACCAGAGCGAACTGAAAAACATGGGTTTGAAGGCGACCTTTCCCCGCCTGAAAATTCTTGACATCTTCCGGAAGTCCGATCAGCGCCACCTCAGCGCCGAAGACGTCTACCGCGCCCTCATCAACGAGAACGTCGAAATCGGCCTGGCCACCGTGTATCGCGTCCTGACGCAGTTCGAGCAGGCGGGTATTCTGGCGCGCAGCCAGTTCGACAGCGGCAAGGCGGTATTCGAACTGAACGACGGCGATCACCACGATCACCTCATCTGCACCAATTGCGGCAAGGTCGTGGAATTTTCCGACCCCGACATCGAAAAGCGCCAGCAGAAGATCGCCAAGGACAACGGCTTCGCCCTCGAAAGCCATGCCATGGTGCTGTACGGCATTTGCGGCCCCTGCATGAAGAACCGCTGAACGCGGCCTTCCCGCTCCAGGCCCGTGGCCGCGCTCGCCGCGGGCCGTCGAGATCCAAAGCCCCTTCGACTTGAAGGGGTTTTTTTCGTCCGTGCGTGGCGTGGACCGACGGACCGTCGGGGTCAAGGGGCAGGGGCGGCTTGCGCGGCGGGGGGGCCGCCTGCGAGCATTTCGCGGGCGTGCTCGCGCGTGGTGGCGGTGAGTTTGATGCCGCCCAGCATGCGCGCGATTTCCTCGACGCGGGCTTCGGCGTCCAGTTCCTGGATGCGCGAGCGCGTGGCGCCGTCGGATTCCTGCTTGCTGACCTGGAATTGGGTGGCGGCGCAGGCGGCGACCTGGGGCAGGTGCGTGACGCAGAGCACCTGATGGCGCTCGCCCAGTTCGCGCAGCAGCTTGCCCACCACTTCGGCCACCGCGCCGCCTACGCCGCTGTCCACTTCGTCGAAGATCAGGGTAGGCACGCGCGCCGCGCGGCTGGCGATGACGGACAGGGCGAGCGAGATGCGGGAAAGCTCGCCGCCGGAGGCGACCTTGGCCAGCGGGCGCGGCGTGGCCCCGGCATGGCCGGCCACGAGGAATTCCACGATCTCGCTGCCGCTGGCCGAGGCGGGGCCTTGGGCGAGCGCCGCCTCGAAGCGGCCGCCCTGCATGGAGAGCGTCTGCATGGCCTGCGTGACGCGCTTGCCGAGATCCTTGGCGACCTTGCGGCGCGCCGCGCCCAGCCTGGCCGCCGCCGCGTCGTAGCGCGCCTGGGCGGCCTGGGCCTGCGCGCGCAGGGCGTCGATGTCGCCCGCCGCCTGCAGTTCCGCCAGCCGGGCGTGCAGCGACTCGCGCAGCCCGCACAGCGCTTCGGGTTCCGTGCGGAACTTGCGCGCCGTTTCGAAAACGGCTCCCAGCCGGGCCTCGACATCGGCCAGCCGTCGCGGATCGAGGTCCACGCGGCTTACGTAGTTGTTCAGGTCGGACACCGCCTCGGCAATGGCGATGCCGGCCGATTCCAGCTCGTCGCACACGCCCTGCAGCGCGGCGTCGTGGCGCAGCATCTGCTGCAGCCGCTGGCTGGCGGCGGTGATGCGGTGGCGGGCGGAGTCGCCTTCGCCGTCCAGCGCTTCGAGGATCTGGTTCGCGCCTTCCAGCAGGGATTGCGCGTGGGCAAGCCGGGTGTGCTCGGCCTGCAAGGCGTCCCATTCGTCGGGTTGCAGGTCCAGGCGGTCGAGCTCTTCCGCTTGCCACTGCACGCGGTCGCGCTCGTCGGCCAGGGCCTGGGCGTCTTTTTCGGCGGCCTCGAGCTGGCGCGCCACGGTGCGCCACGCCTTCCAGGCGGAGGCGGTTTCCTGGCGCAGTTCGGCATGTCCGCCGTGGGCGTCCAGCAGGTCGCGTTGCGCGTCGGCCCGCATCAGGCTCTGGTGCGCGTGCTGGCCGTGGATGTCGACCAGCCCGTCGCCCAGCTCGCGCAGTTGCGAGACGGTGGCGGGCGTGCCGTTGATGTAGGCGCGGCTGCGGCCCTGGGCGTCGATGACCCGGCGCAGCGCGAGGGATTCGTCGGCGTCTATTTCGCGCTCGGCCAGCCAGTCCCGCAGGTTCTCGGGCATGTCGAACACCGCGGTGATGTCCGCGCGCGAGGCGCCCTCGCGCAGCATGCCGGCGTCGCCGCGTTCGCCCAGGGCGAGCGCCAGCGCGTCCACCAGGATGGACTTGCCCGCGCCGGTTTCCCCGGTAAATACGGTAAAGCCCGGCCCGAAATGGATTTCGGCGTGCTCGACGATGACGAAGTCTCGGATGTGCAGGGTGCGCAGCATGGGAGGCGCCAGCTAACTGACTTGCTTACTCTACGTTGTCGGAAGCTTGCGGCATCAGGTTCCAGTGCAGCTTGCGGCGCAGGGTGGCGAAGAAGCTGTAGCCTTCCGGATGCACGAAGCGGATGGTGTAGGGCGCGCGCCGCACCACGATGCGGTCGCCCGGTTGCAGGTCGGACCAGGTCTGCATGTCGAAGTGCACGCTGGCGCCGCTTTCCACGCGGCCCATGGCGGTGAGCGTCATGTTGAGCACGCCCGAGTCCGGGATGACGATGGGCCGGTTGGACAGCGTTTGCGGCGCCACCGGCACCAGCACCATGGCGTTCAGGCCCGGGTGCAGCAGCGGGCCGTTGGCCGACAGCGCATAGGCGGTGGAGCCGGTGGGGGTGGCGATGATGAGGCCGTCGGCGCGCTGGGTGTACATGTAGGCGTCGTCGAGCTCCACCCGCACTTCGATCATGCCGCCGCGGCCGGCGCGGTTGAGCACCACGTCGTTCAGGGCGGAGGCCGAGTACATCTGCTGCTCGCCGCGCCAGACGCTGCCCTCGAGCAGCATGCGCTCCTCGGTCTGGAACTTGCCCTCGAACACCCGGGCCAGCGCCTCGTGGGCGTCCTGCAGCGGGATGTCGGTGATGAAGCCCAGCCGCCCGTGGTTGATGCCGACCAGCGGCACGCCGTAGGGCGCCAGGTGCCGGGCCGCGCCCAGCACCGTGCCGTCGCCGCCCATGACCACGGCGAGCGTCGCCTGGCGACCGATTTCTTCCAGCGTGGCGACGGGGTATTCCGTCACGCCGGTATTGCGGGCGGTATCGGCGTCGACCAGGACTTTTCTGCCCGCGCCCGTCAAGGCCAGCGCGAGCGCCCGCAGCGGGGCGTCCAGGCCGGTGTCCTGGTATCTGCCGATGAGAGCGACGGTGGGAAAATGCATGGCGGACGATGAGTCGGTAGGTTAAGCGCTTGTTGGAGCCCGTTTGCCGATTATATGGGGCCGCATATGGGCTTGCGGGACAAAAATCGCCTTAAGTGGAAAGATTCCCTAAAATAGGTTCCATGGACGATCGCGCACGCGCACTATTGAAAGCGTTGATAGAACGCTATATCGCCGATGGGCAGCCTGTCGGCTCGCGCACGCTTTCCAAGGTGTTCGACCTGTCGCCTGCCACCATCCGCAACGTCATGTCGGACCTGGAAGAGCAGGGCCTCATCCACAGCCCGCACACCTCGGCGGGGCGGGTGCCCACGCCGCGCGGCTACCGCATGTTCGTGGACTCGCTGCTCGCTGTGCAGCCTTACCAGTTCGAGCCCCAGAACATCGGCGAGATGCTGCCCGCGGCCGAGCCCACGCGCGCGGTCAATGCCGCCGCCGCGCTGTTGTCCAACCTGACCCAGTTCGCGGGCGTGGTGCTCACGCCCAAGCGTTCGCAGGTGTTCCGCCAGATCGAATTCATCCGCCTGTCCGAAAGGCGGGTGCTGCTCATCATCGTTACGCCCGACGGCGACGTGCAGAACCGCATCCTCTTCGTGCAGCGCGATTATTCCGAGTCCGAGCTGCTGGAGGCGGGCAATTTCTTCAACGTGCACTTCGCGGGCAAGTCCTTCGACGCCGTGCGCCGCACGCTGTCCACCGAACTCGCCCAGCTGCGCGAGGACATCTCCCGCCTGATGCAGGCGGCGGTGGAAGCCAGCGCCGAGACTGCCGAGGACGGCGATGCGGTGGTGATTTCGGGCGAGCGCAAGCTGCTCGACGTGGCCGACATCGCTTCCGACATGGACCGCTTGCGCAAGATGTTCTCGCTGTTCGAGAAAAAGACCGACCTGCTGCAATTGCTGGACGTCTCCAGCCGCGCGCAGGGCGTGCAGATCTACATCGGCGGCGATTCCCAGCTCGTGCCGCTGGACGATGTCTCCGTCATCACCGCGCCCTATGGGGTGGACGGCAAGGTCGTGGGCACGCTGGGGGTCATCGGCCCCACGCGCATGGCCTACGAACGGGTCATCCCCATCGTGGACATCACGGCCCGCCTGCTGTCCAACGCGCTCAGCCACAACCAGTAAATCGTCCCAGCCGGACATCCTCCCGGCGGAGGAAGGGGAGTTTTTGTGTTTCTACGCCTGTTCAAGTACCTGTGGCCGGAACGCTACCTGCCGGAGCCCGCGCAGCAGGATCCGTTCGACGAGGATCCGCCGCCGCGCGCGCCGGGCAGGGCGGGCGTGCTGCTGGTGAACCTGGGCACGCCGGATACGGCGCAGCCCCGGGACATCCGCAAATACCTGGGCGAATTCCTTTCCGACCCGCGCGTCATCGAGATTCCGCGTTATCTCTGGCTGCCCATCCTGCATGGCCTGGTGCTGGCCAGGCGCCCGAAGCGCCTCGCGCCGCGCTATGCCGGCATCTGGATGGACGAGGGCTCTCCGCTCATGGTCTACAGCCGCAGGCAGGCCGAGGGCGTGGCGGCGGCGCTGCGCGAGGCCGGCGTGGATGCCGTGGTCGAGCTGGGCATGCGCTACGGCAACCCTTCCATCGCCGAGGCGATGGAGCGGTTGAAGGCGCAGGGCTGCGAGCGCATCCTGACCATCCCGCTTTATCCCCAGTACGCCGCCAGCACCACGGCCACGGCGGTGGACGCGGTCAGCCGCCATGCCGCGCGGCTGCGCGACCAGCCGGAGCTGCGCTTCGTCAAACGGTTCCACGACGATCCCGTCTACCTGGACGCCCTGGCGGCCCGGATCGAACGCTACTGGGCGGAGCACGGCCGCCCGCAGAAGCTCGTGATGAGTTTCCACGGCCTGCCGCGCTACAGCGTCGAGCTGGGCGACCCCTACTACCGCGACTGCATGGAAACCGCGCGCCTGCTTTCCGAACGGCTGTCGCTGCCCCGCGCCCAGACCGAGGTGACGTTCCAGAGCCGTTTCGGCAGCGCCCGGTGGCTGGAGCCGTACACCGAGCCCACCCTGAAGGCGCTGGCGGCGGAGGGGGTCGAGGAAGTCGATGTGGTTTGTCCGGGATTTGTGGCAGACTGTCTGGAAACGCTGGAAGAAATCAGCCTCGAATGCCGTGACGCCTTCCTGGCGGCGGGCGGCAGACGCTTCCGGTACATTCCGGCCCTGAACGACGATCCGGCCTGGATCCGGGGGCTGGCAGGCCTGGCGGCGCGCCATTTGCAAGGCTGGCCGGGCCTTCATACGGACTTGAAGGAGAAGGCGCATGCATCATGATCCGAAGACCGGCAAGATCGTAAAAAAAGGGACGGTAGCCACGCCCGTGAACGAGGATCTCGTCGAGCACGAGCTGGACGAGGCCCTGGCCGAAACGTTTCCCGCCAGCGATCCGATTGCCATCAACCCCGAGCCCGAGGAAACGGACAAGCAGGTCGATCGCGCCTCGAAAGACAGCTTTCCGGCCAGCGACGCGTCGTCTCCCGCCCAGCCGGGCAAGAAGTAGCGCATTTCCCGTCCCCCGGCAGCGGCCCCGGTTGCGGGGCCGTTCTTTCTTGCGCGCCGCCGGCTGGCGCCCGGCAGGGGCAGCAAGGGGGAATTTTCGTTTTCCCGGGCTTGAAATAGGGGTATTGGCCCCCATTCATGTCTGCGAAAGCCATTCTTATCCGGAGGATTCCCCAATGACGGCACCCCAAGAGCCTGTAGACCAGACGCCCGAAGCCGGTGGCGACACCGCCTCGTCGCCCGAGGTCCAGGATCCCGTGCAAGCCGAGCTGAAGGAGCTGCGCGCCCAACTGGACGCCGCCCAGGCCACCGTGCAGCAGCAGCAGGACCAGCTGCTGCGGGCCCATGCCGAGGCGGAAAATGTCCGCCGCCGCGCCCAGGAAGAAGTTTCCAAGGCCCGCAAGTTCGGCATCGAGTCGTTTGCCGAAAGCCTCGTCCCGGTCAAGGACAGCCTGGAGGCCGCCCTGGCCCAGGCCGAACAGAGCGTGGAAACCCTGCGCGAGGGGGTGGAAGTCACCCTGAAGCAGCTCGCCGCAGCCTTCGAACGCAACCTGCTGAAGGAAATCGCGCCGGCCCAGGGCGACAAGTTCGATCCGCACCTGCACCAGGCCATTTCGTCCGTGCCGGCCGACCAGCCCGCCAATACGGTGGTGCAGCTGCTGCAAAAGGGCTACGCGATCGCCGACCGCACGCTGCGACCGGCGCTGGTCGTGGTGTCGGCCGGGCAGGCCGACGAAGGCTGATCCCCGGCCCCTACCGGTCCCATTCGTTACAAGGATTCCCGATGAGCGCGCAGGGTTTCGATCCCTCCCAGGTATTCGAAGTGTTCGGCATGCGCCGCGTCGACTCCCAGGGGTTCGACGCCGCCGTGGTGCAGGCGCCCGGCGACGACCTGCGCTGCGTGTTTCTGTGGGGCGAAGATTGCTATAACTGCAATCTTTTCAAGCAGGCGGCCCTCATGCAGCGGGCGGCCTTGCTGGAACTCGGTCTTACGTGGTTCGAGGCGGATGTCTACGCCGACGAGCCGCTGGGGCGGCGCTTTTCGCTGCATGGCGTCCCCACTTTCATGCTGTACCGCGCCGGCAAGCGGCTGGGCCGTATCACCGGCTGGCCCGGCCTGCCGCAGTTCACCGCGGCGATCCGCCGGCTGCAGGAAGCGAAAACGGCGGAAAATTCCGGCGGGGCGTCTTGAAAACCCTGCCGCGGGCCCCAGTTATGGGTAGACGGAATTTTCTTTCTATTTTCACGGATTCAACCAAGGTAACCCACCATGAGCAAAATTATCGGCATTGACCTGGGCACGACCAACAGCTGCGTGGCTGTCATGGACGGTGGCCAGGTCAAGATCATCGAAAATGCGGAAGGCGCCCGCACCACCCCGTCCATTGTTGCCTACATGGACGACGGCGAAACGCTGGTCGGCGCCCCGGCCAAGCGCCAGGCCGTGACCAATCCGAAGAACACCCTCTATGCGGTGAAGCGCCTGATCGGCCGCAAGTTCGACGAAAAAGCGGTGCAGAAGGACATCGACCTGATGCCCTACAGCATCGTCAAGGCCGACAACGGCGATGCCTGGGTGGAAGTGCGCGGCAAGAAGATGGCGCCTCCCCAAGTGTCGGCCGACGTGCTGCGCAAGATGAAGAAAACCGCCGAGGACTACCTGGGCGAGGAGGTGACCGAGGCCGTCATCACCGTGCCCGCGTACTTCAACGACAGCCAGCGCCAGGCCACCAAGGACGCCGGCCGCATCGCCGGCCTGGAAGTCAAGCGCATCATCAACGAGCCGACCGCGGCCGCGCTGGCCTTCGGCCTGGACAAGTCCGACAAGGGCGACCGCAAGATCGCGGTATATGACCTGGGCGGCGGCACGTTCGACGTGTCCATCATCGAGATCGCCGACGTGGACGGCGAGAAGCAGTTCGAAGTGCTGTCGACCAACGGCGACACCTTCCTGGGCGGCGAAGACTTCGACCAGCGCATCATCGACTACATCATCGCCGAGTTCAAGAAAGAACAGGGCGTGGACCTGTCCAAGGACGTGCTGGCCCTGCAGCGCCTGAAGGAAGCCGCCGAGAAGGCCAAGATCGAGCTGTCCTCCAGCCAGCAGACCGAGATCAACCTGCCGTACATCACGGCCGACGCGTCCGGTCCCAAGCACCTGAACCTGAAGATCACGCGCGCCAAGCTGGAAGCCCTGGTCGAAGACCTGATCGAGCGCACCATCGAGCCGTGCCGCGTGGCCATCAAGGACGCCGGCGTGAAGGTTTCCGACATCGACGACGTGATCCTGGTGGGCGGCATGACCCGCATGCCCAAGGTCCAGGAAAAGGTGAAGGAGTTCTTCGGCAAGGATCCGCGCAAGGACGTGAACCCCGACGAGGCCGTCGCCGCCGGCGCCGCCATCCAGGGTTCCGTGCTGTCGGGCGACCGCAAGGACGTGCTGCTGCTGGACGTCACCCCGCTCTCCCTGGGCATTGAAACCCTGGGCGGCGTGATGACCAAGATGATCCAGAAGAACACGACCATCCCGACCCGGTTCTCGCAGACCTTCTCCACTGCCGACGACAACCAGCCGGCCGTGACGATCAAGGTGTTCCAGGGCGAGCGCGAAATCGCCGCGGGCAACAAGGCCCTGGGCGAGTTCAACCTCGAGGGCATCCCGCCGTCGCCGCGCGGCGTGCCGCAGATCGAGGTCACGTTCGACATCGACGCCAACGGCATCCTGCACGTGTCGGCCAAGGACAAGGGCACCGGCAAGGAAAACAAGATCACCATCAAGGCCAACTCCGGCCTGTCGGAAGAAGAGATCCAGCGCATGGTGAAGGACGCCGAGGCCAACGCCGCGGAAGACCATCGCCTGGCCGAGCTGGCCCAGTCGCGCAACCAGGCCGACGCGCTGGTGCACGCCACCCGCAAGTCGCTGACCGAATACGGCGACAAGCTCGAGGCTTCCGAAAAGGAAAGCATCGAGGCCGCCATCAAGTCCCTGGAGGAAACGCTCAAGGACGGCGACAAGGCGGCGATCGACGCCAAGGTCGAGGCCCTGTCGGCCGCTTCGCAGAAGCTCGGCGAGAAGATGTATGCCGACATGCAGGCGCAGCAGGCCGCCAGCCAGCAGCAGGCCGCCGACAATGCGAAGCCGGTGGACGACAACGTGGTCGATGCCGACTTCAAGGAAGTCAAGCGCGACCAATAATGGCCGCCTCCTGACCTTCCTCTGCCGCCCGGTAACCGGATTTTCCGGCTACCGGGCGGGCTCATTCTGCAGCACTGAAAAGAAGGCTCGTTGCCGAGCCCACCGATCATGGCAAAACGCGACTATTACGACGTCCTGGGCGTGGCGAAAAACGCCTCGGATGACGAACTGAAGAAGGCCTATCGAAAGCTGGCCATGAAGTATCATCCGGACCGCAATCCGGACAGCAAAGAGGCCGAAGAGAAATTCAAGGAAGCCAAGGAAGCCTACGAGGTCCTGGGCGACGAGCAGAAGCGCGCGGCCTATGACCGCTACGGCCACGCCGGCGTGGATCCCAATGCGGCGGGTATGGGCGGCGGCATGGGCGGCGGTTTCGCCGATGCCTTCGGCGACATCTTCGGCGAGATCTTCGGCGGCGGCCGCCGTGGCGGCGGCCCCCAGGTTTATCGCGGCGCCGACCTGAAGTACGCGCTCGAAATCACGCTGGAACAAGCGGCCGCCGGCTTCGACACCGAGATCCGCGTGCCGAGCTGGGAAAACTGCGACACCTGCCACGGCTCGGGCGCCAAGCCCGGCACCTCGCCCAAGACCTGCCGCACCTGCGGCGGCTCGGGCGCGGTGCGCATGCAGCAGGGATTCTTCAGCGTGCAGCAGACTTGCCCCACCTGCCACGGCAACGGCAAGGAAATCACGGATCCGTGCCCCGCCTGCGACGGCGTGGGCCGCACTCGCCGCAACAAGACCCTGCAGGTCAAGATTCCGGCCGGCATCGACGACGGCATGCGCATCCGCTCCAGCGGCAACGGCGAGCCCGGCATCAACGGCGGGCCTCCGGGCGACCTGTATGTGGAAATCCACATCAAGCCGCACAAGATCTTCCAGCGCGACGGCGACGATCTCCATTGCGAGCTGACCATTCCGTTCACCACGGCCGCTCTGGGCGGCGAACTGCAGGTGCCGACGCTGGGCGGCAAGGCGGAGATCTCCATTCCCGAAGGCACCCAGTCCGGCAAGACCTTCCGCCTGCGCGGCAAGGGCATCCGCGGCGTGCGGGGCAGCTATCCGGGCGATCTCTACTGCCACGTCGTCGTGGAAACCCCGGTGCGGCTGAGCGAGGAACAGAAGAACATTCTGCGCCAGTTCGAGGCCTCCCTGAACGACGGCGGCGACCGCCATTCGCCGCAAAGCAAGTCCTGGACCGACCGGGTGAAGGAATTCTTTAGCTGATCGTTGCTTCACAAAAACGAACCGCGGCGCAAGCCGCGGTTTTTTTTGGATGAGCGGAAAGAGCCGGCGGGAAACGGGCGATTGCACTGGCGGGCCCGCGCAGGCAGCTCCGCGCGACGCCTGACGTGCGGGCTTGCCGCCGCCCGGGAGGGCGCTCTTGTTGCGGGGAGGGTCGGCGGCTCGCAAAAAAAAACCGCGGCTTGTGCCGCGGAGGTGCTGCAGGTTGCCGCTGTGGCCGGAAAAAACCGGCCCCAGGCCATGATGCCGCCTGAGGCCGGCCGGGCTACAGCAAGCAGCTCACCGGGAGATCGGCGGATATTCGAGTTCGCCGAAAGTGTATTGGCCGCTGGCCTTGGCCTGGGCCAGTTCGGCCCGGACGTCGGCGCTCGACTTGGCGCTGGCCGCGGCGGCCACCACGGGCGGGTATTGCAGTTCGCCGAAGGTGTACTGGCCGCTGGCCTTGGCCTGCTGGAGCTGGGCCCGGACTTCCTGCGAGCCCAGGCTGGTGTTCTGGGCGATGGCGGGCGGGTAGTCGAGCTCGCCAAACGTGTATTGGCCGTTGGCCTTGGCCTGTTGCAGCTCGGCAGCCACCTGGGCGCTGGTCTTGGGTTGGCCGAGATCGGCGGCCTGGGCGGCGCCGGCAAGGGCCAGCGACATCAGTAGGGCGGTAGCAAGGGTTTTCATGATGGACCTCCAATTGTTGATGATGGGAAACGTATCCAGCGGTCTGGCCCGATGGCCGGCGCTTGCGCGCTCTGTGCCCCGGGGGCGGTGCCGTGGTTCGTTTTCTTGTTCCCGATGAACGTATTGTGGTCCAGCAGCGAGTCAGGATAAACCCGTATTTACCGAAATGATTTTTCCAAAATCATGGCTAATTAATCTTATTAATGGCGTATATCCCGTATTCATGTGAAGTGAGCGCCGACGCCATGGCGCG
>Ga0180220_1000566_pt1 | contig 38342 bp, 32 predicted proteins | sample eDN5th37CBELigBY_FD_151335 | JGI IMG/M metagenome (GOLD analysis project Ga0180220, IMG submission 151335) | Enriched backyard soil microbial communities from Emeryville, California, USA - eDNA 5th pass 37_C BE-Lig BY (version 2) (version 2) | ecosystem: Environmental > Terrestrial > Soil >... | reverse complement strand
CGCGACTTGATTACCTTTCAAGGCTCCTCGCTGTTTCAAATGGGTGACGGCAGCTGCAGCTTGCCGCCGATGAGATAGGCCATGGTGATCAGGTTGCGTGCGGAACGGTAGCCGCGCGCGCGTGCCTTGGCGGCCTGAATCAAGCTGTTGATGCCCTCGAGGACGCCGTTCGTGATTCTGGAGACGAAGTAGCGGAGGATCCCGTCCCAGTGGCGCTTGATCGTGCGCGCCGCCGCGATGACCGGGTCCAAGCGGCTGTGCGTGGCCCAGAAGTACCACTGCTTGAGGAAAGGCTCGGCGAGGTGTTCCGAGAGCGTCCAGAACTCCTGGAGTGCCAGCTTGATCCGATGCGCGCGGGCGGTCCTCAGGTTGAGCTTGGGCAGCGAGAGTGCCTCGAAGGTCTCCCGCTGCCTTGCCGTCCAGTGCTGCTGATTCTTCAGCCAAACCCAGCGGCTACGGAGGAGCTCCGGCCGCTCCTTCTGCTCGGCGCGACGAACCTTGTCCACGGCTTCGTTCATGATCTTCATCACGTGGAACTTGTCAAACGTCAACTCCGCCTCCGGGAACTGCTCGCTCGCGCCTTTGATGAAGGCGGGCGACATGTCCAGCGAGATCTCCTCGATCTGCTCGGCGCGGCCGCCATGCGCCTCCAGGTCCGTACGGAATGCTTCCAGTGTGCCGCTATCCCGGCCTTCCGTCGCGAAGAGCACCTTCGAGCGCTCCAGATCCACCGCCAAGGTGATGTAGTTATGGCCGCGCTTGCTCGAGGTCTCGTCGATGCCCACCTGGCGCACGTCGGAGAAGTCCTCCGCCTCGCGGGCCTGGTCGACATAGTGGTGCAGTACCCTCCAGATCCGGGTATCGTGCTCGCCGACCAGTTCAGCGACCGCTTTGACCGGCATGTCCTTGATGAGCGCCAACAGCAAGGCCTCGAAGAGAAGCGTGAAACCGCTGCCGTGCCTGGCCCACGGTACCTCGACCAGCTTGATCCCGTGCTGCGGGCACTGGACGCGAGGCGTGCGAACGTGCAGGTAGGCTTCGTGCTGGAAGAAGTTGAGGTGACGCCACGTCTTGTCCGACGTGTCGTACGCCTTGCAACCGGCTCGCCCGCACACCGGACATGGAAAGGAGCCCCCCGGCTCGAAATCGATGTAGAGATCCAGCCGCTTCGCCGCGGCGTCGAACTCGGAGCGAACCACCTTCCACGGAGCCGTGATCCCCAACGCCTGCTGAAACAAATCCAGGTCGCGCACGAGCAGCACCCCTTTGCGGGCTCCGTCGCCTCAGCAGACGCGGAGCGGGTCGTTTCGGGCTGCGCCACACAGGCCAGCCCCGGCCCCGCTCATGATAGCTGTCCGTTCACTCTCGCAGAAGGCTCGCCGCCGCACTGGAGCGTGACATAGTCACCCACTTGAAACAGCGAGGAGCCCTTTCGCGAGAGCTGCCTGCCCTCTGTCGATGACATCGACATCGGATTTCTCCATGGATCCCTCCGATAACGCAAGCGCGCGTGGTTTCGATTTCCAGAATCGGTTTTTTTGTTATTGCCGGACCGGCGGCGCGAGTAGCTCGGGATCAGCCGCAATGGGACCGCTGAGGGTCCGGAGATACGCTTCGAGCTGGGCCAGCTCCCTGTCGGAAAGGCGCAGCCGCTCGAGCTCGGTGTGGCCGACCGCTGCCGCGGGTGCGTCGTTGTAGTGCCGCAGGACCTCGCCGAGCGTGGCGAACTGGCCGGCGTGCATGTACGGAGCCCTGTCGGCCACACCCCGGAGGCTCGGAGTCTTGAAGGCGCCTTCCAGCGCGTCGCCCTCCGCGACCATGAACTCGAGCGCCGAGCACTCCTCCGGGCGGGCGTCGCTATAACGGCTCCTGCAGTTGAACTCGTCGCTCAGCACCTGTGGCGCACCGAGCGTGCGCCCGCGGTCCGGGGCGAGCCCGGGGGCGATGGGGACGCCGATGTTGTGGAAATCGTTGTTGGTCAGCAGCGGGCCGTTGTGGCAGTTCGTGCAGTTCGCCTTTCCAACAAAGAGCCGAAGCCCCGCCTCCTCATCCCTGGAGAGCACCCCCTCCGGAGCACGGCCATTCCGGACCAGCGCTTCGGCGTAGCTGTCGAAGCGCGTGGGACCGAACTGGATCCGGCGCTCGTAGGCGGCGATCGCCTTCCCGATGTTCGCGAAGACCTGGTTGACAGCCTCGCGTTTCTCGGGCGTCATGCGCTCCCATGCCTCGCGGGCTGTGGGATCGGGGACCGGACCGGCGTGCCGTGGGAAACCGCTCAGGTCGGGGAGCGGCCCGAAAATGGCTTCGTACTCCCCGCGGTAATGCTCGGCGATGACGTGTGCGTACTGAGTGCGATCGCCTCCGTGTTCGACGGGGCTCTCCAGCGGCCCGAGCGCCTGCGCCCACTGGCTATCCTTGCGCCCATCCCAGAATTGCCACGGGCTATACGCGGTCCCGGCAATCGGCATGGTACGCCGATCGGTCGTCCCCACCCCCGTGCCTCGCGGCTTTCCATCCTGGAAATCGCGGCCGGGCAGGTGGCAGCTTGCACACGACACCTGCCCGTTCGAGCTCAGCCGGGTGTCGAAGAAGAGTCTGTGGCCGAAAGCGACGGCTGCGGGGTCGTCCGCAAACCGGTTCGAGGGGTCCGGCGGCAGCGGCTCGAGCGAACCCAACCAGAGCGACCCGATCGCTTCGATCTCTTCGGCGCTCCAGCGCCCTGGTTGCGCAATCGACGCCGCACACGCGACGGCCACGACCACGGCTATGACGCCCGGCAATCCGACTCGAATTATCGCCATGTCATCCCCCTGTGAGTTGCCTCGTTCGTCGAAATGCTGCGTAAAGCTGGAGGTGCGGACGCCAGGACGATTGAACGAATTCGTCGGGTTCTTTGAACGAATCGGCTGAATTTCCACAGGCGACGTGTATTGGGCGCCGGAGCTGTCGCAGGAGCCGTTAGCCCTGTCGGCGACACCGTCGGCAGCCCTGTATGGTGAACCTGGCTGCGGCGTTGGACGGGTGTGTCGCGGCGCGGAGGTGGGGCGTCGGTTTCGAGCGGAAGGGATCGGGATGACGACATGGGAGGGGTACGCGGGACGGAGCGGCCAGGCGCGCGCGGAATCAGGAACGAGCTGCAGGCGGAGGGCGGGCGCCCGACTCGCCCCGCGAATCAGTCCGGGATTCGGTCGCGGGCTGCCACCAGCTCGCCGGACAGGTGCGTGTGGCTGCGTGTCCGGTCGGCAGCCTACCGCGCAACCGGAGGATCGCTACCCGTGCCGGCATCTGCTGCATCGCGGACACACCGGACGGCTGCCCGGGCGGCGCTGATCCCCTCCGCGATGACGCCCTCCAGGTGCTCCGCCCCTCGCCGACGCGCAGAACCAGCGGCAAAGACGCACGGGTGGCTGGTCTCCTTCGGGAGCGGGGGGCGCGAGAGTGGCCACGGCGGTGCTCTCGACGGTACCGCATCGGGGAAGGTCACGATCGCGCCGTGGGCATCGAGCGCGAGCGTCCCCTCGAGCCACGAGGTCCGGGGCGTGCCGGTCCCGACGAGGAAGAGAGCGGCCGCTGTCCGGAACGCGACCTTGCCGCTCCGGCGATCCCGCAACGCCAGAGCCTCAATGCGCTCTACCCCCGCCGCCTCCAGGATCTCGGCATGTGGCCGCACCACAATGCCGGCGCGCGCCTGGAGCCGCTCGAAGAGGCGGGCGGGGAGGCGGGTGGCGATGTGCCCCTCACGCGTAACAATTACGACACGGCGGCAGCGGCGGCTCAGCCGGAGCGCGGCGCGCGCTGCGGCGACCGGTTCGCCGGCCACGAAGACATCCTGCGACTCGAGCGATTCAGGCACCACCGGCGGTACGCCGGAGTAGATGCCCCGCCCGAAGAGCGCCCGGAGCCCCGGCGCCGAGAGATCTGGAGCCTCCCGCCCCGTCGCGAGGATCGCGGCGCGGGCCGTCACCGACGCTCCATCGGAGAGGCGCAGCGCTACGGCGCCTCCCCGCGTACGCAGACTGGACACGTCGGCGCGGGTCCAGACCTCGGCGCCAAAGCGCCGGGCCTGGTCCAGTGCGCGCTCCACGAACTCCGGGCCGCTCAGACCCACCGGGTACCCGGGCACGACCTCGATGCGCACGAAACTCAATAGGCCGCCGCCAGGAATACCGCGCTCCAGCACCACCACCCTCGCCCCTTCCGCCGCGGCCCTCGCGGCCGCGGCGAGACCCGCGGCACCGGCGCCCACGACCGCGACATCGAACGATCCTGACATCCTTACAGGTCGAGGTTGAAGACGACGCTGTCCGTCCCCGCCGCCGAGGCGATCCGGAACTTCAGCTCCCACCAGCCGCCCATGTTGAACCTCACACCGTCGACCTGATACACGCCCTCGCCGAGCGGTTGCGTCACGCGCGGATTCGTCGGCAGGCCGTGGCCGTGCTGAGGCATACCGCCGTCGACGACGATCTCGGCACCGTCCACCGCGCCGCCACCCACCGTGCCGACCTTCAGCTTCACCGTGTGCATGCGCCTCACCGCGAGCGGTTCGGTCGGCTCGATCGTCACCTCGTAGATCCCGTTCGTCGAGATCCGGGGGCCGAACCCGAACTCCGACTCCGGCGGACGCTCGGGTCCGCCGTGGATCATCGTCATCACGTGCGCGCACCCGGCCAGGAAGCCGATGGCCACCATTGCAATGCCAGAGATCGCCGCAACCTTGCGCATCCTCCGGGTCCTCCGGACCCACGTGCCGTACTTCTTCATGGTTGTCCTCCCTTGTGGTTGATGGGTACGTCCGTCACGGGAGGGAATCTGCCCGGAGGCGCCGCGAGGCGATTGAACAATGCCGCTGGATCTATTGTACGAACCAGCTAACTTCAGGCGGGCAAACTTGTGGCGGGCTCTCCGCCCCTCCGGAACACCGGGTAGGAACGGACGCACGGCGGTGCAGGAAAGGACGGACGTTTCGAACGCCGACCCGACTTCGAGCGGGTGGCGCGCGCGCTGGTATCTATGGGACGGCGGCTTCCTGACGATGGGGCGGAGCTCCGGCGTCGTGCCTCGCCACTCCCATCACGCGGTCCAGATCGCCGTCGGCCTCGACGGACCCGTCGGGCTCCACGGCCCCGACGAATCCCGGGTGACCGCACCGGGGATCATCGTGGCGCCCGACGTGCCCCATCAGTTCGCCGCCATGGGATCGCTTCTCGCCATGATCTTCGTCGACCCCGAGTCTCACGAAGGGCGATGGCTCCAGCGCTCCCTCCGCGCGCCAGTTTCGGAGATCCCGCAGGCCAAGCTCGACGCGTGCCAGCCGGCCTTGCGTTCGATCTGGGACGACCCGGTCGATGCCCCCGACACGGCGCGCCTCATCCATTCCGTGGTGCGGCAGCTCTGCGCCGGTCCCCCGCCGCTGCGTCAGCTCGATCCTCGGATCATCAAGGGGCTCGAGGTCATCCGGCGCATGGACACGGCGAAGATCACCCTCGATGCCGTCGCCGGGGCCGTTTTCCTCTCGCCAAGCCGCTTTGCTCACCTCTTCAGCGAGGAGGTCGGGCTGCCCTTCCGCCGCTACGTGCTCTGGCGCAGGATGACTCGTGCGATGCTCGCGGTCGGGCGAGGGAGTACCCTCTCCGCCGCGGCGCACGCCTGCGGCTTCGCTGATTCTGCCCACCTCACCCGCACCTGCCACCAGATGCTCGGGCAGGCGCCATCGGCTTTGCTGGGGATGGGGGAGTTCTACGAGATACCGGCGCCTTTCGAGATGCCATTCACGGCCGCGTAACCGGCCGGCCAGGTCTGAGAGTCCGGAACATTCAATCGAGGGGTTCGGGGGTTCGTTGTCGGGAAACCGACGGTGAGATCACACCCCACCACACAGAAACGACTCGGGTCCGCACCGTTGATCCAGGTCATGCAGGAGACCCCCGACGGTTCCGTGGTGGCGGCGGACCCGCGAAAACAATGCTTCGCCGACGTCCGTTTCCCCGGCCACAGTTTTGGCGAACCGGGTCACGCCAGCGGCAGACTCGCACGTGCGCGGGACGGCGATTCGAGCTCGCCTGAAGTCGCGCGCAACGAACGGCGGAGCATCCGCGCCGCCGCTGCCCGGGCGAGTAGTCCGTCTAGAAGATCGCTGCCGGGTGCCCCGGGTCGCCGGGACCGATGTCGATGTCGTGGACTTCCGAGGGGTTTGCCGGGTCCATCCAGCGGAGTCGCCGCTGGCCAGCCACCTCCGCGACGTAGACGATTCGGCCGTCCGGCAGGTAGGCGGGCTGGTAGTCGTCCTCGGCGCGGTTCGTGAGCTGCTCGACGTGACCGTCGGCGACGCGGACGCGGAAGATGTCGACCTGGTTGTTCCTTTCCGACGTGAAGACTACCCAGTTCCCGTCCGGGCTCCAATCCGGCTCCACTTCGGGAGTCGAGGTCCTGACCAGATCGGTGACAGAGCCGTTGCTCGTGTTCAGAATGAACAGATCTGCGTTGCCGTAGGCGGTGCCCACGAACACGATGCGGTTGTTGTCCGGCGCCCAGCTCGGCGCGACTTCCGGAGAGCCGTCGAATCCGAAGTTCTGCGTCGCCCGAGCCGCGCTCCCGCCGTTGGCGTTGGCGGTCCAGATCTTGGGCGTGCCTACCTGCGCGCCTTCCGTGCGGGTGAAGGCGAGTCGTTGCCCGTTGCGGGAGAGGGCGGCGTCGCGCTCCGTGGCGCCGGTACTCGTGAGGCGGGTTTCGGAACCGCCGCCGACCGGAACGGAATAGAGGTCCTGGATCGCGACTGTGTCCTGACCCTGGTTGACCACGAATCTGCGGAACCCGCTGAACACTACTCTCCCGTTCGCAGCAGTGGGCCCCGAGTCCTCCAGCTCGTGCGTCGTCAGGCGGAGCAGATCCTGCCCGTCGAGCGCCACCCTGTAGATGTCGCGGTTGCCGTTCCGCAGGAGATCGAAAACGATGGAGGGCGGGACGGGCACGTTCAGCGTGGTCGACCCCGAGTCATCACCGGAGGTCGCCGAGATCGTCAAGTTGCCGGCTTGCGTGAGGCGGATCCGTTGCCCCGCCAGGACGACGCCCGCGCCCGCCGGCTGCACCGACCAGCTCACCTGACCCGCGGGCAGCGCAACCTGGTTGCGCCTCGCCTCCACCTGGATTTCGAGACCCCGCTCGACCCTGCCGGTGACGACGATCTGCAGCGTGCCGGTGCCCGGGCCGTTGCCACCATTGCCGGGTCCGTTCCCCCCGTTCCCCGGATCCGGTCCACCCGGATCGGAAGAGCACGCGGCCGCGATCGAGAGCGCCAGCGTCCAAAGACACACGGACCACAGGCGACGGGCTGCGGCGCTGGCGCGCCGGCGTACCGGTAGCGCCCGGTCGAAGCGCGTCGTTACGCTCGATATGCGTCGATCCATTTATCGATTCGGCTGGTACGATCATCGGGCTGGTGCCGTCGAGCCAAGCTAACGAGCGCCCAGGGCGTGTGCAACCGCTGCTGTCGTGGCAGGTATGGCACTGTCGGCCACAGTGGCAACCGTTTGGCAGTCGGTCGCAAAGCTCGGGTAGAAAGGGGCTCGCCTACGCGCTCCGCGGCGGCCAGCCGTCGCCGTGCGGCACGGATGTGGCAATGCGCTGTGACGACGCGCCGGTAGCGGCCGGGTGCACGCCGGGCGGCTCCCGCATCAACCGCGCGGATCGGCGGGACGACGCGGGTTGGCGTCACCGCTGCGACCGTCGCGAACGCGGCCGGAAACCGCACGCCAATCGTTACAATGAACCCGGGCTGACGAGCCGTGGACGCGGGACCAACCATCAGCAGGACGAGACTCGCCGTCGAGATCCTCGCCATTGTTGCCATCGGCATCCCGCTGCTGGCTTATCTCTGGGAAACGCTGAACCATCTCCTGGCCGGCGTTGTCAGTCCCGCGCGCCTGGCCATGACCGTGCCCTTCGCCATCGCCTTCGTCCTGCTGGTGCGCCTCATGCATCGCGCCACCGGCCGCTGGGAGATCCAGCGCGAGACGACAGTCGCACGATCCAGGAGACACGACGGAGAATGAAGCCGGCCGACGATCCCCTGGAGCGCGAGACCGCTCCCGGAACCGGGTCGAGCGACTACTGGGACACCGAGCTCTCGCAAGAGGAGGAGCCAGACGTTTCGGGAACGCTGTTCCTGGTCATCTTCCTCCTGATGTTCACGGGGGCCATATGGCTGATCGTGTACCTGCGGCTGCTGGAGCGGTGATGCGCGCCGGCGGCCCCTGCGCCGGGATCGTTCCGCCATGAAGGCCCACAGCTACGAGAAGGCCTTCCTCGGCGCGGCCATCGTGGTCCTGCTGGCGTGCATGGGTGCGCTGGGCTTCGCCACCTTCGTCCACGGGATCCACCTGCCGGGCATTGCCGGGCGCATCGACCCGGCCATGGTCCGGACGACGCCTCCCTTCGACCAGCCAGGCGTGCAGCGCATCGGCGACAACGCCTACCGCGCCGTGCTCATCGCGTCGGCGTGGTCGTTCAACCCACCGGAGATCCGCGTACCCGCCGGCGCCGAGATCACCTTCACCGTTACCTCGACGGACCTGCTCCACGGATTCAACATCGAGGGGACCAGGCTCAACATGATGCTGGTTCCCGGGCAGATATCCGAAAACAGGTACACGTTCCGGGAGCCCGGTGAGTATACGATCATCTGCCACGAGTACTGCGGGCTGGGCCACCACACCATGTTCGGCCGCATCATCGTGACGGAGCCCGACGTCGAGCCGCCGGCCTCCGGCGACTGAACGGAGGCGTCGTGGGAGCGTACACACCAACCGTAGCGGACCCGCACGTCTACCACCTGCCCGTCGACCAGCGCCGCATCCTCCGCTGGACGATCTACATCGGCTACTTCGCGCTGACGGCCGGGGTCTTCCACGGACTGGCGAACGCGCTGTCGTACGCCGGTTTCAGCATCCTGGGGTGGTTCCCCGGGCTGGCGACGTATTACCAGGGGCTGACGGCGCACGGCGTCGCCAACGTCCTCTTCTTCACCTTCAGCTTCTCGAACGCGTTCCTCCCGCTGCTGACGTCGAGGGCGCTGAGCCGGCCGCTCCCCACGCCGCTCCTGTACCTGGGGTTCGTGCTGCTCGTCGCCGCGAACGTGCTGGTGATCTACGCGGTGGTCGGGAACCGCGCCTCGGTCCTGTACACCTCCTACGCCCCGCTCCAGGCGCACTGGACGTATTACCTCGGACTCGTGCTCCTGGTGTTGAGCACCTGGATCGCCCTGCTGATCATGCTCGCGGCGCTGCGGGGCTGGCGGAAGGAGCACCCCGGCGCACGCATCCCGCTCATGGCCTTTCTCTGCGTCGTCAGCTACGTCATGTGGTTCCTCGCGTCGCTCCCCGTGGCGACGGAGTTCATCCTCTTCCTGCTCCCGTGGTCGTTGGGGGTGCGGGCGCAGGTGGACCCGCTGCTGACGCGCACGCTCTTCTGGTTCACCGGCCACGCGATCGTCTACGCGTGGCTGCTCCCCGCGTACGTCTCCTGGTACGTCCTCGTCCCGCGCCAGGCCGACGGCGCTCTGATCAGCGACTCCTACGCGCGCATCGTCTTCATCCTCTTTCTGCTCCTGTCCATCCCCACGGGCTTCCACCACCAGTACGCCGACCCGGGGATCAGCAACGCGATGAAGGCCGTGCACGGCGTGCTCACCTTCGGCGTCTTCTTCCCGAGCCTGGCGACGGCCTTCTCCGTGGTGGCCGCGCTCGAGATCGGCGGGCGGCGCCGGGGCGGGACGGGGCTGTTCGGCTGGGTCAGGAAGCTGCCGTGGGGGAATCCGTCGCTCGTGGCGCAGATGCTCGCCATGGCGACGTTCGTCTTCGGCGGCGCCACCGGACTGATCAACGCCAGCTTCACCATGAACCAGGTCATCCACAACACCACATGGGTGCCCGGCCACTTTCACATGACCGTCGGCAGCGCCGTGGCGCTGACGCTCATGGGCGTCGCGTACTGGCTGATCCCGTACCTCACCGATCGCCGGCTGGTTGCGCGCAGGCTGGCGCTCGCATCATCTTGGATCTACACAATCGGAATCCTGATTTTCGCGCGGGGGATGATCAGCGGCGGTCTCGCCGGGATGCCCCGGCGCACCTTCATCGCCGAGGCGACGTATCGGAGCGAAGCCTGGCGCATCCCGGGGATCGTGACCGGCATCGGCGGCACGCTCATGTTCGTGGGGGTGATATCGTTCTTCGCCGTCGTGCTCCTCACCGTATTCTTCGGCGAGCGCGGGCGAGGACCCCGCGACGTCCCGGTCTCGGGTTCGCTGACGGCACCGTCGCTCGCCGGATGGGAGCCGTGGCTCGACCGCATCGGGGTGTGGGTCCTCGCAGCCATCGCGTTGATCCTCGTCGCGTACGGCCCGTTCTTCCTGACGTACGCGCCGGCCGCGGTATCGCCCGGCTTCCGCCTGTTCTGACGCGGATGACGGCGCGGGGCCGCGAGAACCGCTGAAACAGCTCAGGGCGAGCAGGGCCCGGGCGGAGCTTTGGCCGCCCGGATTCAGTCGTTGCCGTCCTCCATGGCCCGACTTCCCGGCGCCGTTGTGACCGATCAGTGCCACGGTCTCACCAGCGTGGAGGTCGAAGGACACGTTGCGGAGCGCCCATGATTCCCGCTCCGCCGGCCCCTTTCCCGCAGGCGCCCCCTCCGTCGCATCCCGAACCGTCACCAGCGACGCGAGCTTGCGGAACGGCTTGCGGAGCAGACGTTCCAGGCTCCGGCTCAAACCCCGCGCCTCCTTGAAGCCGCGCATCTCACCGCGCCGGTAGAGCTTGCCGACGTTCCGGACCCGGACCACCGGTTCGCTCACGATCGGACTCCGCCAGAACATGTGAACGGTCCCGACGCGCCGCGTCGTCGCTCCGGGCTGAACGCCGGTCCTGCGTCGCGGCCGATGGGAGTCATGGGTTGGGGCATCGTCACCGTCAGATAATGTCCGCGAAACGGTCTTCCCGCGCCCGGAAGAAGTACAGACCCGAAACCAGGATCGCGGTGGCGGAAAGGGCGGAGACGCCGATCACGCCCCCGGGGAACGGTCCCGCGGCGAAGAGCACCCAGCGGAACCCTTCGATGGTGCCGGTCATCGGATTGAGCGCGTACACCATGCGCAGATTGGCCGGCACCAGCTCGGCCGGATACGCGATGGGCGTCGCGAAGAGCATCACCTGGACCAGGAACGGGAGCGCGTTCGAGACATCGCGGTACTGCACGTTGAGCGCACCCAACCAGAGGCCGATCCCCAGCGCGCCGGCAGCCGCCATCAGCACGAAAACCGGAAAGAGCGGAAAGAGCGGACCGGGCGTCACCCCCTCGAGGAGCATGGCCGCCGCCAGCACGATCAGCACGACGGTCATGTCCACCAGCTCGGATATCGTCAGGCTGAGGGGGAGGACCAGGCGCGGAAAGTAGACTCTGGTAATGAGCTGATAGTGGTGGACCAGCGACATCGTGGTGAGGTTGACCACCGCGACGAAATACGTCCAGAGCACCAGCCCGCTTAGCGCGAAGACGGGGTAGGGGATCCCGCCCGTCGGGACCTGCATCCACCGGCCGAAAAGCGCGGTGAAGATCCCGGTCGTGAGGAGGGGCTGGAGGACCATCCATGCCGATCCAGCCAGCGTCTGTTTGTAGCGCACGTTGATTCGGCGCCACGCGAGCGTGTAGATGAGCCCGCGCGCCTCCCAGACCTCGCGCAGCCGGAGCCGCACGGGGCGGGTGACGGGCCCGAGGACGACCCACGGCTCGCCCGTGCTCCGCGACGTGGGCGCGTTCATCGCCACCCCGCCTCCGCGGCCGCGGCGAATGCGAGCGACCCGGGAGTTGGGCGGGATCCGTATGGCGTCGCCCCCGCGACGTCGAAGGTTGCCACGTTCAGTTCAACCAGCGGGCAGGGAAGTCGATGCCGGTCAGTTCGGCCAATTGTTCTATGTCGCTCTCGAAGCATCGCAGCAGCTCCGCTCTTCGCTCCGGGGCCAGCGGCGACGGTCTCCGGTCGAGGGTGCCGAGGGCCAGCAGCGCATCCCTCTCTTCCTTGGTCGCGAATCGTCCGCGGCGAGTGCGGGGCAGTCGGCGAACGACATGTCTGAGAACGTACTGAAAGGGAGGGAACGCCGCGACCCGCGACGCGTTGCGCACGGGCGTGCCTGGCAGGACGTCCGTGGAAACGCCGAGAAAGCGGCAGACTTCCTGGTACGCGCGAAGCGGATCGGCCATTGCCTCCTCGAACACCAGGATCAGGAGCTGGTGCCGCGGGAAATGCCGGAACCACCGCTCGATCTGCTCGCCGTACCGGCCGGACCCGAGGTACATGTAGTTGTAGAAATATTCGGGGTTGTGCCACCTGAACCGTTCATCCGCCGCCCGCCTCGCCTCGAGCCGCAGCGCGCTCTCGAACGTGGGCGCGTATTCGTACCCTTCGCTGGTCATCCAGTGGTAGAGCGAATAGGCCCGATCCACAGGGTTCCGAAGGATCGCGATCAGTTTCGCGTCCGGACGAAACTCCGCCAACCTCGGCGGCGTCGACGGGTCGGTGAGGTAGGCCGTGGACGCTTCGCCCACCGCCATCACACCTGTCGGAGCGCCGCGGAACAGACCGAGGTACTCCCGCCACGTGCACCATCGCCCCTTCAGATCCGAAAAGTAGGCGGGTTCCTTGTGCAGCAGGTTCGGCGGCATGAACACCTCCGGATGTCCCGCGAGCTGGCTCCAGAGCGCGGTCGTACCGGACCTGGCAGCGCCGATGATGAAGAAATTCGGCACCGTGTCTTCACCCCTGGAGAATCTGTGGCCAGCCATTCCAGCCAGGTTGTCGAACGAGTCCGCGGGAGACGGCCGGCCGACCCGGCGCCATTTCCATTGTACTGCGCGCCGGACGCCAGCGTCCCGGCTTCATATGTCCCGCAGACCCCGATCCGGTCAAGGGTTAGGGCTTCGCCTCGCGGGCTGTCCGCCAGTGGCCCGCGGGCAGCCCGGCGGCCGGGCGGGATGTTGGCGAGCTCTGTCAGGAACAGGGGCTCCGAAGGAAGTCGCGTCGGGCCGATCGCCGCCCACGCCGCGAGGGGATCGAGCCGCGTCGGCCTCCCGCGCGGTCCCGACATTGAAACCCCTCATCGGGTGGCACGGCGAGTTCGGGTTCGAGCCATACCGGTGATCCGGACAGACGCTGCGCGCCGGCGGGCCGCGGTCCGACACGTCACCCGGCCTTGCATCGACCGGCGGCGATTCCCATCGTTTGCTTCTGGACTAGAAGCCTGGCGGCGGTCGCCCGCCATTCCTGAAAGGACGAAACGGTCGCGGGTGAACCGCGGAGTCGACGGACGCCCGTCGGCGCCCGCTCTTCCGGGAACATCCGGATGTTCCCCGGGTTATGGCACGCGACCAGGAAACTGAACGGAGCCCTGCACCCGCGCTGGGAGTATCGACGCGGGGCTCAGCGGCGCGGCGATGCTGCCGCTGCCGTGTAGCCGAACGACGAGAATGCTGCGCGCCGACAGACTCGTGAAGTATTACGGGGGCAAGCGGGCGCTCGGGCCGGTCTCGTTCGAGATCGGTGCCGGCGAGACCGTGGGCATTCTCGGACTGAACGGCGTGGGCAAGACCACGCTGCTCAGGATCGTGGCCACGGATCTGCGCCCGTCCGGCGGTGCGATCGAGATCGACGGCGTGGACGCATTGCGCGACCCGCACGCCGTGCGCACCCGCATCGGGTTCCTGCCCCAGAGGCCCCCTCTCTATCCGGACATGACGGTCGGCGAATACCTGAGCTTTGCCGGCCGGTTGCGCGGAATGGATGACGCCGCACTGAAGCGCCGTACCGCGGTAGTCGAGGAGATCACGCACATTGGGCACATGCGTAATGAGCTGGTCCGTCATCTCTCGCTCGGCTATCGGCAGCGGGTCGGCGTGGCCCAGGCGATCATCCACGATCCGGCGTTCCTGATCCTCGACGAGCCGACACAGGGGCTCGACCCCGCTCAGGTCGTGGAGATGCGCAACATGATCCGCGACCTGAAGGCCCGCTATACCGTGCTCATTTCCAGCCACAACCTGCCGGAGATCAGCGAGTCGTGCGACCGGCTGATGGTCCTGGATGCCGGTCGGATCGTGGCGACGGGAACTGAAGCAACGCTCTCGGAGCGGCTGCTCGGCGCGCGGCGAGTCGAAGTCGTGGTCAGGACTGCCGGGTCCGATTCGACGCCGCCGGACGCAGCCGACCCGGTCGCTGCCTGCATCCGGGCGGTGGCAGGCGTTCGCGAGGTGAAGCAGGGCGAGGCGGAGGCCGGCGCGCGCGCGTACACGGTGAGTGCCGAGGGCGATGTCCGCGCCGAGCTGTGCCGCGCGCTGGTGCTCGCCGGATTCGATGTATTGCGTTTGAGCGAAACGCGCGAAAAGCTCGAAACGATTTTCCTCCAACTGGTGGCGACAGACGGTGCGCACGACGTGGACCATCTACCGGCGTGAGCTGGCGGCTTATCTGTCCAGCCCGATGGGTTGGATCGTGGCTGCGGCCGTGCTGCTCATCGATGGACTCCTCTTCTATGCCCAGGCGCTCGGTCCGGCGGCTGGTGCCCGCCTATCTGCCGAGGTGCTCTCCCGCTTCTTCTGGAATTCGAGTGGCCTGGTCGCGATCGCTGCGGTCGCGCTCTCGATCCGGCTGATCGTCGAGGAACGCCAGCACGAGACGCTCGTGCTGCTCAACACCTCGCCGGTCCGCGACCGCGAGATCGTGCTCGGCAAGTTCCTGTCGGCATTCACGTTCCTGGCGGGGATCACGCTCCTCACCATCTACATGCCGCTCCTGATCCTGGTGAACGGGCGGATCTCGGTGGGGCAGGTGGCGGTCGGCTATCTGGGGCTGCTGCTCCTGGGAGCGGCGGTGCTGTCCGTCGGCATCTTCGCGTCCTCGCTCACGCGGCACCAGCTCGTGGCGGCGGTGCTCGGATCGGCGTTCGTCGGCACGCTCTTCATCTTCTGGCCGATGTCGTTCGTGCTCGAACCGCCGCTTTCGCGGATCGTCGCCTCACTGAGTCTGCACGGCCGGAACTGGTCGGGTTTCCAGATCGGGACACTGCACCTGAAGGACGTTTTCTATTACGTCGCGACGACGACCTTCTTCCTGCTCCTCTCGACCAAGGTCCTGGAGGCGAAGCGATGGGAGTGACGCGTTCGGCGCCGTGGTGGCTGACGTGGGCGCTCTCGGCGGGGCTGGTCCTGATCTTTGCGGGTGAGCGGATCATCGGTGGCACCGGCTCGGTCCGCCTGGTCTTCTCCATAGGCGGCTTCGCGATCGTCCTCGGCTGCGTCGTCTGGCGGATCGTGTCGTGGCTGTCGTCGAGCGGCGATGCCCGACGGGCCGAAACCACGCTCCTCGCCGCGTATGGCGGGATCGCCGTCGCGCTCGTCCTCTATGTCCTGTCCAGCTCGTACGGGATGCGGTGGCTCGGGATCGAGTTCGAGGCGAACGTCGACCGGCGCCGGTACACCGCGATCCTTGGCGTCATCTGGCCGATCGTAATGGCCGCGTCGCTGCTTCCGGCGCTCGGGTCACAGCTCGCGCTGGCGGCGCACAGGCACGCAAAGTCCGCAGGCGCCGGCGTCGAAGCGCTCCGCGTCCGGGGGATGGCGCGAGCCGGGTTGACCGTCGCACTCGTGGCAGCGTTCCTGATGGTGTCCGGCTACATCGCCACGGCGCGCGACCGGTCGCTGGACCTGAGCTATTTCCGTACGTCCAGCCCCGGCGACGCCACGAAGGCGATCGTGCAGTCGATGGAAACGCCGCTCAGGGTCCTGCTCTTCTATCCGGAGGTCAATCAGGTAAAGGACGAAGCGCTGCGCTACTTCCAGGCGCTCGCCCGGTCCGACAATCGGATCGTCATCGAGTCCCACGACCGGCTCGTCCGGCCGGACGTCGCGCGCGAGTTTTCGATAGCGGAAGACGGGATGATCGCGCTCGCGATGGGGAACCGCATCGAGCGGCTCATGCTCGGCGTCGACTTCGACACCTCGACACGCAATCGACTGCGCACGCTGGACCGCGAGGTCCAGCAGCGGCTCCTCACGCTGCTGCGTCCCATCCGCACTGTCTATTTCACCTCGGGCCATGGTGAGCTGAACGACCCGGCGTCTGCCGGACCGCTGATGGCGGCGGGGCTCGGCGGTGTCGAAGTGTTGAAGCAGATGTTCAGCTATCTCAACTACGACGTCATGGAGCTGGGGATCGCCACCCGGCTGACCTCCGGCGTTCCCGACGATGCCGCCGCCGTCGTGATCCTCGGTCCGCAGCGGTCGTTCCTCCCCGAGGAAATGGCGGCGATCGACAGGTACCTCGAGCGTGGCGGCAAGCTGCTCCTAGCGCTGGATCTCACCTCCGGGTTCGAGCTGGGACCGCTCGAGCGCAGGCTCGGCGTCCGTTTCGAGCGGGAGCTGATGGTCGACGACTTCCAGCACCTGGTCGAGCGCAACAGCGTGTCCGACCGGCAGCTCATCATCACGAACTGGTTCTCGTCTCATTCGGCCGTGGCAACCGCCGCCCGGGCGAGCGTCGCCGACGCGGCAGTCTTCCTCGGTGCGGGCCACCTGACCGAGGCGGACACTGAAGACGTATGGGATGCGAGCGTCGGCACCTTCGCGACGGACTCGGCGTGGCTCGCGGCCGACCAGTTCTACGGCGCCCGTCCGACCTTCCTCGTCCGGTCGTTGCCGACCACCTTCGCGGATCTGGATGGCGACTTCGAGTTCGACGAGGGCGTCGAGAGGCGCAGGCAGTACAACCTCGTCGCCGCCGTCGAGGCGCTCGTCGCGCCGGACAGCGCTCAGGCCGATCAGCCGGGGAGCGACGCCGCGGGCTCCGAATCGGAAAACGACGCGGGCCCCGGTGAAGACATCGCGGCGCTGGCCGGACTCGAGGCGGAAGACGAGGGGCCGCCGTCCTGGATGCGCGCGCTCGTCTTCGCCGACGCGCGAATCTTCACCGACGCGGTGCTCACCAGCTTCGGGCTGAACGCCGCGCTGGTCGCCGATGCGATACGCTGGCTGGGCGGGGAAGAGCGCTTCGCCGGTGGTGAAGTCAGCGAAGAGGATGTGCCGATCCGGCACACCCGGGCAGAAGACGTCGCCTGGTTCTATTCGACGATCCTGGGTGCGCCGGCGCTCGTGCTCATCCTCGGGTTGACCGGCGTGTACATCCGACGGCGCAGGTCGCGCGACAGGCTGCGCGAAGCGGAGGTTTCCGCATGAGCGATTCCGCGATGATCGGTGGAGCGACCTCGCCGGCACCGCGGTCTCGGGGGTTCCGGCTGAGCGAGCCAGTCGTCTGGGGCGTGCTCCTGATCGCCGCCCTCGGTTTCGCCTACCAGACCTGGACCAGGAAGCCACCGGACCCGGCTGCCGGCAGGTCGGTCACGCTCTGGAACGCGACTCCCGAAGAGGTCACACAGCTCGTGTTCGAGGTGCTGACCACCGGCACGACCGTCGAGATCGAGCGACGGGGAGAGGGCAATGACGCCTACCTCTGGGGCATGATGGCGCAAACCGCGCCTGACGCCACGACCCCGGACACCACGTACTTCGTGGGCGGCGTGGGTGGCCAGCGCCTCTGGGAGATGCTCGCCGCCCCACAGTCGCCGCGCGAATTGGGTGTCCTCGGGGAGAACGAATACGATTGGTACGGGCTGAACGAGCCGTTCGCACGTCTCAGCATTCGGATCGGGTCTGAAACCCGTTTGCTGCAGCTCGGCAGCGAAGTCTATGGCGCCGGTAACCGGTACGCGCTGGATACGACAACGGGGCGTCTCTACGTTCTTCCTTACAACATGCTCATGCTGCTCGTCGATCCGCTGAACCAGCTACAGGAGCGGCGAGTGCACACATTCGACCCGAACGTGGTGGCGTGGGTCACCGTTCGCGCCGGCGACACGGAGCGCACCATGAACCGCTCGGTCGGTCAGCTCGCCGGGGAGGCGATCTGGACATCGCCGGGCTCGAGTGAGCCGGACCTCGCGTTCGGCGACTTCATCGACCGGGCCAGCCGGATCTGGGTCGAGCGCTACCTGCCGAACCTGGACCTGACCACGGTCGAGCCGGTCATGAGCATCGAGTACTTCGCCGCCGACAGTGCCATGATCGGTTACCTCGACGTGGTAAGCCACACGGCCGAGGACGGCTCGACCGAGTACCTCTTCCACAGCGAGCAGACGCGCGTGCCCGCGGGCTCGTACGCCTCGATCGTGGAGGATGTGGTCCGGGAGCTGGAGGAGATCTTCTAGGCGGCGCTCACCCGCCCCGGACTGCGCCGGTACTTTCGCGCCCGACGAAGGCCGGTCTACGATCACGGCAGTCGGATGGTCCACGACGAGCGGCAACTCGCCCGCACCCCGCGCGTTCGGGTTGTGCCTCCACCCGGGGATGACCGCCGACGCCGCATCGGGTGCGGGAGCGGGTGCAGGCGCAGGCCGGAGCAGGTGGAGCCATAGACCTAATCCGCGCCGGAAACCGCACCCAGTATTTTCCGGTGTGCGACAGGCATCGCCAGCGCGCCGGCCTCGTCGTAGCCGAACCACCCGAATCTCACCGCATTCTCACCGTCGACCGTCGTGAACGCGACCGCGTAGCGCGCCGGAACCTCTCTCACCAGCGGCACGCCGGAAGTCGCGCCTCCGTCACCTCTGCCGGTGTTGGTCGCGAATCGTACGAGCACGGGGTGGTAGCGCACCAGCCGGTGCGTGAAGGCGTGCCGGACGACGCCCTTCGTCTCCACTCCCGTCGGGTGGACCGATGCGTCCACCATGGCCTCCGCGAGGCGGATGGCTGCGGCCGTCGCGGGCTCGTCGCCCTCGATCGTCGTTTCCGGGAACGCCCACAACCCGCCGAGCAGCCCGTCCTCGGGCCGGCGGACCAGGAGGACGGTGTCGTTCCCGGCGAGGAGGATGGCGCAGGCGACGTCGAACTCCGGAATCGCGGCGCGCGCCGCGGCCCCCGGACGTTCCGCCTGCGTCCCGCGTGCCCGGGCGAGGCATGCGGGTGCCACGGGGCAGGCGGCGCAGCGCGGCCCGCGGGGAGTGCACACGGTGGCGCCGAGCTCCATCATCGCCTGGTTGAAGTCGCCGGGCCGGTCCTCTGGCACGAGACTCGTCGCCAGTGAGCGCAGCTCCGCCATGCCGGGGTCGGGGAGGTCGAAGAGCCTGCACAACACCCGCCGGACGTTGCCGTCGACGGCGGGGACTCGTGCGCCGAACGCGATGCTCGCAATCGCGCCGGCAGTGTATTCGCCGACGCCGGGGAGCTTCCGCAGGGCGTCGATGTCGGCCGGGAACTCGCCGTCGTACTGCTCCACGATCCGCTGCGCCGCGAGGTGCATGTTCCGGGCGCGACGGTAGTAGCCCAGTCCTTCCCACGCCTTGAGCACGCTCTCTGACGGCGCTGCGGCGAGGGTGCGGACATCCGGGAACAGGCGCAGCCACCGCTCGAAATACGGAATCACCGTATCCACGCGCGTCTGCTGGAGCATGATCTCCGAGACCCAGACGCGATACGGATCCGGCGATTCCCGCCACGGCAGCTGGCGGGCGTGGCGATCGTACCACCCGAGGAGCGGCACGTGTAGTGCCGCGTCCCCGTCCCGGCGTTCTGGCCTGGCCTCGAAGATCTGTCTATCTTGCGGCATGCGCTCGATCACCTACAGCAAATTCAGGGGCGGGCTTCTCGACGCCCTCAACATCCAGGACCTCCTGGACCGTCTCGCCGATTTCCTCCTCCGCACGGGCTTCGGCGGCGCACCGCACGAACAGCCATGGTGGGCGTGGGACGGCGAGGAGGAGGTCGACCGCTCCCTCGAGTCGCTCAAGGAAGCGCTGCTCCGCGCGCTCATCGAAAGTGGGCAGCTCACGCCGGAGATGCTACGGGAGCTCCGCGGCGAGGGGCCGGGCAATCCGGAAGTCCGGGCACAGATCGCCGAGCTGCTCGACGACCTCGTGCAGCGCCTGATCGACGACGGCTATATCACCTTCGCGAAGGCCGAGACGCCGGCATCCGGCGCGCCCGGCTCGATCGTGGACGAGGAGTCCGCGGCGAGGGAGCTGGAGTTCCAGCTCACGCAGAAGGGGCTCGACTTCCTGGGATACCGCACACTGCGGCACCTCCTCTCGGCGCAGGGCAAGTCCAGCTTCGGCAGCCACGACACGCCGCATCTCGCAACGGGCGTGGAAGCCGACGCCGCGTCGAGGCCCTATGCCTTCGGCGATTCTCTGAACCTGGACATCCCGGCCACACTGTCGCGCGCGCTACGGAGACAGGGCGCGTCGGTGCCGATCGAGCTGGACTACGACGACCTGATGGTCCACCAGGCCGAATACCGCAGCTCCTGCGCGACGGTCCTGCTCCTCGACATCTCGCACTCGATGATCCTGTACGGCGAGGATCGTTTCACGCCGGCGAAGAAGGTCGCGCTCGCGCTGTCGCACCTGATCCGGACGCAGTACCCCGGCGATACGCTGCGCGTCGTCACCTTCGGCGACCGGGCCAGCGAGATTCCGCTGGGAGAACTGGCCCGGGTCAAGGTCGGGCCGTTCCACACCAACACGGCGGAAGGGCTGAAAGTCGCGCGGCGACTGCTCCTCGCGCAGAAGAAGGACATGCGTCAGATCGTCATGATCACCGATGGCAAGCCATCGGCGATCACGCTACCGAACGGCGAGGTCTACAAGAACCCGGTCGGGCTGGACCCGCGTGTGCTGCGGCAGACGTTCCGCGAAGTGACAGCGTGCCGGAAGGCCGGGATCGTCATCAACACTTTCATGCTCGCGCGCGACGAGGCGCTCCTCCAGTTCGTCGCGCGAGTCTGCGAGCTCGCACGCGGCCGCGCCTATTTCACCACGACCATGACGCTGGGGCAATACGTCATGCGCGATTTTCTCCGGCGGCGGACCAGGCGGCCGCGGTAATTCCTAACGGCATAAGGCTGGGGCCAGGGCTAAGGCTAATGCCGGGCGCTGTACGGACGCTGTCGATGGCCGCGTCCCGGGAATGTCAGCTTCGATTTGGTTTGCCGCGGACGTGCATTTCGCGAGAAAGATAGCCATTCGTTGGCAGCAGGATTGACGCCGGGCACGCTGCCCGACCGCGAACCATTAGCCCTTGCGCTAGCCCCGGCCCTGGCCCTTTGCCGTCACAGACTCGGGGAACTGAATTGAGCGGCACACTGTCAGGCAGGATCGCCGTAATCACGGGAGCGTCGTCCGGCATCGGCAGGGCGACGGCGGTGGCGCTGGCCCGGCGGGGCGCGAGGGTCGCGCTCGTCGCGCGCTCGGAGACGGGGCTACGGGAGACGGCTGAACTGGTCGCGCGCGCGGCCAGGGACGACGCCGCCAGCCACGCGCTCGTCGTACCGGCGGATGTGACCGATCCCGCCGCGGTCCAGGAGGTCGCCGCGCGGGTCGCGACCGAGCTGGGCCCGGTCGACATCCTGGTGAACAACGCCGGTATCGCGCATTTCGGGCCGTTCTCCGAAATGCCCGAGGACGAGGTCCGCCGGGTCGTGGAGGTGAACGTGATGGGCGCGTTGCATTGCACGCACACCTTTCTTCCCGGGATGCTGGCCCGGCGGTCGGGGACCATCGCGTTCGTATCCTCCGGACTCGGCGCCATCGCATTTCCCGGAGCGAGCGTCTACTGCGCGAGCAAGTTCGCGCTGAACGGCTTCGCCGACTCGCTCCGCGCCGAAGTCGAACCGCTGGGCGTCCGGGTGCTCCTCGTGATGCCGGGCGTGACCAAGACGGGCCTCTCCGACGATCTGCCTCCCGCCACGCTCGCGCGCTACCTCTTCCAGCCGGTCAAGACGGCCGGGGTCGTGGGCGAGAAGATCGCCCGCGCCATCGATCGCGGCCGCCGCCGGGAGATGATCCGGGTGTTCAATGACATCGGCCTGCGCTTCGCGGCGGCGTTCCCCGGCTTCCGCAGTACGTACCTGAGCCTGGTCGGCCGGCGGGTACGGAAGGAGCACGGCTGGCGCGAGCCGGAGCGTCGCAGCGGCTGATCGCACGTTTCGTCGGGACAGATGCCGATCGAAATCGTACAGAGAGGCAGCGCGGTCCGCCTGCGCGTGCGCGTGCAGCCCCGCGCTTCCCGCACGGAGATCGCCGGTGAGCACGATGGCGCGCTGCGCGTGCGCCTGACCTCACCGCCCGTAGAGGGCGCGGCCAACCGCCAGCTCGTGGAGCTGCTCGCCGACACGTTCCGCATCCCGAAATCGGCGGTACGGGTGGTCAGCGGCGAGTCCGGGCGGAGCAAGCTCGTCGAGCTGGAGGGCGTCTCACGCGACGACGTCGCGCGCGTTCTCGGCGTGTGACACCCGCCCGGAGTCGCGATTCCGGGCCACACCAGCAACGTCCTTGCGGCGATTCCTTCGAGACTTGCGGTCGCCGCTGACGCGGGCTGGCTTGCCAGCACGAGCGAGTGATCGTATCTATCGACCTACACCAGAAAATCGCCAGATACGCAGTACCACCGGAGGAGATCGCCAATGCGGACCGGACTCCATCATCCGGCGCGCCCGACGCGCGCGAAGCGTTCCGTTTCCGACCTCGTCCGCCTGTTGCCGCTGACCCTCGCGCTTGCCTGGGCCATCGCGGCATCGCCGGTCGCCGCCCTCGGCCAGGCGGTCCCCCTCGATGTGATGACCTTCAACATCCGCTATGGCAACGCGAACGACGGCGAAAACTCGTGGCAGTTCCGGCGGGCGTTCCTCGCCGAGGTGATCGAATCGCACGCACCGCACGTCCTCGGGGTGCAGGAGGCGCTTCGGTCACAGCTCGATGACATCCACCGCGCGGTCGGCGGCTATGCGGAAGTGGGTGTCGGGCGCGACGACGGCCAGGAAGCGGGCGAGTACTCCGCCATCCTCTATGACTCGACTCGCCTCGAGCTCCTGGATCAGGGCACCTTCTGGCTCTCGGCGACTCCCGAGGTCCCCGGCTCGAAGACCTGGGGGAACAATATCACACGCATCGTGAGCTGGGCGCACTTCAATGACCGCGAGAGCGGCCGCACCTTCTACATGTTCAACACGCACTTCGACCACCAGTCGCAGCCGAGCCGGGACAGCAGCGCCGTCCTCCTGCTGCGCCGCCTGTCGGAGCGCGACCCGGCGGACCCGGTGATCGTGACCGGCGATTTCAACGCCGGCGAGTCGAACTCCGCGTTCCGCAGGCTCCTCTCCGGCGACGCCGAGGTGCCGGGCGCCCCGCAGTTGCGCGACACGTTCCGCGTCATCCATCCGGAGGAAACGGTCGTGGGCACCTTCAATGGGTGGTCGGGGAACACGAACGGCGACAAGATCGACGCCATCCTGGTGTCGGACGGGTGGGAGGTGCTGGACGCGACGATCGACAGGGTCTCCCGCGACGGGCGCTACCCATCCGACCATTATCCGGTCACGGCGCGTATCGTCCTGACCGGCGGCGGGCCGCAGTAGCCGTGGAGGCGGCCGGGGCACCCGGTTGGTGCCCCGGTCAGATCTCCCGCCGCGCGAACGACAGCGCCGCCAGCGTGAGCATCACGATGCCGTATCCGGCCACGTGCAGGAACGCGTCCCAGGGTATCGGCTCAATCCCGGCGAACGCTTCCTCGAGCCGGAGCAGTGCGGCCTGCGGCGGCAGGACGAAGGAGATCACGTCCCGCATCCCGGGCGGGACGACCAGTACGCCGGCCACATCGAGTGCGTTCCAGACGATGGCGAAGATCGCGAGGAAGACCGTAAGCCAGACGTCGACGCCGGTCCACACCGAAAAGAGCGCCATCAGCCCGCCATAGGCCAGCACGTACGCCAGGATCAGGACGAGCGTGGCCGGCCCCGCCCACGTCCCGAGCAGGAGCAGGTCGAACACCGGCATGAGCACGGCGCTGAGCAGGAACGCCGCACCGGCGAGCGCGGCGAAACGGATGGCGTATACGCCGAGCAGGGATGTCGGTCTGACGGCGTAGAGGCGCGCGTAGCTGGCGGAGCGGTCGTGGCTGAACAACCCCGCCAGGAGCACCACCGTCGCGATCAGCGGATACCGTCCTAGCACCCACCCCATGAGCAGCATGGCGGAGGCGAGCGGATAGCCACCCACGACGAACACCGTGTCGAGGTCGACGTGGCCGTGTTCGTCCCTGAGGAGCAGCCGAGCGGCAATGGCTGCGGCCAGGAACAGCCCGCCGAACGCGACGAGCGCGAAGAGCCGGCGTCGTCGCGCGGCGACGGTGAGTCCAACGAGTCCCAGCGCGTTCACGAGCGCCCCCCGCCCTCGGCCAGCACCCGCTGCACTCTCGCCTCGAGCGCCTCGACTTCCGGCCTGATCGACTCGAGTATGCCGCCCGCCGCGAGCAGCGCGGCGAGGCGAGCGCTCAGCTCAGTCGCGTCGCCCGCCTCCACGCGGTAGGCTGCAACACCTTCCTCGTCCAGGTGGACGGCGGTCGGGAAGATCTCCGTGATCGCCGCCACCGGCGAGGCCAGCTCGAGCCGGTACGTCCGGGAAGCTGGTGGTTCCGCGTTTTCACCGCGCAGCTCCAGGATGTCGACCACGGTACCGCCTTCCAGCAGCACGACGCGGTCGGCCAGCCGCTCGACCTCCGCGAGATCGTGGCTGGCGAGCAGTACCGTGCGCCCGTTGTCCCGCAGCTCCTCGACGATGGCGCGGAAACGGATGCGCCAGAGCGGGTCGAGCCCGTTGGTCGGCTCGTCCAGCACGACCAGCTCACGCATGCCGATGAGCGCCTGCGCGATGCCGACGCGCTGGAGCAAACCCCTGGAGAGCGTGGACAGCGGCTTGGCGGCGTGGTCGTCCAGACCCAGGCGCGCGAGCGCCGCGTCCGCGCGGACAGAGACTTCCCGGCCACGCAACCCTTCGAGCCTGCATAGCGCCCGGAGCGTCGCGCGCACCGTCCATTCGCCCGGGAGCTGGAACCGTTCGGGGAGGAAGGCCGCGCCGTGCCGGCGCATGTACCGCCGCGGCGAGTCGCCCCGGATCCTGACCTCGCCCTCGGTCGGGAAGACGAAGCCCAGGAGCACGCCGAAGAGCGTGCTCTTTCCGGCACCGTTCGGCCCGACGACGGCGGAGACCCGGCCCTCCGGGATCACGAGATCGACATCGCGCAGCGCTTCGACCACGCGTGGCGGCCGGCCGGGTGCCGGCCCGACCGCGTAGCGCTTCGTGACACCCCTGAGCTCGATCAACTCGCCATCCTCACCCGGCCCGGCCGGCGTTGCATCCGTCCCAGTTTGCCATGGTCCTGCCCCTCATGGGAAGCGATCCTCGCCGTGCATTCGATGTTGGTTTGACCGAGACACGGAGCGCTCTTGCCGGAACCTTCCTCGCGGGTGCTGGGCCAGCTCCTGCTGGCGGCCGGCGCCGTGGACGATTCACTGCTCGCGGAGGCGCTGGCCGAACAGCGTCGTACGCGTGAACGGCTGGGCGAGGTCCTGGTGCGCCGGGGCACGCCACCGGAGCGGGTCGCGCGGGCGCTCGCCGAGCAGCTCCGCCTCCCGTATCTCGAGCCGCCGATCCGGCCCTCGCCGGACGCGGTCAAACTCGTGGATCGATCGCTCGCGTTCCGTGCGCGAATCGTGCCCGTTACGCTGGTCGAGCGGGCTCTGCGCGTCGCCATGGTCGACCCGCTGGACGCCGCTGCCGTTGCCGATCTCCAGTTCCAGACGGGGCGGCGGATCGAGCCGGCCGTCACGACGTCCGCGGCGGTGGACCAGGCTCTCGAGGCGGCCTACGGCGCAGGCGCGATCGCCGCAGTGCTGGACCGCATCGCGAAGCCGGAGGGGGCGGGCGCGTCATCCGCAGCGGCCACTGTCGACGAAGTCGACAGACTGCGCCGTGCGTCGGAGGCGCCGCCGATCGTCGCGCTCGTGGATCTCATCCTCGGCCGCGCCGTACCGCTCCGCGCCAGCGACATCCACATCGAGCCGAGATCGGACCGCCTGCTCGTGCGGGCGCGGGTGGACGGGGTGCTCCGGGAGCTGCTCGAGCTGCCAAATCACGCAGGGGCCGCGGTCGCCAGCCGCATCAAGATCATGGCGGGGCTGGACATAGCCGTCAAGCGACGGCCGCAGGATGGGCGGGGCGCCATCACGGTGAGCGGCAAGGAGATCGGGCTGCGGGTCTCCACACTCCCCACCGAATCGGGCGAAAAGGTGGTGCTCCGGCTCCTGGAATCCGCCAACGCCGGCCGTCGGCTCGCCGACATCGGGCTCGGCCCTGCACTGCTCTCCAGGTTCCAGTCGCTCCTCGGTCGCGGCCACGGCGTGATCCTGACCACCGGCCCGACCGGTAGCGGGAAGACGACGACGCTGTACGCGGCCCTCGCCGCCATCGACCGCGACCGTCGCAACGTCATCACGCTCGAAGACCCGATCGAGTACCGGCTCGCGGGGATCAGCCAGGTACAGGTGCATCGCCGCGCGGGGCTGACGTTCGCGGCGGCGCTGCGTGCGGTGCTGCGGCAGGACCCTGACGTCATCATGGTCGGCGAGATGCGTGACCGTGAGACCGTGGAGACCGGACTCGCCGCGGCGCTGACCGGACACCTCGTGCTATCGACGCTCCATACCAATGACGCAGCGGGCGCCGTCGCACGCCTCGCCGAGATGCGCGCGCCCAGGTACCTGATCGCAGGCGGGCTGATCGGCGTCCTCGCGCAGAGACTCGTGCGCCGGCTCTGCGAACGCTGCCGCGAACGGCGAGCGGCGGATGTCGCGACACTGCGCGCGCTCGGCCTCCCCGATCGCCCGGTGCCGCTTTGGGAGGCGACGGGGTGCGACCACTGCGATGGCACCGGCTACCACGGCAGGATCGGGATCTACGAGCTGCTCACCGTGACCGCCCGCGTCCGCAACGGGATCCTGAATCGCGCGCCCGTCGACGCATTGCGGGATACCGCCCGCGCCTCCGGGATGGAGTCGCTGGCGCTCGACGCGTGGCGCAAGGTCCAGCAGGGGCTCACCACACTCGACGAAGTGGCGCCATTCCTCGCCCTGATCGCCGACGAGACGCCGATCTGCCCCGGTTGCGGTGTCGGCGTGCGATCCGGGTTCCTGGTGTGCCCGGGGTGCGGCTTTCGGCTCCGCCGCCGGTGCGCGTGTGGCGCCACGCTCGAAGAGGGGTGGCGACACTGCCCGGCGTGCGGCGACGTCCCACCTCCCGACCGGACCGGACTGTCCACGAACGGACTCGCCGCCCCGGGCTACGATGCCCGCCTCGTCGACGGCGACTTCGAATAGCTCTGCCGACCTGCCCCGCAGAGCCCGATCCAGCGGACCCGGACTTGCATCGCGCTCCGGCCGGGCCGCAGCCCGGCGGAGTTGGGCTCTGCTGCAACCTGTTTCGTCGGCGATCCCTCGCGCGTCATTCGGATGAGAGTGCGGACCCTGCCCGGGGGCGGTGTCCCGAGGCGGCCGAGCTCCACCCGATCGTGGGCGATGAGGAACCAGGGACCCGAGTCATGCGAAGCGTCTTCGACACGACGTGCGCGGTTGCCGTGCTCGCCTGGATCGCATGCACGGCCGGGGACGCGCCCGTCATCGCCGGAGGCACCGAGGCTTTCGAGCCGGTCCACACCGTGATCATCGAGGAGATCGACCTGCCGGGGCCGCCGATCGCTCCGGCGGAGCCGGAGGCATACGCGTCGTGCGGCGTCCCGGCCAGGATCTGCCGTACGCTCGCTGAGCGAGAGCAATACCTCGCCAGACTCCTCGCGCACTCGTGGTCGTCGCGGCCGGGGTACGCATGCGGGCTCATCGACCCCGAAACCGGCCGCTGGTTCGGCTTCGAATGTGGCGTGATCGTCGTTGGGATCCACGGCGAAGACTCGGGCCACCTCGACGAGCTGGCCGAGCGCGTTGCCGGCACCGTCGCCCGCCGTCCGCGTGAACCCTACGACTACGCCGTCATCCAGGTCCCGGCCGGCGCCGAACGCGCCGCCACCGAGATCCTCATCTTCGATCCCTACCTCCGCTACGTCGGGCTGGACGTCAAAACTGACGTTGCGCTGTGACCGGCGCTGGGCTGAGGGAGGGCTGAGGCCAGGGCTACGGCTTGGGCTAGTGCCGGGTGGGGCCGCGTTTCCGGCGCGGGGCAGCGTTGCCGGGGTACGGCGGGGCCGGCGGCATGGTATCAGCGCTCGGAAGAGCCGGCCTGCCGGTGGCAGGTAGGGCTCCGGCGCCAGCCCCCACACGGTTCGGCGGCCACGAGATGTCGAAGCAGGCCGGGCCCGGCATTAGCCCTGGCCCCAGCCCTATGCCGTCATCATGGCTGCCCGGCGCTCCGTCCGATGCTCCGTCCCGTCAAACGTCATGAGGACCGGCTCGTCATCGACGTATGTCTCGACGTGAACGGGGCGCTTCCACAGTCGCTGGACGTTCTCCAGCGTCTCCCGGGCGTAGTCGAGCCGGAGGGGGACCCCCTCGTACCGGTGGGTCAACACCAGCTCGCCGCGGTTCGCGTGATTCGCGTCAGTCACCTCGATCCACGGCTGGCCGAAATTGGTGAGCATGAAGAGCAGCTTTTCCTTGACCGCCCTGAAGTCACGGTCCGAGATCACGTACTGGCCGGTCATGGGGTTGTACTCGTACGTGAACAGCCCGTGTTTGCGCACGAAGTCGGCGGTCAGGAACTCGTCGATGAAGGTGACGTCGTTGTAGTGCCGGCGGACTTCGAAGATCTTCTCCCGCCCCTTCATCTCCCCGGTATCCCACGTCTGGCGGGCGTGGAAGTCGTCACAGTCATCCCACGCCGGGCCGTGGCGCCCCTTGTTCCAGCGCTCCTCGATGTCGCGCCACAGCTCCAGCCCGAGCTTGTACGGGTTGAGGCGGCCGGGGTAGACGGCCATGGTTCCGGCGTGGTGGTCGGCGTAGTCCACCACCTCAGAGGGATCCAGTGCCTTCTGCGTCATGATCGTGGAGTGCCAGTACGAGGCCCACCCCTCGTTCATGATCTTGGTCCGACCCTGTGGCGCGAAGTAATACGCCTCCTCACGAACGATGCCGAGCACGTCGCGCTCCCAGTTCTTGAGCGGTGCGTGCTCGAGGAGGAAGAGCATGACATCCTTCTCGGGGCGAGGCGGGAAATGCTGGTCCCGGCGCTGCTCGGCCTCCAGCCTTTCCCGTTCCCGCTCCAGGACGGCCTCGGGGTTGATGAACGGATCCATGTACCCCTTGGCCCGCAGCTTCTTCGGCTCGGCCCGCTGCGGCTCCTCCTCGTCCTCCGGCTCGGTGGGCGGGCGTCTCGCGATGTGCGGCGAGTTGTAGTCGATGAGGTTCTCGATCGTGAGACACCGGTCCAGGAACGACTCCACCTCCTCCTCGCCGTACAGCTCCATGTACCGCCGGACGCGGGTGGCGTGGTTCGCCATCTCGTCGACCATTTTCCGGTTCGTGTGCGCGAACGAGAAGTTGTGCTTGAAGAAGTCTCCGTGTCCGCACACGTGGGCCATCACCAGCTTCTGGTCCACGTAGTGATTCGCCGCCAGCAGGTACGCGTAAGTCGGGTCGTTGTTGATGACCATCTCGTAGATCTTCGAGAGGCCGTACGCGTACAACCGTGACAGCTCGATGTACTCCATCCCGAAGCGCCAGTGCGGGTACCGGCTCGGGTACCCGCCGTACGCGGCGACTTCGTTGATCTCCTCCCAGTCCAGGACCTCGTACACGATCTCGTAGAAGTCCAGCCCGTACTCGCGGGCGTACTGCTCGATCCTCTGCTGGAGGGAGCGAAGCTCGGAGGTCAGTTCGTGCGGCATGGGTCGAAACCTTTCAACGGCATAAGGCGAGGGCTGGGGCTAGGGCTAGGGCTAAAGCCGGGCGGGGCGTCGTTCCCGGCGGAGGAGCCAACGGGGCCGACGAGGCAGGCATGGCAACGTGCGCCCGCTGCGGGGGCGGGCAACCATGCTTAGCCGGTTCGTCGCCACGCGCGACGAAGCCTTTAGGCCTAGCCCTAGCCTTAGCCCCAGCCCCAGCCCTATGCCGTTCCTCATTTCCCCTTTCCGAGGAAATCCCTGATCGACCGGAGAATCGCCTCGCGGTTTTCGATCAGCGAAACCACGAGATTCTCCGCATCGATGTTGTTCTCGAGTGCGTGGATGAACTGTCCACTCCCGTACCGGCTCTCGACCTGGCCGTAGCCGAAGAGGTTGGCGGCGGGGAGCAGGCGCTCGCGCAGGAGCTGGAAGCAGCGCTCGTCGTCGCCGCCGCCCCAGTTGTCGCCGTCGGAGAAGTGGAAGAAATAGATGTTCCAGGCCTCGCTCGGGTAATGCCGCTCGACCAGCTCGGCGGCGAGCTGATAGGCGCTCGAGATGCGCGTGCCGCCCGATTCGCGCGTGGAATAGAAGGTCTCGCGATCGACCTCTCGCGCCGTCGCGTCGTGGATGATGTAGCGGGTCTCGAGCGCGTCGTAGTGTGCGCGGATCCAGGTGTCGATCCAGAAGGACTCCATCCGCACGATCTCTTTCTGCTCGTTCCCCATCGACCCGGAGACGTCCATCATGTAGATGATGACGGCGCTGGCCGTCGGGACGGGCTCATCGCGCCAGGAGCGGTAGCGCATGTCGTCGCGGATCGGCACGACCTTCGGACGGGTGACGCTGTACGAGCCGGTGGCCAGCTCGCGTTTCAGCGCCTCCTTGTACGTCCGCCGGAACGACCGCAGGCTCTCTGGCCCGGATCGCTTGATCCCGAGGTAGCGGGAGCGGTTCACGGTCACGGACTCGGTGCCCTTCGGCTGGATGCGCGGCAGCTCGAGCTCCTCGCCCATCAGGCCGGCCAGCTCCTGGATCGACAGTTCGACCTCGCGCACGTGCTGCCCCGGTGCATCGCCGGCCTCGCCGGTGCCGTCGCCGTTGCCGGCAGCGCCACCGATCGGCGTGCCCGGCTCGCCGGGTCCCTGGCCTACGCCGCCCATCTCCCGCCTGCCGTAGCGGAAGCTCGGCAGCTCGATCTGCGGAAGCGGTATCGAGACGATCTCACCGCCCCGGCGGCCGATCAGCTCGCCGCGCGTGAGGTGCCGCAGCAGGTCCTGCTTGATCCGGCCGCGGACGATCTCCTGAAACCGCCGCCGATCCCGCTCGATTCTCTTGACCATGGGCCTGATCCGTAATCGTCATCCGCCGCGCGTGCCGGCGGTGGGGCAGCCGTGCCGCGGGCCGGACGCAGAGTCGTCAAGATTCGTTCCCCGCCGGCGGGGACTTCCCGTGAGTCGTGACATCGCTTGAAAAAACGGGTGCACTACGGGCGACGTATTGCCCGGGGCGCGGCGGCGGCCGCCGCCGCGCGCTGTTGGTCGCGACGCGGGGTCGAGCGCGAGCCCTTCCCGGCGCCGGCTACTCTCCGCCGACGCCGGCGCCCACCGGCGAGGTCGACGCCGGCGGCGGTGTCAGCGGACCGCGCGAGCGCAGCGCCGGGATCAGGAGCGACAGCGCGTAGAGCGTCATGAAGCCGAGCACCACGAGGCGCTGGGTCGCGGACAGTCTGGCGCGCACCGGAATGGGACTCTGTACCGGCGCAGTCTGCCGCAGCCCGCCGGTCTCCTGGAGCAGCGTGCTCATGTCCGCCTTGCACCCGGCGCACAGCCGCGCGGCGTACCGGTTCACGTGCCAGCAGTGCGGACACACCTTCAGGTCCGTATCGCGCGTACCGATCCCCCGGGCCGCTCGCATCATCGCATTACTTGCGGTTCGTCTTCACGTCGCCGCGCGCGAAAATGCTCGCGACGAAGTTCAGGACGTCCGTGGCGCAGACGTCGCAGTAGCCGTACTGATGGATCAGCCGGCTCTTCACCACGTCGATCTTCTCCTGCGCCTCCCTGTCCAGCACGCTGGACACCAGGCTGGTCAGCTTGATCGAGTCCTTCTGATCCTCGAACAGCTTCAGCTCGAGCGCCTTGTGCAGCCTCGCGTTGGTGTCGTACCTGAACTTCTTGCCGTCGACCGCCAGCGCGCCGATGTAGTTCATGATCTCCCGGCGGAAGTCGTCCTTGCGGCTCTCCGGGATGTCGATCTTCTCCTCGATCGAGCGCATGAGCCGCTCGTCCGGCTCCTCGTATTCGCCCGTGTACTTGTTCCGTACCTTCTCCCGCTGCGTGTACGCCTTGACGTTGTCGATGTAGTTGGCGCACAGCCGCTGGAGCGCGTCCTCGTCGCCGGAGATCGCGCGCTGCACCTCGTTCTTGACGGTGTCTTCGTATTCCTCGCGGACGACGGCCAGCAGCTCGCGATACTTCTCCCGCTGCTCCGCGTTCGTGATCAGCGAGTGGTGGCGCAGTCCGCTCTCCAGCTCCTTCAGCACCATGAACGGGTTGACGCACGACTCCTCGATGTCGGCGACCAGCGCGTTCGAGATCTTGTCCTGGATGTAGCGCGGGCTGATCCCCTCCATCCCCTCCCGCTCCGTTTCCTTCCGCAGCTCCTTGACGTTGTCCTCCGTGAAGCCGGGGAGCGTCTTGCCGCTGTACAGCTTGAGCTTCTGCAGCCGCGTGAGGTTCAGCTTCTTCGGCTCTTCCAGCCGGGTCAGCACCGCCCACATCGCGGCCGTCTCGATGGTGTGCGGCGCGATGTGCTTGCCCTTGATCCGCTCGTTGTTGAAGTCCCGCTGATAGACGCGGATCTCCTCGTCCAGCTTCGTGATGTAGGGGATGTCGATCTTCACGGTCCTGTCGCGCAGCGCCTCCATGAACTCGTTGTTCTGGAGCCTCCGGTACTCGGGCTCGTTGGTGTGCGCGATGATGACCTCGTCGATGTCGGTCTGCGCGAACTTCTTCGGCTTGATCTTGTGCTCCTGTGAGGCGCCGAGCAGGTCGTAGAGGAACGCGACGTCCAGCTTGAGGACCTCGATGAATTCGACCAGCCCGCGGTTCGCGACGTTGAACTCGCCATCGAAGTTGAAGGCGCGCGGGTCCGAATCGGAGCCGTAGATCGCGATCTTGCGGTAGTTGATGTCGCCGGTCAGCTCCGTCGAGTCCTGGTTCTTCTCGTCCTTCGGCTGGAAGGTGCCGATCCCGACCCGGTCTTGTTCACTGAGGAGGAGCCGCCGGACCCGCACGTGCTGGATCACGCGCGTCCAGTCGCCGGCATAGCGCTGCATCAGCGAGTTGTAGACGTGGCGGCACGCGGGGCACAGCTCGCCTTCGACAGTGATCTTGCGGTCGTCCGCCAGCTTCTCGTTGAGCATGGCCAGGAAGCTGCCACGGAACTCGGTCGGGATCAGCTTGAGCGGCTCCTCGTGCATCGGGCAGGGCATCTCGTCCTGCTGTTCGAGGTCGGCGGCCTCGACGGGGACGCCGTCCGGCGGGAGCGCGCTGTCGCCCGTCCAGACGAAGCTGTAGAGCGCGCCCTCTGGAGTCCGCGAGTAGTATTCGAGACCCTTCTTGAGCAGTCGGCAGATCGTCGATTTCGAGGAGCCGACCGGCCCGTGCAGCAGGAGCACGCGGCGCTCCGGGCCGTAGCCCATCGCCGCGGCCTTCAGCACCTGCACCAGCTTCATCAGCGGGATGTCGAGCCCGAAGATCGCGTCGCGGCCGTTGCCGATCGGGTCGTCGAAGAAGTCGTAGTGGATGATCTCCTTCTTGTACTCCGTGTACCGTCGCGAACCGAACGAGACGATCATGTCGTACAGCCGCTGGAACGCGTTCCGCGCCACCCGCGGGTTCTCGGTTGCGATTGCGAGGTAGTCGGCGAATGTGCCCTCCCAGTGCAGGTCGGAGTATCGAGCCTGGTCCTGAGTGTCACGGATGTGCTGGATGATGTCGAGGACGGGCGTGGCCATGCTTCTCAACTCCTTAGGGCGTGCAACTCGTATGGCGGCGGGGCACAGCGCTCCCCGGCGGCGGTGCGCCGGGTTCCCGACGTCGCGAGTTCAGTTCGCGGGCGCGTTGTCGCGGAACCGGTCCGCCACCTGCCTCAGCATGCGGTCGATCCGGTCGCCGGTTGTGGGGAACAGGTAGCGGTCCGCGATGAGGTTCAGCGAAATCCGCAGCCGCGAGAAGTTCTGGGCACATGCCCGGAAGAGCCAATGCAGGCCGTATGCCTCCGCGTGGCTGGAGTCCGCCGCGAGGCGGTACCCGCTGGCTCCGAGCTCCTCGTAGTACTCGATTCCGGGCGCTCCCCTCCTGCGGACGCGCGCCGTGATGTAGTCGGGAAAAAGGCCGCTCGACCAGAGCGCGAAGTTCCCGAGGTGCGTGCGCAACAGGAAGGCGCGCCGGTCGTCGGCGGTCGTGAGCGCGGCGACGATGTCGGCCAGATAGTCGAACGACTCGCCGCCCGCTTCGTCGACCTTCCGCGCGCGGCCGCCTTTGCCGAACTCCAGGAGCAGCGCCGCCAGGTAGTCGGCGACGACACGGTCGTCGATCCCGTTCTCGAGGAGCGCGTGCCGGACGAGCAGGTAGAAGACCAGCCGCGGCGGGACGGCGGCCACCCCGCCCACGGTGAGCACGGCGTTGAGCGTGCGCGGATCGTCGAGTACGCTGTCCAGACCCTCGGTGCTGAGCCGTTCCTCGAAGCTCTTGCGGAGAGCGTCATCGCCACGGGTGGTGACGGCGACGAGGTACGCGGCTTCGGCCCGGCCGAAACCCGCGCGTACGTTGGGAAGGATCATGCGACATCACCTCCGACGAGTCCTACACGCGGTCCGGGAGGGAGGTTCGTTTCGGCGATCCGCTCCGGGACCGATGCAGGAACGCCTTGCTGCGGGCGAGTCCTGTCCCTAGCTTTCCGGCAAGCCTTCCCGGAAGCCAGGTCATGCATCCGCCGTGCCTGCACAGAGCAGCAGAGACCGCCGACCACCGGCGGGCGGTCGCAGAACGTGCCCGCCGTCAGGGTGCTCAGGCTACAGCGCAGCCGGGTTGTCGATTGAGGTTACGACCGAGACCAACACGGACTACGGTGTCGCATCCCGCGCGGAAATGGCGCGGGTGCGTGCGCGAACGTCTGACGATTTCGTAGAGTAAGGTTTCTACGACGGAAGCTAAGCAGCGCGCGCCACGCGTGTCAAGTGAAGGGGCGACCGCCGTTGCGCCGGAAAACGTTGGATCGTCGACTCTTCGGGTGGCTCGCCGTCATGACGCTCGTGCCGGCGCTGGGCGTGCTGCTGGCGGGCGCCTGGCTCTGGTCCGGGACACTGTTCTGGTTCGGCACGCTGGGGCCGTGGGAGCAGGTCACTGAATCCGGGCGGGCACTCTTCGAAGCCGCCGCGCCGATCGCCGGCGAGCACGCCGAGCTGAACGCGGCGCTCGAGCGGCACCGGGAAACGCTCTCGGCCTCCGCCGTGCTTGCCAGACGCTGGGCGTACGTCGGTGACCGCCTCGTACACCAGCTCCCGTTGGTCCTGGTCGTGACGGGCGCCGTGCTGAGCGGACTCGCCCTGCTCGTCAGCCGACGGCTCGCGCGCGGGCTGGCCAGGCCGATCGCCGAAGTCGCCGAGTGGACGGAGCGGCTCGGCCGCGAGGAACCGATCCCGTCACCCGCGCCATCCGAGGCGCGTGACACCGCCGAGGTCCAGGCTTTGCGCGCAGCGGTTCGCCGGGCGGCCGAGGAGCTGAGGGCGGCGAGGGAACGCGCCCTCGAAGCGGAGCGCGTGCGCACCTGGGGCGAGATGGCGCGGCGGGTGGCTCACGAGATGAAGAACCCGCTGACGCCGCTGCGGCTGGCGGTGCACCGGCTGACCGACGACGGCGGCGCGCCGGCCGAGGCGCTCGCGGTGATCCGCGAGGAGACCGAGCGGCTGGAAGAGCTGGCCCGCCAGTTTTCCTGGCTGGGCCGGCCGCCCGAAGGCGTCCCGAGCCTGATCGACCTTCGCGACCTCCTCGAGCGGCTGCTGGCGACGGACGTGCCGCCGGGGATCGACGCGACGCTCGAGTCGGAGCCGGACGTGCCGGAGGTCGAAGCGCAATACGATGCGCTCCTGCGCGCGTTCCGCAACATCGTGAGGAACGCCGTCGAAGCGCTCGAAGACTCGGCGGGGCCGCGCCGGCTCACCGTGACGCTTGCACTCGCCGACGGCGCCAGCGGGTGGGTCGAGATCCGGTTCGCCGATACGGGGCCGGGGCTGCCGGCCGGGCTAGGGGACCGCATCTTCGAGCCGGATTGTACAACGAAGTGGCGCGGCACGGGTCTTGGACTGGCGGTGGTCCGCCACTCGGTGACGGCGAACGGCGGGCGGATCCAGGCGAGGAACCGGCCGGGCGGCGGCGCCGAGTTCGTGATCCGGTTGCCGGTCGCGAAGGCGACTCAGCCCGCGGGGCGCTAGCCGATCAGGGGATCGAACCAGTCGCGTGTCTCGGAGTCGGATGGCCCGGTACGCGCAACGGCAATGCAAGAGGGACGGTCGATCATGAACAGGTTGCTATGGCTCGCCGCGACCACGCTGCTGCTCGCGGGGTGCACGATCCGGCTGGGTGGTCCCATGCCGGTCGAGTACCGGACCGTCGGCTGGCAGATACCGACCGGCACGGACGCGGCGGACGCTGCCGCGCTGCTCGTCGCCGAGCGCGCGCGAGTAGCCTTGCTCCTGGCGGACGCGGATACCGCCTGGTTCTACCAGGTCGCGGGAGCGTCGGGGAGGAGCGTGAGCGGACCGGCCCGGATCGGCCAGGCGAAGATCGCGTTCCTCGGTGACGGCGAGCCGGTTGGTGACACGACTGTCGCGCTCCCGGTGGACGGCGGCGGCGAGATCATCGTGCACGATGCCCTGTACGAGGTCGACGACTACCGGTACCTGAACCTCCTGGCCGTGCACTTCGGGCGGGACCTCGACGTGCGCGAGAGCGTACGCACATTGCTCCGGTACATCGCGACGGACGTCATGATCGCGTCCACGGTTGTGCTCGCCGTCAGCACGCCGGACGTCGCGACCGGCGACGAGGTCGCGGCGCTGCTGCACCCGCACCTGCGCGACGCGGCGGAGTGCGACGAACGCGCGGCGCCCGGCGACTCGAGCGACGGCCTGGTGCGCCTATTCTTCGGCCCGGAGGCCCGGGCGCACTGCGCCGACGCCCGAAGGCTCAGCGCGCCGAACGCGCCGGTCCTGATGCGCGTGGTCGTGCAGCGTTGAACCCGCCGTGGCCACCGTCCTCCTGGTGGACGATGAAGCCAACATCCGGCGGATGCTGGCTCGCCTGCTGGAAGCCGAAGGCTATCGTACGCGGGAGGCGACAGATGGCGAGGCTGCGCTCGCCGCGGTAGCGGAGGAGGAGCCGGACGTCGCCATGCTCGATCTGGCGATGCCCGGCCGCGACGGGATCCAGGTCCTCGAAGCGCTCCGGGAGCTGGCGCCGTCGCTCCCCGTGGTGATGATGAGCGGCCGCGCCACGCTGGGCGATGCGGTGCGGGCGACGAAGCTCGGCGCGTTCCAGTTCATTGAAAAGCCGCTCACTCCCGAGGCGGTTCTCCTCGCGCTACGCGGTGCCCTCGAGCTGCGCCGCGCCCTCGACCTTTCCCGCACACTCGCCGCCGACCTCGCGGTCGAAACCCGGCTCGTCGGTTCGAGCGCCGTCATGGCGCGGGTACGCGACATGATTGCGCAGGTTGCGCCGACGGAAGCGCGGGTCCTCCTCACTGGCGAAAGTGGTACCGGCAAGGAAGTCGCCGCCACGGCGCTGCACGCGCTCTCCCGCCGGCGCGACGGGCCGTTCATCCGCGTCAACAGCGCGGCGATCCCGCGCGAGCTGGTCGAGTCCGAGCTGTTCGGCCACGAGCGCGGCGCGTTCACCGGCGCCGATCGTCAGCGGCGCGGCCGCTTCGAGCTGGCGCACGGCGGCACGCTCTTCCTCGACGAGGTCGCCGATCTCGGTGCGGAGGCGCAGGCCAAGCTGCTCCGGGCGCTGGAAGCCCGGGAGATCGAACGTGTAGGCGGCAGTGAGCCGATTCCCATCGATGTGCGCGTCATTGCGGCGACGCACCGGGACCTGCGCGTCGAGGTCGCTGCCGGCCGGTTCCGGCAGGACCTCTTCTACCGGCTGGAGGTCGTGCCCATCCATCTCCCGCCGTTGCGCGACAGACTCGAGGATCTCCCCGAGCTGGTCGACCATCTCATGAAGCGGCTGCGGGCGAGGCACGGGCTGGTGCCGCCCCGCATCGATCCCGCCGCCTTGAAACGGCTCCAGGCGTACCACTGGCCCGGCAACGTGCGCGAGCTGGCCAACGCCTGCGAACGGCTGGCGATCCTGCACCCCGGTGCCGCGATCGGTGTGCGCGAGGTCGAAAACGTGCTTCCACTCCCGGGTGGGGATCCGCGGACCGGTCCTGGCGACCGCGCCACCGACGGGGAAGTGTCCCTGGCGGAG
>Ga0180220_1000565_pt1 | contig 38556 bp, 41 predicted proteins | sample eDN5th37CBELigBY_FD_151335 | JGI IMG/M metagenome (GOLD analysis project Ga0180220, IMG submission 151335) | Enriched backyard soil microbial communities from Emeryville, California, USA - eDNA 5th pass 37_C BE-Lig BY (version 2) (version 2) | ecosystem: Environmental > Terrestrial > Soil >... | reverse complement strand
AGGCGGCCGAGGCGGAAGGCGCGATGTTCCCGCTCTGGCTCGCCTCGCAGGGATCGGCGCGGATCGGCGGCGTGCTCTCCTCGAACGCGGGAGGCGTCAATGTGCTCGCTTATGGCAATGCGCGCGAACTCTGCCTCGGGGTGGAGGCGGTCCTTGCCGACGGGCGGCTCTATAGCGGCCTCAACGCCCTGCGGAAGGACAACACCGGCTACGACCTCAAGGACCTGCTGATCGGTGCCGAAGGCACGTTGGGCATCATCACTGCGGCAACGCTCAAACTCTTTCCGCTGCCTCAGAGCTACGAAACGGCGATCGTCAATGTTGCCGGACCCGAGCAAGCCCTCCAACTTTTCTACGCGGCGCGCGATCGCGCCGGCGCGCGCCTCAACGCCTTCGAGTTGATCCCGTGGATCGGCCTCGACTTCCAGCTGCGTCATGCGATGCTGGAGCGCGATCCGACGGCTGGCCCCTCACCCTGGTATGCGCTTGTCGAGATCAGCCAACCAAAAGGCGCCGAGGGCGGTCTGTTGCAGGAAGCCCTCGAGGCGGCCTTTGAATCCGAGTTGATCGAGAATGCGATCATTGCCGAATCGCTTGCTGCACGCGCCCATATGTGGACCCTGCGCGAGCAGATGTCGGAGTGCCAGTCGCGCGAAGGCGCCTCCATCAAGCACGATATTTCGGTGCCGGTCGCCGCGGTGCCGCAGCTTATCGCGGAAGGCTCCGCTGCGGTGGAGAAACTGGTGCCCGGCATTCGGCCGGTCCCGTTCGGGCATATGGGCGACGGCAATATCCACTTCAATTTCAGCCAGCCGGTCGGCGCCGATGGCCCGGCTTTCCTTGCGGATGCGCAAAAGGTGCACTCTGCGATGTACGAGGTTGTGCTGCGGCTTGGCGGGTCGATTTCAGCCGAGCACGGGATCGGCCAGCTCAAGACCGGCCTGCTGGAGGAGGTGAAGGACCCCGTCGCGCTCGAAATGATGCGGGCCATCAAACAGGCGCTCGACCCCAAAGGGATTCTCAATCCGGGCAAAGTGCTGAACCCGCCCAGCCATTGACCGGTGCTCCGATCGGCCTATTTGAGGACTAACCTACCCTCCTTTCGAGATTCCCATGCTCCTCGACATCAAATTTCTCGACGATGCCACGCGCCCACATGCGCCCAGGCTCGAGAACCTCACGCCCCAACAGCGCGCACCGGGCCGGCACCTGAAGATGATCCACGATCATCTGCGCGACAACATGACGACGCTGCGCACCATCCTGGAGCAGGCCGCTGCCGGCGAGATCACGCCGCAAGAAGCCGAAGCGCGCACCGAAAATCTCACCATGACGACGAACTACCGTCGCTTCGGGAATCTGTGCGGGCAGTACTGCCAGATCGTCCACACCCATCATTCCATCGAAGACCAGGCGATCTTTCCCGAGCTCAGCACCAAGGGTGAAGCGTATCGCAAGGTCGTCGAACGCCTGATGGCCGAGCACGAGGTCGTACACGAAATTCTCGTTCGACTGGTCGGCGCGTTGGTGGACCTCGCCCGCTCGCCCGGCCCCGACACCATGGCCAGTGCGCGCGAGCTCTATGACGCGCTCGAGCGCGTACTGCTCTCGCATCTAGGCTATGAGGAAGAAGAGATCGGCGACGCGCTCGGCTACTATAATGTCGGGGTCTGATCAGAAGAGATCGAGCTGAGCCGGCTCGGGACGCCTGGGCTTTTCGATGGTGACGGGTGCAATGAGGCCCTCATCGTCGTCGCGGGCTGAGTTCACGCGCGTCGAGACCGGATGGAACTTCAACGCGCCATTCTCGAGCGGCAGAATGAGTTGGGTTGCCTCGGCAATACCGACACCGCGCACATCGAGCCAGCGATCAATTTCCTCGCCACGCAGAATTGCCGGCATGCGGTCGTGAACAACACGGAGCTGGTCGTTTGCCGGAACCGTAATTGTTGCGACCGTGTCGACCTCTTCGCCATTGGGGCCGATCCAGATGGAATAGAGGCCGGCTAGGGCCATCGGCTCATCATTGGCGAAGGTGATGTAATGGGGCTGCTTGCTGTTACCTGGCCCCGTCTGCCATTCGTAATAGCCGCTCGCCGGCAGGATGCAGCGCCCATGCTTGACCGAGTCGCGAAAGGCGGGCTTTTCGATCATCGTCTCGGCGCGCGCATTGACCAGCAGCGAGAACGCGCGCGGATCCTTCACCCAGCGCGGCATCAGCCCCCATCGGGCAAAGCGGGCCTCGCGCATGCCCGATTCCTCCCAGACGGCCAGTACGGGTTGGGTCGGCGCAACATTGTAACGCGGCACGATATCGACGGTGCTCTTCAGACCGAGGCGCGCCAGAAGTTCCATCAACGTATTGGTTGCCGTATAGCGACCGCACATGGGCTTTCTCCGATAGGCCCCAGAAGTAAGGCGACCTCCACCGAATCGCAAACGGACGAATGATGCTTTCGACACCTAATGCAGCGAGCCTGGCTCTGATCCGCAGAGGTGAGGTGCTGTTGATCAAGCGCGCCTATGCGCCCTATCGCGCACTCTGGACCTTGCCGGGCGGCAGAACCGAGCCGGATGAGAGCGCGAAGGATTGCGCCATACGCGAGATAATGGAGGAACTCGGGCTGCAGGTTATGGCGTTGCAGGAGGTTGAAGTTCAGGACCTCAAAAGTGCCAGCGGTGATTGGCGCCTGGCGGTCTTTGTGAGCGACGCATTCGAGGGTGACATTCAACCGTCCGACGAGATCGCTGAGTATCGCTGGGTCGCGCTGGAAGAGGTGCGGGACTTGCGCACCACCTCACGTCTTCACGATGTGCTCGCCAAGGCCTTCGCCATGGTGCCGGCACAATGATAGGCTCCGTCGCGCTAACGATGGATGTTTTCGTGACCTTTCGACGCCTCATAGCTGCATTGATCGCCAGTTTGCTGCTTGCGGGACCAGGCCTGGCTGCTGATCCGCCCTATCAGCGGCAAATGGAGCGCCTGGCGGAAATCATGGGCAGCCTCTACTTCCTGGAGCCGCTTTGCGCGGGCGGCGACGAAGACTGGCGCGCGCAAATGGCCGAACTCATCGCGCTCGACGAGCCTGAGGAAGACCGGCGTCAACGCCTTGCCGGTGCCTTCAATGGCGGCTACGAAGCCTATGCACGCTTCCACCGCACCTGCACGCCTTCAGCCCACGAGGCCTATATGCGGCTTCTCGCCGAGGCCGAAGGGGTGGCCCGGGAAATCCACGCGCGCTTTGCCGAATAGCGACCGACTGTCGCGACTGAATTCAACGTTTGGCTTCGCGTTAACCTTCAGGTTACATCTGCCGCGCGAGCGCCATGATCGCATGTTAATTTTACATATATGAGTACGAGCAAATCCATGTTTGATGCCGCCTCGCTTTCGAGCGCGATCGATGTTGAGTACAGCGAGCGGCAGATTGCGCTCGAATATCTGGCCGAAGCCTGGAACGCGGCCGAGGATGACGGCGTCGAAAGCCGTTCGCTCGCCTATGCGTCGCTGTTTGCTGCGCTGGCGACTCTGGTCAAGCTCCACGGTGACGAATCGGCGGCCGATATCGTCGCTGCGCTGCCCGATCGCATTCGCTCGGGCGAGTACAATCTCGACCGCGTCCTGCAGTAATCAGCCTTCGCTCGGCAGGGCTTCCAGGAACCGCATCGGCATGCCCGTCGCGGGGGTCACCAATTCACCCTGCCACATAACCGTCCTGCCACGCAGGATCGTGCCGACAGGCCAGCCGGTGACGCTGACGCCGTTATAGGGCGTCCACCCTGCCCGGCTCGCTACCCAATCATCGGTGATGGTCTCGCGGCGCTTGAGGTCGACGATGGTCAAATCGGCATCATAGCCGACGGCGATCCGGCCCTTGTTGGCAATCCCGAACAGACGGTTGGGCCCGGCGCTGGTCATATCGACGAAGCGCGCAAGGCTCATGCGGCCAGCATTGACGTGATCAAGCATCACCGGAACCAGCGTCTGCACCCCGGTCATACCGGAAGGCGAGGCAGGATAGGGTTTGTCCTTTTCAGCACGGGTGTGCGGGGCATGATCGGAACCGATGATGTCGGCAACGCCATTGTCGACCCCCTTCCAGATACCGGCACGATGCGCTGCGTCGCGCACTGGCGGGTTCATCTGCACATAGGTGCCAAGACGTGCGTAAGCCGTTTCGTCGAGCGTCAGGTGGTGCGGCGTGACCTCGACACTGGCGACGTCCTTATGATCCGCCAGGAACTCCATCTCCTCGGCCGTCGAGATATGCAGTACATGGATGCGCCTGCCGGTGCGCCGCGCGATGGCAACGAGACGCCTGGTGCAATTGAGCGCCGCTTCGACATCGCGCCACACCGGGTGTGACGACGGATCACCTTCGGCCCGCAAATGCTTGCGGGACTCGAGCCGGTATTCGTCCTCGGAATGGAATGCCGCGCGACGCGTGATTGACCTGAGGATTGCTTCGACGCCTGCATCATCGGCAACCAAAAGAGAGCCGGTCGAAGATCCCATGAACACCTTGATGCCGGCGCAGCCGGGCAGCTTCTCCAGCACCGCCAGTTCGCCGACATTCTCATGCGTGCCGCCGACATAGAAGGCGAAATCGCAATGCATGCGGCCGGTGGCGCGGGCGATCTTATCCTCGAAGGTTTCGCGGCTGGTGGTCAACGGATTGGTGTTGGGCATCTCAAAGACGCCGGTGACGCCGCCCATGACAGCCGAGAGAGAGCCCGTTTCGAGGTCTTCCTTGTGCTCGTTGCCCGGCTCGCGGAAGTGCACCTGGGTATCGATGACGCCGGGCAGCACATGCAGGCCCTTGCAGTCGACGATGCGCTCGGCACTCTCAGCGTTCAAATCGCCTATGGCGACAATGCGCCCATTGCGCACAGCGATGTCTGCCTGCCCCTCGCCATCCTGGTTGACCACGGTGCCGTTCTTGAAAATCACGTCGTGGTAGGCCATGTCTTCGTTCCGCCGCTGGTTGCTCGCGGCCGGTTTAGCGGAAGCGGCACCAAAGGAGCAAGAACATGGTCACCTATTTGCGTCCCGATCGATCGGTCTTCCGGTTCTCGGGGCCCGACGCGCATCACCTGCTCAACGACGTGCTGACCGGCTACCTTCCGACGCAAGGGAATGTGGCATCCTGGTGGGCCCTGCTCACCCCGCAAGGAAAAGTCCTGGCAGAAGGGCTTGCCGGCTGGGCGCAGGACGCCCTCTGGCTCGACGTGCACGAGTCGGTCGCCGACGACTTTCTCAAGCGCATGAAAATGTATCGGCTGCGCGCCAAGGTCGAGATCGAAGACCTGCGCGCAACGCACCGCGTGGGCTTTGCCCAGGAAGTTGCTCCCGGCTATATCGAGCACACAGACCGGCTCGGCCCCGTAAGCCTTGGCTGGCGCACCATAGCGCCGGTGGACGCAGCCTCCGGCTGGGTGCAGCATGATCGGTTCTATCAGGCCGAGCGCATCGCTGCCGGTATCGCTCACCTTGGCAATGATTTCCTGCCGAACGAGGTATTCGCCCACGACATCGGTATGGACCTGCTTGACGGCATCGACTTCGAAAAAGGCTGCTATGTCGGGCAGGAAGTCGTCAGCCGCATGAAGCATCGCGGCACGGCACGACGGCGCCCGGTGATCGTCACCGGCATCGAGGGCGAGGCTGGACCGGTGATGGCAGGTGGGCGCGAGGCCGGCGTGGTTGGGCAGGTTGTCGATGGCTCGGCAATCGCCATAATGCGGCTCGACCGCATCGAAGATCCCGCCGCCGCGAGCGTCAACGGCAAGCCGGTTGGCCTGCAACTGCCCCACTGGGCCAGCTACAAATTTGGCGAATCGTCGCCGGAGGAATAGCCTCGGCCCGGGACGTTTTACGAGGGCAAGATGGCGCGCGCGAAAGATCGTGCCTGGCAGCGCATGCTGTCGGGGCGGCGGCTGGATATTCTGGACCCCTCGCCGCTCGATGTGGAGCTGAGCGATATCGCGCATGGGCTGGCGCGCGTCGCCCGCTGGAATGGGCAGACGCAGGGCGACTACCCGTTTTCGGTAGCGCAGCACTCGGTGTTGGTGCTCGAACTTTTCCGCGCATCCAATCCTGACGCCGGGCCGCAGCCGCAGCTTTATGCGCTGCTGCACGATGCGCCCGAATATGTGATGGGCGACATCATCTCACCGTTCAAGGCGGCCATGGGCGGCAACTACAAGGAGGTCGAAAACCGGCTGCTCGCTGCGGTCTACCTGCGCTTTGCGCTGCCCGCCCATCCGCCAGCCGCGATGACGCGGCTGATCAAGAAGGCGGATCGCGAGGCGGCCTATTTCGAGGCGACATATCTGGCCGGGTTCGGGGCCGGCGAAGCGCGCAAATATTTCGGTGAACCGAGCCTGCCTCAGTTCGACCTCGAACATTTCGACCGGCTCATCAGGCCATGGCCGACCCATGAGGCTCACGACCGGTTCATCGCCGCCTTCGAAGACGTCAGCGCCCAGATCAGCCGCTGATTTCGATGAATATTAACCTTAACGAAAGGTGACCTTTGCCGCGCGCGCGACGACATGGTTGATGAAGCGTTAAGATGTAGTCTCCAACCGCTTCATTCCGGGACGTGCGCGATGAACCTACCCAACCGTCAGTTGCTGCTTGGCACGACATTGGGCGCAATCTGCGCCACGGCGCTTTCGGCGGTGGGCCCAGGATGGGTGTTTGCCGACGAACCGGCCTCGAGCATCGATCCCGACGCGCTGGTGCGCATCGAGGATCGCGTCTACTCCATCACGCATGAGGACTGGGTTGCGACCGACCCGATATCGCGCAGCCGGGTCAAAAAGGTCGGATATGGCAACATCAGCTATGTCGATATCAGCACCACGGCGACCGGCACCTATTCGACTGACGGGTTTGCCTCACCGCATGTGCTTTATCCAGGGATCGAGGTAGACGAGGCCTCGCCGGTCGCTTTTGCCCCCGTGCTGCTTCTGGATATGGGTCAAGGCTGGGTGGCGGCCCCGCTTTCACGGGGTTCGTCCTTCATTCATCTCAGGCTCGACAAGGACGAGCGGGTCTATTCGAACGGCACGACCACATGTTTCCTGTCGCGAGACTATACGCTTTGCTGAACGGGTGAATGCCGCTTTCGCTTAGCCGAAGGTCCAGCCATTCTTGAACTTATAGAAGACGTGCAGGCCGATCTGGGTGACACGGTTCATGCGCGGCGCCCAAGCCGGGCGCACATAGGTCGCGTGATAGTGGGTCGCGTCACCCACTTCGGTCAGGTAAATCTCGCCTTTGGTGTAGCGCTGCGCAATCTCCTCGGCCTGCCCCCAGGCCTTGCGATCTGTGACCGTTTCCGGCTTGCCGTCGCAGGCAAAGGAGAACTGGCATGCATTGCGTCGATGCTGGTTCTGGAAGACTACGGCACAAATGGTATCGGGGTAGCGGTGGTCCTTGACGCGGTTGAGGACGACCTGGGCGACCGCCACCTGACCACGATAGCTTTCACCGCGCGCCTCGAAATAGATGGCCGTCGCAAGGCACCAGAGCTGCTTTTCGGCGACCTCGATCTTCTCTCCTTGAGCAAAGCCGGTAGTGATCGGCGCCGTTGCGCGCGCATAGGCAAGTTGCGTCGACGGGATGGCAGGCTCGAGCTCGCCCTCACCCGCAGGAGCTGCTTCGGCGATAGCATCGAGCGCCGATGACGCGGCCGTGGAGGTGTCAATAGCAGCAACGGAGATGCGTGGGCCGTCCGAATTTTCTTCCTCGGCATCGGCTGCATCGGCTGCGGCGGTGGCAATACGCGACTGGGCAAGAACCTCGGGTTCAGCCGCCGGTTGCCGCAGTGCCGCAAGGCGAGCACGCACTTCCTCAAAACTGCTGGCGAAGGTCGCCACGTCGATTTCGGGCTTGTGCCGGTCGGTCTTTTCGCTGCGGTTGGGGCCGACAAAGGCCGGCGTTTCGAAGAGGTGATCGACGGTGCCGGTTATCACAGGTTTATCGGGCGACATACCAAGTGTGGCTACCACCGGCTTGCTGCCGGGGCGTCCCAGATCACCCAGAGAGCCGGCTGTCGGCCCCAGCGCGCCGCCGGTGAGCCCCACAAAGCACAGGATGGAAAATGTTACTGCCGCCAAAATCCCGGCCAGGGATCTACGCCGGCGGACAGGGCGGCCGACATGGTTAGCCGACTGGCAGGCTTTGGCCATAAACGCTACTCAACTCAACGCACACAAAAAACTGCTCGGCCAAAGTGACGCTAGAAAGCCGACATCAGAAATCATGTCTGATTAGGGTTAGCGGTCGGTAAACACAGGAAAATCGACCCGCTAAAGGTCAAACCGTGGCAGTTACCCGGAATGTTTTGGACGCAAATGTGATGGAACCTTTTCGCGTGTCACGTAACGGCTCAAGGATTCAACTGCAGGCGGCTAGAAGCGGTGCGAGTTGTTCCTCGATTTCTGCGATGCGGAAGCGGACAGAAAAGGTCCTGAAGTCTGCCGGGGTTACCCGCACACTGACATTCGTTGCGCCGCTCAGCCAATCAAGAAAGGAAAGGACGCTCGATGCAGGACGCATGATGAGCTCGGTGCCATCGGGGCTCGGGGGCAGGGTCATGACCCTGTCGCCGGAAAGATCGCGCGTGAACGATATGCCGGTATTGCTGCCCGTCGCCGACAGGCGGTTGCCGGCGAAGCGAAAGCGCAGCGTGAGTTCGCCTTCCTCGCAGGCAAAACTCATGGTGGCGGGCGCACGCCCGCCAGGATGTGCAGGCAGGAGCTGCTGGGATTCCAGGGTTACCGGCTGCACAGAAGCTGCAGGTTCGGCCGCGCCATTGGTGCGAAAGATGGCGTCGTAGCAAGCGAGGCGCTCGGCATCCGCCGCAATAGCGGCACACGCAGTTCCATCAGTTTGGGCGTTGGCGGGAATGACCATGAAAACCACGGCCGCCAACACCCCTAGAATCCGCAAAACCGTCACCCGCTCCAGCTCCCCTGCCCCGCATTGCTGTTCTTACATATCAGGGCTTTGCGCAAACTTTAAACCGAGGCTTGTGCCAGGGTCAGCCGAGCAATGGGAACACGATAGGGTGAACAGCTGATATAATCGACGCCGAGCCCGGCAAAATACGTCACCGAAGCCGGATCGCCTGCGTGTTCGCCGCAAATGCCGATCTTGAGGTGCGGATTGGCCGCGCGTCCACGCTCGATGGCGATGGCGATCATTTCGCCTACGCCCTTCTCGTCGATGGTGACGAACGGATCCCGCTCATAGATCGCCTTGCGCTGATAGGCGGCAAGGAAGGTCGGAGCATCGTCGCGAGAAATGCCAAAGGTTGTCTGAGTCAGGTCGTTGGTGCCAAAGGAGAAGAAGTCGACCAGGGGCGCGATTTCACCAGCACGCAGGCAGGCGCGCGGCAACTCGATCATGGTGCCGAAGGAAAACCGCACCCGGTCGGATCGCAGCAGGCCTGAATTGCTCACGATCGCCATGACCCGCTCGCGCACCCAGGCGACCTCGCTGACGGTCGAAACGAATGGCACCATGACCTCGACCGCCACCGGCTCGCTCTGGCTCTCGCTGGCAGCGCGCACGCCGGCCATAAGCGCCTGGATCTGCATCTGCAGGATTTCGGGATAGGTTATGGCAAGTCGCACACCGCGATGGCCCAGCATCGGATTGACTTCGGCGATGCGATCGAGGCGCAGCCGCAGCGCCCGTACCGCTACTCCGAGCGAGGCCGCCATATCATCGATGTCCTCGTCGCTGCGCGGCAGGAATTCGTGCAGGGGCGGATCGAAGAGACGCACTGTGACCGGCCGTCCGGCCATGGTGGCAAACAGCGCCGAGTAATCACCGGCCTGGAAATCGACAAGGCCCTCCAGAGCGCGCGTGCGATCCGTCTCATCCTCGGAAAGGATCATCCGGCGTAGCGCCACCATGCGCTCGGGCGAGAAGAACATGTGCTCGGATCGGGCGAGACCGATGCCTTCGGCGCCAAAGCTCAGTGCGGTCCTGGCGGACTCGACCGTTTCCACATTGGTGCGCACGGCAATGGTGCGGCTCGCATCCGACCAGTCGAGGACGGTGCCGAGCGCTCCGCCAATATGGGGTTGGCTCAAGGGCAGCATGCCGGCATAGACCGAGCCATCGGTGCCATCGATGGTCAGCTTGTCGCCGGAGCGGAATTCCTTTTCGCCGATGCGGCAGGTCATTTCGGCGGGGTTTACCGAAAGCGTACGTGCACCCGCCACACAGGGCTTGCCGGTTATGCGCGCGATGACGCCGGCATGGCTGGTCATGCCGCCCCGGGCGGTGAGGATGCCGGTGGCTGCCTTCATTCCCTCTATATCGCCAGGACCGGTCTCGGTGACGACCAGAATGCAATGATGGCCTCTTGCGCGCATGCGGGCAGCGTCTTCAGCCGTGAAGGCGATGAGGCCGCTGGCAGCGCCCGGTGAAACGCCGAGGCCCGTCGCAATGGGCGCAGCATTGCTGGTTGAACGCAGGCGCGGGTGAAGCAACTGCCCAAGCCGCGCCGGATCGATGCGGGTGACGGCGTTCTGGCGCGTCCACACGCCCGATTGCACGCGATCCACTGCCGCTTCCAACTCGGCGGCGATATTGGCCTGTATGGGCCGCGCTGAGAGAAAGCGCACTTCACCGGCCTTGATGGCGACGAGGCAGGTCATGTGCCGGCCTGCCTTGGCGTCGAGCAGCGACACCAGCGCCTTGCTGCTTTCGGGCAAGTTCGGCAGGGGAGCACCGTCAACAGGGGCCGGCCCGAGCGCTCCCGTCGACGCGTTGCGGGTCAGGAACTGCTCGATGTCGCCATCGGCGAGCGCCTGTACCAGCACGATCTGGCGGGCACGCTCATCGGCGGTGCGGGCGCCCGTCCAAAGCCCACCCTCATAGCCGTAGGAATCGAAGGCGTCCTTGATCGCGCGCCCCAAAGGGCGGTTGGGATCGACTGAATCCTCCTCGCTGGTTGGCGCGGGAATGGAAAGCCGCGCCGGCATCAGTCCGCCATTATGCTGGGACGCGGAGGTACGCACGACGAGCGCGGGCGGCTCGGCATCCTTGGCAACGAGCCGGTAGAGGCACGAGACCCAGTGGACGCGCAGGCGATTGTCCTTCTTGAGGCGTTGGGCCTGCAACGCCTCCCAGGCGGCACGGGTGATGGCAACGGTGGGTACGGTGGGAAAGCCTGCTTCCGAGACCCGGAAAATCCATCGCGCCTTGCCCGAAAGCAGCTTCAATTGACCAGTGGAAAGGTTTGCCCTGCCCATCGCTGGGGCTATCGCAAACATTTCCTGGGCCAAACTCACTGTATCTCTCCCTGCCGGACCAGCTCATATTGCGCATAGGCGGTGTGCCCGCAACAAGCCTTGACTTGGCCTCATGGAGCAAGCATCTCACGCTATATGGAAAAAAGGCCGCAACTTGACGTCATTCTCTGCGCCCCGCGCGGCTTCTGCGCCGGCGTCGACCGGGCGATCCAGATCGTCGAACTGGCTCTGCAGAAATACGGCGCTCCCGTCTATGTGCGCCATGCAATCGTGCACAACAAGTATGTTGTCGAGAGCCTCAAGGAGAAGGGGGCGATCTTCGTCGAGGAGCTCGATGAGATTCCAGAGACCGATGCGCCCGTGGTGTTTTCGGCCCATGGGGTGCCCAAGAGCGTGCCGAGCGAGGCAAAAAGCCGCAACATGTTTTTCCTCGACGCGACCTGCCCGCTCGTCTCGAAGGTGCATGTGGAGGCGCAGCGCCATTTCGAGCAGGGCCACGAGATCGTGCTGATCGGCCATCAGGGACATCCCGAGGTGGTGGGCACGATGGGCCAATTGCCCGAGGGCGCAATTTCACTGATCGAGACCGTCGAGGACGCAAGGGCGTTCACATCGCGTGATCCGGGCAATCTGGCATTCGTGACCCAGACGACGCTTTCGGTCGACGACACCAGCGCCATCGTCGCAGCCCTGCGCGAGCGCTTTCCGGCGATCAATGGGCCGCACAAGGAAGACATCTGCTACGCCACCACCAATCGCCAGGAAGCGATCAAGGCGGTTGCACCGCGCGTCGATGCCATGATCGTCGTCGGATCGCCGCATTCCTCGAACTCGCAGCGGCTGGTGGAGGTGGCGCGGCGCGCCGGCTGCCGCACGGCGATGCTGGTCGACCGGGCGGACGATATCGACTGGACGCAATTCGAGGGCATCGCTTCGCTGGGGTTGAGCGCGGGAGCTTCGGCACCCGAGCAACTGGTCGAGGAAGTGATCGATGCCTTTGCCGAGCGCTATACGGTCAAGGTCGAGACGCAAACGAGCGCGAACGAGACCATCGCCTTCAACATTCCGCGGGTGCTGCGCGATCTGGCGGAACAGGCCGGCCGATGAGTGCCCAAGACAAGGTCATCATCCATACCGACGGCGCTTGTTCGGGTAATCCCGGTCCGGGCGGCTGGGGCGCGGTGCTCGAATATGGCGGCCATGTCAAGGAGTTGAAGGGCGGCGAGGCCCACACCACCAACAACAAGATGGAGTTGACCGCCGCCATCGAGGCGCTGAACGCCCTCAAACGCCCCGTGACTGTCGAGCTTCATACCGACAGCCAGTATCTGCGCAACGGCATTACCAGCTGGATTCACGGGTGGAAGCGCAATGGCTGGAAAACCGCCGACAAGAAGCCGGTCAAGAATGCCGAGCTTTGGCAGGCGCTCGATGCCGCATTGCAGCGGCATGAGGTAAGCTGGCATTGGGTGAAGGGCCATGCCGGACATGACCTCAACGAACGGGCCGATCAACTCGCCAATGAGGGCATGGCGCCTTTCAAGAAGAGGCGTCCCGGCGCAGAGACTACGCCTCTTTCCTGATCATGCCCTTTGCAACGCGCACGAGCGGCGTGATGACATACTCGGCTATCGGGATGAGAATGGCACCGAGGATGAGGCCGACGATCCCCGATGCGACGGCGGTGACCACCCAGCCGATGATCCCCTCGAGGGCAGGCATTGCTGCACCAGCCGCATGCGCCATCTCCTCTACCAGGTGCTCGATGGAGTCGAGCCCGAAGCTTGCAAGCCCGTGAATGATAATGCCGCCACCGACCCACACCATGGCGGCGGTGCCGACGACGCCGAGCACGGCCATGAATTTGGGCATGGCACCGACGAGCCCGCGTCCGAATGCCCTGCCAAAGCCTGTGCGGGCATTGGCCGCAAGCCACACGCCCATATCATCGGCTTTGACGATGAGCGCAACACCACCATAAACGGCCACTGTTATACCGAGCGCTACGAGCGCGAGTACCACGACCTGGGTCACGAAATCCCCGGTCGGAACATTCGCCAGCGCGATGGTCATGATCTCGGCCGAGAGAATGAAATCGGTCTGGATGGCGCCGGAGACTTTCTGGTCTTCCAGCTTTTGGGGTGAGAGTGTGACGGGCTCGAGCTTTTCCTCGTGCCCGTGGGCCTGATGCGGGAAAAATCCGGCATAGATCTTTTCGGCACCTTCGTAGCACAGATACGCGCCGCCGATCATCAGTAGCGGCGTGATGGCGCCTGGCAGGAAGAAGCTGAGCAGCAGCGCGATCGGCAGCAGGATCAGCAGCTTGTTCTTGATCGAGCCCAGGGCAATCTTGCCGACAATCGGCAGTTCGCGTTCGGCCGTGAAGCCGGTCACGAAGCGCGGCGCCACCGCGGCATCGTCGATCGCTGTACCGGCAGCCTTGGCGCCAGCCTTGGCGGCCTGGCCCGCCACATCGTCGATGGAGGCCGCGGCCACTTTTGCGAGGCCGGCAACGTCATCGAGAAGGGCGAGAAGGCCGACGCTCATGTGAGTTTCCTATCCTGCGATCTTCGAGAAATCGGCAACAAGATGCATGGTGTCGCGCAGCCGCGCCAGCAGATTGAGGCGATTGGCGCGCATAGCGGGCTCGGGATCGTTGACCAGCACCTTGTCGAAAAACGCGTCGACCGGACTGCGCAACGCCGAAAGCGCGGCAACGGCAGCGTCGTATTGGTCCTGGGCGAGATTGTCGGATACAGTTTGCGCGGCGGCATGGACCGCTTCGGCCAGCACGATCTCTTCGGTCTGGCGCAGGGTCGCGGTTTCGACCGTGCCCGAATAGGTGCTGCCATCCTTCTTTTCCTCGGCAACGAGGATGTTGACGGCACGGCGATAGCCGGCGAGCAGGTTTGCCCCGTCTTCGGTGGCAAGGAGGCGTGACAGGGCTTCGACGCGGCGAGTGATTTCGAGGATGTCGTCGCTGTCCTCGGAAATGACCGCATCGACGAGGTCATGGCGGGCGCCGGCATCGCGCAGGGATACCTTGAGGCGGTCGTGGAAGAAGGCGAGGAGGTCGCGCTCGACCTTCAGCGGGAAACGCAACCCATTCTCGGTGATGATGCGGATGACACCAAGTGCCGCGCGGCGCAGCGCGAAGGGATCGCGCGAGCCGGTGGGCTTCTCGTCGATCATCCAGAAGCCGGTCAAGAGATCAAGCTTGTCGGCCAGCGCGACGGCGACTGAAACGGGTTCGGTGGGGACCCGGTCGGACGGTCCGAGGGGCTTGTAGTGCATTTCGATGGCGTTGGCGATGTCGGCTGGCTCCCCTTGGGCGGCAGCGTAGTAACGACCCATCAGCCCCTGCAGTTCCGGGAACTCACCCACCATGCCGGTGACGAGATCGGCCTTGGCGAGCATAGCCGCACGCCTGGCGCGCTCCGGATCAGCCCCGACCTGCGGGGCGATCTCGCCAGCGAGCTTGACCAGTCGTTCGACGCGCTGGAACTGCGTACCGAGCCTGGCATGGAACACCATGTCCTCGAGCTTGGGCAGGCCGTGCTCGAGCGGGGTGGCGAGGTCGGCATTGTAGAAGAACATCGCATCGGAAAGGCGCGCGCGGATGACGCGCTCATTGCCCGCGATGATGGTAGCCCCGCCATCCTTGGCGATGGTGTTGGCGGTGATGATGAAATGGGGCGCCAGCTTGCCGGAGGCATCGCGCAGGCAGAAGCATTTCTGGTTGGCGCGAATGGTGGCAATGATGACTTCCTCGGGCAGTTCGAGGAATTTGGGATCGAACGAGCCCATCATCACCACGGGCCACTCGACGAGCCCTGCAACTTCCTCGAGCAGGCCTTCGTCATGGATGACGGTCAGGCCCTGGGCAAAGGCGAGATTGTCCGCGTCGGTGCGGATGATGTCCTTGCGTCGGTCGAGATCGATCACGACATAGGCGCGCTCGAGTGCGGTGACGTAGTCGTCGAACCGGCGTACCCGGATAGCGTCGGCCGAAAGGAACCGGTGACCATAGGTCGTCTGGCCGGAGACAAGGCCGTCGGCGGCAAACGGGATGACCACCGGCTCATCATTGTCGGTGCCGAAGGTCGCCGTGATGGCGCGCAGCGGGCGCACCCAGTTCAGGGTGCCACTGCCCCAGCGCATGGACTTGGCCCAGGAGAAGCCGGAGACTACCTTGGGCAGAATGGAGGCAAGCAGCGTTTGCGCATCCGCACCGGGCTTTTCGACGACGGCGACGTAGAAATCGCCCTTCCTGGGATCGCTCTCCACCTTGGCGTCGTTGATGGACGAAAGCCCTGCCCCACGCAGGAATCCGTCGATAGCCTGCTGCGGAGCACCGACCTTTGGACCCTTCTTTTCCTCGCGCGTGTCGGGCGAGCGGGCCGGAACGCCGGTGACCGTCAGCGCGAGGCGGCGGGGCGTGGCGAAAGCGCGGGCGCCTTCATAGACGAGACCGGCCTCGACAAGCGCGCCGGTGACGGCTTTCTTGAGGTCTTCTGCGGCGCGGCGCTGAAAGCGGGCCGGGATTTCTTCCGAGAAGAGTTCGAGCAGCAGTTCGGGCATGGCGAAACCGGAGGTTTAATGTGCGGGCCTGCCTAGCAAGCGGGTGCGCCGATGTCCATTGGCAAGCAGGGAGCAAGGGAGCGATGACGCAGGACGAGCGGCAGGTTTTGCAGAGAGCCACGAGGGAGACTGTCGTGGCGGTCAAGGAACTGGTTTCCGAGGCCTGGTACGGAGCGCTGGCAACGACGCAACCGGAGACGGGTGAGCCGCAATGCACTCGTGTGGGCCTGACGACGCTTTCAGACGGCACGCCGATTATCCTGGCATCGGCGCTGACGGCTCACACTCCTGCGCTCAAAGCCGATCCGCGCTGTTCGCTGCTGATCGGCGAGGTGGTCACGGGCGATCCGCTGGCTCAGCCGCGGGTGACACTTGCCTGCCGTGCCGAAGAGATCGACCGCGAGACGGACGCGTATGCGACGGCGCTCGAGCGCTATCTTGCGGCGCATCCGACGGCGCAGGCCTATGCCGAACTGCCCGATTTCCGCTTCTTTGCCCTACGACCGCGGGCGGCACGCTACGTCGCCGGATTCGGGCGAGCTTATGATATCGCGGGCGCGGACCTGGTCGCAGACTAGCCTACCAGCCCCCGCCTCCGCCGCCACCGCCTCCCCCGCCTGAGAAGCCGCCGCCGCCCGAGCCGGAGGACGAGGAGGAGACCGGCTGGGCCGCAACCATCGCCGCGCTCATGCCGCTGGCTGCACCGGCAACGGCACCGGCGATCTTGCCAGGCGAGAACGAGCCGGACCGCGAATGGTACCATGCCGGCGAATAGCCGGAATCGCCAACATCGCTGATGGCGTTGCGGGCAAGTTCGGCTTCGAAGTGCTCGGACCAGGGCTTTTCCACACCGAGCGCAATGGCATAGGGCAGGAGCCTCTCGAACCGCTCCACGGTCATCGGCGGCTGGTCGGCCATGTTCATGCGGTCTTTCTCGGCGGTTTCGAGATAGAGCTTTAGACCCTCGATCTCATCCATGATGCGCCGGCCCTGTAAGGTCGGTGCACGCATGAGGATGGCGAAAGCGACGCAGAGCCCGACAATGCTGGCGGCGGCGATGACCGCGGTCGAGATGACGAAATTGGTGCTCAGCGCTCCCACACCGCCGAAGAGATTGGCGATCGCAACGGCAAGCCAGATGCCGATGAAGACGAGGCGGAACCTGGAGCCGCCCCAGAGCGAGCGGAAGGCGGTCAAGACCAAGCCGGCAACGATGCCGCCGACAACGGCCAGCACCAACCAGACGAGCTCGAGATAGCCGAGCCAGACCATCAGGCCGAGCATGACCAGCGAGATGAGGACGCCAATAATCGTATAGCCTAGGTTGTTCTTGAACCAGACGTGCCGGTTCTCGCTCTCGATGGCCTTGATGAACTCGTTGCGCTTGGCCTGCAGAATGGTGCCGTTCGCCTTGTCGATGGTAACGCTCCCCTGGGAATCGAGATAGGCAAAGAGCACCGCCTCGCCCGGTGGCAGATCACTTTGAGGTCGCTTGTCGGTGACCATCAGCTTGAGCTTTTTGGCCGTGTTGTCGATGGTGACCAGCCCCTTGACGCCAAGGTTGAAAGCCGCAGCCGTAAAGGCTGTCCAGCCGCGCCAGCCCCAATGGTGGATGAAGTGCACGAGCGCCGGCGAGAAGCCCTTTGGCGGATGGTAGAGCGGAATAATGGTCCCGCGCGGCGGATCGCGGCCAACCGACGACCACGCGAGCGAGAAGTAGAGCAGCACCAAAAGCGCCGCGAGTGCCGGTACGATGACGTCCTGCCGGTCGAGGAACCAGTAGGCAAGGCGCGTGGTATCGGACGGCGCGGCGATGATGCCCTTCTGGAAGGCGACGGCGACGGTCATGCCTTCGCCCGGCGCAAGCGCGCGTTCGGCACGGAAGACTGCGACATTGTCAGCACGGCGCGCGATGGTGACCGCCTGCTCGGTCGAGCCCGCGACACCCGTATATCCGCTCGCGTTCGAGATCACTGCGCCATCAGGCAGGGTGACGGTGGCGACGGCGGCCAGAATCGGAAAGTTCCAGTAATTGCCGGTGGCATTCCAGTAGAGCTCGTCATAGTCGCCGAAATACCGGCCCATGCGGGTCATCGTATAGGTAACGACGTAGCGGTGAACGCCGCGGCTGAGCAGCGTATCCGGGTCACCGATCCAGATGCGCATGAAGTCGCCCATCTGTTCGACGCGGTGGGGCTCGGACTCACCGTTGCGAGTGACACCCGTGACCTCGAGGCGCGGACGAATACGATTGCCCTCATCGTCAATCATGACGACGGGAATGTCGCGATAGATGCCGCGGCGGATATCTATGCCTTCGACATTGATGTCGATGGTTTCGGTGACATCGACCGAGCCATCCGTGGCCAGTTCCACATCCGAAGCGAAAGCGCGGATTTCCTCGCGCGCAGTCGCAGGCAGCGCGAATGTCGCAAAAACGAGAAGGCAGGCGAGCAGGCGAGCGAGCATCAAGTGAACTTGACGTTGGGGACGGCGCGCTCGGCCTCGTTTTCGAGTTCGAAATACTCGGCTTTGCCGAACTTGAAGGCGTTGGCCACAAGATTGGAGGGGAAGGATTCGACCGCAACATTGAGGTTGCGAACTGCGCCATTGTAGTAGCGGCGCGCCATCTGGATCTCGTCCTCAACCGTCTGCAGCGCCTGCTGGAATTCGAGGAAGGTCGTGTTTGCCTTCAGGTCCGGATAGGCCTCGGCGACGGCGATCAGGCGACCCAACGCAGCCGAGAGCATGCCTTCGGCACGGGCACGCTCCTCGGGCGAGCCGCTCTGCGCGGACTGGGCGGCAGCGCGGGCATCGGTGACGGCCTGGAGCGTTTCGCGCTCATGGGACATATAGCCCTTCACCGTCTCCATCATGTTCGGGATGAGATCGGTGCGGCGCTTCAACTGCACGTCAATACCCGACCAGCCCTCCTCCACCATCTGCCGATTGCGCACCAGATCGTTGTAGATCTTGATCGCATAGCCGACGGCTATGACGACGAGCGCGAGAATGATCCATTCCATTCAGACTTCCCCCCGAAGCACCTTTTCCGGGGGACAGTTGCACTGAACGGGGAAAGGATCAACGACTCGCGCGCGTTGAATGTGCCGCGTCCCACCCGAGGGACACGGCGCGCAAGGTCAATTGCAAGTCAACGAAGCGGTGGATGAGTTCGCGAAATCGCAGGCACTACCTGCAGGTGCAGCGCCGCACCCCGGTTATTTGCCAGGGTGAATGTGGTACTTGCGCTCGGTAAAGAGCACGATAGCCCATCCGCCGCCGGCGATGATCAACGGCAGGGCGACAAAGGAAAAAAACTGAAGTCCGGTCATGGTTGCAGACCTTTCAGTGTGCGTCTGGCACCTAAATGTAGTGCAATTGCCGCGAAAAGCCAAATCGCGGCGCCTATGACGAACACCCAGAGATCGGTGTGCGTTCCCGAAAGGTTATAGACCGTTGCCGCCACGGGCGCCAACACGCCCACAGTCAGGCATGCCGTCGAGGCACGGTCAAGCGCGTTGGCCTGGAGTTTCAGGGTCTCGTTGAGGACGAGACTCATGCTTTCAGGGCCGCCCCGCCCCCGTCAGTCTGCAGCCACGCCTCGCCACAGGCCTTGGCGAGTTCACGGATGCGCAGGATATAACTCTGCCGTTCGGTAACCGAGATGACGCCGCGCGCATCGAGCATGTTGAACGTGTGCGAGGCCTTGATCACCTGCTCATAGGCGGGCACGGCCATGGTCTGGCGATTGCCAGACGCGCCCTTGGCCAAGATCGCCTTGCACTCGGTCTCGGCGTCAGTGAAGTGGCGGAACAGCATGTCGGTATCGGCGGCCTCGAAATTGTATTTCGAGAATTCCTGCTCATTCTGCAGGAAGACGTCACCATAGGTGACCTTTTCGGCGCCTTCGCGACCGTTGAAATTGAGGTCGTAGACGTTCTCGACGCCCTGGACATACATGGCGAGGCGCTCGAGGCCATAGGTGATCTCGCCAGGAACGGGCGAGCACTCGAAGCCGGCGACCTGCTGGAAATAGGTGAACTGGCTGACTTCCATGCCGTCGCACCAGCACTCCCAACCCAGCCCCCATGCGCCGAGTGTCGGACTTTCCCAATCGTCCTCGACGAAGCGGATGTCGTGGAGGGACGAATCGAGGCCGATCGCGGCGAGCGATTTGAGATAAAGCTCCTGGATGTCCGGCGGAGACGGCTTCAGGATCACCTGAAACTGGTAATAATGCTGCAGCCGGTTGGGGTTTTCGCCGTAGCGCCCGTCCGTCGGGCGGCGCGAAGGCTGCACATAGGCCGCCTTCCAGGGCCTGGGGCCGAGTGCACGCAGGGTTGTCGCGGTGTGGAACGTGCCGGCGCCCATCTGCATGTCATAGGGCTGGAGGACGACGCAGCCCTGATCCGCCCAGAAATTCTGCAGCGTCAGGATGAGGCCCTGAAAGGAATTCTTCGGGTCCATATGGGACGGGCGTTGCGTCATGCGTCTCGGTTCCGGCGGAAGTTTCGCGCGGAACGTAGTTGCGGGGGCCTGAGTGGTCAATTGTGTTGTGGAGATAGAGGCGCCGGGCCGCCTCACGCTACTCAGGCGCGATCAAGCCCTGTCATCAGGCGAAGGCGGGCGGTAGGTGCCGTCCTTGTCGCGCTTCAACTCGATGACGTCAGGCCGTTTGCGCTCGGCAAGGTCACGCGCGCGGCGGCGGGCGTTTTCTTCTTCGTCGACTTTCTTGAACTGGCCCGACCAGTCGCGCCAGATGCGGCGCACGCCGAGGACAATGAGGATGCCGATAAGCGCGATGATGGCGATGCGCAACAACATGTCAGCCGCCCCCTTTAGAGTCCGAAGCGGGCCCAGAGGGCACGGTCTTCAATGGCTGTGGCGGCATCGGCAGCCAGCGTACCAGCCGAGAACCCGAAGCGGGGAATCTGGAGGAGGCCGCGCTTGGGCTCGATGACCTTTAATTCGATATTCTTGCCGAAGCGGGCAGCGAGTGTTTCGTGAATGTCGCCGATGGCATCGACGAGGCCGAGTTGCAGGCCGCGCAGGCCCGTCCACCATTCGCCGGTGAAGAGCTCGTCGTCGGGAGCGGTCAGCTTGCCCGCGCGGCGGGACTTCACATGGTCGATGAACACCTGGTGGATGTCTTCCTCGAAAATCTTGATACGCGCCACATCGTCCGGCTTTTCCGGCAGAAAGGGATCGAGGGTCGCCTTGTTCTGGCCAGCCGTATAGAGGCGGCGCTCGACGCCAACCTTGGCGATTGCCTCAACGAAGCCGAAGGTTGCCATGATGACGCCGATAGAGCCGACGATCGAGGACGGATCGGCAATGATCTCGTCGCCGGCAACGGCAATGAAATAGCCGCCAGAGGCAGCGGCATCCTCGACAAAGACAAGAACCGGCTTCTTGTGCTCATCGGCAAGATCGCGGATGCGCTTGGAGATGAGGCGGGACTGGACCGGGGAGCCGCCGGGCGAATTGACGACAATGGCGACCGCCGGTGCGGACCTGATGGCGAAGGCGCGCTTGAGCAGCGGCTCGACGCTGGCCATGCTGAGCCTGCCCGGGCGCTGTTCGGCGGCAATGACGCCCTGCAGGCGCACCACCGGCACAACCGGGCGACGGCGCATGAGGCGCTGCAACCAGTTACGCGACCGGGCCGGAACTGTGGTCATCAGGAATTCCCCTTCTCGTACGCGGGAGATTTAGGCGGCCTTGGCCGAGATTACCAGTTCAACCGGGCATTGCCGCGAAATACGGCCTCGAACTGTGGGGTGAAGGCGCGGCTTGCATCCTCGTGCAGTACGCGCGAGGCCAGCAGGGTGAGCGGGGCACGCGAGCCCTTAATTGCGCGCACCAGCACGCGGCTCGCCGCGTCCCCTGCCCGCGACACCAGCGGTAGCACTGTGACGGCACCAAAGCGCTGGCTGAAAGCGGAAAGCAGTGCCGGAAGGCCGGCGGCGGGATAGATGAAGATCACCTCGCCCTCCGGCGCGGCGCTTGTTGCGGCAGTGCGTACCCAAAGGTCGAGCGTTTGCGCGGACATATGACGCGCGCCGGACCGCTCCGCCGCCGCCAGCGTGCCCGATGCGCTGTCGAAATAGGGCGGGTTGGCAATGACCGATTCATAGTGGTCGGCGTGGAGGCCAGCGGCGGCGCGATCGGCGCCCTTTGCGGTGACATCGAGGGTTATAGCGTGAGCGCGTTCGGCCATGCCGTTAGCGGCTATGTTCTCCCTCGCGATGGCGGCAACGGCATCATCACGTTCGACGAGCGTCGCCGATGCCTGATCGTTGTGCGTGAGCGCCACCAGTGCAGCAGTCCCCACGCCGGCGCCGAGATCGAGCACGCAGCGGCTGCCGGGACGCAGCGAAGCCCCGAGCAGTACGCTGTCCAGCCCGGCGCGAAAGCCGTTGCGCGGCTGCGACACAGTGAGGCGTCCGCCCAGAAACGCGTCTCGCGTCAGCGTTTGGTGTTTTACAAACGAAACAGGCTGGTCTAGGGACATCGCACCCACCTAGCGACTTTCTGCATTATACTACAGGCGCATGCCGTGGGTGCTCAACCTCGATTGGCGTGGGGGATCATGGGGACGGAATGGCGGTCTCGGTTCTGACGCAGACGAAACAAGCAACGAGCGCGAACGCGATCGAGCGGCTTCTTGCTGCAACGCAAGACGACATGGCCAAGGTCAACGCGTTGATCCTCGCGCGTGCCGATTCTCATGTCGACATGGTTCCCGAGCTCGCCCGCTACCTCATTGAAAGCGGCGGCAAGCGGCTGCGCCCCATGCTGACAGTGGCGGCGGCTTCGCTTTTCGGCAAGGGAACCGGCAGCGCCATCAATTTCGCGGCAGCCGTCGAGTTCATGCACAATGCCACGCTTTTGCATGACGACGTGGTCGATGAGAGTGACATGAGGCGCGGCAAGAAGGCGGCGCGAATGGTGTGGGGCAACAAGGCCTCGATCCTCGTCGGCGATTTCCTGCTCGGTCAGGCGTTCATGATGATGGTCGAGACCAGGGACATCGGGGCGCTCGGCGTGCTGGCGGCCGCGTCGGCGGCGATGGCCGAAGGCGAGGTGTTCCAGCTCGCCAAGACCAAGGACTTGACGACCACCCCGGCCGAATATGCCGAAGTGATCCGCGCCAAGACCGCGGTGCTGTTCCAGGCGGCCTGCGAGGTTGGCGCCATGGCGGGCGGCGCCGACGAGACCGGGCGCGTGGCGCTGCGTAATTACGGGCTCGAGCTTGGCAATGCGTTCCAGCTCGTCGATGACGCGCTCGACTATGGCGGCCAGAGCGGAACGCTGGGCAAGAATGTCGGGGATGACCTGCGCGAAGGCAAGATGACCCTGCCGATCATCCTGGCACTTGCCGAAGGGTCGCAAGCCGAGAAACAAACCATCACCAACGCGCTGGGCAAGGCCGGCGCCAGCACTTTCGAAGTCGGCCAAGTGGTGGCGATCCTCAATCGGTACGGCACGCTGGCGCGCACACTCGAACAGGCACAGGCGCATGCGCGCGCCGCCGTCGAAGCGCTTAAGCCGCTGCCCGAATCGCAGATGAAGACGATACTCGCCGATGTCGTCGAATATAGCGTGGAGCGGGCTTACTAGCTGCAGGTGGAGAGGAGGGCAACGATATGGCCGTGAAGCGCATCGTTACCAATGTCGCGACCTCCCATATCGAGAAAGCCAAAACCTTCTACGGCGACATTCTGGGCATGTCGGTCGTGATGGACCATGGCTGGATCACAACGTTCGCGACCGAATCCACCATGACCCCGCAGGTCAGCTTTGCGAGCGAAGGAGGGTCCGGAACGCCGGTACCCGACCTTTCGGTCGAGGTGGACAATCTCGATGAAGTCCACAGCAAGGTCGTGGAAGCGGGCCTCGCCATCGAATATGGTCCGGCGGACGAGCCCTGGGGCGTTCGCCGCTTCTATGTCCGCGACCCGTTCGACCGTCTGGTGAATATCCTCACCCACCGCTAATCCCGCCGCACTACGGGCAGATCAGCGGCGCGGCGGCGACCCAGTAATCGGCATAGGCCTGGCGTAGTTCATGGGCGGCCTGATGGGCTTGGGCGGTTGAACCGAAAAGGCCGAAGATCGTGGCGCCGGAACCGGACATGCGCGCAAGCATGCAGCCGGGTGTGCCCCCAAGACGGGCGATCAGATCACCGATTACCGGCACGAGTGCGATAGCGGGAGCTTCCAGGTCATTGCGGGTTTCCTTGAGCCAGATGCCGAGCTGGGCTGGGCGGGTCATCGGCTCGGGCAGAGCGGGCAGAGGCGGATTGACGCGGTTTTCCAACCGCCGAAAGACCTCGGCGGTCGCAACCGGCAGCAAGGGATTGACCAGCACGACGTGACAGGTCGGGAATGCTGCAAGCGGGCGCATGATTTCGCCTATGCCGCGGGCTACCAGCGGCGCGGAGATCAGACAGGCGGGAACGTCGGCACCAAGGCCTGCGGCGAGATCGATCAGGTCTTCCGGGGGTATCTGCGTTTGCCCGAGACCTGCCATGAGGCGCAACGCGGCCGCGGCATCGGCCGATCCGCCCCCGAGCCCGGCCGCGACGGGCAGGTTCTTGGAAAGCGTCATATCGAGGCCGTAAGGGACATGGCCGGGCCAGCGGGTGCGAAACGCGGCAACGGCACGCGAGACGAGATTGTTGCCGTCCGATTCAAGCCCCTTGCCAAACGGGCCGGTGATTCTCAGGCGGTCGGCCGCGGCCGGAACGGCGGTGAGTTCGTCACCGATCTCGGCGAACACCATGACGCTTTCGAGCTCATGATAACCATCGGCGCGGCGGCCGGTGACATGAAGGGCAAGGTTGATCTTGGCCGGTGCGGATTGGGTCAGGGATTCGACTGTGGCCTGAGCGTCGTTCAAGACGCTCCTCCCGACAGTCGCAGGCCAACATCCCCTCGTCCCTCCGGGCAGAAGGACAGGTCGAGAGGAAGGGCTGAGATCATTGCGCGCCGATCTCTTACGTTTCCGGCTCTGCTTCTGCCGGTTCTACGGTTTCCGCCTCGCGCTTTTGCGATTCCGCCGCAGGTGTTGCCTCTGCAGCCGCCTCGGTGTCCGTGTCCGGCGTCAGGCCGTTTTCGAGTTTGGCGGCGACGCGTTCGCGCACATTGCCTTCTTCATCGACGGAAGCGGCGATGTTCCACTGGAAGCGCGCTTCCAGATGGCGGCCGACCTTCCAATAGGCATCGCCGAGATGGTCGTTGATTTCGGCATCGTTGGGCAGCAACTGCACGGCCTGTTCGAGCACGTCCACGGCCTCGTCGAGCCGGCCGAGCTTGTAGAACGCCCAACCCAGGCTATCGACGATATAGCCATCCTGCGGCTGCGCCTCGACGGCCTTCTCGATCATTTCGAGGGCGCGTTGGAGGTGCATGCCCTTGTCCACCCAGGTGTAACCGAGATAGTTGAGCGCCTGTGGCTGATCGGGATTGAGCTCGAGCGCCTTGAGGAAATCGGCTTCGGCCAGGTCCCATTGCTGGTTGCGTTCATAGGCAATGGCACGCACGTAATAGAACCGCCAATCGGCAGGGGAATCGCCACCGGTGATCTCGATGGCCTTGGTATAAGCCTCGGCGGCCTCGGCATATTGCTCGTCATAACGCAGGATATCACCGAGCACGGAAACCGCTTCGAGGTCATCCGGGCGTGTTGCGATGATATTGTTGAGGCGGCGGATGGCCTCTTCGCGCTCACCCATCGCATCGAGATTGTTGGCGATGCGCACGACCGCCGTTGGCTTCATCGGCGACATTGCCGGTATGGCATCATAAATGGCGTTAGCCGCCTCATGGCGATCGGCCTCGTCGAACAACTGACCGAGCGCCAGAGCGACGACGTCGGCTGACGGATCGAGATAAAGGGCCAGGCGCAGATAGACGATGGCGAGATCGCGGCTACCGTCACGCGCCAGCGCAACGCCGATACCGTGATACATCTCGGCGGCGCCCACCTGGACATTGGAGGCAAAGATGCCCGGGCGCTGCCCGGCGGCAATGGACTCGCCCACGATCCGCACAACGGGATGGTTGAGGCCCTGATTCGTATAGGCGTCGATCACCTCCTGAGCCCGTTCGAACTGGCCGGCATTGGCGAGCACGCGCGCATAGAACTCGACGATGCGGGCAACGAAGGGTTCTGCCTCATAGGCCTGTGCGGCGAGCTTGACGGCGGTCTGGGCGTCGCCGGATGCCTCGGCCATCAGGGCGCGGTGAAAGACAAGGAAATCTGCAAGACCGGTCTGGCCAAGCTCCTGCATCAATGCATCGGCTTCATCAGCCTTGTTCTGGCCGATAAGGGCCCAGGCGCGCAGAAGAGCGCCGGTAATGCCGGTGAAGCTGTCCTGCCCCATGCTGACCAGCATCTGTTCGGACGCGGGATAACGGCGCTCCTTCAACGCTTCGGTTGCGAGGACGAGCTGGGCGAGCTCATTGGCCGGATCGAGGGTCAACAAGTGCTTGGCCGTCGAGGCAGCGCGTCCGATCTGTCCATCGATCGCCAAACCGACAAAGGCGCGCTCGACCAGAATCGGGTTCTCCCAATCGCTCTCGGCGGCAGCCATGAAGAAGCGGGCGGCTTCAGCGGTGTCGAGGTCGGCTAGCGCCTGCTGGCCGGCGACATAGTTGCCGGTGGGGCTTTGGTGAAAGAGCGAGAGAAAGTCCTGCGCTGCCGTGGGAACTGCCGCTGTACCCAATGCCAGAACGACGAGCAGCGGGCGGATAAAGCGGTCGCGAAGTGTAGTCACGGGCATCTCTTTTCTGCGTGGTGCCGGCCGGCACACTTGAATCTCTTGCAAGCGAGACACGGCAAGATTGGCCGTTTTACGGCCCAGCCGCAAGGGCAAGCCAGGAGGCAAGCTTCACATTCCGCTGTAGTTGGGTCCACTGCCGCCTTCGGGCGGCACCCAGGTGATGTTCTGGGCCGGGTCCTTGATGTCACAGGTCTTGCAGTGGACGCAGTTGGCGGCGTTGATGCGAAATGCTGGCTTGCCGCCCTCCTCGACGACTTCATAGACACCCGCCGGGCAATAAAGCGGGGCGGGTTCCCCATAAACGGGCAGGTTGCGCTCGATAGGCACGTTCGGATCGGCGAGGCGCAGATGCACCGGCTGATCCTCGTCATGGGCGATGTTGGCAAGGAAAACCGAAGAGGCGCGATCAAAGGTGAGCTTGCCGTCAGGGCGCGGATAGGTGCGCGGCCTAACCTGCGATCTGGGCTTCAGCGTCGCAAAATCGGGCCTTGCATGCTGAAGGGTACCGAACGGCGAGCGTCCGACGATCGCGCGCGACCACATATCCACGCCCGCGAGCATGACCCCTGCGACCGAGCCGAATCGCGACCAGAGCGGCTTCACATTGCTCACGGGCTTGAGTTCGGCCTCTATGCCGGTGTCGAACACGCGTCGTTCGAGGTTCTCGACGATGTCATGGGCCCGACCAGCAGTAACGGCCTCGCCCACCGCATCGGCGGCGCCAATCCCCGACAGGATGGCGTTGTGGATGGCCTTGATGCGCGGGGCATTCATGAAGCCCGCCGAGCAGCCGATCAGCGCGCCGCCTAGGAACACTAGCCGGGGTATCGACTGCCAGCCCCCGGAGGTGATGGCGCGGGCGCCATAGGCTGTGCGGGTGCCATTTTCGAGGACCGACGCGATGGCAGGGTGAGTCTTGAAGCGTTGAAACTCATCGAAGGGGGAGAGCGTCGGGTCCTCATAGTCGAGGTGGACGATGAGGCCGACATAAACCTTGCGGTCATTGGCGTGATAGAGGAAACCGCCGCCGGAGGTGTTCCGATCGAGCGGGTAGCCGAGGAAATGCTCGATGCGGCCGGGGTGATGCTTTTCGGCCGGAATTTCCCAGATTTCCTTGAGGCCGATGCCGTATTTCTGCGGGCTGCGGCCATCCGAAAGGCCGAAATCGGCAATGAGCTTCTTGGCGAGCGAGCCGCGTGCGCCCTCGCCGATGAGGGTGTATTTGGCTTCGAGCGCAATACCCTGAGCATGGCCGGGCTTGGGATTGCCCTGGCGGTCGAGGCCGAGATCGCCGGTGATGATGCCACGCACTTCACCCTCGGGGCCGGTCAGAACGTCGACGGCAGCGGTCATCGGGAAAATGTCGACGCCATGCGCTTCCGCCTGCTCACCAAGCCACCGGCAGAGATCGCCCAGGCTGATGACGACGCCCTTGCTGGTCTTCATTGGCGGTGGGATCAGGGCGTGCGGGAAGATGAAATCCCGGGTTTCGGTGAGGAAATGGAAGCGATCCTCGGTAACGTCGGGACCGACCGGTGCCCCATTGAGCCGCCAATCGGGCAGGAGCGCGTCGAGCCCGCTTGGGTCCATGACGGCGCCCGAAACAATGTGGCCACCGATCTCAGCCGATTTTTCCACCACCGTCACCGCCATACCGGGATGGCGCTGCTTGAGGCGGATGGCGGCTGCCAGCCCGGCGGGACCGGCACCAACGATCACCACATCGGTCGGCAGCGTTTCACGATTTCCGGCTTCGGCCATGCAGCGGGTCCTGTCGTATTGGCATCGCTAATGATTGCGCCAGACCACTAGCAGAACATGACCGCGCATGGCGAGGTGGGGATTTGTGATCGATTTCTAAAAGCCTGGCGGTGCTTCGAACGGATCTATCGCGGGCACCTGCCAGTGTGGTCATCAGCAAAATCGGAGTGGGACAAGATCGAAGTCCTGACTTCCCGATGGCGTTGGGCTATATATGGTCCCCATGCCGTCCGTATCCTCCCTCTCCCAGGCCGAACTGATCTCGGTGCTCGAATTCTATCGGGCGGCTGGAGTGAATGTTGCAGTTGGCGATGAGCCCGTCGATCGGTTTGCGCAGCAGCAGAAAGCCCTGGCGGGATCGGCTGAACGGCGGGTAGAGACCCCTACTCCGCCGCCGGTGATCGAAACTTCGCTCAAATCCGACCCGTCCGAGGCACGGGCGCTGGCGGCGAGCGCAAAGACTCTCGACGAGTTGCGCTCGATCCTCGATGCCTATGAGGGGTGCGGGCTCAAATTCCGGGCAACGCAACTCGTATTCGCTGACGGAAACCCCCAGGCCGAAATCATGCTGATCGGGGAAGCGCCGGGCGCCGACGAGGACCGGATCGGCCGCCCGTTCGTTGGCAAATCCGGGCAGTTGCTCGACCGCATGCTTGCGGCCATCGGGCTCGATCGCACCAGGGTTTATATCGCCAACACCGTGCCGTGGCGCCCGCCCGGCAACCGCAATCCGAGCCCGGAGGAGATGGCGCTCTGCCTACCCTTCCTCAATCGGCAGGTGGAACTGGTCGCGCCAAAGGTCATTGTTTCCCTCGGTGGCCCGGCAACCAAAACCGTGTTCGCCACCGAAACCGGCATCCTCAAAATGCGTGGCAAATGGGGTGAGGTCAGCGTTGGCAATCACAAGGCGATGGGATTGGCGACGCTCCATCCCGCTTATCTGCTGCGGACGCCCGCCGCCAAGCAGCAGGCTTGGCGTGATATGCTGGCGCTACGCCAAAAGGCGCAAGAGTTGGGTATTACGCTGGCATAACGGCCGCCTCAATTGCGTCTCGCTTGACCGGCATGAGGCGCTATGTCCAGTGTTGCCGTGCACCTGATTTGCCCTGCCCAAGAGCGTCATGAGTTCAGTCGTCAAGATCTATGCCCTGTTTCTCGGGTCTGCCCTGCTCATGTTCGGTGGCGGGCTACAGGGATTGCTGCTGTCGGTGCGTGGCGCCGAAGAGGGTTTTTCGCTGCTGGCGCTGGGGCTTATCGGCACCGGCTGGTCGGTCGGGTTCGTCGCCGGCTCTATCGGCGTTCCGCTGGTGGTGCGAAAGGTGGGGCATATCCGCGCCTTCTCGGTGATGGCGGCGATAGGCACCATCACCATCCTCTTGAACCTTTTATGGATCAACGACATCGGCTGGATCGTGCTGCGGGCGCTTTCAGGGTTCTGCTTTGCCGGTGCGGCCATGATCGTCGAAAGCTGGCTCAACGAGGTTTCCGACAATCGCAGCCGCGGCACCATCTTCTCCGTCTACGTCACCATCAACATGGCGTTTTCGACGGTGGGACAAATGGCCATGTCGGTAACCGGCACGGCGGGATATCTTCCCTTCGTCATCGGAGCGATCAGCTTCATCTGCGCGGTACTGCCACCGGCTCTGACATCGAGCCCGCAGCCCAAGCCGCTCAGCTCCGCCAAGCTCGATATCCGCCTGCTCTACCAGACCTCGCCGATCGCGGCGATTGCAGCGCTTTCCTGTGGCATGGCCAATGGAGCATTCGGCACGCTGGCGCCTGTCTATGGCCATGAGCAGGGGCTGAATTCGGCCGGGATCGCCTATCTTTTCGCCATTACCGCCGCGCTGGGGGCGATTGCGCAGATACCTGCGGGTCGCCTTTCCGACCATATCGACCGGCGGCTGGTACTGATCGGGCTTGCGGGCGGGGCCGCTGTGGTCGGCTCGCTGCTGCTGATCATCAATCCGGGCGAAGGGCTGATCATGTATGCGCTGTTCGCAGCCTATGGCTTTGCCGCCAACCCGCTCTATGCAGTGGCAGTAGCCCATGCCAACGATTTTGCCGAGGACGGCGACTTCGCCAAGATCGCAGGCGGCATGCTGCTGATCTTCGGCGTGGGGCTCGCAATCGGCCCGGCGGCGGCTTCGCTGTTGATGGGTGTTCTTGGCCCCGTGGCGCTTTTCATCGTGCCGGTCCTCTTTCATGGTGCGCTGGCTGCAGCTGCGCTCATGCGCATGCGCGTTCGCAGTGCGCCCGATGCTGCCGAGCGGGCACCCTTCCAGCCCATGGGCACCGACAAGGGCGTGACGCCGGAATCGGTGGTTCTCGATCCGCGGTCGGAATCGGACGAAACAGACATGGAAGACGACTGGCCCGAACCAGAGGACGATGCCGATGTTCAAGTCCGCGCTTAGCAGCGACCGCGAGTTCGTGCCGCTTTCGATCGCCGTCGTCGCAGTGTCGGATACCCGCACGCTGGAAACCGATACGGGTGGCGCGCTGCTGAAATCGCTGCTCGAAGCGGACGGCCATCGCTGCGCCGAGCGCGTGGTGGTGCGCGATGATGTTCAGCAGATTCGAAAGGCCGTGCAGACCTATGTCGCCGATTCCGCTATCGATGTGGTGTTGACGACTGGCGGCACCGGTTTTTCCGGGCGTGACGTGACGCCGGAGGCGATCGAACCGATGTTCGACAAGCGCATGGAAGGGTTTTCCGTGCTCTTCCACCAATATTCGGCGACCACCGTGGGCACATCGAGCCTGCAAAGTCGGGCGACGGCCGGACTGATCGGCACCACCTTCGTCTTCTGCCTGCCTGGTTCGCGCGGCGCCTGCCGCGATGCCTGGGAAGGCATTCTCAGCCATCAGCTCGATTATCGGCACATGCCATGCAACTTCGTCGAGCTCATGCCGCGCCTGGCAGAACGCTAAGCAAGTTCTTGTTTTGTTCTCATTTTGCTGGTAGTCCTATCGGAACGTTTACCAAGTCGCGATTCGCGCGGTTTTCGTTGTCCGACAGGAGAACAGCAATGGCCCTCTATCAGGCGCCGTCCTTTGAAACCCTGGAAAAGCTCAGCCGTAGCCGCGATGCGGACCTGGCGCGACGCGAGCTTGTCGATCCGCAGCGCAATCGCGGCCGCGGGGCGCAGTCGAATGCGGTTGGCCGGTTCGAAAAGCATACGCGCGAAGGGTTCGACGACGGCTGGGGCCTGACCGAGCCGCTGCCGGTTTTCGAGACCATCGAGCATATCGAGCGGGCGCGCACCATCATCACGCGCAATGACAGCCCCGATGTCGGATTCGATCGTTCGATCAACGCCTATCGCGGTTGCGAGCACGGCTGCTCATACTGTTTCGCGCGCCCGACGCATACCTATCTCGGCCACTCGGCTGGCCTCGAATTCGAGCGCGACATCTATGTGAAGACGAATGCGGTCGAAGCGTTGCGGACCGAGCTTGCGGCCAAGAGCTATCGCTGCCGGCCGATTGCCATGGGCACCAATACCGACCCGTATCAGCCGGCCGAGCGCAATCACAAGCTCACCCGGCAAATCCTGGAAGTGCTGCGCGAGACCAACCATCCGGTGCTGATCACCACCAAGTCGGCGCTGATCGCGCGCGATCTCGACATTCTCACCGACATGGCGCGCAAGGGCCTTGCGAGCGTTACGATCTCGATCACCTCGATGGACCACAAGCTCAGCCGCAAGATGGAGCCGCGCGCGTCGAGCCCGGCCCGGCGGCTTGAGGCCGTACGCCTTCTGGCCGAGGCGGGCGTGCCGGTTGGCGTCAATGCGGCGCCGATGATCCCGGCGATAAACGACATGGAACTGGAGCGCATTCTCGATGCCGCCGCCGCGCAGGGCGCAACGACCGCGGGCATGATCCTGGTGCGCCTGCCGCTCGAAGTGCGCGATATTTTCCGCGAATGGCTACTGCGGCATTTCCCGGATCGGGTTCGACATGTGCTTTCGCTCATCCGCGATACCCGCGAGGGAAAGGACTACGATTCGCGCTGGGGCACCCGCATGACCGGCGAAGGCCCCTATGCGACATTGCTGCGCCAGCGCTTCGAGAAGGCACGCGAGCGCCATGGGCTGACCACTAAGATGAGAGCGCTGCGCACGGACCTTTTCACCCCGCCCCATATCGAGAGCGACCAGTTGAGTCTGTTCTAGGCCGGGGGATTGCTGCTAGCCTGGATCTTTGCCGCAGGCCCCGGAGCGGAGGACAAACCCATGCGCATGCGTCAGATCTCGGGAGTGAACGCACTGGAATACGAGGCGGCAGACCCGGTACTCACCACGCCCGCGGATGTGGTCAACCTGATCGGCGAAGCCTTCGGCACCGATGCCCGCATCATGGTCGTGCCCACATCGCGGCTCGGCGAGGATTTCTTCTCCCTGCGCAGCGGTTTTGCCGGCGAGGTGTTCCAGAAATTCCAGAACTACCAGATGCGCCTCGTGGTCATGGGTGACATCGGCCAGCATCTGACGGATAGCAAGGCGCTGCGCGATTTCGTCGGCGAGACGAACCGTATCGGCAATCATCTGTTCGTCAGCAACGAAGCGGAACTCGCGACAAGGCTGGAGGGTGCCGGGGCCTGAAGCCAGCCACCCCGCGACCGCGCTATCCACACACAAGAGCGTATCGGCGCTTGCGAGCGCGGCAGAATTGGCAGCATGGTCATCCTCATGCTCTTCGATTCGCCTGTCGAAACCGTACCCGACTATTCCCACGAGTTCGCCGCCAAGGCGCGTGGCGCACGGATCGTTGCGGGTGTCGATGAGGCAGGACGGGGGCCGCTTGCCGGACCGGTCGTCGTTTCAGCGGTCGTCCTCGATGCCGAAAGCATCCCCGACGGGCTCGATGATTCCAAAAAGCTCACCGAAGCACGGCGCGAGGAACTGTTCGCGCAGATCATCGCCACCGCGCAGGTCAGCGTGGTAGTGGCCCCGCCCTCCGTGATCGCGAGGCTCAATATACGCGGCGCCACACTTTGGGCGATGACAAAGGCGGTGCGCGGGCTCTGCTTCACGCCGGACAGGGTTCTGGTCGACGGACGCGACGTGCCGATGGGACTACCCTGCGAAGGCATCGCGCTGATCGGCGGCGACGGGCGCAGTGTCTCGATCGCCGCAGCCTCGATCGTTGCGAAGGTGACGCGCGACCGCATGTGCCAAATCATGGACTGCGATGCTCCCCTGTTCGGCTTTGCCCGCCATAAGGGCTATTCGAGCCAGGCACATATGGAAGCGCTCGACCTCCACGGACCCTGCCGGCACCACCGCGAGGATTTCGCCCCAGTTGTCGAGGCAAGGCTCAAGCACATGGGCGTGAATGTAGCGGCTGCCGAGTAAGCACTGGCGGATAGTCTTAACCTCATCGTAACCCTCTGACTTAATTCAGCTTTAACCCTAACGGGCTACAAAGGGGCTCGTTAGTACTGCGTTAGGGTTAAGTGCATGTTGCGTACCGCGCGTACGGCCGATCCGGCCGATGCGGAGGGGGCTGGTGGCCTCCCGATCGATACCATTCTGGTGGGCGACTGCGTCTCCCACATGAATGCCTTGCCGGCCGGCTCGGTCGATCTGATCTTTGCGGACCCGCCCTATAACCTGCAGCTCGATCAGGGCCTGACCCGGCCGGACCAGAGCAAGGTGGATGCGGTCGACGACGAATGGGACAAGTTCGAGAGCTTTTCCCATTATGATGCCTTCACACGCGCCTGGCTGGCGGCGGCGCGGCGGGTGTTGAAGCCCGATGGTGCTATCTGGGTGATCGGCTCCTATCACAACATTTTCCGCGTCGGCACCGCGCTGCAGGACCTCGACTATTGGCTCCTCAACGACATCGTCTGGCGCAAGGCCAATCCGATGCCGAACTTTCGGGGCACGCGCTTCACCAATGCGCATGAGACGCTGATCTGGGCGGCGCGCAGCCCCAAGAGCCGGGTGACCTTCAATTATGAGGCAATGAAGCGCGCCAATGATGAGACGCAGATGCGCTCGGACTGGCTGTTTCCAATCTGCACCGGGGCCGAACGTCTCAAGGACGAGAAGGATGAGAAGGTGCATCCGACGCAAAAACCGGAAGCGCTGCTGTTTCGCATTCTCAACGCCACAACCAATCCCGGGGACGTGGTACTCGATCCGTTTTTCGGCACCGGCACGACCGGTGCCGTGACCAAGAAGCTCGGCCGCCACTTCATCGGCATAGAGCGAGAGGACACCTATATCGCGGCGGCCCTCAAGCGCATCGCCGCCATCAAACCGGGCTCGCGCGAGGCGGTCCAGCTGACAACGCCCAAGCGCAAGGAGACCCGCGTTCCCTTCGGTTCGCTGGTCGAACAAGGATTGATTGCGCCGGGAACGCAACTTTTCGACGGCACGCGTCGTTTCTACGCCATGGTCCGTGCAGACGGCTCACTCGTCTCCGGCCCACACCAAGGTTCGATCCACAAGGTCGGCGCGCTGGTGCAAGGGGCCGAAGCATGCAACGGGTGGACTTTCTGGCACCACGAAATTGATGGGCGCCCAGCTCCCATCGACGAATTGCGGAGCAATATTCGGGCTCAACTCGAATTGCTCTCCGCCTGATACGACCTCCAATCAGTCAGGCCCCTGACCTCACCGCCGGTACCCCCACCGGCGGTTTTTCTTTTTTGCGATGAACGCCGCTCCGCGGACGGGTCAGCCCCGCCGCGCCGCGTCAATCGCGGCGACGTCGATCTTCTTCATCTTCATCATCGCATCGAATGCGCGCTTGGCCTCACCGCCGCCAGCGGCCATCGCCTCGATCAGCGTGCGCGGCGTGATCTGCCAGGAAACGCCCCATTTATCCTTGCACCAGCCGCACACGCTTTCCTCGCCACCATTGCCGACGATAGCGTTCCAGTACCGGTCGGTCTCTTCCTGATCGTCCGTGGCAATCTGAAACGAGAATGCCTCGCTCTGCTTGAACTGCGGTCCGCCATTGAGGCCGATGCAGGGAATGCCGGCGACGGTGAATTCGACCGTCAAAACCTCACCCGCTTGGCCCGACGGATTATCGGTGGGCGCGGTCTGAATGTCGCCAACCGAGCTGTCAGGGAAGGTCTCGGCGTAAAAGCGCGCCGCAGCTTCCGCGTCCTTGTCATACCAGAGGCAGATCGTATTCTTGGCAATAGTCATCGCATGTCCTTTCACATCCAACGATTGCGGTCATTTACGCGTACTCGGCGGCCTCCTTATTCTGCCGCGGCCAGCACCTTGCGGAACAGCGACGGCAGGGCCTCGCTGCCAGTTTCGCGCGGGTTGGACCACCAGCCATCCGCGAGCGCAGCCGTATCGGCGATGGTGGCCGACCATACCTCCAGTTCCAGGCGGAAATGGGTAAAGACATGCACGACCTGGCCATGATGGCGCCAGTTTGCTGCGAGCGGGTAATTGGCTTCGAGAGCGGTGGAGGTCCACTCGGAGGTCGGCACCTCCGTCATCCTGGCGAGCAGGCCCTTTGCCGGCCGGGTGCGCAGATAGACGTCGCCGTCAGTGTCACGCATGACATAGGCGTGCCCATAGCGCACCGGGCGTTCGGGTTTCGCGGCCTTGACCGGAAAGGCAGTCGGGTTGCCGGAGCGCGCACCGACGCAGCCGGGCTCGAGCGGGCAGAGCATGCAGAGCGCCGAGCGCGGGGCGCAGATCGTCGCGCCGAGATCCATCATGCCTTGCGCGAAATCGCCGGCGCGGGCGGGTACTGATTGCTGCAATACAGCCCGCAGCTCCTCCTTGGCATCGCGCACCGGCACGTCGAGAGCATAGTGGCGCGCGAGAACGCGCTCGACATTGCCGTCGAGCACGGCAACCGGCTCGTCATGGCAGATCGCGGCGATGGCAGCGGCGGTATAGGCGCCGATACCGGGAAGCTGGCGCAATTCCTGCGCAGTTTTCGGGAACACGCCGCCATGGCGCTCGACGACGGCGACGGCGCAAGCATGGAGATTTCGGGCACGCGCATAATACCCAAGCCCCGCCCACTCCACCAGCACGGCTTCGAGAGGCGCGGCAGCGAGATCGGCAACGCTTGGCCAGAGCTTCGTGAAGCGCGCGAAATATTTGCCGACCGCAGCAATCGTCGTCTGCTGCAGCATGACCTCCGACAGCCAGACACGGTAGGGGTTCGGCTTGACACCACGACCCCGGTCCTGGGGCGAGGTTCGCCAGGCGAGGGTGCGCGCATGCCGGTCGTACCAGGCAAGAACAGCGGAGGGATCGAGGGGTGCGGTGTCGGCAAGGTACGGCATGGGTGGAGATAGGCGGGGATTCTCGGCGATTGCAAGGCGCTCCCGCGACTTCCCGCACATCCCCTCGGGTGCTAGAACACACCCATGAGCAAGCCGGAGCCAGAACCAAAGCGCCGTAACAGGGCCGTCGGCGTTGCTGAGGCGCTGGGGCGCGTGCTCGATCCGGTGCTCAAGAAGCGCGGTTTTGCGACCAAAGACATTCTCGATCATTGGGCAGCAATTGCGCCTCCACCCTATGGAGCGGTGACCTTTCCTGACAGGCTCGCCTGGCCGCGAGGGGAAAAAAGCGCCGAGGGGGCAACGCTGCATTTGCGCTGTATGCCGGGACATGGACTCGCCGTCGCGCATGACGGACCGGCGATCGCAGCGGCCGTCAACCGTTATTTCGGCTATTTCCTCGTCGCCCAGGTGCGGCTCTCGGCCGAGCCGTTCACGCCGTATTCAGGCGGCAAGCGCGACAAGACGACCGAGCCGAGCACGGCGGCACAGGCGAAAATCGGCGATGCCGTCGCTCAAATCGAAGACGAAGACCTGCGCGAAGCGCTGCGCCAGCTCGGCCATGCGGTCGTCGACAGGTCCCAATGAAACCGACAGGGGTAACCACGGTTTGATCGATGTGCCTACTTGCAGCCGACTCGCTCGTGTGTAGTGTCCCTGCCAAACAAAATGGAGACCCGCCGTGAAGATAACCCGTCGTGAAACTCTCGTTCTCGGTGCCGCAGCCACAGCGCTCGGTCTTGTCGGGATCGGACCGGCTGCGGCCGCCGAAGGTGACATGGTCGACGTCGACGCCCTGATGGCCCCGGCCGGCGGGCTTGCCGACCATGTGCTGGGCGAAGAATCGGCGTCCGTCACCGTCATCGAATACGCTTCGCCCACCTGCCCGCACTGCGCCGCGTTCAGCAACGACGTCTACCCCGCCTTCAAGGAGCAGTATATCGACACGGGCAAGGTCCGGTTCATTCTGCGCCCGTTCGTGCGCAACGTGCTCGATGCGGCCATCTTCATGCTGGCCGAAGCCGCAGGCCCAGAGGGCTACCACAACGTCATCGAGACCTATATGCGCACCCAGCAGACCTGGATGGCCTCGGATGCACCGCGCGATGCGATCTTCGATATCGCCACCGAGCTCGGCTTTACCCAGGAAAGCTTCGACGCAGCCTTGACGAATCAGGAACTGTTCACCGCCATGGAAGCGATGCGTGACCAGGCGCTCAACGAATTCGGACTTCAGGGTACACCGACCTTCTACATCAACGGCAAGACCCTGAGCGGGGAAAAGACGCTTGAACAATTGGCGGCCGAAATCGACCCTCTGCTTGGCTGACCTCCGCATGATCCGCGCGGGCCGCAAGGCCTTGCGCCGACACAGCACCCCGGTAGATTCCGGGGTGTTGGTTTTTGGTAGCGCCCGTGGCGACACCCAATACCGGCACGGTTTCCCTTCTCCCCTTGTGGGAGAAGGTGGCGCGAAGCGCCGGATGAGGGGGCTACCGCCCCGCGGCCTTTCCCGGCCTTCACGTTCGTTGAAACATCGCGCCCCCGCACCCGCCCTTCGGGCACCCTCTCCCACGAGGGGAGAGGGGAGTATCGTGGCTCGCGAGGCACTCGGATGAAGTTCCAGCGCCTCAAGCTCCACGGTTTCAAATCCTTCTGCGACGAGACCGTGCTGCATATGGAGCCGGGGCTGACCGGCATTGTCGGGCCCAATGGCTGCGGCAAATCCAATCTGGTCGAGGCCATGCGCTGGGTGATGGGGGAAAGCTCCTATAAGGCCATGCGCGCCTCGGGCATGGACGACGTGATCTTCTCGGGTGCGTCCAACCGGCCGGCACGCAACACCGCTGAAGTCACG